>CABECK010000220.1_pt1 | contig 12933 bp, 10 predicted proteins | sample 3132801 | NCBI WGS metagenome assembly CABECK01 (sample SAMEA5534348, study PRJEB31848) | metagenome | biome: tundra; feature: field; material: soil | place: USA | collected 2013-05 | depth 0.45 m | reverse complement strand
AAGAGGCGCGCCGCAAGAAAGAGGAGGAACTGCACCGCTGGAGCGAAACAGAGGCGCGCAAGCGCGAAGCATTCGAGCGCCAGCGCGAGAGCCAGAGGAGCGGCGCTACCTCCGTCACCGGAACAGACACCGGATCGCGTCGGGGCGCGCTCGATCTGCTGAAGAAACAAGCCTCGACGCGCTCACCCGAGGATGACCCGGTGGTGAAAAAGGCCAAGGCCGACGCGGACCTCGATCAAAGCATGCGTGCCGCCTTGCAGTACCTCGCCGAGGTTGCGCGTGAACTGAACGGCGTCAATCCGACGACGGGGCGCCCGTACGATTACTTCTTGCTTGGGCGCCTGCCCGCCGTAAGGCTGTCCAATGCATTTGTCGATCTGCGCAGCCACAAGATCAACGGGGAGGACCGCGGCGATCACTTGTTCTTCAGGTTCCGGGCCCAGCCTACGGTCCCCGCGAAGGCGACCTTGCGTGGGGCGGACATTGCTCGCTTCCACGAGTATCTCAAAATGCTGAACATCCCCTTTGAGGCCAAGACCGAAGCAAAGAGCGACTTCGGACAGGTGACGCGTGAGGCATTCACGGTTTCCGCCCCGCTTCCTTGCGAGGTCAACATCCGCGTCGACTACGACAAGTCGTCCGTCGAGATCGAGCTGGTCAACGTCCGGCGCCCCGGCCGAGTCCGGTGCCGGCTCGAGCCGAAGACGCTCGACGACGTGGTGGACGATCTGGCCCGCTACGTACTCGGAGTCGACGACGATTTCGACAAGATATTGAACCGCCGCTAAAGAAAGTCTCCGGCAATTTGACGCGCTCAGGCGAGCGGGCGAAGGCGCTGCAGGCGCAAGACCCGGCGACCAAACCCGCAGCAAGCGTCGAATATGTGAGCGGGTCTGCCGCGCGCGCCAGAGCGGCCTGGGCGCGATTGATCCAAAAGGTGTACGAATCCGATTCGCCGGAACGACCGCTATTGGCTGCGGATCGTTGCCACTCGACGGCGGCGGCTATTTTCCCGCCCTCCTAGAATCCCACGGCGGCGCAGGTTCATTATCCGCCCACAGTCGTCGCCTCGGCCTCTACCCCATAGAGTGGCGAATTTTTCGGTGCGTAGCGTTCATGCGCTTAAGCAATGCCACGCAGCTGGAGCAAGTTGTCGTCGACGTAAGAGCCCAGTCTATTGCTACGGCACCCTGGTCAGCGGATCTAGCCTTTTGCGGCTTTGACGAACGCGATAGAGGACTGGAATATCTCCAGATCCTTTTCGTAATCGGCAGAGTTTTCGTGGTTGATCTGAATCCATTCCCTGGTGCTCTTCCTGCCCTTTGGCTCAAACGGAACGACGTTGTCCTTGGAGAACTGGAGATTTGCAGCTTCCGCAGCCGAGAGTCTCACGCCCACACCGCCGTTACAGACGCACGCGAACATCTTCTTGCCGACGAAGTAGGCGAGGAGGCCGGTCATTTCTCCTGCTTCCACACCCGAGAGTTTCAGCAGCATGGCGTCCAGGACTTGCTTGTGGCTCAGATCGATTGGGTTGGGGGTCGCCATATGTCGCCTTAGGTAAATCCAATCCGGTTATAGCCCGGCGGTGGTCCTGCCACAGTCAAGCCGTCGCGGGACGCGCCCCAAGTTTACGCAGGCTCGCCTGCTCGCCCAGCTTGTTCAAGGCCTGGTACAAGGCGCCTGCATCGAGATAATCGGCGCCGGCGGCGCAGTCGAGAAATTTCGCCGTCAGTTCCTCTTGCTTGAGCGGCAGCTTGGCGTTGCCGCGCGCAAAGCGGATCTCGCCCGAGTCCAGTTTGCGCCCGTCCCGCAGCTCGAGCACGACGCGGTCGGTCAGCGCGAAAATCGGCTCGATCGGGCACTTCGTGTCCACCGTCGCAATTCTCACCTTGCCCATCGCCTCGCGCACCGGCGCTTCAGCGACGAATCCGTCCGTGAGTTCCGCCAGCCCCACCTTGCGCCGCACCAGCGCGGACGCGACCGCGAATTCGAGACTGAACTTGGCTTCGAGCCCGGTCACCGGCGCGTGATTGCGCAGCATCGAGGCCTGTGCCACGCCTATGGTGGCATGGATCTCGCGCACGTCCTGCGCCTTCAGATCGTGCGCCTTGGCCAGGTCGAGCACGCCGTCGATCACGCGATGCGTGGCGTAGCACATCGGATACTTCTTGATCGACAGGCCGGTATCGAGAATGCGCAACTGCTTGCCCAGACCGGACGCCGGGCGCTCGCGCTCGGCGCGGCCTTTGGGTGAGAACGCGGCGAGGAAGCCCGCGTGATGCTCGAACGCGTCTGGCGCGGAGGTCAGGCCCATGGCAGCGAGCCGCACTGCTTCGATGGCGCAGGCCGCGGCGCGACCGGCGTGCAGCGGCTTGGTCATGGTGCCGAAATTGGCTACCAGCCCGCTCGCCATGCTCGCCGCCAGGCCGAGCGCGTTGCGGCAGTCCACGGGGGAAAGCTGGTGCAGATGCGCCACGGCGGCGGCCGCGCCCACCGTGCCCAGCACCGCCGTAGGATGCCAGCCTTTCAGGTGGTAGGCGTCGGGTTCGCGCGACAGCAACTCGGCCCAGACTTCGTAACCCACCAGATAGGCACGCAGCGCGTCCGCGCCGGAGGCGCCCAGATGCTCGCCCTCGGCCAGCACCGCCGGCACCAGCACCGTGCTCGGATGACCGCCGAGCGCGACGTCGTCGTAGTCGAGCGCGTGGGCCGCGGTGGCGTTGATCAGCGCGGCATCGGCTGCGGCCGCACTCTCCGCGCCGAACAGCACGCGCGCTTCGCGCGCGGCGGAACGCCGCGCCGCCACGAATTGGCGCACGATACCCACCACCGTTTCGTTCCTGCCGGCGATCATGGTGGCGATGGTGTCGGTGAAGCCGGTGCGCACGATGCGCGCCGCCTCCTCTGGTACAGCGGTGCCGCCGCTGACGAAATGCGCGATCGAATCGGTCAAGCCGCTCATGCCTCCGCCTCCTTTTCCGGTGTCGCGGTTTCGCATTGGCACTGTCGGCGTCCGGCGGCATTCGCGGTCGGTCGCATCCCCGCAAAGCGGAGCCCCTGCTCCCTGCTCATGCCGCCACTCCTTCTGTGCCATGTTCGCGCAAACCGCAAACTATGGGTTATATTAGCGCCGGAGGAGGGAAGATGCTAAAAAACTTGATGCTTTCCCTGGCGACAGTGTCGGCGGCGGTTCTTTGTCCGGCGGCCCTCGCGCAGGAGTTTCCCAACCGCCCGGTGAGGATCATCGTTCCCTGGCCGCCCAGCGGCAACGTGGACATCACTGCGCGCACCGTGGCACCGGCCCTGGCCGAGGCGCTCGGGCAGCAGGTGATCGTCGAGAACCGGCCGGGCGCAGGCGGAACGACGGGCACCGCCGCCGTCGCCAAATCCCCGCCCGACGGCTACACCCTGCTGCTCGGCTCGAGCGGCACGGTAACCAACGCGCCGGCCGTGTACAAAAACATCGCCTATGACCCGGTCAAGGACCTCACCGCGATCGGACCGATTCAGTCGGTGCCGATGGTGCTCACGGCAGCGCCGAAAACGCCGGTGACGAATTTCGCGGAGTTCGTCGCCTACGCCAAGGCGAAACCGGGACAGGTGAGCATCGCCTCCGCCGGCAACGGCTCATCCAACCATCTCGCGCTCGAGTTGATGATGCGCCAGACGGGCCTGAAGCTCATACACATCCCGTACAAGGGCAGCGGGCCGGCGATCACAGATCTGCTCGGCAGCCAGGTCGAGACCATGATGGACCAGATGACCGCCTCGATCGGCCATATCCGCGAAGGCCGCATCAAGGCGCTGGCCGTCACCTCGAAGCTGCGCTCGCCGTCGCTGCCGAACGTGCCTACGCTCGCCGAACTCGGCCTCGCAGGCTACGAGGCGAGCACCTTCACCGGCCTGTTCGGGCCGGCCGGCATGCCGCCTGCGGTGGTGGAGAAGCTCCATGCCGCGCTGCGCAAAGCGCTCGGCGTCGAGGCCGTGCGCGCGCGCTACCACAGCATGGGCGTCGAGATCATGGACATGACCCAAGCGGAATTTGCCGCCTATGTGCACACCGATTTCGAGAAATGGCGGCAGGTGGCGCGCGACGCGAACATCGTCGTCGAATAGCGGCATGAGCAGGGAGCAGGGGCCGCCGAAGGGCGGAAGAGGGGCCCCGGCGCGAGCCGGGGATCTGACCCCGGAGGCGGCCGTGGGCGGCCGGCGGCCCCATGCGTCCGAATTCGGGTCGCATCCCCATCTTGCAGATGGGGCCCCTGCTCCGCCCCATCGGCCGCCCCGCTTTGCGGGGATGCGACCGACCGCGAATGCCGCCGGACGCCGACAGTGCCAACGAGAAACCGCGACACCAGAAAAGGAGGCGACCGCCCGATGAGCCCCGGCCACAGCGGCGCCGATGTACTGCCGCCGGATGCGAAGCTGCGCGCGCCCAGGCGGGCGCTGCCGCGCGGCACGGTGGATTGCCATGCGCATATCTTCGATCGCTTCGAACGCTATCCGCTCGCGGGGGAGCGCAAATACTCGCCGCCGCTGTGCACGCGCGAAGCCTGGCTGGCGCTGCACGCGGCGCTGGGCGTGGATCGCGGGGTGCAGGTCCACGGCAGCCCGTACGGCTTCGACAACTCGATCACCCTTGATTTCCTGCAGCAACATCGCGGACGTTTCGTCGGTGTCGCGGCCATCAGCCCGCAGGTGAGCGAGGCGGAGTTGAAGCGCCTGGATGCGGGCGGCTTTCGCGCCGCGCGGCTGATGGATCAGTTCGCCACCGGCGCGACCACGGCGATGCTCGACGACATCGCGCGCCGCGTCGCGCCCTACGGCTGGCACATCGAGATCAACATCGCCCGCGCGAGCGACTGGGTCGAGCTCGAACCGCGGCTGCGCCGCTGCCCGGTGCCCCTGGTGTTCGATCATATGGGACGGACGCGCGGCGCAGAGGGCGTGAATTCGCCCGGATTCACGGTGATCCGGCGGCTGCTGGCCGAACGCGACGATTGCTGGACCAAGATCTCGAGTTGGTATCGCCTGTCCGATTCGGGGCCGCCGCATTACGCCGACATGAAACCGTTAGTGCAGGCGCTGCTCGCCGACCGCCCCGAGCGCTGCGTCTGGGGCACCAACTGGCCGCATCCGGGGCTCACCCAGTTCATGCCCAACGATACCGACCTGCTCGATCTGCTGGAGAGCTGGCTGCCGCAGGACGCGGTGCGCGAGCCGCTGTTCGCGATCAACGCGGCGAAACTTTACCGTTTCACGGCATAGCCGTTCGCGAACCGCGCAAGGGGACTTGCTTCGCGGCGCAAGCCTGCTCGGCGCGAGGGCGACGCGCAAGCCAGCGCGATTGTGCTCAGCTGCGTGAGAACGCGGTGAACTCTTCCGCCGGAACCGGATTGCCGGCCAGATAGCCCTGAAATTCATCGCAGCCGTGTACGCGCAGGAAATCGAGCTGTTCCTGCCGCTCTACGCCTTCGGCGAGCGCAGTGAGCTTCAGCGTTTTCGCCAGATTGATGATGGCGCTGGCGATGGCCCGGTCGTCGGCATCGGTGCCCAGATCGTCGATGAAGGACCGGTCGATCTTGAGCTTGTCGATCGGATAGCGTTTCAGATAGCCGAGCGACGAATAGCCGGTGCCGAAATCGTCGATCGTGATCTTGACTCCGAGCGCACGCAGGCCCGCCAGCGCCTCGCCCACGACCTCCTTGTCCATCAGCAGGCTCTCGGTCAGCTCGAGTTCCAGATAGCGGCCTTCGAGCCCGGTCTCTTCCAGCACCCGCTTCACGTCGGCCACCAGGTCGCCACGGCGGAACTGCACCGCCGACACGTTGACAGAAATGGGCAGCGCGGCAAAGCCGGCAGCCTGCCACGCCTTGTTCTGGCGGCAGGCTTCGCGCAGCACGTACTGACCGATCTCGTCGATGAGGCCGTGCGTCTCGGCGAATTCGATGAATTCCGACGGGTCGGTCAGGCCGCGCTCGGGGTGGCGCCAGCGCACCAGCGCTTCGATGCCGGTCAGGCGCAGGTCGCCGACGTTGAGTTGCGGCTGATAGAACAGCACGAATTCCCCGCGCTGCACCGCCTGGCGCAGCCTGGACTCCTGCGCCAGCATCTCGGCTCCCTCGTCCGAAAGCCCCAGCGTGTAGAACCGGCTGTGCCTGCGGCCGTGATCCTTTGCGCTGTACATCGCCGCGTCCGCGCGGCGGATCAGATCGTCCGCATTGTCGCCGTCGCGCGGGAACAGGCTGATGCCGATGCTTGCGTTCGCGCACAGCTGCTGGCCCTGGAGCGCGATCGGAGCGGAAATGGTCTGCAGCAGCTTGTCTGCAATCTTGGCGGCGTCCTCGGGCGCGGCAAGATCGGCGAGGATCGCCAGGAACTCATCGCCGCCGAGTCGCGACACCATGTCGGCCTCGCGCAGCACTTCCTTGATGCGCGCGGCCACTTCCTTCAGCAGGGCGTCGCCCATGTGGTGGCCGAACGAATCGTTGACGGTCTTGAAGTTGTCCAGGTCGATGAACATGATCGCCACCAGCGTGCCGTGGCGCCGCGCGAGCGCCAGGATCGTGGCCAGCCGCTCGGTCAGGTAGGCGCGGTTGGGCAGGCCGGTGAGCATGTCGTGGTGGGCCAGGTAATGGATGCGCGCCTCGGCGTGCCGGTGCGCGGTGATGTCGCGCAGCACGCCCAGCCGGTAGGTCTCGTCCCCGAGGTGCAGGGTCTTGCCCACCATTTCGACCGCGATGTTATGGCCCTTCTTGTGCATCACTTCGGCCTCGTAGGGATCTTCGCGCCCCTCGCGCATGTAGTCCGCCGCCGTCTGCTGCCACTCCGGCGCCACGAACTCCATGGCGTTGTGCCCGATCATCTCCTCGCGCGTGTAGCCCATGATCGCGAGCAGCGCTTCGTTGACATCGGTGAGGATGCCGTTCTTGTGGAAGAAAATCCCTTCGTTGGTCGCCGCGGCGAATTTGCGCATGCGCTCCTCGCTGTCACGGATTGCCCGCTCGGCGAGCTGGTGCCGGGTGATGTCGGTAATCAGCACGAACGCGCCCAGCATCTGCCCATCCTCGCCGAAATGCGGGATCAGATTGACCTCGATGATGCGCTGCTCGCCGCCGGGCAGGATGAGGGGGCGGACGTACTCGACCTTCTCCCCCTTGAGTACGCGCTCGACCTGCGGCTCGATCATCCGCCACGCCTCCTCCCCGATGGCTTCGCGCACGGTCTTGCCGATGATCGAGTCCACGGTCCAGCCGTTCGACTCGGCGTAGCGCTTGTTGGCGAACACGCAGCGCAGGTTCCGCGGTTCGTAATACGCAATCATCGCCGGCACATTGTCGGCGAGCGTGCGCAGCAGGTTATCCTGCTCCTGATCGCGCGTATTGTCCGACGACGCGGCGGTCATGGATGCGCGCTCACAGCCGGCCGCTCAGCCAATTCCTCAACCATCCGAGCCCGGCGCTGGTCCCGCCTTTGGGCCGGTACTCGCAACCGACCCAGCCGCCATAGCCGAGTTCGTCCATGAGTCCGAACAGGTAGGGATAGTTGATCTCGCCAATGTCGGGCTCATGGCGCTCGGGCACGCCCGCGATCTGGATATGGCCGATGCCGGCGATGTATTTCCTGAGCTTCATCGCCAGGTCGCCCTCCACGATCTGGCAGTGATAGAAATCCATCTGCACCTTCAGGTTGGGCGCGCCGACTTCGGCGCAAACGGCGTGCGCCTCGTCCTGGCGGTTCAGGAAAAAACCCGGGATGTCGCGCGTGTTGATCGGCTCGATCACGATGGTGACGCCGGCCGGGGCCGCCTGTCTCGCCGCATAGTCGAGATTGCGCACGTAGGTTTCGCGGTGGCGCGCGCGCTCCTCGCCCGGCCGGATCAGACCGGCCATCAGGTGCACGCGCTCGTTGCCGAGCACGCGCGCATACTCGAGCGCGCTCGCGACGCTGCGCCTGAATTCGTCTTCGCGACCGGGCAGCGAGGCGAGGCCGCGTTCGCCCGCATCCCAGTTGCCCGGAGGGCCGTTGAACAAGGCCTGGGTAAGTCCGTGCTCGGCCAGGCGCGCGCGGATGTCCGCAGCCGGGTGAGCGTAGGGGAACAGGAACTCGATGCCCTTGAAGCCGTCTTTGGCGGCGGCGCCGAAGCGCTCGAGGAACGCGTGCTCCTGGTACATCATCGACAGGTTGGCGGCGAATCTGGGCATGGCGTTTCTCCTTAGGGGCTGTTTCAGTCATTCTGAAACAGCCCCTTAGCAATAGTTTCAGCCGGCAGGGTAGCGGCGCCGGATGTCGGCAACCTGCTCCGGCGTGAGCGCGCGCACGCGCCGCCCCTGCAACAGCAGGTACAGGCGGGCGGTGGCCTCGAGCTCCTCGATCGCGTCGGCGGCGGCCGCCAGGCTCGTGCCCGCGACCACGGGGCCGTGGTTGGCGAGCAGCAGCGCATGATGCTTGCCGGCGAAGCCGCGCACCGCCTGCGCCAGCTGCATATCGCCCGGCGCATAATACGGCACCAGCGGCAGGCTGCCGATACGCATTACGTAATAGGCGGTGAGCGGCGGCAGCACGTCGGCGGGATCGATCTCTTCCAGCACCGACACCGCGACCGAGTGCGTGGCGTGCAGGTGGACGACGGCCTGGTTGCGCTCACGCTCCTGGTACATCGCGAGGTGCAGAAAGTTTTCCTTCGACGGCTGATCGCCCGATATAGGCTTACCCTGCCAGTCCAGTTTCGCCAGGCGCGCCGGATCGAGCCGGGCCAGGTTCGATCCGGTGGGCGTCAGCAGCCAGCCGTCGTCGCAGCGGGCGCTGATGTTGCCGGTACTGCCGTGAGTGAGGCCGCGCTCGAAAATGGAGCGGCCGAGTTCGCAGATCTCGTCGCGCAGTGCGTTTTCGTTCATCGCGTATCCAAGTGCGGCGTCTCAATACCGTTGCAGGCCAGGAGCCGCCATTGCGCGCTCACGCGCGCCAACCGTGTTTTTGGTACGGATAGAAACCATCCGTACCAAAAACACGGTTCTGGATAAAAGCAAGGGCGGTTTGGGGTGGCTTTTATACAAGATCGCCGATTGCGTGCGGATGCGCTTTTCATCCGCGCGCAATCGGCGATCCGCGCGGACGGGACGCCGTCCGCGCAAGTGCTGACGATTATTCGTCCGCGCAACATCGCTACTCTGCGACAAGGGGAAAGGTAATATAAGCCGCCACGCATAATCATGCGTCAAGCTGTTCGAGCGACTTCACAAAAAAATCGCGGCTGCCGAAATTGCCCGACTTGAGCGCGAGCAGGATCGGATGCGCTCCCTGCGTGGCGGTCCAGGGCACGCCGGGGTCGATCTGCGCTCCGATTTTTAGCGCCGAAATGCCCAGCGCTTGCACCACCGCCCCCGCAGTCTCGCCGCCCGCGACCACCAGACGCGTCACGCCGCCCTCGACGAGGCCCTGTGCGATGCGCGCCAGCGCCTGCTCTACCAGAGCTCCGGCCTCGGCCACGCCAAGCTTTGCCTGCACCGCTTTCACTTCTTCGGGCGCCGCCGTGGCGTAGAACAGCACCGGCCCGGAATCCAACCCGGGCGACGCCTGCCGCAGCGCCTCTGCGGCGACGTCCGTCCCGCGGGCGATTTCGAACGGGTCGATGCGGATCGCGGGGCGGCCGGACTCGATCCAGTGCGCCACCTGGCCGTTGGTGGCCTGCGAGCACGAGCCGGAGATCACCGCGGCGCGTCCCGATGTCCGCGGCAGTTCAGCGGCGTTCGCGCGCGGCGGCAGCAGGCCTGCGCGGCGAAAATTCTCCGGCAGGCCGATGGCGACGCCGGAGCCGGCCGTGACCAGAGGATGGTCGGCGCAGGCCGCGGCGATCGCATGCAGGTCGGCATCGGTGATCGCATCGACCACGGCAAGACGCACGCCCCCGGCCTCGAGCGCCGAGAGCCGCGCGCGGATCGCCGGATCGCCCGCGGCCACCGCAGTCCAGGCGACGAGGCCGACCTTGCCGCGCGACTGCGCCTGCAGCACGCGCACCAGATTCGCGTCGGTCATGGGCGTCAACGGGTGATGGCGCATGCCGGATTCGGAAAGGGGCAGCTCGCCGACGAACAGATTACCCATATAGATGGTGCGCGCATTGGTCGGGAATGCCGGGCAGGCGATCGCGATCCCGGCGCCGAGCGCCTCCATCAGCGCCTCGGCCACCGGTCCGATGTTGCCCTGCGGCGTCGAATCGAAGGTCGAGCAGTATTTGAAATAGAACTGGCGGCAGCCGGCGCGCTTGAGCCATGCGAGCGCGGCCAGCGACTGCGCCACTGCCTCGCCGGCGGCAATGGTACGCGACTTCAGGGCCACCACCACCGCATCGACGTCCTCGGCGAGCGCCCCCCCGGGCACGCCGATGGTCTGCACCGTGCGCATGCCATTGCGAACCAGGTTGTTCGCCAGGTCGGTGGCCCCGGTGAAATCGTCGGCAATGCAACCGAGCAGCATGGCTCAGCCTTTTTTGCGCGGCAGCTCGATGCCGGGAAAGATCTTGACCACAGCCGCATCGTCCTCGCCGCCGCGGCCTGCCGCCGCGGCCATCATGAACATCTGGTGGGCGGTCGCCGTCAGCGGCAGCGGAAACGCCGATTGCTTCGCCGTGTCGAGAACGATGCCCAGGTCCTTGACGAAAATGTTGATCGCCGACAGCGGCGTGTAGTCGCCGGCGAGGATGTGGGGAACGCGGTTCTGGAACATCCATGAGGAACCGGCGCTATTCGATATGACTTCATACAGCACCGCCGGATCGGCGCCTGAGCGTATGCCCATGGCCATCGCTTCGGCCGCCGCGGCGATGTGCACGCCGGCGAGAAGCTGGTTGATCATTTTGACCTTGGAGCCCGCGCCCGGCGCATTGCCCAGGCGATAGACCTTCTGCGCAATGGCGTTGAACACGTCCTCGACCTTGGCAAAATTTTCCGGCGCACCAGAGGCCATGACGGTCATCTGCCCGCTGGCGGCCTTGGCCGCGCCGCCCGACACCGGCGCATCGATCATGCCGATGCCCTTGGCCGCGAGCCGGGCCGCAAGCGACTCGGCGAACTCAGGGGCGACGGTGGCGCTCGCGAGCACCACCGATCCCGGGCGCATCGCCGCGGCTGCCCCGTGCTCGCCCAACAGCACCGCCTCGGTCTGCTGCGCATTCACCACCAGGGTCAGCACCACCTCGCACGCCGCGCCCAGTTCCGCCGGCGTGGCGCAGGCAACGCCGCCTTCCGCGGCAAAGGCAGCGAGCACCTCGCGCCGTACATCGCAGGCGTAGGTGCGAAAACCCGCGCGCAGCAGCGATCTGGCGACGCCCAGGCCCATCGCGCCCAGGCCGATGACTCCGACGCTTTTAGGCATGCTCCTCCCTTCCCTGGTTATACGTGGCGCCTTAAATCGCGCCCCCCGTTGTTGCAGAGTTGCGATTTTGCGCGGACGAAAAACCGTCCGCGCGGATCACCGATTGCGCACGGACGAAAGGCCGTCCGTACGCAATCGGCGATCTTGTATAAAACCCCCGCACTGTCCTTGCTTTTATCCATAACCGTGTTTTGTGTACGGATGGTTTTTATCCGTACACAAAACACGGTTGGCGCGCGCAGCGCGCAAATCCGCTGGTGGCATTCAAGACGCTGCAATAGCTGCCCGGGTTCACTTGGCGAGCCTCGCATTGGCCAGATCCAGGCGGTCCACGAGGTTGCGCACCAGCGCCCGGGTGAGCTGCAGTTGCGCGCCGAGGCTCATCCGGGCCAGGGCCTGCGGCTCGAATTCGGCGAGCAGGATGCCCGTCATGGCCTCCACCGTCGCGTGCCGCGGCATCTCGCCCCCCCGGATGTAGGCCATCTCGCCGAAGCTCTCGCCTTCGCTGATGGTGTTGAGCAGGCGTCCCTCGAGTGTGACCTTGACCTGCCCCTGAGCGAGGAAAAAGAAACTCTGCCCGGGCTCGTTCTCGCGGATGATCGCCTGTTTCGCCGCGACGCGCGTCCAGCGTCCCGCTTGCGTCAGCTCCCACAACTCCGAGTCGGAGAGCCCCGCCAGCATGTCCACGCGCTTCAACGCGACGTATTTCTCGCTGTCCATGATGGCCTCTGGCGGGAGCACGAGCTTGCCGACGTTGGAGAGCTCGAGCGCAAACTCGGCCCAGGTCTCGTAACGGAACTGCGGCTTCTTGCCCATCGCGCGCAACACGACGCGGTCGATCTCCTTCGGCAGCGCGGCGCGCAGGCTGCTCGGCGGTGCGGGGTCCTGATGCAGGATTTTCTGCACCAGCATTTCCAGGCTGTCGGCCGTGAACGGCCTTTGCCCGGTCAGCAGTTCGTACAGCACGACGCCGAGGCAGTACATGTCGCTGTGGTGGGTGAGCGGCAAGTCCTCGAGCTGCTCCGGCGACATGTAGTAAGGCGAGCCGATGCTGGCCGTCTGCACGGAATGGGCCTTGCGCAGCAAGGCGGCGCCGAAATCGGCGATCTTCACGTCCGTGCCCTGCTCGATCATGATGTTCGCCGGCTTGATGTCGCGGTGGACGATGCCCTCGTTGAACGCGTAGGCGAGCGCGCCGCAGCACTTGAAGCCGATCTGCAGCACGTCCGCGACGGGAAGCAGCGTGTCGGCACTGACATGCTGCGACAGGTCGCCGCCGCTGACCACCTCCATCGCGATGTGACCCGAGTCCTCCAGCACCACCGCGTCGAGAATCGCCACGATATGCGGGTGCCTGAGCTTGCCCGCGAGCGACGCCTCGTTCAGGAACTGCGAGCGGTACACGGTCCCGAACTCCGGGTCCCTGAACACCTCGGGCTCGATCACCTTCAGCGCGACCTCCTTGCCCGAGAACGTGTCCACGGCGAGATAGACCGTCCCCGTCGCGCCCTTGCCGAGCTGCCTGCGGATGTCGTACTTGCCGATCTGTAAGCTCAG
>CABECK010000217.1_pt1 | contig 13069 bp, 13 predicted proteins | sample 3132801 | NCBI WGS metagenome assembly CABECK01 (sample SAMEA5534348, study PRJEB31848) | metagenome | biome: tundra; feature: field; material: soil | place: USA | collected 2013-05 | depth 0.45 m | reverse complement strand
GAGGCCTGGCGCAAGCTCGGCGCAAGCGTGCCCAAGCCGAAGGCGATTCTGGTGATCTCGGCGCATTGGTTCACGCGCGGCACGGCGGTGACGGCGATGGCCAAACCACGGACGATCCATGACTTCGGCGGCTTTCCGCAGGCGCTGTTCGATGTCGAGTACCCGGCGCCGGGCGACCCCACGCTCGCCGCGCGCGTGCGCGAGCTGCTGGCGCCGGTCGAGGTGCAGCTTGATGAGTCCTGGGGCCTGGACCACGGCACCTGGTCGGTGCTGGCACACGCCTTTCCCGATGCTCGCATACCCGTGGTCCAGCTGAGCATGGATGGCACCAAGCCGGCGCAGTTTCATTACGACATCGGCAAGCACCTGGCGCCGCTGCGCGAGGAGGGCGTCCTCGTCGTCGGCAGCGGTAATGTCGTGCACAACCTGATGCTGATGCGGCGCGGCGAAGGCGCGCCCGCCTTCGATTGGGCGCGGCGGTTCAACGACAAGGTGCGCGAGGCGCTCGCCTCCGGAAACCACTTGGCGCTGATCGATTTCGAACGTCTGGGCGAGGACGCGCGCCTGTCGGTGCCGACGCCCGAGCATTATCTGCCGCTGCTCTACATCGCCGCGCTGCAGGCCGAGGACGAGACCATGGCCTTCGCCGTGGACGGATACGAGGCAGGATCTCTGGGCATGCTGACCGCGGCCGCCGGCATGCCCGCAAGCCAAGAGGCCGTTTCAGAATTACCGAAACGGCCCGTGAATTAGGGGAGTATGAGGGGCCGAGGAAGGGGTGGGACCCTTCCGTTCCCACCTGGATCCCCTCATTTGATAATGCGCTCTAGATCTGACCGATGAAATCTTTCTTCCCGACGTCCACCCCGCAATGGCGCAGGATCGCGTACGCGGTAGTGACGTGGAAAAAGAAATTCGGCAGCGCATTGTGCAGCAGGTAGGTCTGGCCGGTGAGGGTTTGGCTGCCGCCGCCGATTTTCAGCGTGATCTCGCGCGCCTCCGAGCCGTCGATCTGCCCATGCTTCAGCGTATTGATGAAGGCGATGGTCTTGTCGATCCTGGCCTTGAGGTCGGCGAAGCCGGCTTCATTGTCTTCGTACACGGGAGGCTCGATGCCGGCAAGCCGGGCGGGTGCGCGTTTGGCGTGGTCCGCCGCGATTTGCACCTGGCGCGTCAGGTTGAGCATGTCCGGAGCGAGGCGATAGGTGAGCAGCACGGATGGCTCGATTTTCCTGGCTGCGGCAAAGGCTGCGCCTTTGTCCAGAATGGCGGCAAGATTGCCCAGGGTTTTGACGAAAACGGGAACTGATGCTTGGTACATGGATAGGGTCATGATGAATCCTTCAGGTTCTGATGCGGCTAGATGTGGAATAGTGGCGAAACGGCAGGCGCCCGGCGGTATAACCCGGATCGCGCGAACCGGCGCCCTCATTGTAGAAGATAACCGCAGTTTTCCCTAGTTGTGCCAGACGGATTATCATCGGTTTGGGAACCGGTGGATCTGAATGACCAAGAGCGATCGGTGGCGCAGCATCTAAAAGGAAAACACCATGCGGGTACTGGCAGCGATTGGGATCATCCTGGCATTGTCCGCCATTGCTGCCTTTGCGGGCGATTTTGAGGATGGACTGAAATTTTATCAAGGCAAGGACTACGCAAGTGCCATGACTTCATGGAAGAAGGCGGCAGCGCGGGGTAGCGCGCCGGCGCAATTCACCCTGGGTTTCATGTACGAAAAGGGGGAAGGCGTGACACCGGACAATAAGCAGGCCATGTCCTGGTACCAGAGGGCGGCAGACCAGGGATATGCGGCGGCGCAAATCAATCTGGGTTCGATGTACGAGAAGGGGCAGGGCATTGCGCCGGATGTCGGGCAGGCGCTGTCCTGGTACCAGAAAGCAGCCGATCAGGGGTTGGTGGAGGCGCAATTCAACATGGGCCGCATGTACCAGACCGGGCAGGGCGTTTCGCAGGACTACAAGCAAGCGGCTTTCTGGTACGAGAAGGCAGGACAACAGGGACATACATGGGCGCAATCCGCCTTGGGTCTGATGTACGAGACGGGACAAGGCGTTGCGCTGGACTACAAACGGGCAGTGTTCTGGTACCAGAAAGCGGCGGAATCCGGGGATCCAATGGCGCAATTCGACCTGGGCCGGATATACGAAACCGGGCAAGAGGGCGTCACCATGGACTATGTTGAGGCGCACAAATGGTGGAATATCGCGGCGGCGAGCGGCGAAGAAAGAGCGAGGAAAAGTCGCAACATCGTCGAGCGCTTGATGACGCCGGAGCAGATCGCCGAAGCAAAGCGGCGCGCGAGCGAATGGATGAAGGCGCACGCAAAGCAGTGACCGGCCGCGCATTGTCGCACCAGTCCGACACACTATAAGTTGCGCGCAAGATCGTCGTGCAATATCACTTTTTTCAGACCATTCTTCTCTATTAACGCTTGCTCTTGACACCCTCGACGAAGCGCGCCAGCGTCGGCGACATCGCGCCGCGCGACACCATTGCCTCTATGATCTGGAACCGCCCGCGCCGGCCGTGTGCAGCGCCCAGCGCACGCGCCAGTTCGCCGCGGGTGCGCACGCGCACGCCCTCGCCGCCGAGGGCGGCGGCCATATCGGCGAAGCGCCATTCGTCGAGGTCGTTGAATTTCGATTCCGGCTGGAATGCGCGCAGCATCTCCCAGCCGGCGTTATTGATCAGCAGCACGATCGGGTCCCAGCCATAGCGGCGGCAATTTCCCAGTTCCCACCCCGTCATCTGGAATGCGCCGTCGCCGACGATGATGACCGGCCGCTGTCCGGTCGCCGCCTGCAGCCCGAGGCCGGCCGGGACGCCGAAGCCCATCGTGGCGTAGTAGCCGGGCGCGACCAGCGCGGTATGCTCTATATCCATCGCCAGGAACATGCAGTCGCCGATGTCGGTCGCGATCGGCATCTTGCCGTGCGCGCCCATCAGGTCGTTGATCGCGGTCGCGATATCCAGGGGCTGGATCGGCGCATCGTCGGCCTGCAGCCCGCGCGGATAGGCAGCCGCCGCATGGTGCAGCGCGGCAGCGCTGTGCGCCGGCAGGCGTGCAAGCATCGCCTCGACCAGCGGGCCGAGCGGGATCTCCGGATAGATGTGGTGGCCGATGATCACCTGCCGATTGAGCGCCTGGATCGACAGGCGCAGGTCGATGTGCGTCGACGACACACCCAGATTGGTATCGGAAACGATGACGCCCAGCAAACAAAGCGCGTCGGAGTTCTCGACCAGATCGGTAATCGCGGGCAGTCCGGCAACGCCGATATAGGTTCCGAGAAGAGGCGCGTCGGTGTTGGCCAGCAGGCCGCGGCCGAGCAGGCTGGTGACCACCGGCAGCCCGAGCCGACGTGCGAGTTCCGCGACCTTTTCCTCCAGCCCGAAACGGCGCACCTCGACACCGATCATCAGCACCGGAGACCGCGCGGCGCGCAACCGTGCCAGGATCTCGTCGGCGCAGGCAGCGAGCGCCTCCGCGTCGAACGAGGGCTCGGCGGCCGGAGTGACCTGCTTGCACGGCGTGGTTACCATGTCGCGCGGCAACTCGAGATAAACCGGTTGCGAGTAGGTCAGGCAGGCGCGAAGCACGCGTGCGATCTCGACCGGCGCAGTGCGCGCGTCGTCCAGGCGCGCCTGGGCGCAAGTGATCTCCTGGTAGATGCGGTATTGCGAGTCGAGCGACTTGGCCTGGTGATGCAGCAGCAGGCCGCGGAGCGCCTCGCCTTTGCCCGGGGCGCCCGACACGACAACCACCGGCGACTTCTCCGCGAACGCGGCAGCGATCGGATTGACCATGTTGAGCGCGCCGGCGCCATAGGTAACCGCGGCTACGCCCAGTGCGGAATGGATGCGCGCGGCGGCGTCAGCGGCGAAGCCCACCGCCGGCTCGTGGCTCAGCGTGTACAGCGGCAGAATGCCGGATTCTTCGACGACTTTGAAGAACGGCAGGGCGTAATCACCCGGAATGCCGAAAATTTCGCGTGCGCCATGTTCCTTGAGCGCGTGCAGCAGTACTTCGGACAGGTTCATTTTGGGTTTCCTTTCTTGCGCAACCTAGTTCACATTGTGGCGCCAAGAACTATCCACAGATTCTGTGGATAAGCCTGTGGATGTTTTCTGCAAAAATTATCGCGTGCTTCGAAAAACATACAGAGAAATTGGGGGCGATCATAAATTGAGCACCTCAGCAAGCTAAGGTCGGGTCCAAGCGGAATGGATGCAACTGCGCATATCCGGCGTTTGGATCCGCGCCATCCGGGTTGGAGCGCCAGTCGTATGCGGGCTTACCCCGATTCCGGTTGCGCCAGAACCCCGACGGGCGGGCGCGGGCCATTCACTTCATCTTACAACCAGCACCGGGATCGTCGTGTGGGTCAGCACTTTTTGCGTCTCGCTGCCGATGAGAAAACCGGATATGCCGCGGCGACCGTGCGATGCCATCACGATCAGATCGCAATGCTGCTCCCGGGCAATCCGGATGATGGCATCGTAGGGCAAATAGCCGGCAACGAATGCCGTCTCCGCGGCTGTTCCGTTCGAGGCCGCGGTTTCCAAGGCTGCGTCGAGCAGCTTGCGCTCTTCGTCTTCTATCTCTTGCATTACGACCTTCCCACCCAGGCTGCTTAGGGCGCCGCCCTCGACGTGGTGCGGCGACTCGATCGGAGATCTGACATGGAGCACCAGCAGCTTCGCGTGCAGCGAATGCGCAAGCCGGGCGGCCGTCGATACCGCTTTGTTCGAAAAATCGGAACCGTCGGTCGGTACTAGGATGTTTTGGAACATGAAGAGCCTTCCGCAGCCGCAGATCGCGGGATACACAGGTTAAACATGGTGATTGGTCTTGTCCAGGGCGCCGTGGATGAGGTTGCTCGCGCGGGCGCATGCGGCGGACAAGACTACCCCGGCCGCTGCCGGGTCAAATCCGGAACTCTGTCCGTTTATACCGGCTCAGACGACCGGCGGAAAACGGTAATCCGGTATCGCGGCCCTGCGCCCGCCGGCTTGCAGGCAAGCTTTAACCGACTCGAGCAGTTGCTCGCGGGTTATCGGCTTGGCGAGAAAATCGGCGGCGCCGAGTTTCACGGCCTTGGCCATGGTATCACCGTCGGTGCGGCCGGAAATAAAAACCACCGGGATCGATGCCGAACGCGCATCCGATTGCATCAGGGACATCAGGTCCAGTCCGTTCAAATACGGCATGTTGATGTCGCACAGAACAAGGGCAGGCGGACGGGCCAGCAGCGCCTTGCCGCCTTCGACCGCGTCTTCAGCCACCTCGGCGGCGTAGCCCACTGCCGACAGGTGCATGCGCAGCAGGTCGGCAAACTCGATGTCGTCGTCGATGATGAGAATGCGGATTGCGCTCTTGTCCGACATACGCCGAGTGCTTTCTTCAAGGAGACGATTACGGATACGGCAAAAATGTAGTACCGCTGCGAGACAATGTCAATGTTACGCTGAATCGCTGGCGCGATACGCGCGGCAAGAAGCCGTGTGATCCCTTGGTTGCCTCCCGGATGGAATCTTTTCAATATCCCCTGGACCGGTCGACCAGCGCGACCAGCGCCTCGCCGGCGAGAAACCGGCCCATGTTGTCGGCGAACAGGGCGGCGACGATCTCGTCCCGATGCACATCCAGCCCGCCGATATGCGGCAGCACGGTGATGCCCTCGGTGCTCCAGAAAGCGTGGTCGGCGGGCAGCGGTTCCGTGCGGTAGACGTCGAGAACCGCGCCGGCGATGGTCTTCGACCGCACCGCCTCTACAAGATCATCGTCGACGACCAGCGCGCCGCGGCCGAAATTGAGCAGGTAGGCGGTGTGGCGCATCACCTTGAAGCGCCGCGCGTTCATGATTTCTTCCGTCTCCGGCGTGAGAGGCAGCAGCAGCAGCACGAAATCCGATTGCGCCAGCACCTCGTCGGTCGCCTCGGGCGGGTAGATCCGGTCCACGTGCGGCACCTGTTCCGGTGAGCGCCTTGTGCCGATCACGCGCAGCTCGAGCGCTTGGGCTTTTTTCGCCAGCTCCCGGCCGATCTCGCCCAGCCCGAGTACGCCGAGCGTTTTTCCCGCGAGCGGTTCCGAAATCCGCCTCGTCCAGCGCCGGTCGCGCTGGTCCAGGGTCGCCTGGGCGTAAGGCTTCGTGAGGTGGAACAGCGCGCCGAGGATGTTCTCGGGCATCTGCACGCGGTGCGTGCCGCGGGCGCAGGTAAGCGCGATGTCCGGACGCAGGTCCGGGAGCGAAATCCAGCCTTCGACGCCCGCGGTGAGAGCCTGGATCCAGCGCAGTCTCGGCATTTTCGCCAGCAATCCGGGCGGCGTTTGCCGCGCGAGCATGAGTTCGGTGCGCGCAAGCTGCGCGGCGCTCGGTTGCTGGTCGAGCCGAAGAGACTCGATATCCAGCCGGTTCCCGAATCCGGCGCGCTCGAGCGCCCGCCTGTAGATGTCGGCTTCGTTCAACCACAACAATGCATGAATCATTCCGGTCGCCTTCCGTCGGGAGCTAGAACATTCGATCCGCGCCCAAGCGCGCGCTGGTGCTCCACGCGCGCATTATCGCAGGCAGGATGCGCGTTTGACAAAAATCAATATCGCAGACTGCGCGAAGTCCATCATTCACCATGTAAATCGAGAAGGATCCAAACCCAGCGGAAGGCTCGAGGAGATGCGCATGGCATGCTCGGCGCTTGTGTTCGGCCGCTGCGCGCATCCATTCGTCTTATTGCACGGCCTGCAACGGCGGGGTGTGTCTTTTTGGCTCGGCGCCCAGGCATCTCACGGCCTCCCATGGCAAAACCGCAGCCTTCGTGATTTTTGTCAATACCGGACGTTCCGGGTTGGGGCATGATGGAAACTCGTTCAAAGTGTTCTATCTCCTCCTCCCCTTTGAACGCTTGGGCCCGGCACAAAGCTGTTCCGGGCCTTTTCTTTTCTGGTGGGCACCGCCTGGACGGGAGCCACGTTATTGCAACGAGCCCGCCTTCTAAGCCGTGCCAAAGCTGAAACTGTTCCCTGACTGCTTGGCCTTGTACATGGCTGAATCGGCGACCTTGAGAAGGGCATCCATGTCCGGGCCGTCTGTGGGGAAGGTCGCGATGCCGATGCTCGCCCCGATGCGGGCTGTCTCATGTTTCTCGCCGCTTAACTCAAAAACGGTTAACAGGGCATCGATGATTTTCCTGGCAACGGTTGCCGCATCCTGCGGGCTTGCGATTCTGTGCAGAATCACGGCGAATTCATCGCCGCCGATGCGGGCCACCGTATCGGATTCGCGCACCTGCTGCTGGATGCGATTGGCGGCGCCTTTTAGCACTTCGTCGCCCGCATCGTGTCCCAGAGCATCGTTTACGGCTTTGAATTTATCGAGATCGAGGTAGAGCAGCGACAGCTCATGGCGATTGCGTCCTGCAAGATGGATGGCCTGGCGCAGGCGATCATAGAAAAGCATCCGGTTAGGCAGACCGGTAAGGTTGTCATAAGTCGCGAGGTGCTGGATGCGCTCCTCGAACTGCTTGCGTTCGGTGACGTCCCTGACGATGCAGATCGTGTGCCATTCCCCGTCTATGCTCACCCCGGCAATGGAGTGCTCGGTGACGATCTGCGTCCCATCCTTGCGCAATCCGGCAAGTTCCAGGGTCTTGCCGACGACGTGCCCCGGTTCGTTCCGCCGAACGCAATCGAAACCCTTTTCGAAATCGGTGCGGTACCGTTCCGGGATAATCAGTTCGTGGAGATGCTTTCCCCGCGCTTCTCGCTCGCTGTAGCCAAACATCCTGTGAGCCGCCTCGTTCCAGAAGGCGATCCTCCCCATGTTATCGATGATGATGATGGCGTCCTGTGCGGCGGCGCCGATAACGCGCAGCCTTTCCTCCGCCAGCATGTGTCTCGCAAATACCTCCCGTATCATGTGCATGGAGGCGACGATGAGCAGCGAAAACCCCAGTCCCATCCAGTCGTTGGCGACGGCATAGATTGTCGGATCCACGCCGCCGTGCTCGAAGGAATAAGTCAGCATGCTGCGGAATCCCTGCAGCAGCAGCGCCCCGGCGAGAAGAATCCAGCCCAGAACCCATCCCGACAGGCGGATATCGGAAAAAGCCAGTCCGACTCCCAGCAGCAGCAGAACAAGCGACAGAGCCTGAATCGACAGCAGAGATTCCATCACCACAACGAGCCTCCGGGGAGACAGAATTAACTGGACTTTGCCGATTAAGCTACCAGCCAGTATTGATGAAAATCACGGGGAATGGAAATTGAGCGCGAGAGGGTGAAGGAATTGCGCCCGTGTGATGACGCCCACCCTCACTCGCCTGCACTTGCGAACCGTCGCCGGGGAGCGCAGGTTTTCCCGCGTTCGCGAAAAGAGGTAGAGTCTCGATCGCGGCCGGAGAGGGCGAGTCTAAAATTTCCGTCGCGGATCGAGGAAGGTACGGGGACATCATGAAACAGACCGATAACAGGGCCCGCTCAGTTGCGACAACCCGCGCCATGAACCGCGCGGAATTCCTGAGGCTGGCGGCGCGGGTGGCGGGCGTCTGCGCCGCCGGCAGCGTTCTCGGACCCGCCACGCTCGCGTTTGGCGCCGAAATTGAACCCGGCCGGGCGCCGGTTGCGCGCCGGCCGATTCCTTCCACCGGACAGATGCTGCCGGTGATCGGCGTCGGCACTGCGGTCGCATACGAGCTCGACACGGCTGACGCGAAGTTCCCGGTCCTGGTGGAAACCGTGCGCACGTTTCTTGCGCAGGGCGGCGCCGTGATCGACACCTCGCCGACCTACGGCCGGGCCGAGAACAGCCTGGGCGAGATCTTCCGCCGCATCGGAGGACGCGAGCGCGCGTTCCTCGCGACCAAGATCAGCACCACCGGGGAGCAGGCGGGCATAGACAGCGTCGCCGCCTCGCTGCGCGATCTGGGAACCGATCGGATCGATCTGCTGCAGGTGCACAATATCCGCGACACGGACGTTCATTTGCGCACGATCCGCCGGCTGCAGGACCAAGGGAACGTGCGCTACGCCGGGATCACGACCTCGTTCCGCAACAGCTACGAGGAGTACGAGCGCATTATGCGCCGCGAAAAGCTCGACTTCATCCAGATCGACTACGCCCTCGACAACCGGATCGCGGAGGAGCGCATCCTGCCGCTGGCCCGCGACCGCGGAATGGCCGTCCTGATCAATCTTCCATTCGGCCGCGGGCGGCTGTTCGGCAAGGCGCGCGGCCGCCCGCTGCCGCCGTGGGCGGCGGAGATCGACTGCACCAGCTGGGCGCAATTGTTCCTCAAGTTCGTGCTGGCGCACCCCGCGGTGACGACCGTCATCCCGGGCACCGACCGCCCGGAATTCGCGCTCGACAACCTGAACGCGGCGCGCGGCCGCATCCCGGATGCGCGGATGCGGGAGCGGATCGTGAGCTACTGGGATCAGCTTGGCTGACCGGCTCTGGGGCGTCTAGCGTAGCCCGATAGTCATCTGAGCGCGTGAAGGCGTAGCAGTTGGGAGAAGACGGCGGCTGCCCTTCAGCGGCGTTTGCTTGCACAATCCAGCACTCCCGGATTCACGACATTTATCGGCGCACCGGCAACGTAGGCGGTGATCTGGTCGAAGATATCGGCAAACTGAATCTCGTACTCATCGCGCGAGACGTAACCGATGTGGGGAGTGCAGACGACGTTATCCATCAGGAGCAGCGGATGACGCGGGTCCAGCACCGGCTCTTCCTCGAATACATCGACCGCCGCCATGCCCGGGCGTCCGGCGTTCAAGGCGTTCACCAGCGCACCGGGCGCGATAAGCTGCGCGCAGCTCGTGTTTACGATCAGCGCCGTAGGCTTCATTCGCGCCAGGTCGCCGGCGGTCACAATGCCGCGCGTTGCGTCGACCAGGCGCAGGTGCAGGGAAATGATGTCGCATTCCTCGAAAAAAGCGTTCTTGGAGGGCGCGGCATGGCATGGGTATATGATCGCTATGTAACGGATCGGAGCCTGTATCGGCTTCAGGACGCGGCTAAAGCGGCAGGGGTGGGATTGTGGGGTGATCCCGCCCCCCATCCCGCCGTCGGACTACAGAAGGGCGAAGCCCGGGAACTGACGGAGTGCAGATGCGGCGACTCGCGGTGGTTTTTGCTTGTTCAGCGGCTATAGCCTCTTCAAACGGCTGCTCTGTGATCACGGCGCCTTATCATGCAGCCAAAAATGTGGTGCAGGGAGGCGTATGGGTCGTAAAAAAAACCTATGTGGTTGCCGAAGGCACGACAAAAATAATCTACAAAATTGGTGAATTTACCTACGAAGTTGTCAGAGCGCCCATCGAATGGGCATTGACCCACGAGGAAATCAAGAGCATCGATGGTCTTCCGGTCAAAGAGGCGATACGGCAGGGCAGGGTAAAAACCGCACCCTATGTGGTCGCAGGAAGGCAGTACGTACCTATGTCGATCGAGAAGGCGAAGGATTACCGGGAAGAGGGTCTGGCATCGTGGTACGGTTACGAGAGCGGCAGAATGACCGCAAACGGAGAAGCGTTCAATCCCAACGGCCTGTCGGCGGCGCACAAATATCTGCCCATCCCCACGTTCGTGAAGGTGACAAACCTTGAAAACAAGAAATCTATAATCGTGAGGGTGAATGACCGTGGACCTTTCCCGAGCGCGCAAAATGCCAAGTCAGGAGAGAGGATCATCGATCTCAGCATGGGCGCTGCCAAGAGGCTTGAATTTTACGGCAAGGGCGTTGCTCGCGTGAGGGTGGAGGCGATACAGGTGAAAGAAGAATGAGCGACAGATTTCCAGGCGCCGGCGCAGGCCTGCTGCTTGATCTGACTTTTTTCTGCGCCGAAGGCACGCCGGTGCTTATGGCTTCCTCGCTGTCCGCTCCAGTTCGTCGAGTGCGGCACGTGCCTCTTGCCAGACGGTGCGTGCCTTGGCCCGCTCGGCATGTGCCTTGTCCCAGTCCGCGTTTGGCTTGATTCGGGCGGCGTTTGCACTGCGCCGGTCGGCGACTACCTTGCGCCGGTCCGGGAACGCCTTGTCCCAGATTGTGGCTACCATGCGCCGGTCGGCGTCCGGATTGCGCCGGTCCGCGACCTCCTTGTGCAAGTCGGCGTGTGCCTTGGCCCGGGCGGCTTCTGCCTGGTCCAGGTCGCCGCCGGCCTTGCGCCAGTCAGCCTCTGCTTTGGCGAGGGCAGCTTCAAGTTCTGCTCGTTTGGCCATGATTGCCTTTCCTTGGTTAGAGCGCCGCTTCGCTATTGACCTGGCAACAGAATGAATGCTTGATAATCCGCGCTGGCTCCGGAGTCAATTTTACCACCCACCCCCGCATCCATCCGGGCCGTGTGGTCAAGTTCGAGGTCGTAGAGCGCGTTCAGTAATGCGGTGGAATCTCGTCGCCCGGACTGGCGAATTCGTCCGGCGCGGCGTCTTGCAATTGCTGGCGCAGGGCGCGAACGTCTTGCTGCAATCGGTCTATCTGCTGTTGCTGGCGAAATACTGTGCGGTTGAGCGCATCGAGAAGGTCTTCCGCAAGACTCATCTTGGCCTCAAATTCGTTCAATTTAGCTTCCATCATCCGTTTCCAGGAAAGGGGGGAGATGGATTACATCTTCGCCTTTGATTTCCTACCTGGAGCCGCCGGGGGCACGTAGCCTGACACCCGGCAAAGCATGCCTTCGATCTTCTTGCCATCAGTGAATCGAGTCAAACGGCACATGATTACCTCTCCTCTGGCGGACAGGTCTGACACGCTCCGACTCACTTTTGCAAGCGAGATTCCTGTCCCTGATGCGATCTCCGAGTCGAGTAGCTCACCGTGGATTTTCAGGTACTGCATGATTTCTTGCATCTCAAATACTCCTCATCCTTGCCAGTGGTACAGGACCGCCTGATAGAGAGCGAAACGATTTCACCGCCAGGGAGGCTCGATCAAGCCTTTTTGGCTTCGAGGTCACGCCATCGGCAGCCTTTGGATATGCGGCGGATGCAACCCCCGGCGTAACCCCAAACTGAAACTGAAAACAGCCTAATCCGGCGAAAACGGCGTGGTTATTGGCTCCCCGACCAGGGCTCGAACCTGGGACCTGTGGATTAACAGCCGAAGTTGTTCGTTTAACTTGTTGTTCTAACGGCCCGCCCTCACTCGCACAGGCCCGTCAAAGCACGTAGAAACCCTACGTTTTTCCTACATTCGGCAAGCGCCAAAATGTTTTTAGGCCTCGCGGTGAGGTAAAGTCTCCACAATACACAGGCGTCATACGAATTTTACAAGTATAACATATGCGGACAGACAAACTAAGAGCATCCACAATGAATCAAGCAGTTATTGCGCATCGGGATGTTCTGAGAATTTCAATAGTCCAGCCCGGCCGGTCTGGTGAATAACGGTTACGGCAGTCGAGATTGCCGGCGCCGCGGGTGCAAGCTACGTCGGCAACTAGATTGACAAGATTGTGTTCGCCCGCCCGCGCTGGAAACGCGGTCAGAGGGGAAGTTTATACGGCAGCAAGCGGTCGAACTCTTTTTTCACCACCGCGTAGCACTCGCATACGCGCTGTTCCAGTTTTGCACGATTCAGTACCTTGATGTGGCCGCGCCTGTACTGTATCAATCCGTCCGCCTGCAATTTGCCGGCGGCCTCGGTCACGCCCTCCCGGCGTACGCCCAGCATATTGGCGATCAGCTCCTGCGTCATCAACAGTTCATTGTCTTGCAAGCGGTCCAAGCTCAACAGCAACCAACGGCATAGTTGCTGGTCCAGCGCATGGTGCCGATTGCACACCGCGGTCTGCGCCATTTGCGTCATCAGCGCCTGGGTGTAACGCAGCGCCAAATGCTGCAAATGACCGCCCGTGGAGAATTCCCTTTTCAGGGCTGTCGCCTTGAGCCGGTAACCGTTGCCTGCGCTTTGCACCACTGCCCGGCTGAGCGTGCTTTCCCCGCCCATGAACAAGGAGATGCCGACCAGGCCGTCGTTGCCGGTGACCGCGATTTCTGCGGATGCGCCGCTTTCCATGACGTAGAGCAGCGAGACGATGCTGGTGGTCGGG
>CABECK010000176.1_pt1 | contig 14388 bp, 13 predicted proteins | sample 3132801 | NCBI WGS metagenome assembly CABECK01 (sample SAMEA5534348, study PRJEB31848) | metagenome | biome: tundra; feature: field; material: soil | place: USA | collected 2013-05 | depth 0.45 m | reverse complement strand
CGCAGTTGCGTCACAATCTCGCCGGCGACGCTGTCTCCCGGGGAGGCGAGCGCCTGCAGCAACTCAAGCAGCGGCAGCCGGGTGCTGCCGGTGGCGAGCGCAACCGCAAATGCGGCGAGCGCAGCCCCTGCTAGAGTGAGCCAAATGAGCAGCGTTCGACGCAAGCTGTGCCCCTTTAGCTATTGAAAGCGGTATGCCGCGGTGAGCAGGATATTACGCCCTGCCATGGGGTAGGCATTGAAAGAAGTTCCCGCGCCGTTGCGTATAGCATAGGTGTAATACTTTTTGTCAGTCAGGTTATTCCCGGCCAGAGTGAAAATCCAGGACCCGGCGGCGTGGCTCAACTTGGCATCGGCGGTTACGAAGGAAGGCATTTGCCCGGGAAAGGTATTGGACTGGTCGTTGTCGAAATACTGCTTGCCGACATAACCGAGCGCGCCGCTCAAGCGCGTCTTGTCAGCAAGCTGCCAAGTGAGTCCCAGCTTGGCGGAATTGCGTGGCACCAGAGGCACATTCTTGCCGCTCAAGTCAACGCTGATAGGGTTGAAGTTCGCGTCGAAGCCATTGTATGCACCTTCGCGGAACACGGCGCGCGCATGAGTATAGCTGCCGAACAAGCCGACGCGCTCGCCGAGCTTACGACTTCCTTCAAGTTCGATCCCCTCGCGCTGCGTCGGCGACAGGTTCATGTTGGTGAAGGTGATCGCATTGAAGTGGATTTCGTTGCGCAGATCCATGCGATACAGGCTCGCGCGCACTTGGCCGCCGGCGGATTTGTATTCCGCGCCAAGTTCATAGTCGCGCGAGGTTTGAGGTTCTAGCGGCTGAACGGTCGAAACGCAGGCGAAGGTGATCGGATCGGAAGAGCCGCAGGCGTTGAATATTTCGTCCAAGGTGGCGATGCGGAAGCTGGTGCCGACCTTGCCGTAAATCGCGGTCGTCGAATTGAAGTTGTGCCGCAGCGCCGCTTCCCAGGAGCGCGGCGTACGGCGCTGCGAGGCGCTCGCGTCCGGCGCAGGATTGGCGCGGTCGTTGGAAGCCACGTCTACATGCTGGGTGCGCATGCCCAGGGTGAGCTTGGTCGAGTCGGTGAGCGCAGTATGATTCTGCGCGTAGAAGCCCCGGTCACGCTGGGTCCCGGCAATGTTTGCGACCGGCGCGTTTTGCGTCGCGATGTCGGTGGAGCGCACCGAGAGGTAATCCCAGTAGTCCACGTCCATGCCGATGATCAGCGTATTGGCCCACCCGAGCACCTGGAACGGAACCTTCGCGCGCGGGTTGAAGGCCCAGACCTTACCGCGCGTATTTATGAACGACGGCGGCGAACCGAACGGACCAAGGTAGTTGTCGAAAAAAGCATTGCGCTCGGTGTCACGATAGGAGAGGTCGGCTGCAACATCGAACCTGTCGAACTCGTAACGCCCCGACAGGGCCGCGTTCTTAGCGTCACGCGAACTGTAATCACCCGGCGTAGCGGTCCCGCGCGGATCGGAGTCCAGTTGCGCCTTGGTGCGCGCTCCCGGCAAGCGCAGGCTCTGGTTGTCCAGTCCAAACTTGAATACCAGGCCGCCGCGGTCTCCGGTCCAGCGCAGGTCGCCGAGCACGTTTCCCTGTTCCAGGCGGTTGTTGACGCGGTAGTTGTCCGAGTTGTATTGGTTGGCGATCAGGGAAAAACCAGTGTTGGTCCCGGCAAAATTGACGGCGGCGCGCAAGTCATTCGTATTGTAGGTGCCGTAGCTCGCCCCCACGACCGCGCTCTTGTCGCCCGCGATCGGCGAGCGGGTGATGATATTGATGGTGCCACCCGTGGCACCTCCACCGTACAACACGGCGCCGCCGCCGCGCTGGATTTCGACGCGCTCTATCGCATCGAGTGGAATCGCCGACCATCTGACCGTGGTCAGCTCGATGTCGTTCAGGCGCTGGCCGTCGAGCAGCACCAGCGTGTTCTGATCACCGCTCACGCCGAAGCCGCGCATGTCGATCGCCACATCCGGACTGCCGCTGTTATTGCGCGTATTGATGCCGGCATAGCGCGACAGCAGGTCCGGCAGAGTCGCTGCAGCGCTGCTCGCGATCTGCTCACGGGTGATGACCGTGACCCCGACCGGGTGCTCGAGCTGTTTTTCCGGAAAGCGTGTGGCCGTGACCACCACTGCGTCTTCCTGGGCAAATGCCTGCGTCGCCAGGGCGAACGTGATGGCGGTAATAACTGATTTGGAATGCATGATTTCCCCCGCAGCCGGCGTCCCCGCAGGCTGCACAATTGAAACAACAACGGAAACGCGGGGGGAAATCAGAACCGCAACCGGCGCACCGCATCCCCGCAGTGTTTCCACCTGTCGCGCAAGGCCGGTCTCCGGGCTCGTGGGATTGGGTCTGTCGCCTTCCCGCAAGCGCTTGCTTACAGTGGCATCGTGACAAACCCGCGCTCACATACCGTTGCGGGGGCAGCACAGGCTTGGGCGCGCATGCGCGCTGTACCTGTTTCCCGTTTCACCCGCCTGCAGGAATCGCCGGCGGACACCTCGAACGAGTGCAGCGATTTTACACAGTATCGCAGGCAAACAAAAAAATATGCAGCCGCGGAGGCGCGAGAACATGCGGAAAGGAGCCCGATCGGGGGCGCATTCTGGCGCAGTCCGGCGACGAATCGACGGTCCCGAAATCCTGCGCTGGGTCAATCAAATAGGGTGGCTTATTCATCGTGGAAAGAGCATTGAGAATTGCCTGTTATTACTTGACTTGTCACGATTTTTGAAACTATAGTGTGGCGATGGATGCGGAATTCGACACGCTCGATGGCAAAATCGACCAGTTCCTCCAATTGTGCCAACGCCTGAAGAGCGAAAACAAGGAACTGAGCCTGCAGTTGGCGTCCGCAAAAAACGACGTTAAACGTCTTGAAGACAAGGTAGACGGCGCCAAGACCCGCCTCGAGGCGCTGCTGCGCCAGATCCCAGAATGAGCGAAAAAGCCAAAGCCCTTGAGGTCAACATCATGGGCCGCAATTATCGAGTCACCTGCGCCGACGACGAGCGCGAAGCGCTGCTTGCCGCAGTTGCCTATGTCGACAAGAAAATGACGGAAATAAAGGCGGCGAGCAAGGTCGCCGGCACCGAGCGCATCGCCGTCATGGCCGCGCTGAATATCGCCAATGAACTGCTCTCGATCAAACTCGGCACTGGCTTTGACATCGCGGAATTAAAGCGTAGAATGAATTCAGTGCAGTCGAAGCTCGATCAAGCGCTGTCGCAGCAGGATTCCCTGTTCTAGATCGCGCCCGGGCGGGCCAGACCGCAAAAGTTTCCCTGCGATGCTCGTTTAGGCCATATATTCCTTGAACCAATATATGTGCTGAGGTTGCGGACCATAGCGCCACTTTTGTGCGCGTCCCTACGCCTCGTGCGACTGTGGATGTACCTGCGGTGGCCGGAACGCGACCACTCTGGACTGCAGGTTCAGAGGATGCGGGCCTGACGGCATTTGCGGGGAATCCAATACCTCATCAATCGCAGACCTCGTGTCTGCGATTTTTGTTTGTAGAGTTGCTCGCAATGCATTACTGGCTGATGAAATCCGAGCCCGACGAGTTCAGCATCGACGACCTTGCGCGCGCGCTGCGGCACAGCATGGCCTGGTTCGGCGTGCGCAACTACCAGGCGCGCAATTTCATGCGCGACCAGATGCAAATCGGCGACGGAGTGCTGTTCTATCATTCGAGTTGCGCGCAGCCCGGAATCGCCGGCCTGGCGGAGGTCTGCACACGGGCGTATCCGGACGAGACCCAGTTCGACCGGAACAGCAAGTATTACGACGCCAAGGCCACGCGCGACAACCCGCGCTGGGTAAACGTGGAGGTGAAGTTCGTGAAAAAAAACCGGCTCCTCGGCCTGGCCGAACTGCGCCAGCACAAGGAGCTGGCCGGCATGCGCCTGCTGGCGCGCGGCAACCGCCTGTCCATCACGCCGGTCGACCCGGACGAATGGAAGTTCATCACCGCCAAACTGCTCAAATGACATGACCAAGCTGAAAAACGACACGCTGATCCGCGCGCTCTTGCGCCAGCCCACCGAGTACACGCCGGTATGGCTGATGCGCCAGGCCGGCCGTTACCTGCCGGAATACAACCAGACGCGCAGCCGCGCCGGCAGTTTTCTTGGCCTGTGCAAGAACCCGGGCTATGCCACCGAAGTCACGCTGCAGCCGCTGGCGCGGTTCGAACTCGACGCCGCCATTCTGTTCTCCGACATCCTCACCGTTCCCGACGCCATGGGCCTGGGGCTGTACTTCGCCGAAGGCGAGGGGCCGAAGTTCGAACGGCCGCTGCGCGACGAGTGGGCAATCCGCGACTTGGCCGTGCCCGACCCGGGCGCGGAATTGCGCTATGTGCTCGACGCGGTCAGCGAAATCCGGCGCGCGCTTGCCGGCAGCGTGCCGCTCATCGGCTTCGCCGGCAGTCCGTACACGCTCGCCTGCTACATGGTCGAGGGCGGCGCCAGCGACGATTTCCGCACTATCAAGACCATGCTCTACGCGCGTCCCGATTTGCTGCATCGCATCCTGGAAGTCAACGCACAGGCCGTGATCCATTACCTCAACGCCCAGATCGAGGCCGGCGCACAAGCAGTGATGATCTTCGATACCTGGGGCGGAAACCTGTCGCATGCGGCCTATCGCGAGTTCTCGCTCGCCTACTTGCAGCGCATCATCGCCGGCCTCAAACGCGAGCAGGCGGGCGCGCGCGTTCCGGCCATCGTGTTCACCAAGGGATGCGGCAACTGGCTCGAAGACATCGCCGCCATCGGCTGCGATGGTGTCGGCCTCGATTGGAGCGTGGACATCGGTCAGGCGCGAGCGCGCATCGGCGATCGTGTTGCGCTGCAGGGCAACCTGGATCCGGCTGTGTTATTTGCACCCGCAGAAGTGGTGCAGCGCGAAACGGAAAAAATCCTCGCTTCCTTCGGCCATGGCAGCGGCCATGTATTCAATCTCGGCCACGGCATTTCCCAATTCACCCCGCCGGAAACGGTCAAAATTCTGGTCGATTGCGTACACCAGTCGAGCCCGCGCTATCACGGCAACAGCGTCAACCCCCGCGCCAGCTAAGGATTTGTGCGGGTTCCGCAAACCCTGACTTATGCACAACATCGTGCTCCCGCCCGATTTTACTGGCGAAGGCAGTCTCGCCTCTGGCGCGAGAGCGCAACAGCATGTTTTCAAACAGATAAATGCCTAGCTGCAATTTTGAGCAGACGAAGAAATTCCTTATGGCAAAGATGGTTACAGCGAGATTACAAATTTATTCACAAAGTTACCCACAAAAATTGTGCACAACCTGAGTTCCCCTTTGGCAATAGGGTGATGCAGCCGTTTCCAGATAAAACGCTTCAAATTGCTCGCGTAGCTTCCCGGGCCGATTTTTTTTCCGCTGGCGGCGAATGAGCATACTGCGCGTCGCACTCGACCTGCCGCTGCCGCACCTGTTCGATTACCGTTGTGCCGACGCGGCCGACACCGACATCGGCATGCGCGTGCTGGTGCCGTTCGGCAACAAGCAGGCGGTGGGCGTGATCGTCGGTCTCGCCGACACATCCGAAATCAGCAGCGAAAAATTGAAGTCCGCTGTGCGCATCCTGCGCGAGACCCCGGCGCTAGGCCACGACTGGCTGGAACTGGTGCAATTCTGCAGCGACTACTATCACCGGCCTCTGGGGGAAGTCATTTTCAACGGGCTGCCGGTGCGGCTGCGCAAACCCGGTGACCCGCTCACACTCAAACAGGCAGCCGCTTACCGTCTCAGCGCCAGCGGACGCGAGGCGCTGGCGCAATTGCCCGCTCGCGCAAAGGTGAAGCGCGCGCTGCTCCAAACCCTGTCGCAATCCGATTGTGCCGAGGAGTTGCTGCTGGCACAAAGCCCGAGCGCGAAAAAAATCCTCGCCGAGCTCGGCAGCGCCGGATGGATCGAGCGCTATCAACCGTCACCGCAGGCAAGTGCCGGCGGTTTCGTCGAGAAAGTTGCGCTCAATGCCGAGCAGCGGCAGGTGTTGGGGGAAATCGAGCGCGCCGGTCCCGGCTACGGGGTGTTTCTGCTGCACGGCATCACCGGCAGCGGCAAGACCGAGATCTACCTGCGCCTGATCGCGCGCACCTTGGCGGCGGGCAAACAGGCGCTGGTGCTGGTACCGGAGATCAGTCTTACGCCGCGGCTGGAACAGGAGTTCCGCGAGCGTTTTCCCGATACGCCCCTGGTCAGCTTGCACAGCGGCCTCGCCGACGGCGAGCGCACCCAGCACTGGCTGCAGGCGCAAAGCGGCGCGGCGGCGATCGTGCTCGGGACGCGGCTCGCCGTGTTCGCGCCCTTGCCAAAGCTGGCGCTGATCGTGGTGGACGAGGAACAGGATGCCTCGTTCAAGCAACAGGATGGCGTGCGCTACTCGGCGCGCGACGTGGCCGTATTCCGCGCGCACCAGGCGGGAATCCCCATCGTGCTCGGCTCGGCCACGCCGGCGCTCGAAACCTATGCGCATGCATTGTCCGGCCGTTACCGGCTGCTGCAGCTATCGCAGCGCGCCGTGCCGCAGGCACAGTTGCCGCTGGTGCACACCGTGGACATGCGCAAGCACAAGCTCGAAGAGGGGCTGGCGCCACCGGTGGTGGAGGCGCTGCAGGAACGCCTCGCACGCGGCGAGCAGAGTCTGGTGTTTCTGAACCGCCGCGGTTACGCGCCGGTGCTGATGTGCCCGGCCTGCGACTGGGTGAGCGGCTGCAAGCGCTGCTCCACCCGGATGGTGGTGCATCTGACCGACAAGCGGCTGCGCTGCCATCATTGCGGCGCGAGCACGTCGATCCCGCGCCACTGCCCGAACTGCGGCAATGCCGATATCCACCCCTTTGGGCGCGGCACGCAACGGCTGGAAGCGACGCTGGCCGCGCGCTTCCCGCAGGCGCGCATCCTGCGCGTCGATCGGGACAGCACCCGCAACAAGGGCAGCTTTTCGCGCATGCTGGAGCAGATACAGGGGGGCCGCGCCGACATCCTGGTCGGCACCCAGATCCTGGCCAAGGGGCACGACTTCCCCAACCTGACCTTGGTCGCGGTGCTGAACGCCGACAGCGCGCTGTATTCCGCCGACTATCGCGCGCCCGAGCGCCTGTTCGCGCAGCTCATGCAAGTCGCAGGCCGCGCCGGACGCGCCGGCCTGGCCGGCGAAGTTCTGATCCAGACGCAGTATCCGCGACACCCGCTGTATGCGGCGCTGGCGCAGCATGATTACGCCGGCTTCGCGCGAACGCTGCTCGCCGAGCGCGAGCAGGCCGGTTTCCCGCCTTACGTGTTTGAGGCCGTGCTGCGCGCCGACGCCGGGGAACTGAAAACCGCGCTCGAATTCCTGCGCGAGGCGGCGGTCCTGGCGGGCCCGCCCCCGCCCGGCATCACGCTCTACGATCCGGTGCCGATGACCGTGACGCGGCTAGCCGAGCGCGAGCGCGCGCAGCTGCTCGCCCAGTCGGCATCGCGCAAGGCGCTGCAGGCGTACCTCGCGGCCTGGAGCGCGAAGCTGCATGCCCTGCCCCAGCGCGCGGTGCGCTGGCATCTGGATGTCGATCCGATCGAGTTCTGATGTCGGAAAAACCAATCGGCCGAGGTCAAGGCAGGATTTGGCTTCAAGGGAAGCTCTGATGGCCTCAGAGGCTTGATCAGAGCTTCCCAAGGTATAATACGCAACTTTTTTTCGCTGCAATCCCCTCCCCTTGTCCGCTGCAATCAAGTCCCATCTGACCGATCTGCTGACGCAAGCGCTGGCGCGCGTGGCACCGCAGTATCCGGCGTCCATCATTGCGCTCGAGCGTCCGAAGCAGGCCGCGCACGGCGACTGGGCGTGCAATGTCGCCATGCAGTTGGCGCGGGAACTCAAGCGCAATCCGCGCGAACTGGCGCAGGCGCTGATCGCCGTCCTGCCCGCCTCGCCCTGGCTGGACCAGGCCGAACTTGCCGGGCCGGGCTTCATCAATCTGCGCCTGAAACCGGCGGCCAAGCTGGACGCGGCGCGCATCGTGCTCGCCGCCGGTGCGCGCTACGGCCGCTCCGATGCCGGTCGCGGTCGGCCCATCCTGGTTGAATTCGTTTCCGCCAATCCGACCGGTCCGCTGCATGTGGGCCACGGCCGCCAGGCGGCGCTGGGCGACGCGATCTCGGCCATGCTCGAAGCCCAAGGCTGGAAGGTGACGCGCGAGTTCTATTACAACGATGCCGGCGTGCAGATCGACAATCTGGCGCTGTCGGTGCAGGCGCGCGCACGCGAACTGCGCGGCGAGACGGTGGCGTTCCCCGAATCCGGCTATCACGGCGAATACATACGCGAGATCGCAGCGGACTATGTCGCCCAGGGCGGCGATGCCGGTGATCTCGGCGCGGTGCGCAGATTCGCGGTCGCCGCGCTGCGCCGCGAGCAGGACGCGGACCTCAACACGTTCGGCGTGAGATTCGACAACTATTACCTCGAATCCTCACTCTACGCCGAGGGCAAGGTCGACGCGACGGTCAGCGCGCTTGCCGCGTCGGGCAAGACCTACGAAAAGGACGGCGCGCTGTGGCTCAAGACCACCGACTACGGCGACGACAAGGACCGGGTGATGAGGAAGTCCGACGGCAGCCACACTTATTTCGTGCCCGACGTCGCCTATCATCTCACCAAGTGGCAGCGCGGTTTCGCGCGCGCGGTCAATATCCAGGGCTCGGACCATCACGGCACGGTGGCGCGGGTGCGCGCCGGCCTGCAGGCCTTGAGTTCGGTGACAGGCGCCGGCATCCCCCGGGACTATCCGGACTATGTCCTGCACAAGATGGTGACGGTGATGAAAGGGGGCGCGGAGGTAAAGCTGTCAAAGCGCGCCGGCAGCTACGTCACCGTGCGCGACCTGATCGACGAGGTGGGGCGCGATGCAGTGCGTTTTTTCCTGGTTTCGCGCAAAGCCGACAGCGAGTTCGTGTTCGACATCGACCTCGCAAAGTCGCAAACCGAGGACAATCCGGTCTATTACGTTCAGTACGCGCATGCGCGCATCTGCTCGGTACTGGCGCAATGGGGCGGAAACCCGCAGGCGCTCCCCGCCGCCGGCCTCGCGCCGCTCACGCTCCCGCGCGAACTCGCTTTGGCGCAGCGGCTGGGAGAGTTCCCGGAGATGCTGGCTGAGGCCGCGCGCGATTTCGCGCCGCACATGGTGGCGTTCTACCTGCGCGAACTGGCAGGGGAGTTCCACAGCTACTATAATGCCGAGCGCGTACTCGTCGCCGACGAGGAACTCAAGCTGGCGCGGCTTGCTCTGATCGTCGCCGTGCGCCAAGTGCTGCAAAACGGACTTGCGCTGCTGGGCGTGAGTACTCCTGAAAAGATGTAAATGGCCAAAGACTACAAACCGAGGGTGGTAGCGAAGAAAAAAAGCGGCGGCGGCACGCTGCTCGGGATTTTTATCGGTCTCATCCTTGGCCTGGGCATCGCCGTCGGCATCGCCTGGTATATGAACAAGACCCCGATCCCATTCCTCAACAAGGCGAAGCCGCCGGAGAAAGCTGCAGCGGAACCGGGCAAGGCGCTGGCCAAGCCGGACGAAAAGACCACGCAGCAGGTGGAGAAACCGCGCTTCGAGTTTTACAAAATCCTGCCCGGCGCCGAGGAACCGGTGACCGAGCAACAGATCAAGCAGGCGGCCAAGCCCGGCGCACCCGCGGAAAATTACCTGCTGCAGGTCGGCTCGTTTCAAAATCCCGCCGATGCCGACAACCTGAAAGCCCGGCTTGCGTTACTCGGAGTGGAAGCGGGCGTGGAACCGATCAATCTGGCCGAAAAAGGCACTTGGTACCGGGTGCGTGTCGGGCCGTACAGCAAGGTGGAGGAAATAAATCGCCTGCGCCAGACTTTGGCACAGAACGGAATCGAGGCTACGCTGGTCAAAATCAAAGATCCCGGCTCGCACTGAGCTCGGGGCGCTTTTTCGGGAGAATCAAGTGCTGAAACAGTTTGCAGTGGGGTTGGCCATGTTTTTCGCCTTGGGGCTGGCGCACGCACAGCCTAAGGCGGGCGTCGAGTATCGGGAGCTTTCCACGCCGCAGCCTACCGATACCGCCGGCAAGATCGAAGTCATCGAGTTCTTCTGGTTCGGCTGCCCGCACTGCTACAATTTCGAGCCGGTGCTCGAACCCTGGGTGAAAAAACTGCCCAAAGATACCGAATTCCGCCGCGTCCCGGCCATGTTCAACGACGAGTATGCGCAGGGCGCGCGCGCCTACTATGCACTCGAAGCAATCGGCGAGGAGCAGCGTCTGCACAAGGCGCTGTTCGACGCCGTCCACACGGGCTCCAGGCTCAGGGTGGCGAACGAAGCGGCGCTGACCGAATGGCTGGGCAAGCAGGGCGTGGACACGAAAAAATTTGCCTCTGCCTACCGCTCCTTCAGCGTCGAAGGCAAATTGAAGCGTGCCGCGCAGCTCACCCAGGCGTACAAGATCGAGGGCGTGCCTTCCATGGCGGTGAACGGCAAGTACGTCGTCAACACCGATAACATAACGTCGTTCGACCAGCTGCTCGCCGTCACCGATTACCTGGTCGACCAATCACGCAAGAAAGGCGGCAACGCCGCGCAGAAGAAATAGCAGCGTGTAAGACGCTGTTAGCGAGCGTCAGCGCCTGACCGGCGTTCTCGCAGTAGGCAGGCCTGCGGCCGTCCAAGCCTCGATCCCGCCGCGATACCAATAGACCTTGCCATATCCCGCCGCCACTGCGCGCAGCGCCGCATACGCCAGCGCATGCGCCGTAAGCGCCAGCGCATGCGCTGCGGCAGGCGGGATCCACCTCATGCATCGCTCATGCATGCGGCGAGAATAAGGGCTGATCCGGTCGGGCACAAGCGCTTTGGCAAACTTCGCCGGATGGGCTTATTATTCCGGATTCCAGCTTGGCGGAAGGAAAGCGCGATGATTCTCCTCAGTAAAACCTTGGCGGCGCTCGCCGCGCTTTTGCTCGTGCTTGCGGCGACGGGAGTCCATGCCCAGGCGCAGTCCACGCCGCAACTCAGCCGCGATTACGTCCGGCTCGACCCGCCGCGTCCGGTGGCGAGCGGCGACAAGATAGAGGTCATCGAATTCTTCTACTACGGCTGCCCGGTGTGCTACGAACTGGAGCCAACGCTCGCGCGCTGGTCGTTCAATGCGCCCGCTTCGATCATGCTGCGCCGCGTGCCGGCGATGTCCTCCGACAACTGGGACAATTTCGCCAAACTGTTCTACACCCTGGAAGCCATGGGCCAGTTGGCGCGCCTGCACTGGCCGGTCTACGACAATTTCCACTTCGACGGCGTCAAATTGAATGAAGAGGCGCCAATGGTCAACTGGGTGTCCCACAATGGCCTGGACAAGGAAAAATTCGTCCGCATTTACCACTCGCCCGAAATCCAGGCGAAGTTGGCTGCAGCGCGCGAAATGACCCAGAACTACGAAATCAAGGGCGTGCCCAGCATCGTGGTCGACGGCAAGTTCGTGACTTCGGCGCGCATGGCCGGCGGCACACGCGAGCTGATGCGGGTGGTCGACCAACTGGTCGATCTGGCGCGCAAGGAACGCGGGAAATAACGCTGGCGCCGCTCAAGGTTTTCATTACCGGCGCCTCCAGCGGAATCGGCGCCGCTCTGGCGCAGCATTACGCCGCCCGAGGCGCCACGCTGGGCCTGGCCGCGCGGCGCGCGGCGCAAATGCAGACGCTCGCCGCCTCCCTGTCAACGCCGGTTTCCATCTTTGCGCTCGATGTGGCCGACCGCGCCGCACTGGCGGCGGCCGCGCAGGAGTTCATCCTGCGCCATGGCGTGCCCGATATCGTCATCGCCAATGCCGGTATCAGCGCCGGCACCCGGGCTGACCTGGCCGCAGACATCGGCGTACTGGCGGACATCATGCGCACCAATGTGGTTGGCCTGGCCGCGACGCTGCAACCTTTCGTCGCGCCGATGCGCGAACGCGGCAGCGGCGTGCTGGTCGGCATCGCCAGCGTCGCCGGGTTTCGCGGCCTGCCCGGTGCCGGTGCCTACAGCGCCTCCAAGTCCGCGGCGATCGTCTGGCTCGAGGCCCTGCGCATAGAGTTGCACGGCAGCGGCGTGCACGTAGTCACCATTTGCCCCGGATTTATCGCCACGCCGATGACCGCGGTCAACCGCAATCCCATGCCGTTCCTGCTCGAAGCGCCGGAGGCGGCACGGCGCATCGCCCGCGCCATTGGGGCGAAAAGGCGCCTCGCCATCATTCCCTGGCAGATGCACCTGGTGTTCTTTTTTCTGCGGCGCATGCCGAACTGGTTGTACGACCGCCTGTTTGCGCGCGCTCCGCGCAAACCACGCGATCGGCCGACCTAGTTTCGGGATGTGGCGCGCGACACCTACATATCGCGCTTCGGCTTTACCTTCTCCGCGCCCAGGCGCAGGCTGGCATAGGCGCCGGGGGCGTCCTCGATCACCCGGAGCTTGCCGTCCCCGGGCACGCGTGCCGCGACCTTGACGCCGCCGTTGTTCTCCTCCATCCAGGCCTGCCAGTCGGCCCACCACGAACCTTCGTGGCGCGCCGCCGCCCCCAGCCACTCATCCGGATCCTCCGGAAACTCCGGGTTGGTCCAGTAGCAGTATTTGTTCGCCGCCGGCGGGTTGACGATGCCGGCGATGTGGCCGGAGCCGCCGAGCACAAAACGCACCTTTCCGGAGAGAATGCGCGCTCCCTTGTACACCGATTTCCAGGGCGCGATATGGTCTTCGGCGGTGGAAATGAAATACGCCGGGATTTTGATTTTCCTGATATCGATCGGCACGCCGTCCAGGCTGATGCCGCCCGGGTCCTTGAGCTTGTTGGCCAGGTACATGTTGCGCAGGTAGAAGCTGTGCATTTTCGCCGGCATGCGCGTCGAATCCGAGTTCCAGTAGAGCAGGTCGAACGGGAACGGGTCCTTGCCCATCAGGTAATTGTTGACCACGAACGACCAGATGAGGTCGTTCGAGCGCAGCATGTTGAAGGTGCCGGCCATCTCCGAGCCTTCGAGGTAGCCGCGCTCCTTCATGCGCCGCTCCAGGTTCTGCACCTGCTTCTCGTCGATGAACACGCCCAGTTCCCCGGGGATGGAGAAATCCAGCAGCGACACGAAGAAAGTCGCGCTGGCGGCGCGCTTGTCCTTCTTCGCCGCCATCTGCGCGAGCGCCGCGCCAAGCAACGTGCCCCCGAGGCAGTAGCCGATCACATTCGCCTGCTTCTCGCCGGTGGCCTTTTCGATCGCATCGAGCGCGTCGTTCGGCCCCTGGTGCAGGTAGTCCTCGAAAGTCTTGCCCGCGTACTCCTTGCCCGGATTGACCCAGGAAATCACGAACACCGTGTGCCCCCGGTCCACCGCCCACTTGATGAAGGAATTCGACTCGCGCAGGTCGAGGATATAGTACTTGTTGATCCATGGCGGAATGATCAGCAGCGGCCGCTTGTACACCTTCTGCGTGCTCGGCTGGTACTGGATCAGCTGCATCAGATCGTTCTGGAACACCACCTTGCCCGGCGTGGTGGCGATGTTCTTGCCCAGCGTGAATGCCTTGGCGTCGGTCATGCTGATCTGGAGCTGTCCGTCGCCGCGCTCGATATCGGCAAGCAGATTGTTCAGGCCGCGCAGCAGGTTCTGGCCGCCCGAATTGAGCGTTTCGCGCACGACTTCCGGATTGGTCAGGGCAAAATTCGAGGGCGACAGCGCGTCGATGTACTGGCGGGTGAAAAAATCCACCTTCTTGCGCTCATCGTCGGGCAGGTTCTCGACCTCAGACACGGCCTGGTGGATGTGGCGCGCGGCGATCAGATACGATTGCTTGACGTAATCGAACAGAAAATGGTTTTTCCAGTCGTCGTGGCGAAAGCGGTTGTCGCCCTTGCGCGGCTCGGCGACCGGTTCCACCTTCTGTCCCATCATCTGCATCCAGCTGCTTTGCCATAGGCGCGTGTAGTCCCAGAACATGTTCATCTGCGCTTCCGCCAAGTGCTGCGGCTTGGCCAACATCAGCGCCGAGAGGTCCATGAATGCCTTGGCGATGCCGAACTCGTCGGCGACGGCCGGGTTCTTCGTTTCATCCTGGCGCTTGAGAAAATCCGCCATGATGCGGCTGGACCGCTGCGCCACTTCGGCAAAGACCTGGGCCGCGTCGGCGCCACCGGCGGCGGGTTTGGCTTGCTCCTTGCTCATGTTGCGACTCCTTTGACCTGTTTCAAAATGAGGGGATATCCCCCGAGGTGGGAGACCGAAGGTCGGGACCACCCGAAGAGGTGGGGACTTTCCCCTCTCCCGTCAAGCGGGACCGAGGAAGGGGGATCGAGACCTTCGGGGC
>CABECK010000171.1_pt1 | contig 14640 bp, 14 predicted proteins | sample 3132801 | NCBI WGS metagenome assembly CABECK01 (sample SAMEA5534348, study PRJEB31848) | metagenome | biome: tundra; feature: field; material: soil | place: USA | collected 2013-05 | depth 0.45 m | reverse complement strand
AAATCGCGCGCATGCCCTTGCGGCAGGACTATTCGCACTGCTGCTGGGAGCGGCGCTGGCGGCCGTGGCCTTGTGGTTCAGCAAGGACGATCTGAAGCTGATTCCCTACGTCATGACCACGTTGAGTTCGGTGACCGGGTTGAAGGTCGAGGCGCCGGTGCGCTACCGTGGCGTGGACGTGGGCAAGGTCGACGAAATCGCCATCGATTCGGCGAATAACGGCCGCGTGCGGATCCGCATCGGCGTGCGCGAGGGCACGCCCATCACCAAGAGCACTTACGCCCAGCTCGGCTACCAGGGCATAACCGGCCTCGCCTATGTGCTGCTTGGCGACGACGGCAAGTCCAGGGAAGCGCTGCAAAGCGGATCAGAGGAGATCGCGGTCATTCGCATGAAACCCTCGCTGATGGACGATGGCGAAAACCTGTTTGGCTCGATCATCGAGATCACAGATAAAGTCAACCAATTGCTCGCCGAGGAAAACCAGGGACGCGTGCGGCGCACGCTCGCCGGCCTGGAGGAGGTGACGCAGCGCGCGAGCGCGGTGACGAAGAAGCTGGAGCCGAGTCTGGAGGCCATGCCCGGGCTGATAACCGAGGCGAAGAGCATGGCCGCGGATGCGCGTGCCAGCTTAAGGAAAACCGACGAGCTCATAGGCAGCGTCAACGGCCTGGCGCTCAAGCTTGACCAGCGCGTGGACACGCTCACTCACGCGGTCGCCAGTGTCGAGGAAGTCGGGGTCACGGCGCGCGCGGTGGGCGAGGAGACGATGCCGCGCATGCATGTGCTCATCGACGATGTGTCAAAGGAGACACGTACGCTCGGTCGCGTCATCAATACTCTGGGCGACAATCCGCAGAGCATCGTATTCGGTATGCCGCCGGGCAGACCCGGCCCGGGCGAGCCCGGTTTTGCGGGAGGACGATAATGTTGCGCGCCGCTTTGCTGCTGTCACTTGCCGTGCTCGCCGGTTGCGCCATCCCGCAAGCGCGCGATGGCATCGCCAGCTATGACTTCGGCCTGCCGCGCTCGGACACGGAGGCCAATCCGCGCCTTCAGCACGATCTCGTGGTCGCCGCGTTGACTGCGCCGGCGTGGATGGACAATGCCGGCATTTACTACCGCTTGGCCTATCAGGACGCAACCCGGCCGCAGGCCTATGCCCAGAGCCGCTGGGTGATGCCGCCTGCGGCGCTGCTCGGGCAAAGGCTGCGCGCGAGCATCGCCCGCGCGAACAAGGCGGCGGTATTCACGCCTGCCGACGGCGTGCGCGCCGACTATACGCTGCGGCTGGAGTTGGAAGAGTTCAGCCAGGTGTTCGATGCGGCGGACAAGAGCCGCGCCGTGGTGCGGCTGCGAGCCAGCCTGATCCGCAACCGCGGCGTCGTGGCGCAACAAGGCTTCAGCATCGAGCGCGCTTCGGCCACGCCCAATGCCGAGGGCGGGGTGCAGGCGCTGATTGCGGCGAGCGACGAAGCTGGCAACAGCCTGATCGACTGGCTGGCTGTAAATATGAAAAAGTGATGGGGCCGCTCAAGTATGTCTATCTCCCCATCTCGCCCATCGAAATAGCCGGCCCAAGGAAGGCGGAACCGATATGATCAAGAGTCTGGATCACCTGGTGTTGACCACGCGCGATGCCGAGAAATGCATCGATTTCTATACCCGCGGCCTGGGGCTGAAACTGGAAACCTTCGGCCAGGGGCGCAAGGCGCTGCGTTTCGGCGAGCAGAAGATCAACCTCCACGACCAGAGCACGGTGACCGATGGCTATGCCGCGTATCCGACGCCGGGATCGCTGGACATCTGTTTCCTCGCCAACCGGCCGCTGGATGAGGTGATCGCGCAGTTGCGCGAGGCGAATATCCCGATCGAGCTCGGACCGGTAAAGCGCAGCGGCGCGCGCTTTCCCCTGCGTTCGGTCTACGTGCGCGATCCGGATCAGAACCTGATCGAGATTTCCGAGCCCGCCTGAGGTCCATCTCCCTGGCGGTGGTGTTGAGGATTCCGACATGAATGCGGCGAACCATTGCAAACTGACTGCAGACGGAACAGGCTCTGGAGCAAAAAAGTCGCGATGCAACTTCACCAACATGACCAGCTCGCGCCGTCTGAATGGGTGTGCCGCTTTGCGCGCCTGATCGCGGCGGGTGGCGCGGTGCTCGACCTCGCCTGCGGCCATGGGCGGCATGCGCGCTACCTGGCCGGGCTCGGCTACCGCGTCGAGGCGCTGGACCGCGACAGCGCAGCCCTGGCCACGCTTGACGGTGTGGCCGGGATCTCGACCCGCTGCGCCGATCTGGAAGGCTCGCCCTGGCCCTACGACGCAGGCCGGTTCGACGGCATCGTCGTCACCAATTACCTGCACCGCCCGCTCGTCGCCGCGCTGCTTGACGCATTGCGCCCCGGAGGGGTTTTCATCTACGAAACCTTTGCCGTGGGAAACGAAACGCTCGGGCGCCCGTCTAACCCGGAGTTCCTGCTGCGTCCGGGCGAGTTGCTGCAATGGGTGGGGGGCCGACTGAGTGTCTTGGCGTTCGAGCAGGGCTTGGTAGAGCGGCCCAAGCCGGCGGTGATACAGCGCATTTGCGCGGTGCACCGGGGCGTGGAGGACTGCAGGCTGGATTTGTCGCCCTAGGGTACTTGTGCCCTTCAGGGTATTTTTATATGCCGGCGGCAAGGCTAATGCGTTAAAATTGAACATTTTCCTAACGGGACAGCTTTTATGTTGACCGGAAGCCTGGTTGCCATTGTCACCCCGATGCTCGAAGACGGGTCGCTGGACCTCGCCCGCTTCAAAAGTCTGATCGATTGGCACATCGCCGAGGGTACGCAGGGCATCGTCGTCGTCGGTACTACCGGCGAATCTCCCACGGTCGATTTCGACGAACACAAGGAGCTGATCCGCATCGCGGTCGAGCATGCCGCCGGACGCGTCCCCGTGATCGCCGGTACGGGCGCCAATTCCACCGCCGAGGCGATCGAGTTGTCCGAGTCGGCCAAGCAATCGGGTGCGCAATACAGCCTGTCGGTCGTGCCGTACTACAACAAGCCCACGCAGGAAGGCATGTACCGGCATTTCCGTGCCATCGCCGAGGCCGTGGATCTGCCGCTGATCCTGTACAACGTCCCCGGTCGCACGGTTGCCGACCTGCAAAACGATACCGTGCTGCGCCTGGCGCAAGTGCCCAATATCGTCGGTATCAAGGACGCCACGGGCAGCATGGAACGCTGCAGCGATCTCTTGCGGCGTGCGCCGAAAGATTTCGCCATCTACAGCGGCGAGGATGTGGCGGGGCTGCCGCTGATGCTGATGGGCGGGCAGGGCGTGATCTCGGTTACCGCCAACGTCGCGCCGCGGCTGATGCAGGAAATGTGCGCGGCGGCCTTGTCCGGCGACATCGGCCGGGCGCGCGAGGCCAACAACCGCCTGCTGGGCCTGCACACCAAGCTGTTCGTCGAAGGCAATCCGATTCCGGTGAAATGGGCGCTGGCGCAGATGGGGCTGATCGAGCCCGGCATCCGCCTGCCGCTGGTGCCGCTGTCGGCGAATTTTCATGAAGTAGTCAGGGAAGCCATGCGCCAGGCCGGCATACAAGTAAAAAGCGGCCTGCGTTTAGTCGAGGGTAAAGCCGTATGAAGCGCAAAGTCGTTTATTTCGTCCTGTTCGCACTGCTCGCCGGCTGTAGCAGCATGCCGGACATCCTCCAGGGTGAAAAAATAAAATACAAGGGAGCGGGCCAGCTGCCCCCTCTGGAGATTCCGCCGGACCTGACGTCTCCCTCGCGCGACGACCGATACGCCGTGCCCGACGTCAATACCCAGGGCTCGGCAACCTTGTCCACCTACAACGCCGAGCGCGGCGGCGCGGTGCGCGCGGGCTCCACGGAGCTCCTGCCCAACGTGGCCAAGGTGCGCATCGAGCGTGCTGGCACCCAGCGCTGGCTGGTGGTACCGGAGGCTCCGGAAAAAGTCTGGCCGGTGGTAAGGGAGTTCTGGCAGGGGCTGGGTTTTCTGGTGAAAACGGAATTGCCCGAGGTCGGGGTGATGGAGACCGACTGGGCCGAGAACCGCGCCAAGATCGCCGATGATCCGATACGCAACTTGCTCGGCAAGGTGATCGATGCCGTATATTCGACCGGGGAGCGCGACAAGTTCCGCACCCGCCTGGAGCGCGGCACTGAGCCCGGCACGACCGAGATTTACATCAGCCATCGGGGCATGGTCGAAGTCTACAAGACCGAGGGCAAGGACTCGACCGTGTGGCAACCCCGTCCCTCGGATCCCGAACTGGAAGCGGAATTCCTGCGCCGGCTGATGGTGCGTTTTGGGGTCGAGGACGCGCGCGCGAAGGCGCAACTGGCGGGCAATGACGCCAAGACCGAGCGCGCCAAGCTGGTGCACACCGGCAGCGGCACCGGCAGCGACAGATTGGAGCTGGCTGAATCCTTCGACCGGGCCTGGCGCCGCGTTGGCCTGGCGCTGGACCGCGTCGGCTTCACGGTGGAAGACCGCGACCGCTCCAAGGGCTATTACTTTGTGCGCTATGTCGATCCGCAGATCGACGGGCAGAAGAATCCGGAAAAGGACAAGGGCTTCCTTTCCAAGCTCGCGTTCTGGAAGAGCGACAAGAGCGGGATCAAGGCCGAACAGTATCGCGTGGTGGTGACGGAAGCCAACAGCGTCAGCGAGGTGCAGGTGCAGAACAAGGACGGCCAGCAGGACAATAGCGACACCGGCCGGCGGATTCTATCGCTGCTGCATGACCAGCTGAAATAGCGCATGCGCTTTGCTTGCCTGGGTAGCGGCAGCCGGGGCAACGCGCTCGTGGTCGAGCAAGATCGCACCCGCCTGATGCTCGACTGCGGCTATCCGGTGCGCGAAACCGAGCGCCGGCTGGCGCGCCTGGACCTCGCGCCCGACGATCTCGCCGGCATCCTTATCACCCACGAGCATAGCGACCACATCGCCGGCGCCTACAAATTTGCGCGCAAGTACCGTCTGCCACTCTGGCTGACCCACGGCACGCTCAAGGGGTTCCCCGGGGACGGCTCGGACTTGCCGCAGATCAACCTCGTCGACAGCCACAGCCCGTTTTCCGTGGGTGCGTTGCAGTTGCTGCCGTTTCCGGTGCCGCACGATGCGCGCGAGCCCGCTCATTTCGTGTTCTCCGACGGCGCGCATCGGCTGGGCGTGCTTACCGATACAGGCTCCTCGACCAGCCATATCGAGGCCATGTTGTCCGGCTGCGATGCGCTCGTGCTCGAATGCAACCACGACCTCGACATGCTGATGAACGGGGATTATCCGCAGGTTCTCAAGGCGCGCGTTGCCGGCCGCTATGGCCATCTGGACAACCAGAGCGCGGCCTGCCTGCTTGCCGCGCTCGATCGGGGCCGGTTGCAGCATCTCATTGCGGCGCACTTGTCACAACACAACAATACCCCAGAACTTGCGTGCCGGGCATTGGCGCAGGTGATGGGCTGCGCGCCCGGCTGGATCGGCGTGGCCGATCAGGATGAAGGTTTCGGCTGGCGCGAGATCGTGTAGGGTTTCAGGGGTCGGGGGAGCGCAGTACGCGCTACGGAATCCGGAAATAAAAAAGCCGGTCCGAAGATCGGCTTTTCGCATGCCTGAAGAACGCACTTACTTCTTCATTGCGTCCTTGGCAGCATCAGCCGGCGCAGCAGGAGCGGCAGCGTCTTTCGCGGCGTCGGCGGCAGGCGGAGGCGGAGGCGGAGGCGGCGCGGCTTCAGGTACTTGTACCGGAGCTGGAGGGGGAGGTGGGGGAGCTTCCTTGCTGCAGCCCGCCAACATCAGTGCGGCGAGCGCGGCGATCAGTACTGAGCGGTTCATGATTTGGTTCCCTTATGGATAAGTTAAATGGCGTTTGGCGCGGCTCTTGCGAGCCGTTCCAGACGTTTTTTAATTATACCGCCTTTCGCCGCCGCGTTAAAGGCCGCTGGTCGTCGCGGAAACGGCGGGAAAGGAGTTGTCCCAGATTTCCGAAAACCGCAGATGCATACCTTGGCTTTCCTGGTCGTCGTTGAGCCTGAGCGTGGCGCGCGGCTGTGCCTGTACCGGGCGGCGCACGAAGTGCAGTTTGTCCGCGAGCACGAGGCTGTCCTGTGCGCTGGTGGCTTCGCCCTGGGTCTGGTGAATGAACATGCGGTCGCTGAACTGCCGCAGCAGGTTCAACAGGCGCGGGCAGTCATTGCGGATGTAGCCGGTATCGTGGACTACGATGTATAGCCGGTTGTTGCGACCGCGCAGCATGAAGGCGCGCAGAAGCTCGTATGTCTGCGGCGAATTGATTTCCAGATCGGAAAAATCCGGATCGAAAATGCGTAGTTCGCGCTGCGCCAATCCGATCAGCCGCGCCAGCGCATCGCGGTATTCCCTGCGCGTGGAGAGCGCGCAGCGTTCCGGTTGGGGCTGGACGAGTTCTTCAGGATCGTGCATATGACAATTATATCCACCGGCTTGCAGCGCGTGTGCAACAGGCCTCGGCGGAGGGCTTCACGATTTCCCGGGATGGTTTAGAATCGTCCGGGACGTGAAGGCTAAAATGCTGCAAATCGGACAACCCGCTCCTGTTTTTTCCCTCGCCGACGCCGATATGGAGTCGGTCGATCTTGCTGCGTTCAAGGGCAAGAAAAACGTCGTGTTGTATTTTTATCCCAGAGACGGCACGCCCGGCTGCACGCTGCAAGGGATCGAATTCTCCGATCACGGGGAGGAGTTTGCGCGGCACGATTGCGTGGTTCTCGGTGTTTCCCCGGACGATTGCATCTCCCATGCCGAGTTTCGCGACAAACATGGCCTGTCGGTGTGCTTGCTCGCCGATCCCGAAGCGGAGGTGTGCGAGCAATACGGCGTGCGCGAGGTGAAAGAGTGCAACGGAGTGAAGAAGACCTGCATCGTCCGTGCCACGTTTGTCATCGACAAGAAAGGCCGGCTGCGGCATGCGCTCCACGGGGTCAACCCGCGCGGGCACGCGATGGAAGTGCTGCAGCTTGTAAGACAGATCAATAGCGAATGCAGATCGACAAAGACACGGTAATCTCGCCCGCCGGTGAGATCGAACGCGGGTACGCCGACGACGATTCGGCTGGATCGCTGATTACCGTAGTACAGTAGTCGCCGACAAAGGCGACCGGCGGGTAATGGATGGCCGGCATGGCGTCGACAACATGACGGCGGCAGGGGTTGCCCAAGGGAGGGAGTATGTCAGGCATGCTCGGAGTCGTCGGTTACGGACTCGGGACGGTCGTCGGATTCATCATCATCGGCGTCCTCATTTTCTGGTTTATCCAGGACATCACCCAGAAGAAGCATGCGGTCTTGCGCAACTATCCGGTCATCGGCCGGCTGCGCTATTTCTTCGAGAAGCAGGGGGAATACTTCCGCCAGTATTTCTTCATGAACGACCGGGAGGAGCTGCCGTTCAATCGCTCCGCGCGCTCCTGGGTATACCGGCTCGCCAAGGCCGAGGGCGGCATCATCGGCTTCGGCTCCACCAACAACACCAACGAACCCGGCTCCATCCTTTTCGTCAATGCGCCTTACCCGGTGCTGGAGGAGGACCGCCTGCCCACGCCGTCGCGCATGATAGGCGAGGGATACGCGCGGCTACCGTTCGAGGCCAAGTCGATCGTCAACATCAGCGGCATGAGCTACGGCGCGATTTCCGCGCCCGCAGTGCGGTCGCTGTCGCGCGGCGCCGCCATGGCCGGGTGCTGGATGGACACGGGCGAGGGCGGCCTGAGCCCGTATCATATCGAGGGCGGCTGCGACATCATCATGCAGATCGGCACCGCCAAGTACGGCATCCGCGACAGGGACGGCAACCTGTCGCCGGAACGGGCGAAGGAGCTGGCGCAACACGTCAAGGCGTTCGAGATCAAGCTGTCGCAGGGCGCCAAGCCGGGCAAGGGCGGGGTGCTGCCGGCGGCCAAGGTTACCGAAGAGATCGCCAGGATCCGCGGCATTCCGGTGCACCAGGATTCGATCAGCCCCAACCGCCATCGGGACATCGCGAATGTAAATGAACTGCTGGACAAGGTCGCCTACATCCGCGACCTCACCGGCAGGCCGGTGGGTGTGAAGACGGCCATCGGCGGCTGGCAGTTCATCAATGAACTATGCGAAGCCGTAAACCGCCGCGGCTTGGAATACGCGCCGGATTTTCTCGCCATCGATGGCGGCGAAGGCGGCTCGGGGGCTGCGCCGCAGGCGCTGATGGATCACATGGCCCTGTCCATTGCCGAGGCGCTGCCGCGGGTGGTGGACGCGCTGATCGAATCCGGCTTGCGCCAGCGCATCCGGGTAATTGCCGCGGGCAAACTTATCACGTCGGCCAAGGCGGCCTGGGCGCTGTGCGTCGGCGCGGATTTCGTCAACACCGCGCGCGGCTTCATGTTTTCGCTGGGCTGCATCCAGGCGCTCCGGTGCCACCAGAACAACTGCCCCACCGGTGTCGCCACGCACGACAAACGCCTGCAGCGCGGCCTGGTGGTGGCGGAGAAATGCCTGCGTGTGGCGCAATACGCCACCGGCATGAACAAGGAGATCGACATGATCGCCCACTCCTGCGGCTGCCGCCAGGCGCGCGAGCTGCGGCGCGAGCACGTGCGCGTCGTGCAAAGCGCCGCGCAGAGCGTCGCGCTGAACATCCTCTATCCCTACCCCGAGGCGGGCTCGAAGCGCAGGGCGGCTTGAAAGACGGCCGACGCCTCAGTAAATCGACGCGTTGAGCAGTGCGCGCGCTTCGTCGATCACTTCACTCGCGCTAATGCCGATTGGTCCCTTGCCATCTCGCGCCAGCGCGTCGCCGGCGGCGCCGTGCAGCCAGACTGCCGCTGCGCTTGCCGCGCGCGCGCTTGCGCCTTGCGCCAGCAGCGATGCGATCATGCCGGTGAGCACGTCACCCATGCCGGCCGAGGCCATGCCGGGATTGCCGCTCGCGTTGATCAGCCAGGTTCCGTCCGGGCTGGCGATAATGCTGCCGTTACCTTTGAGCACGGCGACGGCGTGGTAGCGCTGGGCCAACTCGATTGCCGCTTTCACGCGGTCGGCCTGCACGACCGCGGTGGCGCAGCCGAGCAGGCGCGCCGCTTCGGCCGGGTGCGGCGTGAGCACCCCCGCCGCATTGCGTTTTTGCAGCCGCGCCTGCAGCGTCTTGCTCGCGGCGATCAGATTGAGCGCGTCGGCATCGAGCACCAGCGGGACGTCGGCATCGAGCACTTCGCGCAGCAGTTGCTCGGCCGACTTGACGGTGCCCATGCCGGGGCCGGCGGCAAAAACCGTAATCATCCCCGCCTCGAGCAGTTCGCGCGGCGTGCGCAGCATCAGTTCGGGCTGGGCGTAGTCGAGGTAGGGCGGATGGTCGGTCAGCAGCCCCAAAAACACCTTGCCCGCGCCGAGCTTCAGCGCGGCGCGCCCGGCGAGCACCGCCGCGCCGACCATGCCGTAGGCGCCGCCGAGCACGCCTACGCTGCCGGCGTTGCCCTTGTGGAAATTGCGCGGCCGCGGCAGGACGCATTGCAGCAGCGCTGGTCCGGTCGTCGCGCCTTTATTTGCGAGCATCGACCCGACGTCGAGGCCGAGATCGGCGACGCGGATCTCACCGCAGTGATCCGGGCCATCCAGCGTGAGCAGGCCGGGCTTGAGCGCGATGAAGGTGATGCAGTGGGTGGCGCGCAGGGCCGTGCCCATCACCGCGCCGGTATCGGCGTTGATGCCGCTGGCGATGTCCAGCGCGAGCTTGGGTCCGGGCAGGCGGTTGATGGCCGCGATGAGTTCAGCGTAGCCGCCTTCGAGCGCTCGCGCAAGACCGATGCCGAACAGGCCGTCCACCACCAGGTCCGGCCGCAGCGCTGCCGGCGGCGCGGCATAAGTATTGCCCCCGCACGCGCGCCATTTCCTGAGCGCGCCGAGCGCATCTTCCGATAGCCGGTGTTCATCCCCGGCGAATACCAGTTCGACGCGGTAGAACCAGCGCTTGAGCTGCGTCGCGACCTCGAACGCGTCGCCGCCGTTGTTGCCCGGACCGGCCAGCACCAGCACGTTCCTGCCGTACTCGCCGAGCAACTCGCGCGCGTATTCAGCGGCGGCGAGACCGGCCAGTTGCATCAGCGGCGGGGCGCCGGGGCGCTCGGCCGCGATGCGCTCCAGGGCGCGGATGTCCTCGGTCAGGTAGACGGGCTGGCCGCTGTCGTTGCGCATCAGGCTGGGCGCATCAGTTGTTGCCCAGCATGCGCTGCGGCAGGTAGGTGACGATCTCGGGGAAAATCCAGATGATCGCGACCGCGATCACCATCAGAAAGAAAAACGGCAGGGCGTGCTTGCCGATAGAAAAAATATCCTTGCCGGTCATGCCTTGCAGCACGTAAAGGTTGAAGCCCACGGGCGGGGTGATCTGGGCCATTTCCACCACCAGGACGATGAAAATGCCGAACCACAAGAGGTCGATGTGCGCCGCCTGCACCGTGGGCAGGATGACCGCGGCGGTGAGCACCACCATGGAAATGCCGTCGAGGAAACAGCCCAGGACGATGAACAGCAGCGTCAGCACCGCGATCAGCATGGTGGGCGAGAGCGCCTGCCCGGTGATCCAGGCCGCCATCGCCTTGGGAATGCCGGTGAATCCCATGGCAACGGTGAGGAACGCGGCGCCGGTGAGAATGAAGGCGATCATGCAGGAAGTGCGCATCGCTCCCATGACGCTGCCGTAGAACGTCTCCCAGTCGAGCGAGCCGGAGGCCAACGACAGGATGAGCGAGCCCACCACGCCCAGCACCGCCGCTTCGGTGGGCGTGGCGATGCCGCTGTAGATCGAGCCGATCACCGCGGCGATCAGCAGCACCGTGGGAATGAGCAGGCGCGAGGCGTAAAGCTTCTCGGCGAAGCTCATGTGGATGTCCGAGGGCGGGGTCTTGTCGGGGTTGAGCAAAGCCCAGAGAATGATGTAGCCGGAGAACAGGCTCATGAGCATGATGCCGGGCAGCACGCCGGCGATGAACAGCCGCGCGATGGAGACGTCGGCGGCGACACCGTAGACTATCATGATGATGGAGGGCGGGATCAGCAGCCCCAGGGTGCCGGCGCCGGCGAGCGAGCCGATGACCATGGGCTCGTGGTAGCCGCGCTTGAGCAGTTCCGGCACGGTCATCTTGCCGATGGTGGCGGCGGTGGCGGCGGACGAGCCCGAAATCGCCGCGAAAATGCCGCAGCCGATCACGTTGCAATGCATCAGCCGTCCGGGCAATGCGGTGAGCCAAGGGGCGAGGCCGCGGAACATATCCTCGGAAATGCGGCTGCGGAACAGGATCTCGCCCATCCAGATGAACAACGGCAGCGCGGTAAGCGACCAGTTCGCACTCGATCCCCACACCGTGGTGGCCATGAGCTTGCCCACCGGCGTGGACGTAAACAGCTCCATCGCCGCCCAACCCATGGCCAGCAGCACGATGGCGATCCATACGCCGCCGGCGAGCAGCACGCCGAGCAGGGCGAGCAGGAACAGCGTGATGCCGAGCGTATTCATGGCGCTAGATGTTTTCCGACATCGCGATTTTCTTGCTTTGTTCGGCTACCAGGTAGGAGGGCGTGCCGCCGGTGAGCGCCGCGACGAGATCGTCGAGCAGTGCAATCGACATGATGAGGAGACCCAGTGCCATGCCGCTTTGCGGCACCCACAGCGGCACCGGCACCAGCCCCTGCGACACGTCATCGATCGCGTACGAGGTCCAGACCATGTCGGTCGCATACCAGGCGAAGAAGCCGATCAGGAAAGCGCTTGCCGTCAGGCACAGCGTTTCGAGCAGCCGGCGCTCGTTGCCGCTGAAGCGGTCGACGAGCAGCGCGACGCGGATGTGCTCGTTACGGCGATAGGTGTGGGCAAGTCCCAGGAAAGAAGACGCGGCCATGCAGTAGCCGGCGAAATCGTCGAAAGAATACGCCGCGAAGCCGAGCAGGCGCCCGCAGATCTGCGCCAGCGACAGCACCGCGATGAGTATGAGGAAGACTCCGGCAAGGATGCCGGAGCCGGTGTAGAGCCAGTCTAGGAGTTTTCTCATGCGGCAGCGCCGTCGTGCCCGATGGTGTCGCGTTCGCGCCGGCCCGCCTGCCTCTCCTGCCGCGGCAGAGGCACGCTGTCTGAACCAGCTACGGAAGCTTTGGTTTGGGGGATATGCACGGGGCTGGGCGGAAAGGGCTCCGCCCCTTCCCCGGATACACGCTTGTTCAAAACCTCCCTACTGGAGTTCGTTGAGTATCGCCTGGGCGTCAGGCCCCGATTTTTTCACCCAGTCCTGCGCCATGGTCTTGCCGATGGCACTGAGTTCGGCCGCCAGTTTCGCATTGGGTTTTTGCACCGTGATGCCGTGGCCTGCCATGGTCTTCTTGTAACCCTCGTTTTCGGCCGCACTGGTGGCCCAGCCTTGCTCTTCGGCCTTGGCTGCCATCGACAGGACCTGTTTTTGCAGCGCCGGATCGAGCTTGGCGAACGCGGCCTTGTTCACGATCACAACGTTGAACGGCAGGAAGGCTTCGGCATCGGTATAGTACTTGAGGTAATCCCAGGCCTGCGTGTCCACGCCGGTGGCGCCGGAGGTGATCATCGCGTCGACCAGGCCGGTAAGGAAGGCCTGCGGGACCTCAGGCACTTGCACCGTGGTCGGAATCGCGCCGAGCAGCTTGGCGAATTCCGCGGTGTTCGGGCTGTAGGTGCGGAACTTGGTGCCTTTCAGGTCGGCGATGGAATTGAGCGGCTTCTTGGTGTAGATGCCCTGCGGCGGCCAAGGCACCGCAAACAGCACTTTGATGCCTTGCGCGTCCAGGCGCTTTTCGATATAGGGACGCGCGACGCGCAACAATTTCTTCGTCGCGGGGTAATTCGGCGCGAGGAAGGGGTTGGAGTCGAAGGCGAAAATCGGATTCTCGTTGGACAATACCGAGATCAGTATCTGGCCGATATTTACCTGGCCGGTCTGCACCGCGCGTTTGATTTCGGGGTGCTTGATCAGCGAGGCGTTGCTGTGCACCACGATCTCCAGCTTGCCGCCGCTGGCGGCCTTGACATCGTCGGCGAACTGCTTCACGTTCTTGGTGTGGAAGTTGCTGTCCGGATACGGCGTAGGCATGTCCCACTTGGTCTGCGCCTGCACGCTGCCGGATGCGAGGCCGGCGATGAGCACGGCGAACAGCGATTGCTTCAGTTTCATGTTTGCTCTCCTCGGTTGATGCTGCTGTAGATGCTTTCTTCTTCAGGCCTTGCCCGCGATTTCCACGACATGCTCTGCCAGCGCGAGTGACGCGGTCAGCCCGGGCGATTCGATGCCGAACAGGTTGACCAGGCCCGGCACGCCATGTTCGGCCGGCCCCTGGATCAGAAAATCGCTGGCTGGCTTCCCGGGGCCATCCAGCTTGGGCCGGATGCCCGCGTATCCGGGCGCCAGTTGTCCGTCCCTGAGCCCCGGCCAGTAATCGCGTATCGCCCGATAAAAACCATCGGCGCGGCGCAAGTCGACATCGTAGTCTATTTCCGCTATCCATTCCACGTCCGGCCCGAAGCGCGCCTGCCCGGCCAGATCCAGCGTCAGGTGCACGCCCAGGCCGGCTGCCTCCGGCACCGGGTAGATAAGGTGAGTGAAGGGCGAGCGTCCGGCGAGGCTGTAGTAGTTGCCCTTGGCGTAATAGCAGGGCGGAACCAAATCCTGCGGGAAGCCGCGCAAGGACGCCGCGATGCGCTGCGCCATGAGGCCGGCGCTGTTGATCACCGTGCGCGCGCAAATCCGCATCGGCTCGGTTCCGCCGACATCGAGCGCAATCCCCTTCGCCTCGACTTCGCCGCCCGTCACCGGGCTTTGCAGCGCGCGCATAGCGCCATGGTCCTCGGCCTCGCCCTGATAGGCGAGCATCAGGCCGTGGCTGTCGATGATCCCGGTGGAAGGCGAGTGCAGCGCCGCCACGCAGCGCAGCGCCGGCTCCATCGCTTTCGCTTCATCGGCCGTCAACAGGCGCAAATCACGCACTCCGTTGGCCGCCGCCTGCGCCTGGATCTTGTGCAATGTCACGACCTGCTCCGTCGTGGTGGCGACAATCAGCTTGCCGCAGCGGCGGTGGGCGACGCCGCGCTCCTCGCAGTATCGGTACAGCAGCGCCCTGCCTTCCACACACAGGAGTGCCTTCGCCGAGCCGGGCGCATAGTAGATGCCGGCGTGGATGACTTCGCTGTTGCGCGAACTGGTTTCGGTGCCGATCGCGCCCGCCGCCTCAAGGATAACGACCTCGCGGCCGGCGAGCGCCAGCGCCCGTGCACAGGCCAGGCCGATAACTCCCGCACCGATTACAGCGCAATCTACTCGTTCCATTTTTCGGGTGCAGCAGAGGGGGGGCCAAGAATACCCTAGAGATTCTGCAGTCACAAGACGAATTGCATACATGGACAGAATCCGGCGCGCACGCCGTGAGATAATTCCGCGCAGACAGGACCGGTCACGCAGGCGGAACAGTATTCCGCCCGATGGGTTTGCGCATAGCCTGAATGACGAGACCGCACCCGGCGCGCAGCCGGCATTGGCTGCGGGCTCGATCCCAAAGACCACAATACGGAGAACACATGGCTGACACATACTT
>CABECK010000134.1_pt1 | contig 15759 bp, 15 predicted proteins | sample 3132801 | NCBI WGS metagenome assembly CABECK01 (sample SAMEA5534348, study PRJEB31848) | metagenome | biome: tundra; feature: field; material: soil | place: USA | collected 2013-05 | depth 0.45 m | reverse complement strand
GCGCGCGCATGGGCTGCGCGCGACTATCGCCGTGCCGGAAGCGGCCGACTCCGGCAAGGTGATGGCGATGCGCAGCCTCGGTGCCGAGGTCGTATTCAAAGGCCCCAATTACGAGAGCGCGCTCGAATGGGCGGTAGGCGCTGCCGCGGCGCAAGGCGGCCGCCTGGTCGGTGTGACCGAGGACCTGTTGATTCATGGCGTAGGAACTTACGCTCTCGAGATTATCGAGGACCTGCCTGAGGTGGATGTGATCATCGTTCCTGTCGGTTCCGGCAGCGGCGCCTGCGCGACCAGCATCGTCGCCAAGACCATCAATCCCCGGATCGAGCTTATCGCGGTGCAGTCGGCCCAGGCGCCGGCGATGCAGCAAAGCTGGGTCGCGGGCAGGCCGGTGATCGTGGACGCGCATACCGTCGCCGATGGGCTGGCCTTGAGCGTTCCGTTCGAGAACACGCGACGGATCCTGCGCAAATACCTGGACGATTTCGTGCTGGTCGATGACGGCGCGATCGAGGACGCAGTCCTGCTGCTGCTGGAACACACGCATAATCTTGCGGAGGGCGCGGGCGCTGCCCCTCTTGCGGCCGCGCTGAAACTCAAGGACAGGCTGGCCGGAAAAAACGTGGTCCTGGTGATGAGCGGGGGCAATCTTTCCATCGATCGGTTGCGCAAGCTGCTGGCGCGGCCAGGGAAGCATAGCGGCCACCCTTCGGGCTAGAATCCGACGCATGAGCGCCATTCCCTCTCCGGAAAAAAACGTCCTCGGCGGGCCGTTGCTCGCCTGCGGCTACGACCCGCTGACGGGTTTTTTCCGCGACGGCTGCTGCGCCACGCGTGGTGCCCAGGGTGTGGCGCACCTGGTCTGCATCAAAGTGACGGAGGAGTTTCTCGAGTTTTCGCGCGCGCATGGCAACGACCTGTCGACGCCGCGTCCCGAGATGCGCTTCCACGGTCTCAAGCCCGGCGACCGCTGGTGCCTGCACGTGCTGCGCTGGATCGAGGCCTGGGAGGCGGGCAGGGCGCCCAAGGTCGTGCTCGAGGCGACGCACGAGGACGTGCTCCAGCTGGTGCCGTTGCGGGCGCTCAAGCGTCACGCGCTCGATCTGCACTGAGCGTGGCTGGCGCGCGGCGCATGGGCGTGCGGCTGAATCCGGGCAGATCGGTCGCGATTATCGGCGGCGGTCCTGCCGGACTCTCGGCGGCGGAGGCCGCGAGCAACGCCGGCATGCGCGTCGATGTCTACGATGCCATGCCCTCGGTGGGGCGCAAATTCCTGATGGCCGGCAAGGGCGGCCTGAACCTCACCCACTCGGAGCCGCCCGAGGCCTTTCTCGCCCGCTACGGCGCCCGCCGCGCACACCTCGAGCCCTTGCTCTCCGGCTTCGGGCCCGAAGCCCTGCGCGCGTGGGTGCGCGGACTCGGCGTCGAGACCTTCGTCGGCAGCTCCGGCCGCGTGTTCCCCTCCGGCATGAAGGCCGCACCGCTGTTGCGCGCATGGCTGCACCGCTTGCGCGCCGCCGGCGTGAACTTCCATATGCGTCATCGCTGGTGCGGTTGGGAGGAGGATGGGGCGCTGCGCTTCTCGACGCCGCAGGGCGTGCGCGCAGTGCGCGCCGACGCCGTCGTGCTGGCGCTGGGCGGCGGCAGTTGGGCGCGGCTCGGTTCCACCGGCGCCTGGGTGCCGCTGCTCGCCGCACGCGGCGTTCGCGTCGAACCGCTGCGGCCCGCAAACTGCGGCTTCGATGTCGGTTGGAGTGAGCACTTTCGCGCGCGCTACGCCGGCCACCCGGTCAAGGCGGTGGTCCTGGCCCATACCGGTTCCGATGGCGTCGAGTCTCGCCAGCAGGGCGAATTCATGGTTACTGCGACCGGGGTCGAAGGCGGCCTGATCTACGCCCTGTCGGCGCGCTTACGCGACCAGATCGAGGCAACAGGCGTCGCGCTGTTGCGCCTGGATCTGGCGCCGGGCCGGGACTTGGCGCGTTTGGTACGGGAACTGTCGCGGCAACGCGGTTCGAGTTCGATGGCGAATCACCTGCGGCGCCGGGCGGGCATCGAAGGGGTGAAGGCGGGGCTGCTGCGGGAGCTGCTGCCGGCGCAGGACTTCGCCGATCCCGTTCGTCTCGGTGCCGCGATCAAGGCGCTGCCGCTGCGACTGACCGCGACGCGTCCTCTGGATGAAGCGATCAGCAGCGCGGGCGGCGTCGCCTTCGAAGCGCTCGATCAGCGCCTGATGCTCCTGTCCCTGCCGGGTGTGTTCTGCGCCGGGGAGATGCTCGACTGGGAGGCGCCGACCGGAGGCTATCTGCTGACGGCGTGTTTCGCCAGCGGCCGCGCGGCCGGTGCCGGCGCCATCGCCTGGCTCGAGGCCGGACGCTGCATGGGGACCCAAGGAAGGGGCGGGACCCTTCCTTTCCCGCCCTGACACCCTCATTTTGCAAGTCGGTGCTAAGCTCGGAGCCGTGAGTTATTCATTTCCGCCATGACCAACGTCCCGCATCCCGTGCATCGCATCGAGCTGCGCGTGCAGGAACTCGCGCAGTTGTTCAACTCGATGGACCCGACGCCGTTCCATCACAAGGATCTGGATCGCGATGCCGAGGCGTTCATCGAAAGCTGGGCGCTGGAGTTTCCGCAGGACAGCCGCTTCCACATCACGGTCCATCTCGGGCAGATGCCGCCGGAGGACCCCACCGCGCTGGTGGCCGAGGCGATCCACAATTATTTCGACTACAAGTCCGAACTGGCGCGCCGCGAGGTGCGGGTGCTGCTGTTGGAGGGGCGCGCGAGCCTGATGATAGGCATCGGCTTCCTCGCCCTGTGCCTGGTCGGCGCGGAGATGCTGGCCACGTTCGCGACCGGGACCTTCCTCAAGGTCCTGCGCGAGAGCCTCACCATTGCCGGCTGGGTCGCGATGTGGCGGCCGATGCAGATTTTTCTGTATGAGTGGTGGCCGCTCATGCGCAGGAGCCGGATCTACCGCAGCCTGAGTCGCGCGCAGGTGCACGTGTCGCAGGGGAAACCTTAGTCAAAGGTTCACGCTCCTGCGAGCGTGGCGCAAGCGTAGTGAGCTACTGATCCACCCAGGTGACCACGGCGTCCACCGCGGCGCGGCTGGTGCGAAAACGGTTCACGGGGTGCGCCGCATCCTCGTAACCGAACGACATCCCGCATACGACGAGCCGGTCCTCAGGCAAGCCGAAATACGAGCGCAGGAATTTCGGCTGCGCCGCCAGGGCAGCCTGCGCGATGCTGGCGATGCCGAGGCTGCGCGCGGCAAGCATGAAGTTGTTCACCCACGCGCCGCAATCGAGCACGCCGTACACGCCCAGCGCCTCGTCGGTGGTGACGATCATGGCGTGCGGTGCGCCGAACAGGCGGTAGTTCTCCATCGTCTGCCGCGCGGAGGCCTCGCGGTCGCCGCGCGCGATGCCAACGCTGTCGTAGAGTTGGAAGCCGCACTCGCGCCGGCGCTCGAGGTAGACGCCGCGGTATTCCCGCGGAAACGCGAAATCTGGCTCCGGCTTGCGCCCGGCGGCGTATTCGCAGATCGCGCTGCGGAAGCGATCGGTCCCCGCGCCGCGGGTGATCACGACCTTCCATGGCTGCGAGTTGCACCACGAGGGCGTGCGCTGCGCGATCTGCAGCATGCGCGTGATCGTGGCCGTATCTATCTGACGCGGCAGAAATGCGCGGCAGCTGTAGCGTTCCTGCAGCAGGCGTTCGAATGCGCCGGCCGTGGCGATGGATGGTTCTGTACTCATGTGTTTTCCTTTGATGTGTACTCTACATTAGGCCGGAAATCCGCGTCCCTATTGGGTTTTCGGCCGGTTTGCAACAGGCGTTTGGCGCTGCGCGGCGAGCTACGCTATGTTTTGCCGGAGCCCGCAGGCGGCGTGAGGTCAAAGCGCCAGGCCTGTTCCGCATCGACAACCCAGCCGCCGGTGGGCGGCGCGAAGTGCGTGCCGAGGACCAGCACCGGTTTGTTCGAATAGCGCGCGAGAAAGTCGCGCCGGGTGCGCCGCGCCGCAGCCGCATCGACGTCGAAGTTGTTGGCGAGATCCGGTTCGGCGCACTGCAGCGGATGGTGCATCAGGTCGCCGGTGATGACGGCCTCTTCGCCGCGCGACGAAATGCGCACGCTGACATGGCCCGGCGTGTGCCCGGGCGTCGGTTCCAGCCGCACCTCGGGGGTCAGTGCGTGATTCATGTCGACGAGCTCGGCCAGGCCGGCATCGATGATGGGCCTGACCGAATCGCCCATGACGTCGCCGTCGCGGTGCAGGGCCTCCTCGGAGGACCAGTGTTCCCATTCCTTGCGCCCGAACAGATAGCGCGCGTTGGGAAAGGTCGGCACCCATTTGCCTTCCACCAGGCGCGTGTTCCAGCCGACGTGATCGACGTGCAGGTGGGTGCACAGCACGGTGTCGATGGTTTCCGCTGCGTATCCGGCCTGAGCGAGATCGTCGAGGAACGGCCCTTGCAGGAGATTCCACGCCTGGATCGTGCGCGCCTTGTCGTTGCCGACGCAGGTATCGACGACGATGCGCCGTTTGCCGGATTCGATGACGAAGCTGTGGATCGACCCGAACAGGCGTCCGTCCTCGTGCGCGAAATGCGGCCTGAGCCAGGCGTGGCGCCGGACCAGTTCCGGCGTTGCCTCGCGAAACATGAACGTGCTCGGAAACGGCGCGCCGCCCAGTTCGGCCACGCGCGTGATGTTCACTCCGCCGACTCGCCAGGTCAGGAACTTGCCGCCGCCCATATTCAACCTCCGACTGCTCGATGGAGCAATTTGGCTGGAAACGCCCGTCCCTATTGGGTTAGCGGGTATTGAGCCTTGTTCTTCCGCGACTGTTAAGATTCCTCAACAGGGTAATGAAAAAGGAGGGAAGTCCGCATGGTACTACCTTAAGCGATAAAATAGCATGTGGCCGAGCGGCTGCGCGCAAGCTCAATCAGGTGCATGCCGCCGGATGTCTCGAAGACTTGCGCATCCCGCCCGGCAATCGTCTGGAAGCCTTGAAAGGGGATCGGAAAGGGCAGCACAGCATCCGCATCAACGACCAGTGGCGCATCTGCTTCCGCTGGACGCCGGCGGGGCCGGATGCCGTCGAGATCGTGGATTATCATTAGCGAGGCCGAACATGGGACGACGTGACTTTACCCCCATCCATCCCGGAGAAGTGCTGCTGCATGACTTCATGGAACCGATGGGAATTTCGCAATACCGGGTAGCCAAGGAAATCAGCGTGCCGCCGCGCCGCATCAACCAGATCGTGCATGGCGAGCGGGCCATCAGTGCCGATACCGCGCTGCGGCTATCGCGTTACTTCGGCCTGTCCGATCAATACTGGCTCAATCTGCAATCGCTCTACGACTTGCAGGTGGCGAAGGAACAATTGCAGGAAACGCTGGACTCCATCGAACCCCTTGCCGCCTGATTCAACCTCCGACTGCTCGATGGAGCAATTGTCTCAAATTCAGCCTATGCCGGCTGCAACCAGCCGATGATGCTCGAACGCAGGCGCGCGATGAAGCGGTCCCAGGCGTTCGGGTTCTGCACGATCTCGGCGCGGTAGAACGACGGGCACAGGATCGCGGCATGCGCGACTTCGCCGCACAGGCCGCAGCCGACGCAACTGTGATTGACGTGCGCCACCGGGTCCACCTTGAGCGGGTCCGATGATGCCTTCAGCGTGAGCGAGGGACAGCCGGAGAGCCGGATGCAGGAATGGTCGCCCGAGCAGGTGTCATCGTCCACGCCGAAGCGGGTGCGCACCACGCGTTTGCCCGAGCCGAGCAGCCGCGCGAGGATGGGGCGGATGCGGCGCTGGCGCTCGAGCTGGCACTCGCCCTCCGCGACAATCACTTTGAGGCCGGGCTCGCCGGTGGTGAAAGCCTCCCGCAGCGTGCTCGCCATGTCGGCGACGCGGTAGGTGTAGACGTTGCGCAGCCATTTCACGCCGGCGCCGCGCAGCGTGTTCTCGATCGTGCGGTCGGCGCGCACCGCGCTCCTCTCCTGCGTCAGCTCCTCGGTTTCGGCGTGCGGCGAGGAGATCAGGTCCTGCGTTCCGGTGGCCGAGGTGTAGCCATTCTTCATGATCAGCAGCACTGCGTCGCCGCCGTTCAACAGGTTGGAGGCGACGCCGGAAAGAAAACCGTTGTGCCAGAAGCCGCCGTCGCCCATGATCGCCATCGATCGGCCGGCCAGCATCGGCGCGACGCCGGCGCTGCTCGCGAGGCTCATGCCGTAGCCGAGGATGGAGTTGCCGAGCGAGAACGGCGCGAACGTCGCGAACGAGTGGCAGCCGATGTCGGCCGAGATGTGCCGCTTGCCGATGTCGCGTTCGACCAGTTTGATCGCGGCGAACACCGGACGCTCGGGACAGCCGACGCAGAAATTTGGCGGCCGCGGCGGCAACGGCGCGCCGAGCAACTCCGCGGCGCGCGCGCGCGCGGCGTCCACCGCCTCGTACCAGCGCGTCCCGGTTGAGATATCCAGGTGTGCGGCATGGGTGGCGAGAAAGCGCGCGAGCCCGTGCACGATCACCTCGGCGCTATATTCGCCTGCCATGATTAGCACATCTTTGCCTCGAAGCTGCGTCCGCGCAAGATGTTCCAGGCCAGGCTGCTCGACCGCGCGGCGCAGCATGGTGGCGATGTCCTGCTCGATGAATTCGGGCTGGCCCTCTTCCAGCACCAGCACCGCGGCTTTGCCCGAGCAGAAGGCGGTGATTTCCTCGGGCACCAGCGGATAGACCACGTTGAGCGCGAGGATGGGGATGCGGCAGTTGCCGAAATCATCGGCCAGCCCGAGAAGCTTCAGCGCGCGCAGCAGGTTGTTGTACAGCCCGCCCTGACAGATGATGCCGACGCCGGTTTCGGTTCCCGCGAACAGTTCGTTCAGCCGGTGTTCGCGGATGTACTTGCGCGCCTCGGGCAGGCGCACGCCCATTTTCAGCTTCTCCTGCCGGAACGTGGCGGGCGGGTGCGCGAGGTGGTCGTAGTTGAACGCGGCCGGGTCGGCCAGCAGATTGCGGGTCGAGACCGCGGGCGCGCGGTTGGCGCCGGCGACGAAGCTGCCGTGCACGTGGCAGGCGCGGATGCGCAGATCCATCATCACCGGGGTGTTGGAAGCCTCCGACAGTTCGAAGCCCCGTTCCACCAGATTTGCGATGGTGGCGAGGTTCGGCCGCGGGTCGAGCATCCACAGCGAGGACTTCAGCGCGACCGCGTGGGTGCGTTCCTGCGCCACGCTCGCGCCCTCGCCGTAATCCTCGCCCACCACGATCAGCGCGCCGCCGAGGACGCCCGCGCTGGACAGGTAGGTCAGGGCGTCGGATGCGACATTGGTGCCGACGATAGACTTCCAGGTCACGGCGCCGCGAGCCGGATAGTTGATGGAGGCGCCGAGCATGGCCGCCGCCGAGGCTTCGTTGGTGCAGGCCTCGACATGCACGCCCAGTTCGTTCATGTAGTCGCGCGCCTGCACCATGACGTCGAGCAGGTGCGACACCGGCGCGCCCTGGTAGCCGCCGACATAGGACACGCCCGACTGCAGCAGCGCCTTGGTCACGGCGAGTATGCCTTCGCCGTGGAAGGTTTCGCCGGCGCCGAGTTTGAGCGACTCGATTTCTGCGTTGAACTGTCGTTCCATTCTAGGCTGCCTTCCGCTTGGCGCCCGGCCGGCGCATGAATTGGATGACTTTCGGTCGCGGCGGCAGCGGCGCAATGCCGTGCACGGCGAGCGTTGCCTCGAGGCCGCGGCCCTCCGGGTCGGCCAGAGCGCCTTCGCGCGCGGCGCGCACGGCCTCTCCGCGAGCCTGCGCATCGGCCATGGCTCCGCCCTCCACCATGGCTCCGCCCTCCACCAGAGTGTCGAAGATGCGCAGGAAACTCGCTTTGGCGCGCCGGTTGGTATCGCCGTAGCCTTTGATCAGCCGGCCGCAGAGCGCGATTTCCAGGGCGAGTTCCGCGTCGGGCGCGGCGGCGATGGCGCGCAGCCAGCGCTCGATCAGCGCCTGCTCCTCGGCATAGCGCGCGCTCATGCGGCGCAGCGGCCGCAACAGGGCGAGCGAGCGCAGCATCAGAAAACCGGTCACGCTGGTGCTGTTGACGTGCAGGCCAACGTTTAGTTTTTGCATGAGGCCGCGCTTTGCCGCCCAGGCGACGAGGCGTCTGGACAGACCGGAGGGCAGCAGCGCCGCCACTTCCTCCACGCCCGGCTTCAGGTACTCGACGATGTGCACCGGTTCGTGCGCTTTGGCTTGCACCTCGGCGCGCACGCGCTCGAAGCGGCTGCGGCGCGATTTCAGGTCGGCGACCCGGATCACGTCCTCGTAGCTCATCCACAGCGCGAGAAAGCGCGCGGTTTCGATGGTGAGTGTGTAGCGTTCGGCGGCGGCCGGCCCGGTGCGCTTGCCTGCGCTTCCGCCTTGCATGCCCGTGTCCAGTTTCGCGATCGGCTCGAGCCGGTCGAGATACAGGGCGGCATAGTCGCCGTCCTGGAAGTCGGCGACGCGCGCCACGCCTTGTTCGAGCATCTGGTGGACTTCGGCGGGGAAGGTCTGGCGCACGCGCTCGGCCAGGGAACGCGCTTGCGCCTCGGAGGAACGCGCTCGCGCGTTGGCTTCGACGCTTGGTGTTGTAGACCCGCCTGCGGCGGCGGTCGACCCGTCCGCCGCGGCGCTCGGCTTGCCTTCGACGGCGGCGTAGCCCAGCGCAAAGCCCCTGAGGCTCGCCTCGGCCCCCTTGCCGGCGCTGCGTATGGCCTCCTCGCACGCGCCGCGCGGCAATGGCAGGGTACCGGAGCCGGCGAGCGCGCCGAACAGCACTGCGTTGATCATCGCGCCGGCGCTCGCGGCGAGTTTATGGAAATCGGCGAGGATGACGCGCCTGGCCAGGGCCTCGGCTGCCGCGACGATGCGCTCGCTGTCGAAGCGGCCGTCGCCCAGCGCTATTTTTTCTTCGACGGTGTAGATGCGGTGGGTCGAAGCGATGAGCGTGGTGCGCTCGGGCGTGACATAGCCGTTCAGCAGGGCACGCCCGGCCTCGAGCAGCTCGGAGGCGAGCATCACGTCGATGTCGGCGGGTGAGGGCGCGAGCGTCATCACCGGGCGCCGGCCGCCGAGCTCCGCCGCGCGCGCCGGGTACAGCTCGACATAGTAGGTGGTCGCGCCGGTACGCTGCGCTACGCCAGGGATGGAGGTGCTCTGCACCGGGTAGTCCTCGGCCGTCGCGGCGGCGATGATCCAGTCGGCAAGCACCCCGCCGCCTTCGCCGCCGAGCGCGGCGATCAGGATGGTAATCGGTCGTTCTGAAATGGGCATGTGTTTAGTCAAAAAAATCGATTACGGAGAGCACGAGATCGTGCTCACGGGCCGCAGCCGACTCAGGGCTACGGTTCAGGCCGACACTGCAGGCGACTGCGGTTTGGCTGCGGCAAAACCCTGGATGCGCGCGAGGTTAGTCGCCAGAGTGCGTTCGATATGGGCGACCTGATCGGGGTCCAGGTGCCGGTACTTGCCGAGCAACTCGAGATATTCGTCGATGGGACGCGCGTTCTCGGCCGGGCGCGTCAAATGCAGGCCGTCGCGCGGATTGAACTCCCACAACAGCACGAAATTGGTTTCGACCGCCTTGCGCGCCACCTCGATGTTCTGGTCGGAGGGGAAGCGCCAGCCGGTGGTGCAGGGGGAGTAGATGTGCAGATAGGCGAACCCGGTCTTGGCCGCCTGGATTGCGCGGTCGAGCTTGTCGTACAGATCCTCCATGAACGCGGTGGAGGCGGTCGCCACGTATTCGCAGTTGTGCATCACCATCAGCAGCGGCAGGTTCTTCGCGTCCTGGGTCTTGCCGCTGGCGCGCGTGCCCACCGGTGTGGTCGAGGTCCATGCGCCGTAAGGCGTGCAACCCGAGCGCTGCATGCCGGTATTCATGTAGCCTTCGTTGTCGACGCAGATGTACAGGATTTCCTCGCCGCGCTCGGCTGCCCCCGAAAGCGACTGGAAGCCCACGTCCGCGGTGCCGCCGTCGCCGGCGAGCGCCACCGCCATCACGTCGCGGCCGCTGCGCTTGTAGTAGCGGCGCACGCCGGCCAGCATCGACGCGGTGTTGGTGAGCAGCGGATGGAACACCGGCACCTTGGTGCCGGTGAGCCCGTTGTAGCCGACCGAGCCCATGCCCGGAATGCAGCCGGGCGGGGTCGCCACCACCACATCCGGGCCGATGCGGCGCAGCGTGTGGCGCATGATCAGTTCGCTGTTGCAGCCCTGGCAGCCCGAAAGTCCGGGCGCGAACAGGTCTTCGAGATGGCCCACCTCGTTGTAAATGCGCGCGGTCTTCACGTGTTTCAGCGCGCCGGGCGCGCAGGCCTTGACGCACGCCGGGGCGCCGTCGCACAGGTCGCACTTGACGACGTGAGTCGCAAGCGTGTCGTAGGCGATCCCACCATAGGCGCAGCCGACGGTGCACAGCAGGCAGTTCACGCACTTGGTCTGGTCCCAGTCGATCACGCCGCTGCCGGCGTTTTTCGACAGCGCCGCCGCGGGGCAGTTGAGCACGCATTCCGGATCGCCGCACTGGCGGCAGATGGCGAACTCGAAGCCTCCCGGCGAAGACACGATCTGGATGCGCGAGTGCATCGGGTCGTCCGAATGCGCCTTGGCCTGCGCGCAGGCGCTCATGCAGGCGTTGCAGCCGTCGCAGGCTTCAGCCTTGAAATGAATCGTTTCGTATGCCGCGCCCATGGCGATTCCTATCTCCAGTTCCGGGACATCAGCGCGCGCGCCGTCTGCTGCGGCGAATCGAGGAACGCCTGCTTCACGCCGCCCAGATCGGTTGCGCGCAATATCAGCTCCCACATGATGCCCGGGTCGAAGGCCGTGTTGACGCCGAAAATGCCGGCCAGACGCTCGTCCTTGAGCACGATCTTGAGATAGCGGTCGTGCGCGGTGTCCACCTGTTTTCGCACTTCGACGCCCGTTTGTTCGAGAGCCCCCTCATGCACCCCGACCGAGACCGCCTGCTGGCCGAAGAAAGTGTAGGTGTTGAGCGGCACGCCCCCGGCGTAGGTTTTCGATCCCGGGTCCTCGGCCATCGCCATGCCCGCGATGCGTCCCTGATCAACGGCATCCGGCACGATGCCGTTGATGATCCTGTCATGGGTGAAAAAGCCGCGCGCCTGCGCCACGTCTCCCGCGGCCCAGATGTTGGCGATGTTGGTGCGCATGTGCTCATCGACCAGCACCCCGCGCTCGGTTTCGATGCCGCTGCCCTCGAGAAAATCGGTCACCGGCGCAACGCCGGTGGCGACGAGCAGCAGGTCCGCCTCGAGTTCGGTGCCGTCGGCCAGCCTGGCGCGGCAGCCTTCGCCCTGTGCCGCGAGCGCCGCCACGCGCTCGCCCGTCAGCAGGCGCACGCCGTTGGCGGCGAAAACCTTTTCGATCATGGCGGACGCTTCGGCGTCGAAGTAGCCGGAAAGGACGTGGGACTGCAGTTCCACCACGCTCACCTCTACGCCGCCCTTGGCGAGGTTCTCCGCCGCGTGCATGCCGATCAGGCCTCCACCCAGCACCACGGCCCGCTTGACGCGCGGCAGCGCCTGGCGCAATCCGACCGCGTCGGTGAGCGTGCGCAGCACGTGGAAACGCAGCCCGGCGAGGCCCGGAATCGGCGGCAGTAAAGGCGCAGCGCCGGTCGCCAGCAGCAGCTTGTCGAAACCGATCTCGCTGCCATCGGCGAGTTCGACCGCGCTCATGCCCGCGTTCACCTTCTGCACTTTCGCGCCGCGCAGGTAGTTCACCTTGTGCTGCGCGAAATAGCCCTCGTCGCGCAGGAATACGCGGCCCGGGTCGGAGCGGCCGGAGACCACATAGGGCAGGACCGTGGGCGAATACGGCAGGCTGTCGTCGCGGGTAAGGAGCGTGACCTCCTGGTCCGCGTCGTGCAGACGGATCGCGTGCAAAGCCGACAGCGCCGCGTGGCTGGCGCCGACAATAAGGTAATGGGTATGTTGCATATAAGGGGACCTCTATAAATTGTCATTCTGAGGCCGCAGGCCGAAGAATCTGCTTCTTGCTTGCCATGACAAGCAGATTCCTCGCTTCCCTCGGAATGACTAAATCGGTCTTATCAGAGATGTCCATCAGTCTTTCTCGTTGAGCCACACGGTCTCGGCCGGCTGGCCGTCGCGCGCGAGTTCTGCGGTGCGGCGGATCACCCGCTCGAAGTGCCCCACTGTGAGGTCGGCGCCGGCGAGCCCGCCGATGAAACTCATCGCCGGAATGCGTCTTGGCGTGTAATACATGGCCGCGATGGTGTCCTGAAACAGCGGCCCGCAATTCCAGCCGAACGAGACCGAACGGTCGACCACGCCCACGGCCTTTACGTCGGCGAGCGCGCCCGCGAGAGCCTGGACCGGGAACGGGCGGTAGGTCTTCACTTTCACCAGGCCCACTTTGTCGCCGCGCTCGCGCGCTTCGTCCACCGCGTCCTTGGCCGCACCGGTCATGCTGCCGATAGTCATGATGGCGTACTCGGCGCCGTCCATGCGGTAGGACTCGATGAGCGGCGCATGGTAGCGGCCGAAGCACCGCCCCCATTGCTCGTGCACTTCGGTGATGACCTTGAGCGCGTTCTGCGTGCCGCTGCACTGGCCTTTGCGGTAACGCACGAAGGTCGACGGGCCGGGGCCGCCGGCGCCGCCGGTAAGCGGGTCGACCGCCATCGGGCGCTGCGGATCGAGGGCTACGTGCCAATTGACGTTTTTCTCCCCGAGGAAAGCGCTCACGTCGCTTTGTTCCGGCAGCTCGCAGCGCGCGGCGCCGAAGGACAGGTAGTTGCCGTCGTGGTTCACGTTCACGGGCAGCATCACGTCGTGGTGCTCCGCCACCTTGTAGGCCATGATGGTGGTGTCGAGCACCTCCTGCACCGACTCGCAGTACATGTGGATCCAGCCCACTTCGCGCACCGACATCGCGTCCTGGTGCCCGCCCCAGACGCTCTGCGGCGTGAGCGTATCGCGGGTGACGATGGTCATGACCAGCGGCAGGCGCAGGCCCGGCGTGCGCATATAAGGCTCGAACATGAAGGCGAGGCCCGGCCCGCAGCTCGCGGTGTAGGTGCGCGCGCCGGCGAGGCAGGCGCCCTGCAGCACCGACAGCACCGAATGCTCGCCTTCCACGTCGACGAGTTCGGCGCCGAGCCGCCCGTCGGCGATGAATTTGGCCAGATACTCGACCAGCGAAGATTGCGGCGTGATCGGATAGACCGCGACCATGTCCACGTTTGCGAGCGATACCGCCCATGCCGCCGCTTCGTTGCCGTCGCAGACGATGAGCTTCGACTTCGGCTTGAGTATCGCGCTCATGGCGCCATCTCCTGCTGCTTCCTCATGCCGCCTCCTCGATCATCGCTATCGCCCGCTGCGGGCACTCGGTGGCGCAGATGCCGCAGCCTTTGCAGGTCTTCAGATTGAAGTCGAACCAGGCTGGCCGCTCGACCACGCATTGCACCGGGCAGTAGAGCCAGCACACGGCGCATTTAACGCACTTGGCGCGGTCGACCACCGGCCGCATGCTGCGCCAGTCCCCCGGCAGCATTGGAGTAAGTTTGGTCGCGATCGGAGACAGGTCGTCCGGAATCGTCGACGCGTCGAACATATTGTATGCCTGGCGCTTCATGCCGCCGCCTCCCTTACTATCTGGCGCACCTGGGTCGATTCATAGCCGCGCTCGAGCGCGGCCATGTTCTGCTTCAGTCCGGCATCGCGAAAATCCGACTTTTGGATCGCCGCGCGCAGCGAATCCAGCGACACCAGTCCGGTGGTGCGTGCGAACGCGCCCAGCATGATGGTGTTGGTGATCGAGCGCTTGAAAATGTCGAGCGCGATCGAAACGGCATCGCACAGCCCGACCGTCGCGACCTCGCGCGGAAGCTCGAAATCGCCCAGCGGTTTGGCCGTGGTCTGCACCAGCACGGCGCCGTCCTTGATGCCTTCGAAAACGTTCACCGCGCGCGGCACCGTCGGATCGATGCACAGGACGCAGTCGGGGTGATAGATGTTGGTCATCTGGCGGATCTCGCGCTCGTCGAAGCGGAGGTAGCTTGCGACCGGCGCGCCGCGGCGCTCGAAACCGAAAGAGGGCACGGCGACGACGAACTTGCCTTCGAGCACCAAGGCGGTGGCGAGGATGCCGCCCGCCAGCACCGCGCCCTGCCCGCCGCGGCCGTGGATGCGGATTTCGTACATGGTCTCTCCTCTTTGCGCTCGCCTCGGCAGGAGCCGGGGCAAGCCTCCTGTAAAACGAGGTTAGGCGCGAGGCAAGCATTTGTCAAATTGATGGAGAATATGATATACATTTAGTGTATGAATATGACAGACCTCGATCTGAACCTGCTGCGCGTCTTCGACGCCATCGCGACTGAGGGCAGCGTCACCGTCGCCGGCGAGCGCATCGGGCTGTCGCAGCCGGCCATGAGCAACGCGCTGGCGCGGCTGCGACAGCTATTTGACGACCCGCTGTTCGTGCGCACGCCGCGCGGCATGCGCCCCACGCCTTTCGCGCAGCAACTGTCGCAACCGGTGCGCGAGGCGCTGCGGCTGATCCAGGGCGCGCTGCAGCAGCACGCCGGCTTCGAGCCGCGCAGTTCCAACAACACCTTTCGCTTTTACATGTCGGACATCGGCGAGATGGTGTTCCTCCCCGGCTTGCTCGAGCGCGTCAAGCGCGATGCGCCCGGGGTCAAGATAGAAGTGGTGCGGATTCCGATCAAGGACATCCACGCTGCGCTGGAGGCGGGCGAGATCGACCTCGCGATCGGCTTCCTGCCCGGCCTGACCACGGGCATGCGCCAGCAGCCGCTATTCCGCGAGCACTATGTATGCATGCTGCGCGCCGATCACCCGGTCATCGGCGCGAAGATCAGCGTGAAGCAGTTCCGCGAAGCAGCGCATGTGCTGGTGTCCTACGCCGGAACCGGCCACCAGGTGATCGAAGAGACCTTCGTCGCGGAAGGCTTGAGCGCTCGCATCGCGGCGCGGGTGCCGCATTTTCTGGTGGTGCCGATGATCCTGGCGCGCACCGACCTCATCGTCACCGTTCCCTCCCGTGTCGCCGCCGTGTTCGCGCGGCTGGGCAACTTCAAGGTGCTCAAGCTGCCGCTGCACATGTCCAGCTTCGAAGTGCGGCTGCACTGGCACCAGCGTTTCCACCAGGATCCGGCCAACCGCTGGCTGCGCGAGGTGATGACCGACTTGTACGCCGAGCTGGCATAGAACCTGTGGCAAGAGCGGATCCGTCCGTAAATGCAGCGACCAAGGAATACATTCCAGCCGACCTTTGTATACTGTCAGGCGCATGGGGCGCAGGGCATCGCGCCTGTTCAATGACCGATATCTGGAGAAAACGATGAAAAGATCAGGAGCGTGCGCGCTGGTGCTGCTGGCGCTGTGCGCGGCAGGATCGGCGCAGGCGCAGAAGAAACCGGACATGACTTTCTTCGTCACCAGCGTGAACCCGGGCAAGGGCGCCGACCTCGGCGGGCTCGATGGCGCGGACCAGCATTGCCAGTCGCTGGCGGCCGCTGTGGGCGCGGGCGGGCACACCTGGCGCGCCTATCTCAGCACCACTGCCAGCGGCAAGACCCGCACGGTTAACGCGCGCAGCCGCATCGGCAAAGGGCCGTGGCGCAATGCCAAGGGCGAGGTGATTGCGCGCAACCTCGAAGAGCTGCACGGCGAGAACAATCTGACCA
>CABECK010000100.1_pt1 | contig 17393 bp, 15 predicted proteins | sample 3132801 | NCBI WGS metagenome assembly CABECK01 (sample SAMEA5534348, study PRJEB31848) | metagenome | biome: tundra; feature: field; material: soil | place: USA | collected 2013-05 | depth 0.45 m | reverse complement strand
CCATCAGCCTGCTCGACATGGCTGCGTCCCCGCCGCGCGTCGTCGACACCGCCACCGTAGGGCCGGCGCCCGAGGGCGTTGCGTGCGCGCCGGACGGCCGGCACGCCGCGGCGGCGATCCAGAACATGAGCAACCGCCCGCCGCAGAATCCGTTCTATTCGCCCAACAGCAAGATCGTGCTGCTGAAGATCGACGGCAAGCGCCTTCACCGCATCGCCGAAGCGCCGATCGGCGCCTGGTCGCAGGGCGTCGCGTTCCTCGACGACTCGCGCACGCTGATCGCGGAGACCATCGTAGATCGCTCGGTGCACCTGTTGCGCATCGAAGGCGATGCCTTGAAGATCGCGGCGCCGTCGATGGTTTTCACGGAAGGCGGGCCGATGGCGCATGGTATTGCCGGCCGCTGACGGGTTTTCCGGCTGCGCCACGCCGGTCTCACTTGATCAGGTTCGGCATGAGCGTGCGCGGCAGCCACAGTATCGCGTCCGGAGCAAGGATCACGAACACCAGCACGAGCAGCATGGGAACGAAAAGTACCAGCGTGTCTCTGATCGCATCCTTGATCTTGATGCCGCCGATGGTGCAGGCAATCATCAGGCATAGCCCATAGGGCGGCGTCACCAGTCCATAGGCGATCGAGATCACGCCTACGATCGCAAAATGAATCGGGTGCATGCCGACGTGTGCAGCCAGCGGCGCGAGTATGGTGCCGACGATGATGATCGCCGGAATGGCATCGATGAAACAGCCTATCACCAGGAAGCAGAACGCGGTGATGAAGCCGACGCTGGTAATGCCGCCGCCCCAACCGGACACCATATCCACGAACAGCTGCGGAATGTGGAAATACGCGAGCAGCCAGCCGAAGGCCGACGCCGTGCCGATGCAAAACAGCGATATGGCGGCAAAGCGCCCGGAGTGGTACATGGTTTCGCGCAAATCCCTGAGCCCTAAGCGCCGGTAGATGAATATCCCCAGCAGCATGGCGTAGAGCACAGCCACCACCGACGCCTCGGTCGGGGTGAAAAAACCGCCGACGATGCCGCCGACGATGATGGCCGGGGTGAGAATCGGCAGGATCGCATGCCCGATAACCGACGCCAGTTCGCCCCTGGTGGGCTTGGGGTAGACCGGGTAGTTGCGGCGCTTGGCGTAGATGTAGACCACCACCATGAAGGAAAGGCCCATCAGCGTCCCGGGCAGAACGCCGGCGAGAAACAGGCCGCCGATCGAGACCGAAATGACTCCGCCCCAGACCACCATCAGTATGCTGGGCGGAATGATGACGCCCATCACCGCCGCACAGGCGACCAGCGCTACTGCGAATTCGATGTCGTAGCCCTGTTTTTTCATTGCCGGGATCAGTACGCCGCCAACGCCGGCGGCTTCAGCGGTGCTGGAGCCGGAGATGCCGGCGAACAGCATGCTGACCAGCACGCTGACATGGCCCAGTCCGCCCGGCAGCCAGCCGACCAGGGCGCGCGACAGATTGATCAGCTTGTCGGTGATGCCGGCGGCATTCATCAGGTTCGCCGCCAGCATGAAAAACGGGATCGACAGCAGCAGAAACGAGTTATAGGACTTCAGCATCTCGTTGAGCAGCAGAAACGGCGTCAGCCGGTCATCGATGAAGAATACCGGAACGCAGGCGAGTCCCAGCGCGAATGCGACCGGCACGCGCACGATGATCAGCAGCGCGAACACGCCGAACAGAATCAGTGCGACTTCAGACGGCCCCATGTGCGCTCTCTTTTCCTTGTTTCATCAGCTGGAGGTCGTCGTAGAACTTCTCCAGGGTAAATACGACCCAGGTGAAACCCGCGAATGGCCAGGCGATGTGGATGGTGATCATGTTGATACCGGTCAATTCCGAACTCTGGTCATAGCCGAACTGCGCAAACCTCCAGCCGAAGGCGAGGAAAATCAGCGCGACCAGAAATATCGCGCCATGCACGACCATGCGGCTCAGCGCCAGGCCAGCGGCGGTCTTCGGATGCGGCAGCACATCCACGTCGAAGTGCGTGCCGTCGCGAACGGCGACACTGGCGCCGAGCATGATGATCCAGATCAGGCAGAATCGCGCGATCTCGTCGGTCCAGATATAGTTGGGGATCATGTCGGTGTACCGGGCCACGATCTGCATGGTCACCGGCACGATCAGTATGGCGATCAGCAGCGTCAGCAGCACTTGCAGGCCGCGGTAGAGCCAGTCTATGAATTTTCGCATCAGTTTCCCGTGAAATGACTGAATGGCGTTCGACATAACGTCGGTGCGGCGGAACTACCGCTTCCGCCGCACCGCACGGGGCCGTTATTTGATCGCGTTGATGCGCGCGTAAATTGCGTCGGCGCCGATTTCCTTGGCGTAAGCCGCTAACACCGGGGCCATAAGCTCGCGCATCTTGTCGCGGTCGTCGAACTTCACCAGCTTGAGCTTGCCGGCTTTCTCCAGCGCTAGCAGTATCGCCGTGTCTCCGTTCGACTCGAGCTGACGTTCCCAATCGCCCGCCTCGGCGGCCGCTTTGCGAATCACCGCCTGCAGATCGGGCGGCAGCTTGCGGAAAGTCTTGCCGGAGAAGCAGATCGGCCGGATGCTGATCGCGTGTTTGGTCAGCATCAGGTTGGGACCAACTTCGTAGAATTTCATCTGTTCCACCCCGGCCGCCTCGTTGTCCCCGGCCTGGATCACCCCGGTCTGGATCCCGTTATAGATCTCGTTGTAGGCGATGACGGTCGGCGACATGCCGGCAGCGGAGAAAGTGCGGGTCCAGATCGGCGCGCCCTGCACCCGCACCTTGAGGCCTTTCATCTCGGCCATGTTGCGTACCGGTTTGTTGGCGAAGATGTTGCGTACGCCGCCGCCGCCATAACCGATCAGCATCACGTCGGCCTTTTGCGCTATCTCGTCGGCGATGGGCTTGAGGATGTCCTGGGCGATCACCTTGTTCATTTGTTCGTGGTCGCGAAAGACAAAAGGCGCGTCGATGAACGGCGCGGCCTTGGCGAAGGTCGCCATGTGCGCGGGGGAAACGATCGCGTAATCGACCGAAATGCCTTGATTCATGTAGGCGAAATAGTCCTTCTCCAGCCCGAGTTCGCTGTTCCTGTGCAGCACGAAGTTGATCGGTTTGCCGTAATACTTCTTCACCAGTTCCTCGAACTTCAGCAAACCCTTGGTGAAAGGATGTTCATCGCTGAACTGCGATGCGCCGTGCAGCGTGATCACCTGTGCGCTGGCCGGCAGCGCAAATGCGGCCGCAACTACAGCCCCGGCAATACTGGACAAAAAGCTCCTTCGTTTCATGGTCCTTCCTCCTTTAGTGGGTGATTCTGGGTTTGCTGCGGTTCCTATCTGCGGTAGTTCCTCGATTCGGATCTGACTGATACGACCGACTCGACAGGAACGGACTCAAAAGCCATAGAGCCGCGCCGGATTATCGACCAAAATCCTGCGTCGCGTGGCCTCGTCGTCGGCCCACTCGAGCAGCAGGTCGAGCATGGCCGCGCAGGAAGGCTGCGGAGTATGGTTCGGGTGCGGCCAGTTGCTCGCCCACAGGCAGCGCTCCGGATTCGCCTTCACCAAGGCCCTGGCCAGGACACCCACGTCGGCGTAATGCGGCGAGCCCAGTCTGGACGTCTCGTAGGGCGCCGACAGCTTCACGTAGCAACGGCCGCTGTCGAGCAGTTTCAGCAGCGTCCGGAAACCGGGATGATCGACGCCAACCGGCTCGAGGAATTTGCCGTTGTGGTCGATCACCAGGGTGCAGGGAAGGCGCGACAGCATTGCCTCGTATTGCGCCAGGTCGCGTCCGTCCAGCTGCAGATTGATGTTCCAGCCGAGTGGCGCAATGCGCGCCGCCATGGGCTCCAGGGTATCCCAGGGCAGCACACCGCTGGGCAGCATGAAGTAGCGCACGCTGCGCGCGCCGGCGGCGTGCAGTCGTTTCAATTCGGCGTCGCTTACATCCGGCCGGGGCACGACGACGCAGCGCGCATTCGCGCCCAGCGCGGCGACGGCGTCGAGGGTGCAGCTGTTGTCGAAGCCATAGCCGCTGGGTTGCACCACCACCACGCGCTCCAGGTTCAGTTGCTGCTGAATTTCGCGATAGGCCGACAAGAGCGCGGGCGGCGGCTTGATGATAGCCGTGGGCGCAAATGCATAGCGCGCGTCGTAGATGTGCATATGGGTGTCGCAGGCGCCCGGCGGCGCCTTCAATTGCGGCGCGCTGCTCACTTTTTCTTTGCTTTCTTGGCCGTTTTCTTGACCGTTCGCTTGACAGGCTTCTTCGCCGCCTTCGGCAGAGGCGCCGGGTTGGGCACGGCTTCGACATGCGTGAATGCGCCCCCCTGATAGAGTTCGCCGGTTGGGTGGCCGGGCTTTTCCTTCGCCAGCACCTCTGCCGCATAGATTTCCGAATCGTCTTGCGGCCTGTATCCCAGGCGGTAGGCGTTGCTGTTGTCGTACCAGCTGCGCGTGTTCTTCGACACGCCGTAGACGATCTCGAAGCGGATGGCCGGATGCTCGATGCCTATGGTCACGAGCTGCGCCAGGTCGCGCGGCGAAAGCCAGATCGACAGCCGCCGCTTGTCTATCGGCGCCGGATTGACGTTGCCGATGCGGATCAGAAAGACCTGCATGCCGTATTTGTCGGCGTACAGGCTGCCCATGGCCTCGCCGAACACCTTGGACACACCATAGCGTCCGTCGGGCTTGATGTAGACGCGATGATCGATGGTTTTCTTGCGCGGATAGAAACCGACGGCATGGTTGGAAGTGGCGAAGAGAATGCGCTTCACCCCGTTCCGGCGCGCGGCCTCGAACACGTTGTAGCAGCCGATGATGTTGGCGCTGAGTATGCCTTCCCACGGGCCCTCGACCGAATAGCCGCCGAGGTGGACGATGGCGTCGACGCCCCTGGTGATGCGCAGCGCGTCAGCCATGTTCGAGATGTCGGCGCGCGCGAATTTTTCCCCCTTGGCCGGTTTCAGCGGCCGCAGGTCCGACAGGCGCAGATTGTACTTGCCGGCCAGTTCGCGCCGCAGGTGGGTGCCAACGTCGCCCGAGGCGCCGGTAATCAGGATGGTTTTCATGCTTGCAGTCTCTCCTTTCTGGTCCAGTATGGTGCGTTGACCGCGCCTTTGGGCACGCGGCCTTTGATGATTTCGGCAGCCTGCGCCACCGTCTCCAGCGACTGATGCTCTATCGATTCCGGGGTCAGCCCGGCCACATGTGGCGTCGCGATCACTTGCGGATGGCGCGCGAGCGCGGGAGCGGGGGTCTGATCGGGCGCGCGGCCCACATCCAGCGCGCAGCCGGCGAGATGGCCCGAGTCGAGCGCCTGCTCCAGCGCTTTTTCATCCACCAGATTGCCGCGCGAGGCGTTGATGAAAAAGGCGCCCGGTTTCATCTTTCCAAACGCTTGTGCGTTCATCAGGTTCTCGGTCGCCTCGTTGGCGACCGCGAGGCAGACGACGAAATCGGACTGTGCCAGCAACTCTGGCAGGTCGAGTTGAATCAGGGCCGCATGATCCATCCTGGCGTACGGATCGCATACCAGCACGCGCATCCCCATGGCGAGGCCGAGTTCGCACTGGTAGCGCCCGATTTGGCCGTAGCCGATCACGCCCAGCGTGGCGCCACGCAACTGGCGACCCATGGGCGCAGCCGGCACCGAGCCTGCGTGGTAGACCGCGCTGGCAGCGCTGATTCCGCGGCCGAGATCGATCATGGCACCGACCGCCCACTCCGCCACCGAGGCGACGAAGCCCGCGCTCGCCTGGGTGACGAGGATACCCATCTCGCTCGCCACCGCAATCTCGACGTTGCGAATATCGATGGCGCAGCGCGAGAACGCGACCAGGTCGGGCGAGTTGCGAAACAGCTCCGCCTCCCCCGGCGTCTGACGGTAGGAAACGATCAGCTCGCAGCCGCGCGCAGCCTCGATCAGCTCTTGCGTGGATAGCTCGCGTCCGGCGCTATTGAAGCGCACCTCGCCCAGCGCTTTGAGTCTCGCGACCGCTCTGTCGCCGTAGTAGTTCTTCAGCGCGTCTGGCGGATGGGTAAGAAAAATTCTGGCCATAGGCCTACTCGACCTTGATCTTGTTGGCCTTGACTACCTTGGCCCAGCGCTCCGACTCGGTGCGGATCTGTTCTCCCAGGCGCTCGGGCGGGCCGCCTACCAGCCGCAGTCCGGCTTCCTCCAGGCGCTTTTGCACGCGTGGATTCTGGATCGCCGCATTGAAAGCCGCGTTCAGCTTCTCCACCACCGCGGGCGGCGTGCCCTGCGGCGCCATGACGCCATACCAGGGCTCGACGATGAAGCCTTTGTAGCCCGCTTCCTCCATCGTCGGTACGTTGGGCAGGAAACGCGAGCGCTTCGGGCCGGTCACCGCCAGCGGCCGCGCTTTGCCCGCGTTGATCTGGGGCAGGATGGAGGGTTCGTTGTCGACGAACATCTGCACCTGCCCGGCGATCAGGGCGGTGATCGAATCCCCCGAGCCCTTGTACGGTATCCACAGCATGTCCAGACCCGCGATCGAGGCGAACCACACCGGCGTAAGGTGGTTGGAACTGCCGATGCCGCCGATCGCCACCGGCAGCTTGCCCGGATTGGCCTTGACGTAGCTCACCAGCTCGGCGATCGACTTCACGTTGAACGCGGGGTTGACAGTGAATATGTTCATCACGCCGCCGACCAGGAACACCGGCACGAAGTCGCGCTGCAGGTCGTAGCCCACGTTGGGGTAGACGCTCGGGTTGATGGCGCAGGTGCCGATGGTGCACAGGACCAGGGTATAGCCGTCGGCCGGCGACTTGGCGGCGCGCGCGGTGCCGATATTGCCGCCCGCGCCCGGCACGTTCTCGATCACCACCGATTGGCCTAGCGCTTCGGTCGCGCCTTCGGCGATCAGTCGCCCGACGACGTCGGAAGAACCGCCCGGGGGAAAGCCTACGATGAGTTTGACTGGCTTGGCGGGATACGCCTGGGCCTGGGCGAACGAAGGAAGCGCGGCGCACAGCGCCAGGACGATAGCCGCGAAGCGGCGACTGCAGCGAAACTGAAACATGAACAAGCTCCTTTAGAGAAAATCTATTTCAAACCGGACATCGAAAAACCGCACTGCTCCAGATCGGCGATGAGCGCCGTCGCCTGTTCCGCGTTCACCTCCACCAAGGGCGGACGCACCGTGGCCCAGCCGGGGTGGCCGCTCCAGTGCGCTATCGCGCGCTTCATCGCCGGAATCATGGGATATTTCTGGAACACGCCGCGCACCTGGTCCAGGCCCGCCTGCAATTTGTCGGCATCGGCCGATCGCCAATTCGCGTACAGGTTGTGGATCGCCACCGGATTGACGTTGGCGGTGGCGCTGATGCAGCCCTTGCCGCCGTTGCGCATGCCGGCGAGCAGGAAGGTTTCGCTGCCGGGAAACACGTCGAAGCCGTCCTTGGCAAACTGGTCCAGCGTCGCCTTGGTATTGTTCCAGTCGCCAGATGAGTCTTTTGTGCCGGCGATGTTCTTCGGGTAGGCCTTGAGCAGGCGCTCGATCAGTTTCAGGCTGATCGGCACCTGGGTCACCTGCGGAATGTGATACAGGTAGATCTGCAGGCGCGCGTCGCCGACACGCTCGACGATCTCGGCGTAGTTGCGAAACAGCCCTTCGTCGGACACGCCCTTGTAATAGAACGGTGGCAGCATCAGCGCGCCGGCGCAGCCGAGCTTCACCGCATGCGCCGTGAGGCGCACCGAGTCGGTAAGCGCGCAGCAGCCGGTGCCGGGCATCATGCGCGCCGGATCGACGCCGGCTTCCACCAGCTTCTCCAGCAGTTCCATACGCTCGCCTGCGGCCAGCGAATTGGCCTCGGAATTGGTGCCGAACACCGCCAGGCCGACGTTGTTCGCGACCAGCCACTTGCACTGGCGCACGAAGCGCTCGGTGTCGGGGCTGTAATCGGCCTTGAACGGGGTGACGACGGGGGACAGTACGCCGGTGATGCGTTGGGTCATGCTCAATTCTCCAGTTTGCGTTGTGCTTGCTTGAACAAGGTGGGCGTCAATTCTCGTTGAATTTCGCAAAGTGCGCTTTGCGGCGAAGTCTAGGCTTTTCTCAAAAAATCGAAATCGCAACCGTCCTCGGCCTGCAGCACGCTGCGCATGTACAGTTTGGCGTAGCCGCGCTCGGCCGCAACTTCACGCGGGCGGTGTGCGCTGCGCCGCCGCGCGAGTTCCGCCTCGTCGACCAGCAGCTCGAGTTTGCGCCCGGACACCGACAAACGGATGCGGTCGCCGTTCTTCACCAGCGCGAGCGGCCCGCCAATGGCCGATTCGGGCGACACATGCAGCACGATGGTCCCGAACGCGGTGCCGCTCATGCGCGCATCAGAAATCCGCACCATGTCCTTCACGCCGGCGCGCGACAGCTTGGTCGGGATCGGCAGGTAGCCCGCCTCGGGCATGGCGTAGCCGCTTTTCGGCCCGGCATTCTGCAGCACCAGGAAATCGTCCGCGGTCACGTCGAGGTCGGGCGCGTCGATGCGCGCCGCGAGATCGTCCAGCGATTCGAACACGACCGCCCGGCCTTCGCGCTCGAACAGCTTCGGGTCGGCGGCCGACTGCTTGATCAACGCCCCGTTTGGCGCGAGATTGCCGCGCAGCACGGCGATGCCGCCCTGCGGATAGATCGGATGGTCGAGCGGCCGGATCACATCCTGCGGAAAAGCGACGACAGCGCCGTCCAGCTCTTCGCCCAGGGTGCGCCCGGTGACGGTGAGCGCGTCCAAGTGCAGCAGCGGCCGCAGTTCGCGCAGCAGCGCCGGCATGCCACCCGCCTTGTGGAAATCCTCCATGTAGTACGACCCCGACGGTTTCAAGTCGACCAGTACCGGCGTGTCGCGACCCAGAGCGTCGAGGCGGTCCAGATCGAGCTTGATCCCGAGGCGGCCCGCGATGGCGGTGAGATGGATGATGCCGTTGGTGGAGCCGCCAATGGCGAGCAACACCCGTAGCGCGTTCTCGAACGCCCCGGCGCTCATGATGCGGTCCGGCGTCAGCTGGGAATTCGCCATCGCCACGGCGGTCGCGCCGCTGCGCTCGGCGATGCGGATGCGGTCCGCGGTCACCGCCGGCGGCGTCGCGCCGCCCGGCAGCATCATGCCCAGCCCCTCGGTGACGCAGGCCATGGTGCTGGCCGTGCCCATCACCGAGCAGAAACCGACGCTCGCCACCAGCTGGTTGTTCACGCGCGCGACTTCTGCTTCGTCGATCTCCTGCGCGCGAAAGCGCCCCCAGTACCGGCGGCAATCGGTGCAGGCGCCGACGCGCACGCCGTCGTGCGAGCCGGTCAGCATGGCGCCGGTCACCAGCGTGATCGCAGGCAAACCCGCGGAAGCCGCGCCCATCAACAGCGCCGGCACGGTCTTGTCGCAGCCGCCGATCAGCACCACCGCGTCCATCGGCTGGGCGCGGACCATTTCCTCGACGTCCATCGACATCAGATTGCGCAGAAACATCGACGTGGGCGAGGCGAAGCTTTCGTGGATCGAGATGACGGGGAAATCCATCGGCAGGCCGCCGGCGAGCATCACGCCGCGCTTGACCGCCTCGATCAGCTGCGCGCTGTTGCCGTGGCAGGGGTTGAAAGCGCTGCCGGTGTCGACGATGCCGACGATGCGCCGGTCTAGCGCGTCGTCAGTGTAGCCCGCGCCTTTGATGAAGGCCTTGCGCAGAAACAGCGAGAAGCCGCTGTCGCCGTAGGTGGTGAGCCCCTTGTGCAGTCCATTCTTGTTGCCGCTCATAGCGATGCCTCCGTCGGGTTGCGTGGTGCAGCTCGTGCTTGCTAATTAATGACATTATTGATAATCTGGGCGGCAGTTTAAGCGATAAATCGGTGAAAGACAAGACGGAAACACCCTAGGACGCGATGCCCCCTGGCCCTACAAAACGCAAGCGCGCAGCCGACTCGCAGCCGGTGCAGGACATCGTGCGCCGCATCGAGGAAGACATCGTCTTTCGCGCCTACCACCCGCGCGAGCGTCTGGTCGAGGACGAATTGATGCAGCGTTTCGACGCCAAGCGCCATATCGTGCGCCAGGCGCTCGCCGAACTCGAGCGCGACGGTTTGGTGATGCGCAAACCGAACAGCGGCGCGCAGGTGCGCGCCCTCACGGCGAAGGAGGCTACCGAACTCTATGCCGTGCGCGAGATTCTTGAAACCAACTGCGTCAAGCTGATTACCCTGCCGGTGGAAACACGCCTTCTTGCCCCGATCGAGAAGATCCAGCGCAAGCACGCTGCGGCGATCAAGAGCAACGACGTGCGTGCCGTCTTCCGCGCCAACCTTGCCTTTCACGCGGCCATATTCCAGCTGTGCGGCAACGAGGCACTGGTCGAGGCGATCGCCGATTTCGCGCGACGCACGCACCCGGTGCGCCTCACCACTTTGGTCACTCAGCAATACCTGGAGCAGGCGCGCAGCCAGCACGATGAAATCCTGCACGCCCTGCGCGAAGGCGACCGCACGCGTCTCGTTACCCTGTGCGCGCGCCACCTCAAGCCGTCGCGCGAAGCCTACCTGCGCACCATAGAACACCTGAACTAATTCTTATCACTTTAACGCAAGCTAGAAGGAGAAACCTCCATGTTCAAAAGAGTTGCATGTGCTGTTGCCGCGGTTCTGACGGTTGCTCTCGCAACGAACGCATTGGCCCAGGGAAAATCAGCGCCAGTCGACTATCCCCGCAAGCCGATCAACACGCTGATGGGCTTTGCCCCTGGCGGGGGGAGCGATGTAATGCTCTCCATGGTCAGGTCACAAGTTGAAAAGCTGCTCAAGACCACCTTGGTGCCGGTATATAAGCCCGGGGCCGGCAGCGACATCGCCGCCACCGAACTCGCCAATTCCAAACCCGACGGCTACACGGTGTTCGTCTCCTGCACCCCGATGATTCCAATCAACACCTACGTTCGCGAAACCGCCTATAAGACCTCAGACCTCGCTTATGTGGCGAATGTGGTGACGGATCCGGGGGTTCTTGCGGTCCGCGCGGAAAGTCCCTACAAGTCGGTGGCGGACGTGATCAAAGCCGCCAAGGACAAGCCGGGCGCCCTCAGCGTGGGCGTTGCCTCGGCGCCAGGAGACGACTGGTTCGCGATGCACATGTTTGAAGAGGCGGCCAGCATCAAAGTCAATATCGTTCCCTTCCCGGGAGACGGCCCTTCCTGGCAGGCCGCTCTGGCCGGCCACGTCGATGCCACATCCAATAACCTCGGCGTCATCTATCCGCAGGTGCGGGCGGGCAAGCTTCGAATTCTCGCGATCATGACCGACAAGCGCTCTCCGATCATGCCCGACATTCCCACTTTCAAGGAACTGGGATATAACTTCACCAGCGGCTCGGCGCGGGGCTTCTCCATGCCCAAGAATACGCCCAAAGCTGTGATCGACACGTTTGCCAACGCGGTCAAACAAGTCATGAGCACCGATGAATTCAAGGCGAACGCGCTGGCGACGGCCTTTCCGTCCGATTACATGGGTCCGGAACAGTATGCCGCCTATATGAAGAAACTCGATGCTGCTTACAGGCCCCTGTGGGACAAGTACGGCAAATCGCCCGACGCCGCTGAACCCAAGAAGTAGCGTCTCTGCACGCGGGGAAGTCAATTCCTGACTTTCCCGCGTGCAGGTTTTCCTTCGATAGCGCCCCTTCCTCAAGGCAACGGTTCTGGGCGTGATGCGTAGCCTCGCGTCTTATCGGGGTGTTCCGTTGTCTGCAAGGGAGATGCTCAGATGAATATAGGTTCTGCAGTCTTCGCCGGATTGATGCTCGCAGTCGGTCTGGTCTATGAAAGCATGGCCCTGAGCATGCCGCGGGGCAGTTTTGCCTATCCGGGGCCCGGCCTGTTTCCGATGATCATCGGCGCATTCATGATTGCAATGGCGCTGGGGTGCCTTCTGCAGGAAATCGTGCCCAGGATGAGAGAAAAGAAGCCAGAGGCTTCCTCCCTTCCGAGTGCGGATGCCGCCGACTCGGAAGAGCGCAACGTCGCAAAAACTTTTCAATTGACGGCGCTGCTGATCGGCTACATTCTCGTCCTCAAACCGCTTGGATTTCCGATCGCTATCTGCGCCTTCCTCGCAGTTGCGATCCGCATCTTCGGTTACCGCAAGTGGCTGCCCACGCTGGCGATGGCGGCCATCATCACTGTGGTTTCGTACGTGTCGTTCGTCATCTGGCTCGCGGTTCCCCTGCCCATGGGAATTCTTGAAGACGTTCTCGGATAGGGAAGAAACAGCATGGACCTCTTTAGCGGACTGATTCACGGCTTTTCGGTGGCATTGACGCCCGTCAACCTGCTCTTCGGATTTCTCGGGGCGGTGATAGGAACCATCGTCGGCATCCTGCCTGGCCTCGGCCCCCTGGGTGCGATGGCGCTGCTCCTATCGCTGACTTACGGCTTCGACCCGACCGCCGGCATGATCCTGTTCGCCGGGATTTATTTCGGCGCCATGTACGGCGGCTCGACCACCTCCATACTGCTCAACATCCCAGGCGAGGCCGCCTCCGTGATCACGGTGATCGAAGGCTACCAGATGGCCCGCCGTGGCCGCGCCGGTGCGGCCCTCGCTGTCGCCGCCGTCGGCTCCTTCGTCGCCGGGACCATCAGCCTGATCGGCCTGAGTTTTCTGGCCCCTACCCTGGCAATGGCGGCACTCAAATTCGGGCCCGCCGAGTATCTGGCGGTCGCACTGGTCGGGCTCGTGATCATGTCCAGACTCACCGGAGGGAACCTGTTCAAGTCGCTGTTGATGATCTCCCTCGGGCTCGCCCTCGGAACGGTCGGCATGGAAACCGTGGCCGGATATATGCGCTACACCTTTCGCCAGCCTCTGCTGGCCCAGGGGATCGATTTCCTCCCCGTCGCGATGGGGCTGTTCGGCATCTCCGAGGTGCTGGTCACCGCCGAGCAAAAGATGGGGCAGGTGCAACTGCAAAAGGTCCGTTTCCGGGAACTCTGGCCCACGTTCGTGGAATGGAAGCGCTCGTTCTGGCCCATGATCCGGGGGTCGTTCATCGGCTTTTTCGTCGGCCTCATCCCCGGCCCCTCGCCGGTCATCTCGACCATGGTTTCCTATTCCGTGGAGCGCAAGCTCGACAAGCACGGTGAGTTCGGCAAGGGCGCGATCGAAGGCGTCGCCGGACCCGAAGCGGCCAACAACGCCTCCGTCGGCGCCGCCTATGTCCCCTTGATGGCGCTGGGGATTCCCTTTACGCCCGCGATGGCCGTGGTGATGGCGGTGCTGCTGATCCATGGCATCAACCCCGGCCCCCTGCTGATGACCGAAAAGCCGGACCTCTTCTGGGGTGTCATCGCCAGCATGTACATCGGCAATTTCATGCTGCTCGTGTTCAACCTGCCCCTGGTCGGCGTGTTTGCAAACATTATCCGGACACCGCTTTATCTGCTCATGCCCATCGTCCTGCTGCTGTGCCTGGTGGGGGTCTACTCGGTCAACAATTCGATGCTCGACATCTGGCTCATGACCGGCTTCGGCCTGTTGGGCTATTTCCTGCGGCGGCTGAAATACGATCTGGCCCCGCTGGTACTGGCCCTGGTCCTCGGCCCGATGATGGAGAGAAGTTTCCGCGAGGCAATGATGATCAGCCGGGGCGACCTGTCGGTTTTCGTAAATCGCCCCATTTCTGGAACGATTCTCGCCGTCGGAGCGATCGCCCTGATCGCGCCCCTCTTGATCGCCTGGATCAAGCCGCTGTTCAAGCGCAATTCTGCCGGAGTAGCGTAACCAGACCCGATTCCGGAATGCGACTGTTTAACTGCCACCTCCGGCGAAACATTACGGTTCGGTGATCAGTACGCGTTTCATGTTCGCCCCGTTTGCGTCAATCCGCCCTCATGCCCAGGCTTCGAGCGCGTAAAATATCGACTCGACTATTTCCGGGTGCAAGGCATGAGCCTCCGCTACGACCTCCTGATCCGCAATGCCACCATCATCGACGGCACGCGACGTCCGCGCTATACCGGCGACATCGGCGTGCGCGGCGGACGCATTGCCGGCATCGGCCAGCTCGGGCAGGCAAGCGCGGACCATGAAATCGACGCAGACGGAAAAGTCGCCGCGCCGGGATTCATCGACGCGCATACCCACGACGATCGCCTGCTGGGCTCCGATCCGGCGATGACGCCCAAGGTGAGCCAGGGCGTGACCAGCGTCATCGCCGGCAATTGCGGCATCAGCCTCGCGCCGCTGGTCGCCGCATCGCCGCCCCCGCCGCTCGATCTTATCGACGACGGCGGCGCCTTCCGCTTCCCGGATTTCGTTTCCTTTCTGGAGGAACTCGACAGCCAGCCCGCGGCGACCAATGTCGCCTGCCTCGTCGGCCATACCACGCTGCGCGTCGCCGCGATGAGCCGGCTCGACCGCGCAGCGACGGTCGGGGAAACCGCCCGCATGCAAGCGATGGCACGTGAAGCGCTCGCCGCCGGCGCAATCGGCCTCTCGACCGGCACCTACTATCCGCCAGCCGCGCACGCCACGACCGAAGAAATCATCGCCGTGGCACAACCGCTCAAGGAGTACGGCGGACGCTACGTGACGCACATGCGCCATGAGGATGACCGCATCGCCGAAGCGATGGAGGAAACCTTTCGCATCGGGCGCGAAGTGGGCGTGCCGGTGATCATTTCGCACCATAAAGTCGTGGGTCAGGAGAATTTTGGACGCTCTGTTGAAACGCTGGCGCTGCTGCGAACGGCGGGTGAGCGACAAAGCGTATGCCTCGATTGCTATCCCTATACGGCGTCATCGACCATACTGCGCGCGGACCGCATCGCGCTCTCCAGCCGCATCCTCATCACCTGGTCAAAACCGCATCCGGAATTCGCCGGCATGGACCTCGCACTGGCGGCGGATCGGCTCGGCGTCTCGCAGGAGGAAGCCGTGGCGCGCTTGAGTCCGGCCGGCGGGATCTACTTCTCCATGGATGAAGCCGACGTGCAGCGCATCCTGCAGTTCGACGAAACCATGGTCGGCTCCGACGGCCTGCCGCACGATATCAAACCCCATCCGCGGCTGTGGGGCACGTTCCCGCGCGTCCTCGGCCACTACTGCCGCGACCTGGGGCTGTTCCCACTGGAGACCGCGATTTACAAAATGACCGGGCTCACAGCGCGCAATTTCGGCCTGAAGGAGCGCGGCCTGCTGCGGCCCGGCTACTGGGCCGACATCACCCTCTTCGATGCCGCAGAGATTGGCGACGCAGCGAGCTTCGACGCGCCGACGCAGCAAGCGCGCGGCATAAGCAACGTGATCGTCAACGGCGTTGCGGTATGGCACGAGGGGCAAGCCACCGGCGCGCGCCCGGGGCGGCTGCTGCGCGCGGGCGCAGCCGCCGACCGGGCCACGGCCGGGCAATCCGGGCTTTCCTAGCCCATCATCGCCATCCACGGCAGGCCGAGCAGCAGGAACACGGCGATGAACAGCACGCCGAAAACCCCTCCCAGCTTCCAGTAGTCCGCGGTCGGCAGGTAACCCGAGCCGTAGTACACGGGGCTGGGCCCGGTCGCATAGGGCGTAAGTATGCCCATCAAACCGAGCGTGAAAGCGAGCGACAGCGCGAACTGCAGCATGTTCATGCCGGGAATAGTGGAACCCACGGCCAGCATCACCGGCAGCATCGCCGTCGTGTGCGCCGTGACGCTGGCGAACAGGTAGTGCGTGAAGTAGAACACCAGGATCAGCGCGACCATCGCCATGCCGGGGGTGAAGCCCCCCATATGCGCGGCGACGGAATCGGCGAACCATTTCACGAACCCGACCTTGGACAGGCCGTCGGCCAGCGCAACCAGGGTCGCGAACCACGCCAGAGTGTTCCACGCCGCCTTGTTCGTGATCATGTCTTCCCAGGAAAAGACCGCGGTCAGCAGCATCAAGGAAATGACGACCAGCGCCACGGTTGTGGCATTGATCACGTCGCCGCCGAAAATCCACAGCGCCAGTGCGAGCACCACCAGCGCCGCGAGCAGCATTTCCCGTCCGCTCATCCCGCCCATGGTGCCGAGTTCCTTGGCCGCCCACTGCGGCACTTCCTTGCCTTCCTTCACTTCCGGCGGATAGAGCCAGTAGGTCAGAATCGGTATCAGGATCAGCAGCAAGACACCCACCGGCAGGAAGGCGACAAACCACTGCGTCCAGCCAATATCGAGTTTGGCGGTTTTCTTGATCAATTCCACCGCGAGCAGATTGGGCGCGAGCGCGGTGACGAACATCGAACTGGTGACGCAGGTGCCGGCAATGGCCACCCACATCAGGTAGGAGCCGATGCGGCGCGCGGACGGGTCGTTGGGCTTGGAATCGTACAGAGCGGGCAGGTTGCGGATCACCGGATAGATGGTGCCGCCGCTGCGCGCCGTATTGGACGGCGTGAACGGCGCGAGCAGCGTATCGGTGAGCACGACGGCGTAGCCCAGCATCAGGGTGCGCCGCCCCATGAGCTTGACCAGCTGCAGCGCAAGCCGCCGGCCCAGGCCGGTTTTCTCATAGCCCATGGCGAACATGAATGCGCCGAAAATGAGCCATACGGTGCTGTTGGCAAATCCGGACAACGCCCAGTTGAGCGCCGCGTTCGGCGCCTTGAAGCCGGGCTTTGCAAGTTCCGCCGGGCTGTACAGCACCCACGGCGCGAGTGCCGCCACCAGGCTGACGCCGATGATGCCGATTGCGCCGCCGGGCAGCGGCTCGAGCATCAAACCGACGACGACACCGGCGAAAATGGCGAAGAAATACCATGCGTGCTGGGGCAGCCCCTCCGGCGCCGGAATCAGGGCGAGTACGGCCGTCATGGCGATGGGCGCCAGCGCGCGCCAGGGAATGGAACCGTGTGGCAAATGATCGGACAGGACCGCCGAGGGCCCCGTTCCATGCGAGAGTGTGGACATGGCAGAAATCCTTTCGTCGATGACCGTGGATGAGAAGGCTCTTCAGAGCAATTCTCACTCTGCTGCTGCGCCACAATTTGACAATAATCAACGAAGAGGCTGACGACGGCGATCGCAGGCGCGTCGGCCGAAACAGGAGCCTGCGATCAGAAGCAGAGGCAGTCGGCAGTTCCGACTGGAGCGTCCGCTCCCAAGAAACTATCGGGATGGCGCTGGCCTGGGTCGCCCGGAGATCCTGGCAGTCAAGGATTAACCGGTTGCGTCCTCCGCGCGCAAAGGCGCCGTGGATCAACGCCGCTTACTTTGCCGCGAAGCAATATGGTCAGATTGTTCTCGCCGTGCAGCTCTTCGAGGTTGCGCGCAATCACCTCGCCCTTGGCATTGCGCCACGGCCCTTTGCCGATGCGGCTGCGCGCGTTAACCGTGCGGGTCTTGCCGCTG
>CABECK010000096.1_pt1 | contig 17586 bp, 14 predicted proteins | sample 3132801 | NCBI WGS metagenome assembly CABECK01 (sample SAMEA5534348, study PRJEB31848) | metagenome | biome: tundra; feature: field; material: soil | place: USA | collected 2013-05 | depth 0.45 m | reverse complement strand
ATGGCCTCGCTCGGCTCGATGCTGCTCTACTGGTACCACTACAGCCGCAACGGCCGGCGCATCGAAGTCGAAACCGACGACGACTCGATCGGCGGGCATTTCCTGCACCTGCTCCATGGCAAGGAACCCTCCGAGCTTTGGGTCAGGTCCATGCATACCTCGCTCATCCTCTACGCCGAGCACGAGTTCAACGCCTCCACCTTCGCCTGCCGCGTCGTCGCCGGCACCGGCTCCGACATGTACAGCGCCATCTGCGGCGGCATCGGCGCGTTGCGCGGGCCCAAGCACGGTGGCGCCAACGAGGTCTCATTCGAAGTGCAGAAGCGCTACGAGAGCGCAGATGCGGCCGAAAAGGACATCGTCCAGCGCGTGGCCAACAAGGAAGTGGTGATCGGCTTCGGCCATCCGGTCTACACCATCGGCGATCCGCGCAACCAGGTGATCAAGGAAGTCGCAAGGACGCTGTCCAAAGCGCGCAACGACATGAAAATGTTCGACATCGCCGAGCGGCTGGAGAGCGTGATGTGGCGCGAGAAGAAAATGTTCCCCAACCTCGACTGGTTCTCCGCCGTGAGCTACCACATGATGGGTGTGCCCACCGCCATGTTCACCCCCCTCTTCGTGATTTCGCGCACCAGCGGCTGGGCGGCGCACATCATCGAGCAGCGCATCGACGGCAAGATCATCCGTCCGACCGCAAACTACACCGGGCCGGAGGACCTGAAATTCGTGCCTATCGAGAAACGCAAGTAACATCAATCGGCCGCGGAGGCGCACGGACCACGTTCGGTTTTTCTCCGCGGCAAAACAGACTTTCAGACCTAAAGGAACAGCATGTCGTCTCACATCTCCAACGTGCGCCCGAAACCGGACCAGGTCCTGGTGGACATCGCCGATTACGCCTCCAAGTTCAAGATCAAGAGCGCCGAAGCCTACGACACCGCGCGGCTATGCCTGATGGACACGCTCGGCTGCGGCCTGGAGGCGCTGGAATACCCGGCCTGCACCAAGCTCATGGGCCCCATCGTTCCCGGCACCGTCGTGCCCAACGGCGCCAAGGTGCCCGGCACGCAGTTCCAGCTCGACCCGGTGCAGGCTGCGTTCAACATCGGCGCCATGATCCGCTGGCTCGACTTCAACGACACCTGGCTTGCGGCAGAGTGGGGCCATCCCTCGGATAACCTGGGCGGTATCCTCGCCAGCGCCGACTGGCTGTCGCGCAACGCCGTCGCCGCCGGGAAACCGCCGCTCGCGATGCGCGACGTGCTCACCGGCATGATCAAGGCGCACGAAATCCAGGGCGTGATCGCGTTGGAGAACAGTTTCAACCGCGTCGGCCTGGATCACGTGGTGCTGGTCAAGGTGGCCACGACTGCGGTGGTGGCGAATATGCTCGGCCTCGCGCGCGAGGAAATCATCAACGCGCTGTCGCTCGCCTGGGTCGACGGCCAGTCGCTGCGCACCTACCGTCATTCCCCCAATACCGGCTCGCGCAAGTCCTGGGCGGCGGGCGATGCCACCAGCCGCGGGGTTCGCCTCGCGCTGATGGCGGCCAAAGGCGAGATGGGCTACCCCTCGGTGCTCTCCGCGCCGACCTGGGGTTTCTACGACGTTCTGTTTGGCGGCAAGGAATTTAAATTCCAGCGCCCCTACGGCTCCTACGTGATGGAGCACGTGTTGTTCAAGATCGCCTTCCCGGCCGAGTTCCATGCGCAGACGGCGGCCGAGTGCGCCATGACGCTCCACCGCCAAGTCAGGGACCGCCTGGGCGAGATCAGGAAAATCACCATCCGCACCCATCAATCGGCGATCCGCATCATCGACAAGAAGGGGCCGCTCAGCAATCCCGCCGACCGCGACCACTGCATCCAGTACATGGTTGCGGTGCCGCTCATTCACGGCAGGCTGACCGCGGGCGACTACGAAGACGCGGTTGCCGCCGATCCGCGCATCGACGCCCTGCGCGAGAAAATGGTGTGCGTCGAGGACAAGGGTTTCAGTCGCGATTACCACGATCCCGACAAGCGCTCGATCGCCAATGCGATCACGGTCGAGTTCAAGAACGGCAAAAAAACCGGGGAAGTCGTCGTAGAATATCCCATTGGGCACCGCCGCCGGCGCGAGGAAGGCATCCCGCTGCTGGTGGAGAAATTCAAGACCAACCTGGCGCGCCGCTTTCCGGAAAAGCAACGCAACGCGATCCTGGCGCTGTGCCAGGATCCAAAGCGGCTGGAAGCGACGCCGGTCAACGAGTTCGTCGATATGTTCGTAATCTGATATTCACCGCGGAGGACGCGGAGGAGTAGCGAAGAACCTCTGCGCCCGTCCTCCGCGGTTAAATGGTTTTTTGGAGAAAGCAATGCCATACAATCTGCATAACACGCTGCAACAATTCAAGCTGGCCTCGGGCAAGACCGGCAAGTTCTATTCCCTGCCCGCCCTGGAACAGGCCGGCATCGGCAAGATCTCGCGCCTGCCGGTATCGATCCGCATCGTGCTCGAATCGGTGCTGCGCAATTGCGACGGCAAGAAAGTCACCCAGGAACACGTCAGGCAGCTTGCCGGCTGGAAACCCAACGCCGCGCGCACCAACGAGATCCCGTTTGTGCTGGCGCGCATCGTGCTGCAGGATTTCACCGGCGTGCCCCTGCTTGCCGACCTTGCGGCCATGCGCGGCGTCGCGCACAAGATGGGCAAGAACCCGAAGGTGATCGAGCCGCTGGTGCCGGTGGACCTGGTGGTAGACCACTCCATCCAGATCGACCACTACGGCAGCAAGAATGCGCTCGACCTGAACATGAAGCTGGAATTCCAGCGCAACCAGGAGCGCTACCAGTTCATGAAATGGGGCATGCAGGCGTTCGACACGTTCAAGGTCGTGCCCCCCGGCGTGGGCATCGTGCACCAGGTCAACCTCGAGTACCTGGCGCGCGGCGTGCACAAGAAGGACGGCGTGTATTATCCCGACACCCTGGTCGGCACCGACAGCCACACCACCATGATCAACGGCATCGGCGTGGTCGGATGGGGCGTCGGCGGCATCGAGGCCGAGGCCGGCATGCTCGGCCAGCCGGTGTACTTCCTCACGCCGGACGTGGTCGGCGTGCAGCTGAAGGGAAAACTGCGCGGCGGCGTCACCGCCACCGACCTGGTGCTCACCGTCACCGAAATGCTCAGGCAAGCCAAGGTCGTGGGCAAGTTCGTCGAGTTCTTCGGCGAGGGCGCCGCGAGTCTCGCGGTGCCCGACCGTGCGACCATCGCCAACATGGCGCCCGAGTACGGCGCCACCATGGGCTTTTTCCCGGTCGATGACGCGACCATCGCTTATTTCGAGGGCAGCGGCCGCAGCGCAGAGGAAATCGACGCGTTCAAGTCCTACTTCAAGGCGCAGGGCCTGTACGGCATCCCGAAAAAAGGCGCTATCGACTACAGCCAGGAGCTGCAACTCGACCTCGCCAGCGTGACGCCCTCGCTCGCCGGCCCCAAGCGCCCGCAGGATCGCATCGAAATCGGCAAGGTGAAATCCAAATTCGCCGAACTCTACGCCCAGCCCGTGGCCGACAACGGTTTCGCCAAGAAGCCGGAAGACCTCCCCAAACGCTTCAAGGCACGCAGCGGCGTGGAGGTCGGCTCGGGCGACGTGCTCATCGCCGCCATCACCTCCTGCACCAACACCTCCAACCCGAGCGTGCTGCTCGCCGCCGGCCTGCTGGCGAAAAAAGCGGTCGAGCGCGGCCTCACGGTCAAGCCGCACATCAAGACCTCGCTCGCGCCCGGATCGCGCGTGGTGACCGAATATCTCACCAACGCCGGCCTGCTGCCCTATCTGGAGCAGCTCGGTTTCTTCCTCGCCGGCTATGGCTGCACCACCTGCATCGGCAACGCCGGGCCCTTGGCCGAACCGATCGAGGAGGCCATCGTCCAGAACGACCTGGTGTGCGCGGCGGTGCTGTCGGGCAACCGCAACTTCGAGGCCCGCATCCATCCCAATCTGCGCGCCAACTTCCTCGCCTCGCCGCCGCTGGTCGTGGCTTACGCCATCACCGGCACCATGCTGCGCGACCTGATGACCGAGCCGCTGGGCAAGGGCAAAGACGGCAAGGACGTGTGGATCGGCGATGTCTGGCCGACGAGCGATGAGGTCAACGCGTGCATGAAATACGCGATGGATCCCAAGACCTTCCAGCGTCTGTATTCCAATCCGGGCAAGGACAACCCGCTGTGGCAGGGCATTACCTCGCCCGCGGGCCAGGTGTACAACTGGCCCAAGTCCAGTTATATCGCCGAGCCGCCATTCTTCGAGGGTTTCGGCATGCAGCCGGGCAAGATCGGCAACATCACCGGCGCCCGCGCCCTGGGCATATTCGGCGACTCGGTCACCACCGACCACATCAGCCCGGCCGGCTCGATCAAGCCGACCTCGCCCGCGGGCGTGTACCTGCTCGAGCATGACGTGCCGGTGGTGGATTTCAACAGCTACGGCGCGCGGCGCGGCAACCACGAAGTGATGATGCGCGGCACGTTCGCCAACGTGCGCATCAAGAACCTGATGCTGCCGCTCAAAGCCGACGGCGCGCGCGTCGAAGGCGGAGTCACGGTGATGCAGCCCTCGGGCGAGGCGCTGCCGATCTACGATGCGGCGATGAAATACATCGCGCAGGGCACGCCCACGGTGGTGTTCGGCGGCGAGGAATACGGCACCGGATCAAGCCGCGACTGGGCGGCCAAGGGCACGCAGCTCCTGGGCGTGAAGGCCGTGATCGCCAAAAGCTTCGAGCGCATCCACCGCTCCAACCTGGTCGGCATGGGCGTGCTGCCCTGCCAGTTCAAGGGCGCGGACAGCGTCGCCACGCTCGGCATCAAGGGCGACGAGGAATTCGACATCCTCGGCATCGACGGCGCGATCAAGCCGCAACAGGATGTGACCCTGGTGATCAAGAGGAAAGACGGCAGCCGCCGGGAAGTGAAAGTGCTGCTCCGGATCGACACCAGCATCGAGGTCGACTACTACCGCCACGGCGGCATCATGCCCTACGTGCTGCGCGAACTGCTTGCCGCAGCCTGACACCTGACTTTGGGCGCCTACCCGGCGCCATCCACGAAAGCCCGGCGTTCACAAGACGCCGGGCTTTATTCATCCCCCTCGCGCCCTGGCGCCATAGGAACAGGCCGACCCCCGCTGCGCTTGAAGCTGCGCAACCAGAGCCGGCCTGTGAGCCGCGTTACGCGGGCCCGTTCAATCTGAAGCAGGCCGGCGGTGGGGCTAATACTTCTTGGCGGGCGTCGCCGGGGTAGCAGGCGTTGCCGCCGCGGCCGGAGCAGCCGGCTTCGCAGCGGGCGTCGCCGGGGTGGCAGGCGTTGCCGCCGCAGCCGGAGCAGCCGGCTTCGCAGCCTGCGCCTTGGCCATCTTGGCTTCCTTGGCCGCCGCCTTTTTCTCGGCTTTGGCTTTGGCCTTGTCTTGCTTCAACTGCGCTTTGTCGGCCTTGAGTTTTGCCTTGTCCGCTGCCACGGCAGTTTTGTCGTCGGTCTTTTTGTCAGCCTTGATCTGCTGCTTGTCCGTCTTAACTGCGGCTTTGTCGGTCGCGACTGCGCCGGCGGCGGGAGCCTGGGCAAATGCTGCGCCGCCAAAGGCCATGAGAGTTGCGAATGCTAGGGCTTTGAGTTTCATCTCTGTCTCCTCGGTTTATGCCGGCGCCAAAAGGGCGATAGCTGTTGTACTACCAATAAATACCAATACCACCAATAAATACTGCCAATAACGCGGACTCCATGGAACGGTTGACTGCAACATGTAAGTTCTTGTCATGCGACCCGCGCGGAGCGCGGCAGGGCCCGTTGCCCTGCCGCGCTGCGGCAGTTCCTCCTGCTAGCGGCCCAGATCCTGGATTGTCGACGACCCGCGCAGAAGTGATGCCCTTGCCGAATTCGCTTCAGGTCGGCCGAGTGGCCTGTTCGGAAGCCTCTGCCGCTTCCCAAAAAGGTGGGCGGCGAGACTGGCCAGCGGCGGCCAGTCTCGCGCGTCAGACATCCATCGATTCGCGATTCGCCTCTTTTGTTCGCATTTCCAATCTGTTTGTCACCGCGGATGCCGGCGTAAAACTATTGCATCCTGTGTACGCTAACAGACAGACCAAACGTTTCGCGGGGCAGAGAATTGCCGCATCGATAGATGGCCTTCGAAGCTTGGCGCGTCTAGCGGGTATAAGTAAGAAATCGACATGAACCACGTTCGTTTTGAAGGCAAATAGAAACAAGTTCAAGGAGATACAAATGAAGAACGAAATTCGTCTGGCTTTACTATGTTTGGCGGCAGCGTCCGTTCCGGCTCTTGCGCAGAATACGACCGACTCGCGCTGCGGGACCACGAACTACGATAGCAGTCGCAACATTTACACCATCACCAATCCCACACTGGGAACGGCAACTCAGCAATGTTTTATCACCGTGGTTCCGAAGCAGTCATGGAGCGGCGGAATGCCGAACCTGTCCACTTCGCAATTGGTTGAAGGCAACTATGAAATTACGCTCTCCGGTGCTGGTGGCGGCGGCGGCGGCGGCGGCGGCGGCGAGCGCGAGCACGGCCGCAACGAGGCCGGCAGCGGTGGTGGCGGCGGCTACAGCGCAATCCCGTCCACGACGGTTAGTTATTTGAGCCCCGGTGTCTACCGGCTGACAATCGGTGCGGGTGGTCAGGGTGGAATGGCGGGTCCGAACGGTGAGCGCGTAGCGCGCACTGGCGGGCGTGGCGCAGAGGGCGGCCCGACCGGCTTGGCGAACGCGAATACGGGTCAGACCATCGCCGGATTCACACGCGCCGAATCCTGGGATGGCACCTATCCGCTGGTGGCCCAGGGTTCCTACGTGGGAGCGCCCGCATCAAGCGGTCAGCCCGGCGTTATCGGTGATAGCGGTCGCGGCGGCGTCAGCGAGCGCGAGGAGCACCATCGCACTCAGCGCGGCAGCACAGAGGCCGGCATTGGCTTCCAAGGCGGCAATGGCTTTATCCAACTGGCATTGAAGGACCCCGTGCCGCAAGCAGCGCCGGTGCAAGCAGCGCCTGCCGCGTCGTCCGCGGCCGTAACAACACCGGCTCCCGCGGCTGCCCGCCCGGCCAGAAAGGACCGCAACTAGGATCGCAGGTATTGCCTGCACAAGCGTAGTAGCGCCAGGAGTTAGCAGCAACGGCAACTGGCGGTTTATTGTCGGAAAAGCGCTGCCGATCGGCCCCAATCCTCCACATGGAGAGGCCGAATCGGCAGGCGCTCGGCAAGCTTGCATATCCGGCACATGAGGATGTGGATGGCCACCAATACAAACACAAACGGGACCAGGACTCGCCCTGCAGCCGCGCCGCGCGACCACGCGCGGCCAGGCCGCGCTTCCTCCCCCGGTTTACTCGCATTAAAGCTGTGCGCCGGCATGGTCGTGCTGGCGCTTGGCCTGCTTCCCGAGTACGTCGCTGCAGGGGAAACAATTGCATACCTGCAGCCCGCAAGCGGCCCATTGTCCGCGTCGCAGGGCGCGCCGACTCAATCTGCGACAACGGCGCAAACCGAGGCTGGTGGACGTCACCATAGTGCCTACTTCGGCCGCGAGCGTGCTTCTCGCGAGGCTCACCAGATAGCGGATTGGATCGTCGATTCGGCGGATAACCGGGGCCTGCCGTTCGTGGTCCTCGACAAGATCGATGCCAAAATTTTCGTATTCGACGCCGGCGGGCGCATCCAGGGTGCTGCCCCGGCGCTGCTCGGCGCTGCGCGCGGCGATGACACGGTCCCGGGTATCGGCGACCGGGAGTACGCCGACATGCCCCCCGAAACCCGCACTACGCCGGCGGGTCGTTTCGTGGCAGCACTTGGCCTGGATAGTCACGGCGAAGACATTCTGTGGGTGGATTACGACGCGGCCGTAGCTATTCACCGGGTAATCACTACCAAGCCCAAGGAGCGTCGCCTCCAGCGCCTGGCTACCCCGACGCCGCTCGACAACCGCATTTCGTATGGCTGCATCAATGTACCGAAGCGATTCTACGAGAAAGTGGTAAGCCCGGCGTTTACCGGTACGGATGGAATCGTCTACGTGCTGCCGGAAACCCGCCCGGCGCGTGAAGTCTTCGGCTCCTACGTCGTCGAGGAGCGATTAGGCCGGAACTATGCAAGCCGAACGGAGGCGCCAAGGTAGGGTTCAGAATTGTTTCCAGCGCGGCGGGCAATACCTTATGTCAGGTCAGCCCCTGCTGCAGCAGGTATTCCTCGTAGCTGCCGCGGAAATCGATGATGGTCGCGCCAACTTGCTTGCCCTCGCCCGGCTTCATCTCGATGATGCGCGTGGCGACCGATGACACGAACTCGCGGTCGTGGGAAACGAAAACGAGCGTGCCCTTATAGCGGTCGAGCGCGCCGTTCAGGGATTCGATCGATTCCATGTCGAGGTGGTTGGTCGGCTCGTCCATCAACAGGACGTTGGGCTGTTGCAGGATCAGCTTGCCGAACGCCATGCGCTGCCCCTCGCCGCCGGAAATGACCCTGACCGATTTTTTCCCGTCGTCGCCGGAGAACAACAGCCGCCCCAGGGTGGCGCGGACCTTCTGGTCGTCGTCGCCCTCGAGCCGCCACTGCCCGATCCAGTCGAAAAGCGTCATGTCGACGGCGAAATCGGCGGCATGGTCCTGGGCGCAATACCCCGGGCGCGCCTTTTCCGCCCATTTCACCGTCCCGTAGTCGGGTTTCAAATCGCCCCACAGGCAGCGCAGCAGCGTGGTCTTGCCGATGCCGTTGGGACCGATGATGGCGACCTTCTCCCCGGCTTCGATGGCGAGATCGAGGCCCTTGATCAGGGGCTTGTCGTAGCTCTTGGAAAGGCCCTTCACTTCCACCGCGAGGCGGTGCAGCTTTTCGCGTTCGTCGACCTCGAAGCGGATGTAGGGATACTGGCGGCTGGAGGGCTTGACGTCCTCGAGCTTGATTTTCTCGATCTGGCGCGCGCGCGAAGTCGCCTGGCGCGCCTTGGATTTGTTGGCCGAGAAGCGGCGCACGAAGTCCTGCAGCTCGGCCACTTTCTCCTTCGCCTTGGTGTTGGCCGCGAGCAGTTGTTCGCGCACCTGGGTCGAGGCGAGCATGTAGTCGTCGTAGTTGCCCGGATAGACGCGCAGCGTGCCGTAGTCCATGTCGGCCATGTGCGTGCACACGCTGTTCAGGAAATGCCGGTCATGGGAAATGATGATCATGGTGCAGTTGCGCGCGTTCAGCACGTCCTCGAGCCAGCGGATCGAGTTGATATCCAGGTTGTTGGTCGGCTCGTCCAGCAGCATGATGTCCGGATCTGCGAACAGCACCTGCGCCAGCAGCACGCGCAACTTCCAGCCCGGCGCGATTGCGCTCATGGGTCCGTTGTGCTGCTCGATCGGGATGCCCACGCCATGCAGCAACTCGCCGGCGCGCGCCTCGGCGGTGTAGCCGCCGAATTCGGCGTACCTCGCCTCCAGATTGGCCGCGTGCATATAGTCCTCTTCGCTCGCGTCCGGATTGGCATAGATGGCGTCGCGATCCATCATCGCCTGCCACATCTCTTCGTGCCCCATCAGCACCACGTCGAGCACGCGCTGGTCCTCGTAGGCGAACTGGTCCTGGCGCAGCTTGCCCACGCGCTCGTTGCGGTCGACCGCGACGCTGCCCCCGCTCGATTCGAGGTCGCCGCCGAGGATTTTCATGAACGTGGATTTGCCGCAGCCGTTGGCGCCGATGAGGCCGTAGCGGTTGCCCTCGCCGAACTTGACCGAGACGTTCTCGAACAAGGGCTTGGCGCCGAACTGGATGGTGATGCCGGAGGTGACGATCAAGGAGTTTCCGTTTCTGGGGTGTGGCCGGAAGAGGCGCGATTCTACCGGAAAGCAGGCCCTTCGCCCCGCTTAATTCAGCTCCCGGTGAAGCGATGGATCAGCCTGCGGTCCTTCTTCGTCGGGCGCCCCTTCACGCCCGCGGCCGGATGAGGCTGGGCCTTGCGCAGCGCAATCGCCGCCTGGCGGCGGGCGCGGCTGTCCTCGCGCTCGGCATAGAGCAGCGCCGCCTGCGCCGCGGGGCCGCGCTGCCGGGACAGCGCTTTGACCTCGACCACCCACTCCAGCTCACCCACGCGAATCGCCAGCTCGTCCCCGGGCTTGAGTCCGCGCGAGGGTTTTGCGCTCTCGCCGTTCAGCCGCACCCTGCCGCCGTCCACGGCCTTGGCCGCCAGGCTGCGCGTCTTGAAAAACCGCGCGGCCCAGAGCCATTTGTCGATACGTAAGGGCTCGTCGCTCATGCTCGCGCAGCATGATACCGCCGCCGCGCGCCCAGCGTGACCACGGTTGCAACCGCAACCAGCATGAACAGGGATGCCGTGCCGAACACCCATTGCGGCAGGTGCTGATCGAGCATCCATCCGAACAGCAGCGGCGACAGCGATCCGCCGAGGTCGAGGCCCGAGTAGACGAAGCCATACACCTTGCCGGTCGCCCCGGGCGGCGTCGCGCCGCGCACCAGGATATCGCGCGAAGGCTGGGTGGAGAAAATGAAGAATCCGACCAGGGTCATGGTGCCCGTCAATAGCCACAGGGGCACCGCGCCGCTCGCGAGGAGCAGCGTCAGCGCGGCGCCGATCAGCATGCCCGACGCCGCGACCAGATTGTGGCGGCTGCTGTGCGCCGCGGCGATGCCGCCCGCGACGATGCCGACGATGCCGCCAAACAGAAATCCCGTCAGCGCCGCGCTCGCGGCGACCAGCGGCGCGCCATACAAGGCCGTGGTCACCGACACCGAAAACGTCTGCAGGCCGATCAGGGCCATGGAGTAGAAGGTGAAGAAAGCAAAACACTTGAGCACCGGCTTGGACATGAGCGCGCGCACGTCGTCCTTAAGGCCCCTCTCTCTCGCGCCCTCGGCCTTGTGCCGGTGCCCGCCGGCATCGGCCTGTGCGCCGGATATCGCCGGGCGGCTGGCGATGATGGCCGTGATCAGCAGTCCGAGGACGCCGGCCGCGACCGTGGCCGCGCGCCAACCGTACAGCGTGGATATGCCGATGCTGAAAACGGGGGCTGCGAGCCAGCCGAAATTGCCGCCGATGCCGTGCGTGCTGAACGCATAACCGAGCCGTTTCGGATTCACCTTGGCGTTCAGGATGGCGAAATCGGCCGGGTGAAACACGCTGTTGCCGACGCCCGCCAACAGCGCCACCGCCACCAGCATCCAGTAGGAGGTCGCCAGACCGGTGAGCAGCATCGCCATGGAAAACGTGGCCATGCCGAACAGCAGCACGCGGCGCGCGCCGTAACGGTCGACGATGAAGCCGGCCATGGTCTGCGAGATGCCGGAGACCGTATACATGACCGAGACCATCAGGCCGAGCGCTGCGTAGCCGACGCCGAATTCGTCCTTGAGTAACGGGAACAGCGGCGCCAGAATCAACTGCAGGAAATGCGACAACAGATGCGCAAAACCAACCAGGCCGATGACTTCGGCGTCGTGTCTGAGTTCGGTCGTGCTGGCGCTCATCGCTTCATGCTCGTCTGAAATCGAGCGTGTGATTCTCCGCCAAGGCAGAGTCCGGCGCAACCTGTAATCGCGCCAAAACCACGCGCGGATCAGGGTGATTGTGAGCCTGCGCGCTCTCGCGCATAATGGCACGGCCAAACCGAAAGAAGCGCCCGCATGGTTCTACGAATCAGCCTTTTTGTCGTCGCCGCATTGCTTCTGGGCTCCCATTTTCTGCGCGCAGGAAATTTCGTAATGGTGACGCTGTGCCTCGCCGCACCGCTGCTGTTCTTCTACCGCAAGCGCTGGAGCCTGATCGTGTTGCAGGTCCTGGCCTATTGCGCGGCCGGGACCTGGATCGCGGTGGCGATTCAACTCGTGCAAACGCGCCAGCAATTGGGACAGCCATGGACCATTGCCGCCATTATCCTGGGATCGGTCGCGCTGTTCACCTTGCTGGACGGGCTGCTGCTGAATTCCCGCGCGATCAGGGAGCGTTACCCGGACTAGTCCGGCTTGCTTGACCCGCGGAGAGGAGCAGGCGGGACCGCTCAGACGGCGGGCGGGAGCGGATCGGGATCGTCCTGCCAGGTCGAGGATGGCCGCGAAGTCAGCGCGATCCATTGGTCCAGAGCGGCAACGTGTTCGCTCTCCTCGTCGGCAAAGTCCGCCGCCAGCCGCCGCACCTCGGGATCCGTCGATTCCTCGGCCACCGAGCGGTAGTACTGCATGGCCCGCAACTCGTTGGCGTGCGCATATTTCAGCGCATTGTAGGCTTCGATCATGTAATCGAAGCCCTCCTCGCCGCCCACTTCCGGAGGCGAGCGCCAGCGGTATTCCCAGGATTTCAACTGCGGCAATTTGATCGAACCGGTTCTGACCTTGATCGAATCGCAATGCATTTGCGAAAACCGGGTCATGCTCCGGAACACCGCGGAGACGGCGTCGTTGCGGTGCGCTTCCATCATGTCGGCCAGTTCAAGATACCTTTCGGCGGCTTCCTGCTCCAATGCCACCGCATGGGCGAGAAATTCGGGCAGTGCGTAACTCATGTCGTCCCTCTTCGGCGAATAGTCTAAAAGCGCCTAACAGAATTGCCGTTAGGCGACTGATCTAGGGGAGCACGATGGACTAAGGAATGGGCGGGACCCTTCCTTTCCCGCCCTGGTCCCCCCGTTTTGTTAAGCACTCGAAATCTGCCACGCCATTATAGGAGATTCCCTCGCTCGCGGTACGAGTGAAGTCCGGTACAATTCCTTTGTGTCTGATTTCATTCCAGCGAGCGTGAACGTCCGAGCGTACGCCATCGGCCTCGCCGCTGCGGCGATGTTCGCTGCTGCAGCAATCCTCGCAGCGACGCCGGCGCGCGACGGCCAAGCGTGTGCGCCCGTCGGCCAATGGAGCGTGCCGGGCGGCGGGCGCATCGCGGCGCCGGAAATCCTCGGGCGCGCCGCAAAAGCGCAGGTGGTGTTGCTCGGCGAATCTCACGACAACGCCGATCACCACCGCTGGGAGCTGCAGACCGTGGCTGCGCTTGCAGCGCTGCGCCCGAAACTCGTGCTCGGCTTCGAGATGTTTCCGCGCCGGGTACAGGGCGCGCTCGACCGCTGGGTGGCAGGAGAACTGAGCGAGGAAGAATTTCTCAAGACAGCCGATTGGTCCCGCGTCTGGGGATACGAATCCGCGTTCTATCTGCCGCTGTTTCACTTTGCGCGCCTGAACCGCATTCCGATGGTGGCGCTCAATGTCGAGCGCGACTTCGTGCGCATGGTCGGCTCGAAGGGCCTCGCGGCCGTGCCGCCGGAAAAGCGCGAAGGCGTTTCTGTCCCGGCAGCGGCCGGCGAGGCCTATCTCGAGCGCCTGTTCGCAACCTACACGCAGCACCCGGAAAAGCAGGAACCCGCCCCGGCGCGCACCGACCCGGGGTTCCGGAACTTCGTCGAAGCGCAGCTCGTCTGGGATCGGGCGATGGCGCAGGCGCTCGCGGACGCCGCCGCGCGCAACCCGGATGCGCTGGTCGTCGGCGTGATGGGCAGTAAGCACATTGCGCATGGCGACGGCGTGCCGCACCAGCTTCAGGGCCTGGGAATCAAACACATTGCCTCGCTCCTGCCCTGGGATACGGGCGCCGACTGCGGCGAATTTTCTGCGGGCCTGGCGACTGCTGTCTTCGGCATGCCTGCCGCGCAAGCTGCGCCGGCGCCGCCGCGCCTGGGCATTTTCGTGGAAACCGTGCCCGATGGCGTGAAGGTGTCCTCCGTCGCCGCCGGCAGCATCGCCGAAATCACCGGTCTGCGCGCAGGCGATGTCCTCATCGAGGTTGCGGGCACGGCCGTCAAAACGACCGAGGAGACGCGGGCCATCGTTGGCCGCACGGCACCGGGAACCTGGCTTCCGCTGAAGGCAAAGCGTTCGGGCGAGATGGTCGAACTGACGGCAAAATTTCCGGCAAAGAAATGATCCGGCTGGCCGGGCGGCTTGCAGCCCTGATTGGCGCGCTCATGCTCCCGGCTGCGGCTGCTGCGGTTGCGCCGGCCGCCCATCAGATCCGGGTGCGCATCGAGCCGGACACCCGTTTTCTTGAAGGACGCGACAGCATACGCTTCGATGCCCCGCGCGCCGCCACCCTGGTATTATCGGCGCGCTTTCGCGTCGACTCGCTGGTCGTCGACACTCGCCGCATCGAGGTTCCGGATAAACCGGCCGATGGATTTCAGCGGATTACGCTGCCCGCGGCGCGCCGCATCGACCTCGGCTGGAGCGGCACGCTCGCCCCGCTCGATCAGAATCTGGATCATCGCCACACCCTCAGCTATGCCGAGCCGGCGAGCGGCAAGCAGGGCACGTTTCTTCCCTCCGGGTCGGGTTGGTATCCGGCGGTGGACGAGTCGCTCGAGCGCTACAGCCTCGAACTCGACCTGCCTGCGGATCAACGCGGACTCGTGCCGGGGCGGCTGGTCGAAGAGAGACTGGCGCACGGGCGCTATCGCGCGCGCTTCGAATTCCGCCAGCCCGCCGAAGGCATAGCGCTGATGGCCGGCCCGTACCGCATCGAGGAGCGGCGCGTGCGCACCGCGGCCGGAAACGATCTGCGGTTGCGCACTTATTTCCATCCCGAGATCGCCGGGCTCGCGTCCGGCTATCTCGATTCGATCGCCGGCTACCTCGACCTGTACGAGCGCTGGATCGGGGCCTATCCGTTCTCCGAATTCAGCGTCGTGTCCAGCCCCACGCCCACCGGATTCGGCATGCCGACCCTCACCTACCTGGGGATCGATGTACTGCGCCTGCCTTTCATCCGCGCGACTTCGCTCGGCCATGAAGTGCTGCACAACTGGTGGGGCAACGGCGTCTATCCCGACTACGCGCGCGGCAACTGGTCCGAGGGCCTCACCACGTTCATGGCCGATTACGCCTACCGCGAGCGCGAGAGCCCGGAGGCCGCGGCCGCCGCGCGCCTCGCGTGGCTGCGCGACTATGCGGCCATGCCGCCCGGCGATGACGCGCCCCTGGTTCGGTTCACTTCGCGCACGCACGGCGCATCGCAGATCGTCGGCTACAACAAGTCGGCGATGCTGTTCTTCATGCTGCGCGACAGGATCGGGGAGGCCGCATTCGACCGGGGCCTGCGCGCTTTCTGGAACGCGCAGCGCTTTCGCATCGCGTCCTGGGATGATCTGCGCCGGGCATTCGAGCACGCATCCGGCCAGGACCTCGCCGGATTCTTCGAGCAATGGCTGGATCGCACCGGCGTGCCGGAGCTGCGCATCGCCGATGCGCACGCGGTCGCAACCGGCGCCGGCTGGCGGTTGAGCGTGACGCTTGCGCAAGGCGCGCCCGCCTACGTGCTTTCCGTGCCTCTTGCCGTGCGCACCGCCGGCGGCGAAATCACGCGGCGGGTGGAACTGTCGCGCGAACGCGGCACCGCGGTGATCGATCTGCCGGCCGAACCGCTAGAGGTTGCGCTGGATCCGGAGTTGCGCCTGTTGCGCAGGCTGGCCGCGGCCGAAGCGCCACCGATCCTGCGCGACGCGATGCTCGCGGAGCATCCGCGGCTAATTACGCCGACTGCGGACGCCGCCGTCGAGGCGGCGGCGCGCGACCTCGCCGCCAGTTTACTTGAACGCGCTCCGGCAGAGCGCAAGCCAGCGTCCATGCAGCTCGTCGTCGGATTGCACGCCGACATCGATGCCTGGCTGGCGCGCGAAGCAATGGCATCGCGGCCGGCCACGCTTGCCGCCACGCGCGGCAGCGCGCAGGTGTGGACGGCACGTGCAGGCGACGGGCACATCCTCGTGCTGGTCTCTGTGCGGGACGCGCAGTCGCTTGCGGCACTGTCCGCGCCGCTGCCGCACTACGGGCGAGAGAGCTATCTCGTGTTCGAGGGCGCGCGCATGATCGAGCGCGGCACCTGGCCAGTAAAATCATGGGGTCAGGTCTTGCATTGACGCATTTGCCTCAATGCAAGACCCGACCCCGCCGATCGGACCCCGCCGATGTTCCCCGCTCCTGCTTGACGCCCTATCGACTGGTCTATACACTGGTCGGAGATCATTCATAGGAATATCCCATGAAAACCACCGTGGGCGCCTACGAGGCCAAGACCAAGCTGCCTGAACTCCTGCGCGGCGTGCAGGCCGGCAAGCGCTACACCATTACCCACCGGGGAGAGGCGATCGCCGAGCTGGTGCCGGCGGCAACCCGCCGGCACGGGGCCGCCGACGCGGTCGAGCAGCTGAAGCGGTTCATGAAGGAAGCGCCCGTCCGGGGCGTGGATATCAAAGCCCTGATTGAGGAAGGCCGGCGCTGAGCTTCGTCCTCGACAATTCGGTCACCATGCGCTGGTTTTTCGGCGACGGTTCGCCGAGGGATCTGGCCTACGCCGGCCGCATCCTCAACGCCATGAAAGCCGATGCGGCCGTCGTCCCGGGGCTGTGGGGCCTGGAGGTGGCGAATGTCCTGGCACGCGCGGAATCCGCCGGGCTGGTCAGCGAGGCGCGCAGCGAGACCTTCATCGGCATGCTGCAGAAACTGGACCTATCCGTCGATCCGGCAACGCCGGCCCATGCCCTTGGCGCAACGCTGCAACTGGCGCGCCGGCACAAGCTGTCCGCCTACGACGCCGCCTATCTGGAACTGGCGCTGCGCACGGGGCTGCCGCTGGCGACACTCGACGAAAAACTGCTGAAGGCGGCGCGCAAGGCCGGCGTAAAAAGATTCGCGGCCGTGTAAGGCATAGGGGGTCGGGGCTGAAGCCTCTCCCACAAGAACAATATGCTGCGCAAACTGTCCATCGCGAAACATGGGGTCAGAGGAAACACGGGGTCAGAGTAACTTTTCTCTGACCCCATCCGTCCCGGCGGAGAAAAGTTACTCTGACCCTATTTATTTCGGAGTGAAAACGCTATGCCGGAGCCCGAACAGGGAATTGAACCGGGTGACAATGCCATGAGCCTGAATCCGGGTTCCAGAGGCGTTCTTGGCCGGATAGTCCTGGTCTGCGGGGCGATTACGGCCGGCGCGGGAGCGCTGATTCTCGTGGGATGGGCGATCGGCTCGGATGCGCTCACGGCCATGGGAACAGGCTACATTTCGGCCCCCAACACCGCTTTGCTGTTTGTCCTGCTGGGAAGCGCCGTGCTGGTTCGCGAGGCTCGGCCCGCCAGCCGGGTCATTCACCGCATCGCCACCGCCGCCGCGGTTTTCAGCGCAGTTATGGGAAGCGTGACGCTGATCGGCTTTGTGATCGGCCTGAACACTGACGATTGGCTGTTCAGCACCGCGCGGATGCTCGGAGAGGTGCCGATGGGGCACATGTCGCCGGTCGCGGCGTTCAGTTTCGTCCTGGCCGGCGGTTCGCTGCTGCTGCTGGAATGCCAGGCCAGGACGTGGGCCGCCATTTCGGGAACCCTGATCATGCTGGCCGGAGCGGTGTGCTTGATGGGCTACTGGTTTGGGGCGCCGCTGCTCTATGGCGGGACCGTGATTTCGGTGGCGCTGCCGACGTCGCTGGCGTTGGTGGCGCTGGGGGTCGGACTGACCGCTGCGGCCGGTCCCGACACCTGGCCGCTCAGCGCCTTGA
>CABECK010000071.1_pt1 | contig 19481 bp, 18 predicted proteins | sample 3132801 | NCBI WGS metagenome assembly CABECK01 (sample SAMEA5534348, study PRJEB31848) | metagenome | biome: tundra; feature: field; material: soil | place: USA | collected 2013-05 | depth 0.45 m | reverse complement strand
CTCCCAGCTCGCGCAGCTGTTCCAGAACTTGATCGGCAACGCGCTGAAATTCCACGGCGCTGAGGCGCCGCAGGTGCACGTCGGCGCGGCGGAGCACGAAACGGAATGGGAGTTCCTCGTGCGTGACAACGGCATCGGCATCGAGCCGGAGTACTTCGAGCGCATCTTCCTCGTGTTCCAGCGGCTGCACAACAAGAACGAGTACCCGGGAACCGGGATCGGCCTGGCGATCTGCAAGAAGGTGGTCGACCGCCACGGCGGGCGCATCTGGGTCGAATCCAAGCCCGGCGAGGGCAGCACCATGCATTTCACGCTACCGAAAGAGAGAGGAAAAAAACATGACTGATTCGACGAGAGCTTCGCCGGTGGAAATCCTGCTGGTCGAGGACAACCCGGGGGACGTGCGCCTGACCAAGGAGGCGCTCAAGGAGGGCAAGGTCTACAGCAACCTGCACTGGGCCAAGGACGGGGTCGAGGCGCTGGAGTTTCTGCGGCGCCAGGGCAAGTTCGCCGACGCGCCGCGCCCGGACATCATCCTGCTCGACTTGAACTTGCCGAAGAAGGACGGGCGCGAAGTGCTCTCGGAAATCAAGAACGACGAGAATCTGAAACGCATCCCGGTGGTGATCCTGACTACCTCCAAGGCGGAGGAGGACGTGCTGCGCAGCTACCAACTGCACGCGAACTGCTACGTCACCAAACCGGTCGACCTGGAGAAGTTCATCGGGGTCGTCGAATCGATCGACAAATTCTGGCTCACGGTGGTGACGCTTCCAAATGGCAAATGAACCTCCCCCCGCACACCGTCCTGCTGATCGAAGACAACCCGGGCGACGCGCGCCTGATCCGCGAGATGCTGGCGGAGGACCCCCGTGCGCCGTTCCGGCTGCACTGCGAAGAGCGGTTGTCGCGCGGGCTGGAGTTCCTATCCTCGGAAAAACCCGGCCTGGTGCTGCTCGACCTGTCGCTGCCGGACAGCCACGGGCTCGATACCTTCGTCAAGGTGTACGCGCATTCACCGCACATCCCGATCATCGTGCTCACCGGCAACGACGACCAGACGGTGGCGCTGTCGGCGGTGAAGACCGGCGCCCAGGACTACCTCGTCAAGGGCAAGCTCGACCGCGAGCTGCTGACGCGCTCGATGCACTACTCGATCGAGCGCAAGCAATACCAGCTGCAGATCGAGCACCAGGCCAACTACGACGCGCTCACGGGGCTGCCGAACCGCAGCCTGCTCTACGACCGCCTGAAGCAGGCGGTGTACGCCCAGCGCACGGTGCGCGCGGTGGCGGTGGTGTTCCTCGACCTCGACCATTTCAAGTTCGTCAACGACAGCCTCGGCCACAGCACCGGGGATAAGCTGCTCAAGGACATGGGCGAGCGGCTGCGCCTGGTGCTGCGCGACGGCGACACCGTGGCGCGCCTCGGGGGCGACGAGTTCGTGCTGATCCTGAACGATCAGACCCAAGACGACGTGATCTTCCGCGCCATGCAGCGGATCAACGCCAAGGTGAGCGAGCCCTTCGTCATCGACGGCAAGGAACTCTACGTCACCTGCAGCGCCGGGATCAGCCTGTACCCGCAGGACGGCACCGACGTCGAGACGCTGCTGAAGAACGCCGACGCCGCGATGTACCGCGCCAAGGAGCGCGGGCGCAACAACTTCGAGTTCTACACCTCGGAGATGAACAGCAAGGTGAACGAGCGCCTCGCGCTTGAGAATAGTCTGAGGCGGGCGCTTGAGCGCAAGGAATTCGTGCTGCACTACCAGTCCAAGGTGGACGTGAAGACCGGCGCGATCGTCGGCGCGGAGGCGCTCCTGCGCTGGAACCACCCCGAGCGCGGCCTGATGCTGCCGGACTTGTTCATACCGCTCGCGGAAGAAACGGGGTTGATCGTGCAGATCGGGGAGTGGGTGCTGCGCGAGGCGTGCACGCAGAACCAGGCCTGGCGCAAGGAAGGGCTGCCCCCCATCGCGGTCTCGGTCAACGTCTCGGCGCGCCAGTTCCGCCAGGGCATCCTGGTCAACTCCGTGTCGAGCATCCTCGCCGAGACCGGCCTCGATCCCCTGTACCTCGAGATGGAACTCACCGAGAGCATGATCATGCACAATGCCGACGCGGTCGTCGCCACCCTGCGGCAACTGACCGCGCTCGGCGTGCAGTTGTCGATAGACGACTTCGGCACCGGCTACTCGAGCCTCTCCTACCTGAAGAACCTGCCGATCGACACGCTCAAAATCGACAAGTCGTTCGTGCGCGACATCGTGGCCGGCGCGCCGGACCATCGCGTCCTCGCGCGGGCCATCATTTCCATCGGCCACAGCCTGGATCTCAAGGTCGTCGCCGAGGGCGTGGAAACCGAAGCGCAACTCGAATATCTGAGGAAGCACGGCTGCGACGAAGTGCAGGGCTTTTACTTCAGCCAGCCCGTGCCGCCGGAAGCGTTTCGCAAGCTGCTGGGCGCCGCGCGCTGAACCGGGTTCGCGCGCGTAGATTGTTCCGGGTTTGGTTGTAAAGTCCGCCGGCAGGCGGTTTCGCGCCGCGCATGGCTGACGCACGGCACAAAAGGGGAATACGCATGATTCGGATCGAATCGCTGCTCGCCACCGACCTTGCCTCGTGCGTCATTCCGGTGATCGCCGCCTGCACCGTCGGCGAACCCGGCGCGACCGAAACGACGGGCGAAAAAAAAGACAGGACGAACCTGTCTTTTCTTTACCGCTGAGCGACCCAATTACTTGGGGGCTGCTGCTTTCTTATCGGCTGCGGCTTTGGCTTTTTCAGCTTTGGCGTCGGCTGCGGCTTTGGCTTTTGCGGCTTTGGCTTCGGCAGCGACTGCTTTGGCGTCGGCTTTGGCATCGGTTTTTGCTTCGGCTTTGTTGGCTGTGACGCCAGCTTTCTCGGCTTTGGCTTCCGCCTTGGCGGCGGGTGCAGCAGGAGCGGCAGTTTGCGCAAACACGGACGCGGCAAACAGGCCGGCAACCAGGGCAACGATCAACTTATTCATTGGGGCTCTTTCAGAAATTGAAGGGAAGAAAAACACAGAAATTTTAAGGGTCTGTGCGCGCTTAACGCCGCTGCGCCGAATCGGTTGACCGATCCGGCCAAAATGTTCCGGCGCCGCAGGGGAATCGCCCGGGGACCCTTTGCTGGTGCGGGTTTCCGGCATATCGGGTCCCGGCCCGGCCGATTCGAGCCGGAGTGTATACGCCGGGATTTGCGCCGGCACGCGGCGCCGGTTCGCGTGCCGTGACCTATTGGGGGTACGGGATGCTGCTGTTCGGCATGTTCGCGGTGATGTCGACGCTCGGCGTGGTGTGGATCGAGATCGAGCAGCGGCAGGCCGCGCCGGCCAATTGTTCGCAATGCGGCGAGATTGCGCGATACGCCCCCCCTCACATACAATCCAACGGGACAGCGAAGCCCGGCGAGGCTTCGCGTCGATACCAATATCCGGAGGAGGAAAACATGATAGGCGCACGCTGGTTAGGCCTGTGCACGCTCGCATTGGGGCTGTGCATGGGAAGTGCAATCGCGCAGGACAAGCACATCGATCTGAAGCTTGCAACCTGGCTCCCACCGCAGCACCCGCTCAATCCCTCGTTTCAGGCATGGGCCGAGGACATCAAGAAGGCATCGGGCGGAACCATCGGCTTTGCACTGTTTCCCTCCGAGCAGCTAGGCAAGGCATTCGATCACTATGACATGGCGCGCGACGCGATCGCCGATTTTGCCTACGTCAACCCGGGCTACCAGCCCGGACGTTTCCCGGTGATGGCCGGCGCTTCGCTGCCCTTCCTGTTCTCCAACGGCAAGAGCGGCAGCGCCGCAATCGATGCCTGGTACCGCCAGTACGCCGCCAAGGAAATGAAAGACGTGCATTTCTGCTTCGCCTTCGTGCACGATCCGGGCGCCTTCCACTTGCACAAGAAAATCGTCCTGCCCGATGAAGTGCGCGGCATGAAAGTGCGGCCGGCCACGAGCACGATCGGCCAGATGGTGACCTTGCTCGGCGGGACCAACGTTCAGGCATCGGCGCCCGAGGCGCGCGACATGCTCGAGCGCGGCGTCGCCGACGCGATCACCTTCCCCTGGGGATCGATTGTGCTGTTCGGCATCGACAAGGTGGTGAAGTACCACATGGATTTGCCGCTGTACACGACGCCCTTCGTCTGGGTCATGAACCAGGCGAAGTACGACGCCATGTCTGCAGCGCAGAAAAAAGTGATCGACGCTCACTGCACCACCGAGTGGGCGGAGAAAGTGGCCGCGCCATGGGCCGACTTCGAGTTCGCCGGCCACGCCAAGCTCACCGTCCCGGGCCACGAGGTCTACAAGCTGACGTCGGACCAGGTGGCTGCCTGGCGCAAGGCGGTCGCCCCGGCCGAGACTCAATGGGCCAACGACGCGCGCAAGGCGGGCTACGACCCCAAGGCCGTGCTCGACGGTCTGAAGCAATCCCTGACCAAATACAAAGCGGGCTTCTGAGCCGCATTCTCCACTTCCAGGCGGGTCCGCCCGACTAATGCGTCGGCCGGACCCGCCTGTTTTTGAAGCCAACCTTCATTACTGAATAGCCGATTCATGCCCCTGCAGCAAAACGTGAAGCGCAACTTCATGGATCGGGTGATCGACTCGATCGAGCTGGTGGCGGCGGCATTCGTCGGGATCGTCGCTGCCGATATTTTCATTTCGGTACTGCTGCGCCATTTCTTCAGCGTGTCCATTCCGGATGGCTATGATTTCGGGCGGCTGCTCCTCGGCATCCTCATTTTCTGGGGCATTGCGGCGACGAGCTACAGGGGCACGCACATCACGGTCGATCTGATCTGGGGAGCCGTTGGGCCAAGGCACAAGCGCCTGATCGACATTTTTGCGACCCTCGTGCTGCTGTTCGTGGTGACGGTGCAGACGACCATGCTGTTTGACAAAGTCCGCATCACGCTTGAGGACCACGTGCTGACGTATGACCTCGGCCTGCCGACCTGGCCGTTTTTCGCGGTCGCCTGGGCCGGCGACGTGTCCGCGGTCGTGCTGATCGCGATACGCACCTACCGGCTGATATTTCATCCGGACCTAATCGCCCCCAGGCACCAGGGTCTGCCGGATGAATGAGGCTTTTGCCATGAGCACGGACGGGGTTGCCATCACCGGCTTCATCGTCCTGTTCGTGCTGATGCTGTTGCGCGTCCCGGTGGGGATGGCGATGGGGCTGGTCGGCGTAACCGGATACAGCTATCTGGTCGGCGCCGGCCCGGCGCTGAAGCTGGTCGGGCAAACGTCGATGCGCACGGTGACCGATTACACCTTCGGGGTCATCCCCATGTTTATTCTGATGGGGGCATTCGTCTCGAATTCCGGCGTCAGTCGCGAGCTGTTCCGGGCGGCAAATACCCTGGTCGGGCATCTGAAGGGCGGCCTTGGCATCGCCACCGTCGTGGCGTGCGGCGGCTTCGCCGCAATCTGCGGATCGTCGGTGGCGACGGCGGCCACGTTCGCGAATGTCGCCTATCCGGAGATGCGCCGCTACGGCTATCCCCAGACTTTTTCAACCGGTGTGATCGCGGCCGGCGGAACGCTGGGCGCCATGCTGCCGCCGTCAACCGTGTTGGCCGTCTACGGCATCATCACCCAGCAGGACATCGGCAAACTGTTTGCGGCGGGCGTGCTTCCGGGCATTCTCGCGATGTCGATGTACGTGATTACGGTCGCGCTCATCGGCCTCGCGCGGCCAAAGTTCCTTCCGGCAGGCACGCCCAGCACCTGGACGCAGCGGATCAAGGGGCTGCGCGACGTCTGGGCGCCTCTGCTGCTGTTTGCGTTCGTCATTGGCGGCCTCTATGGCGGACTCTTCACCCCGACCGAGGCGGGCGGCGTGGGCGCAGGCGGCGCGTTCGTCCTGGGCGTCCTGCGCCGGCGCCTTTCGCGAGCCCTCATTCGCAAGTCCCTCCTCGATGCAACCCGCACCTCTGCCGCGGTCTTCACCGTGCTCATCGGCGCGATCCTGTTCGGCTATTTCCTCACCGTCACGCAGACACCGCAGAAGATCACGCTATTTTTGACGGGCCTGGGACTGGGCCGCTATGGCGTGCTGCTCCTGATCATGCTGATGTACCTGGTGCTTGGATGCCTCATGGATGCAATGGCCATGATCATCCTTACCGTGCCGATCATTTTCCCGGTGATCATGGCACTCGGATTCGATCCGATATGGTTCGGCGTCATCATCGTCATGACGGTTGAACTGGGGCTGATCCACCCTCCGGTCGGCATGAACGTCTTCGTCATCAAGAGCGTGGTGAAGGACGTGAGTTTCACGACCATATTCCTGGGCGTGATTCCGTTCGTGATTACCGACCTCATTCGCCTCGCCATTCTGATCAGCTTCCCGATTATCGCCACCTACCTGCCGGGCCGGATGGGCTGAGGCGGCGGCGCTTCGGGCATTTTCGGCTCGAGCACGAAGGGCGCCGCCGTGGCGTGGCTACGATCCGCTATTCCGAGTCCAGAACCTGCACTCGCGCACCCAGCACCGCTTCAAAGCGCGCAGCGTAGGCCGGCCACGCTTCGGGATTGATCAAGCGTGGCGGCCGCCCGCCCTTGAGCGTGCCCACGATCTGCTCGGCGGCGATCGCCGCCATGTTGCGCCGCGCCTCGTGGGTCACGCCGGCGGTATGGAAGCTCGCGATGACGCTGTCGAGCTTGAGCAGCGGATGGTCGAGCGGCGGGGGCTCGCGGTCCCAGACGTCGAGCCCGGCGCCGCCGATATGGCCGGATTGGAGCGCTTCGAGCAAAGCCGCCTCATCGTGGATGCCGCCGCGCGCCGTCGTGATAAACAGCGCGCCGCGCTTCATCTGCTGCAATGCGCGCGCGTCGATCATGCCTATGGTGTCCTTCGCGCGCGGGCAATGCAGCGACACGATGTCGGACCGCGCCAGCAGGTCGTCCAACGCAACCGACACGGCGCCGCGCCGGCCGATCTCCTCCTCCGTCAGGTACGGGTCGGTGGCCAGCACGGTCATGCCGAAGGCATGGGCGAGGGCTGCGACGCGGGTGCCGACGTGGCCGACCCCGATGATGCCCAGCACCTTGCCGCCGATTTCATGCCCCATGACGTCCTCGCGCGAGAAACCCTGCTCGTGCCTGAGGCGTCGGTCACATTCGATGATCCGTCTCGATAGCGCAAGCATCAGGCCAAACGCGTGCTCGGCGACCGAGTTGGCGTTGCCGCCCGCCTGGTTCATCACCGCGACCCCGGCCTTGGTGCAGGCGGCGACATCCACCGTGTCGTAGCCCGCGCCGGCCGAAGAAACGCACAGTAGTGTGGGGCAACGCTGCAGCAACTCCGCGCTGACGAACCAACGGCGCGGAAGCTCGTCTTTCGCGGCGGACACGTGGTAGACATGCGAGCGTTCGAGGGCCGCCCAACCCGCCGCCTCCGGGCCCGCGCGCGCGCAAACCGTGAGATCGATATCGGACTCATGTGCCAGCCGCTGGTCAAAAGCCGGATTCACTGGCAGGTCGAAGCGGACTACGTTCTTGCGTTTCGTGGGCATCGTGCCTTCTCGTAATTGTGTCGCTGCGGGGCAGACCTGAAGCGGCGCGTGGACAAGGGAAGTCAGGTCATTATACCGGCGCGTGCCGCGCTCGGGCAGCGGAACGCCCCTGATCCAAGGTACTATTGTCAGCCGGATAACGAGCAATAGCGGGAGAGAGCATGTCTGAAATCAGCGGCGGTGAAGTCATCGTCAAAATGTTGCAGGCCGAGGGGGTGCAGAAGGTGTTCGGCATCATCGACGGCACCTATTTCGGTTTCTATGCCAGCCTGCGCACTCACGGTATCGATCTGATCACGCCGCGCCACGAGACCAGCGCCGTGCACATGGCCGGCGCTTATGCGCGGCTCACCGGCAAGCTCGGCGTCTGCATGGCGTCGAACGGGCCCGGGGTCGCCAACGCGCTGCCCGGCATCGCGGTGGAGCAGGCCGAGGGCAACCGCGTGCTGGTGGTCACCGCCTGCCGCCGCCCCGGCATCGCTTATCCCGACCGCGGCGGCAGTTATCAGTGTTTCGACCAGTCCGGCGTGATCGGCAAGATGGCGAAGTGGAGCTGCGTCATTTCCTCGTTCGAGCGCATTCCCGAGCTCGTGCGCATGGCGCTCAGGAAATCCTGGGAGGGCCGGCCGGGCGTGGTGCACATCGACGTGCCCGAAAATATCATGAACACCAAGGTGAAAGCGGACCCGGCGTTCTGGGCCCCGCACCAGTATCGTCGAACCTCCCCGACCATGCCGGCACCCGAACTGATCGAGCGCGCCGCCGACATGTTGATCGCGGCCGAGCAGCCTCTGATTCACGCCGGCAGCGGCATCATCCACGCCGCTGCCTATGCAGAGCTGCGTCAGGTCGCGGAACTCCTTTGCGCGCCGGTGACGACGAGCTGGTCCGCGCGCGGCGTGCTGCCCGAGACCTCTGAACTCGCGCTGCCGATGATCCACGTCAAGCTGAACCACACTGCGCGCAACGACGCCGACCTGGTGCTGGCGCTGGGCACGCGCCTGGGCGAGACCGACTGGTGGGGCAAGGCGCCCTACTGGCGCCATCCGTCGAAACAGAAAATGATCCAGGTCGATGCGGATGGCGAGATGCTCGGCCTGAACAAGCCCGCGGAACTCGCCATACTCGGCGACGCGAGGCTGTTCCTCGCCGCGCTTGCCGAACGGCTTGCGGCAAGGACCGGCGAAATCCGCACCGAGGCGCGGCGCAAAAATATCGCGCGCTACAACGAGACGAAGCGGCGCGACCGCGAAGGATGGAACCGGGCGCTTGCGGATCGCTCGGTGCCGATGAACCCGGCGCATGTCGCGAGCGTGTGCCGCGAATTCTTTGCCGACGATGCGATCCTCGTGGCCGACGGCGGCAATACCACCATCTGGGCGAGTTTCTATCACGAGGTGCGCGTGCCCAATACGCTGTTGTCGACGTTCAAATTCGGCATGCTCGGCGCGGGCGTGGCGCAGGCGCTGGGGGCCGCGGTGGCGCTGCCCGGGCGGCAGGTGGTGTGCATCATCGGCGACGGCGCGATGGGCTTTCATCCGCAGGAGATCGAGACCGCGGTGAGGCACAAGCTCGAGGTCATCTACCTGGTGCTGTGCGACAAGGCCTGGGGCATGGTGAAAATAAACCAGTCCTTCACCCTGCACCCGATCAGGACCCTGCTGATGAAATCGCTGCCGCCGGAGGAAAATATCGCGACCGACCTGGGCGAAATCGAGTTCGACAAGCTGGCGATCGCCATGGGCGCGCACGGCGAGCGCGTGTCCGATCCGCGCCAGCTCAAGCCGGCGCTGGAGCGCTGCCGCGCCAGCGGCCGCTGCGCCGTGATCCACGTCGACGTGAATCCGGTGAAACACATGTGGGCGCCGGGCCTGATCCACTTCAAGGACATGCACCAGGAGCCGAAAGGAAAATAGTGGGCGCGCCGCGCGTACTGGTGACGGGCGCGGCCGGTTACCTCGGCAGTCAATTGGTTGCCGCGCTGGCGGCGGGCGCGCGCCGGCCGGCGGCGCTGGTCGCGATGGATGTGCGCGAGGTGGCGGCCGCGGCGCAACGCCCGGGCATCATCTACGCCACCGCCGACATCCGCGCGCCCGATCTGGCTGCGATGCTGGAGCGCCATGCCATCGACACGGTGGTGCACCTGGCATCGATCGTCACGCCGGGCAAGAACAGTAACCGCGAATTCGAATATTCGGTCGATGTGCTTGGGACCGAGAACCTGCTCAATGCCTGCGTCGCTGCGGGAGTAAGAAAAATCGTCGTGTCCTCGAGCGGCGCGGCCTACGGCTATCACGCCGACAATCCGGCCTGGATTACCGAGGATGCGCCGGTGCGCGGCAACCGCGAGTTCGCCTATTCCTGGCACAAGCGCCTGGTCGAGGAAATGCTCGCCGACTACCGCGCGCGCGCGCCGCAACTGCGGCAGGTGGTGTTTCGCATCGGCACCATCCTCGGCGAGACCGTGCGCAACCAGATCACCGACCTGTTCGAGAAGCCGCGGCTGATTGCGATCCGCGGGTCGGACAGCCCGTTCGTGTTCATCTGGGATCGGGACGTGGTCGGCTGCATGCTCGAAGCCGTGTACTCGGACAAGGCCGGCGTCTACAACGTCGCCGGCGACGGCGCCCTCGGCATGCGCGAAATCGCCGCGCGCCTGGGCAAACGCTGCGTGGCGTTGCCCGCATGGCTGCTGCAGGCGGCGCTCGCGCTGCTCAAGCCCCTGGGGCTGACGCAGTACGGGCCGGAGCAGGTGAATTTTCTGCGCTATCGCCCGGTGCTCGACAACCGCAGGCTGAAACAGGTGTTCGGCTATGTGCCGCAGAAGACTTCGGCCGAGGCGTTCGAGTTCTATCTCGCGGCGCGCGCGCGCCGGAGCGTGTCGTGACGCGCCGGCTGCGTGGGGAAATGGATGGCGAGCAGCTCTGGTCAGGCGCAAGGCAGCAGGTCGGCATTGGTTGCAGTCGGAGGCGATCACTTGTTCAGATCCGTCACTTCACCCTTGATCTGGGTCGACTTGCCGCGAAACAGCGCCACCAATTCGCTCTTCTGATTTTCGACGCGGATGTCGTACACGCCGTTGCGGCCCTCCAGCCCCTGTTCCCGGCCGGTGGCCGTGAGCACGTCGCCGACGTAGGCCGGGCGCATGTACTCGATCATGCAGGTGACCGCCACCGCGTTCCTGTTGTGGCTGTTGCAGGCGTAGGCGAAGGTCGAGTCGGCAAGCGTGAAGATGAGCCCGCCATGGCAGGTGTTGTGGACATTCGCCATGTCCTCGCGAACCGCCATCTGCATGCTCGCCATGCCAGGACCCACCCCGAGAAGTTTGATCCCAAGGGCGTGCGATGCGCGATCGCGCGGGTAAAGTGCCGCGCCGGTGGCATCAGCCAGTTGTTGCGCTGTCTTGTGCATGTTCAGGCCAGAATCCCCGATCGCAGCGCTGCAGATGAAAAAAATGAGGTTTCAGAGCATACACCAACAGCAGTAAAATGAGCGCTTTGCCGCGGGCGACACCCTCATGGTCAAAGTCTATTCCATCGACGGCCTCACCCCCGTCGTCCATCCCGATGCCTATGTTCATCCGAGCGCGGTGCTGATCGGCGACGTGCACGTCGGCGCCGGCGTGTACATCGGGCCTTCGGCCAGCCTGCGCGGCGATTTCGGGCGCATCGTGATCGAGGCCGGCGCCAATATCCAGGACTGCTGCATCGTGCACGGCTTTCCCGAGTCGGACACGGTGATCGAGCAGGACGGCCACATCGGTCACGGCGCCATCATTCACAGCGCGCGCATCTGCCGCAACGCCCTGGTCGGCATGAATGCAGTGGTCAACGATAATGCGGTAATCGGCGAATCGGCCTTCGTTGCCGCGATGGCCTTCGTCAAGGCGGGGATGCAGGTGCCGCCGCGCACGCTGGTGGCCGGCATTCCCGCCAAGGTGATGCGCGAGCTCAGCGCCGATGAAATGGCATGGAAGGTGGATGCCACGCGCGCCTACCAGAACCTCGCGCGCAGGAGCCTGGCGAGCCTGCGCGAAACGGTGGCGCTGTCAGAGGAAGAACCCGGCCGCGGGCGCCTGTCCTTATCGGAGGTGCTGCCGCTGTCGGCGTGGAAAATAAAGAAATCCGGCGCTTGAAATCGCAGTCTGGATCACGCAGCGTCTGTCGCAATGAGCCATCCCTCCATAGCCGAAATCAACGCCGGATTTGCCGCACGCCTGCGCGCGGGCGAAACCCTGCTCGGCTCCATCATCGCGCTTCCCTGCCCGGAGGTGGCCGAGCTGTTTTCGCGCGCCGGCTTCGACTGGCTGTTGATCGATACCGAGCATGCGCCGCTCGATGCGCTCGCGGCGCAGGGCCTGCTGCAGGCAGCGCGCTGCCCCTGCCTGGTGCGGGTGCCCGCGGGCGAAGAGGCGGTGATCAAGAAGGCGCTGGATATCGGCGCGGCCGGCGTGGTCGTGCCGCAGGTGAACACCGCTGCCGATGCCGAACGCATCGTGCGCTACTGCAAATATCCGCCGCGCGGCAGCCGCGGCGTGGGCATCGTGCGTGCGCAGGGCTATGGGCTGGATTTTCAGCAGTATGTGGCGAGCGCCAACGACAATGTCATCGTCATGCTGCAGATCGAGCATATCGACGCGGTGAACCACATCGAGTCCATCGTGCGCGTGCCCGGCGTGGATGCGCTGATGATCGGGCCCTACGACCTGTCCGGCAGCATGGGCAAACTGGGCCGGGTGAACGACCCCGAGGTCGAGCAGGCGATCGAGACGGTGCGCAAGGCCTGCGCCGCCGCGGGCATGAAGCTGGCCATTTTCACCGCCACCGCCGAGGGCATGAAACCCTATATCCGGAAGGGCTACACTCTGCCCATCGCCGGCATGGACCTGATGCTGCTTGCCGCCGCCGCGCGCGGCATGGTGCAGGCGTTGAAGTAAGGATTGCTCACCACGAAGGACACAAAGGACACGAAAGGAACCAAGACGTATTTGCTTTTCCTTTGCGCCCTTTGTGTCCTTCGTGGTTAACGCTTTTTCTTCCGCTCAGAGGAACGCATATGTCATACGAAAACATCCTGGTTGAAACCCGCGGCCGCGTCGGCCTGATCACGCTGAACCGCCCCAAGGCGATGAATGCGCTCAACGATGCGCTGATGGACGAGCTCGGCGATGCGCTGGCGCAATTCGACGCCGACGACAACATCGGCTGCATCGTGATCACCGGCAGCGACAAGGCCTTTGCCGCCGGCGCCGACATTGCCGCGATGAAAGACTGGAGCTACATGGATGTGTACAAGAGCGGGTACATCTCGCGCAACTGGGAGCGCATCCGGTCGGTGAGGAAGCCGGTGATCGCCGCGGTGGCGGGCTATGCGCTCGGCGGCGGTTGCGAGCTTTCGATGATGTGCGATTTCACCATCGCCGCGGAGACGGCGAAATTCGGCCAGCCCGAGATCAAGCTCGGCATCATTCCCGGCGCGGGCGGAACGCAGCGCCTGCCGCGTGCGGTGTCCAAGGCCAAGGCCATGGATCTGGTTCTTACCGCGCGCATGATGGACGCCGCCGAAGCCGAGCGCGCCGGCCTGGTCTCGCGCGTGGTGGCGGCGGACAAGCTGCTCGACGAAGCGCTCGCCGCCGCCAACCAGATCTGCGAGTACTCGCTGCCGATCGTGATGGCAGCCAAGGAATCGGTCAACCGCGCCTACGAGACCACGCTCAGCGAGGGCATCCTGTTCGAGCGGCGCGCATTCCATTCGCTGTTCGCCACCGAAGACCAGAAGGAAGGCATGGCCGCCTTCGTCGAGAAGCGCAAGCCGAAGTTCAAGCACAAGTGAGCAGGGTGCCGCGCCCTTCGGGTTCCCTGGGAACCTCAGGGTCAGAGTAACTTTTCTTCGCCGGGACGAATGGCGTCAGAGAAAAGTTACTCTGACCCCATTATTCGGCGCGTTCGCCCGGCGCGGTTTATGATGACGTCTGTCCGGTATTAACGACCCATACCCGAACGCTCCCGAGGAGAACATCCACATGGAAAAAATCTGGCTCAAGCACTATCCCGCCGGCGTGCCCGCCGACATCGATCCGAACAAGTACCGGTCGATCCGCGACCTGTTCGAGGAGAGCGTGGCCAGTTTCCGCGACCGCCCGGCCTACCATTGCATGGGCAAGGAACTCACCTTCGGCGACATCGATCGCATGTCGAAGGCGTTCGGCGCATGGCTGCAGGCGCAGGGCCTGCAGAAGGGCGACCGCGTGGCGCTGATGATGCCCAACGTGCTGCAGTATCCCGTGGCGCTGTTCGGCATCCTGCGCGCAGGCATGGTGGTGGTGAATGTCAACCCGCTGTATACGCCGCGCGAACTCGAGCACCAGCTCAAGGATTCGGGCGCGAAGGCGATCGTGATTCTGGAGAACTTCGCGCATACGCTGGAACAGGTGATTGCGCGCACGCCGGTGAAGCATGTTGTGGTGGCGGCGATGGGCGACCTGCTGGGCGTTGTGAAAGGCACGCTCGTCAACTTCGCGGTGCGCAACGTGAAGAAAATGGTGCCGGCGTTTAAGTTCGACAACGCCATACGTTTTAACGACATGCTCGGCGCGGCTTCGCGCCTGGCGCTCACGCGCGTGGAAATCGAACCCGAGGACATCGCCTTCCTGCAGTACACCGGAGGCACCACCGGCGTGTCCAAGGGCGCGATGCTGCTGAACCGCAACATCACCGCCAACCTGACCCAGGTCGACGCCTGGCTCAACCCGTTCCTGACCGAAGAAGACCGCAAGAACTACATCATCATCACCGCGCTGCCCCTGTATCACATTTTTTCGCTGACGGTGAACTGTCTGATGATGCTCAAGATCGGCGGCGAGAACGTGCTGATCGTGAATCCGCGCGACATGCCGGGTTTCGTCAAGGAACTCGCCAAGCACAAGTACACGACCATCACCGGAGTCAATACCCTGTTCAACGGCTTGATGAACGATCCGAATTTCGACAAGCTCGACTTCAGCGCGCTGCGCATTTCCAATGCCGGCGGCATGGCGGTGCAACAGGCGGTGGCGGAAAAGTGGAAAAAAATAACCGGCGTGACCCTCACCGAAGGCTACGGCCTCACCGAGACCTCGCCTGTCGCCACCACCAACCCGCTGGATGCGAAGGAATTTTCCGGCTCGATCGGGCTGCCCGTGCCATCCACCGAAATCTCGATCCGCGACGATGCCGGCAACGAGCTGCCGCTGGGCCAGCCGGGGGAGATCTGCATCCGCGGGCCGCAGGTCATGGCCGGCTACTGGCAGAGGCCGGAAGAGACGGCCAAGGTCATGACTGCGGACGGGTACTTTCGCAGCGGTGACATCGGCATCATGGACGAGAAGGGCCACACGCGCATCGTCGACCGCAAGAAGGACATGATCCTGGTGTCGGGCTTCAACGTCTACCCGAACGAGATCGAGGGCGTGGTCATGATGCACCCGGGGGTGCTCGAGTGCGCCGCCGTCGGCGTGCCCGACGAGCATTCGAGCGAGACGGTGAAGCTGTTCGTGGTGAGGAAAGATCCTGAGCTGTCGGAGAAGGACGTGCGCGAGCACTGCCATCAATACCTGACCGGCTACAAATGTCCCAAATACATCGAGTTCAGGAGCGACCTGCCCAAGACGAACGTCGGAAAAATTTTGCGGCGGGCGCTGCGCGACGAAAAAGCCGCCTGACAGCATCTGCCATGGGCGATCTAAAAGGGGGGGCCCTGTTACACCCTGCCCGACTCAGACCGGCGGGGTCGAGCCGTAATCCGGAGGCGTGCGGGGGCCTTTTTTTGCCCTTGCCAGGCAGGCTTCAACCGACTCGAGCAACTGGTCGCGCGTCACCGGTTTGGTGAGGAAATCCGCGGCGCCCAACTCCACCGCCTTGGCCATGGTGTCGCCGTCGCTGCGGCCGGAAAGCAATATGACCGGGATCGAGGCGGTGCTCGCGTCCGAGCGCATCAGCGACAGCAATTCGAAGCCGTCCAGAAACGGCATGTTGATATCGGAGACGATCAGGTCGGGGGCTTGCTCGAGCAGCGCCCGGCCGCCCGTGACCCCGTCCTCGGCGACCTGCACCTGGTAGCCTGCCGCCGACAGATGAATTCGCAGCAGGTCGCGAAAGCCGATGTCATCGTCGATGATCAGAATCCGGGTTTTTCTATCGTCTGGCATGTGCCGCTTTGGTTTCCCGCGTATTCGTCGGCGGGAGAATCATTCTAATGGAAATCGCTGCGCGGATGATTGACAATTCTCAACTGACCGCGGTGCCCCGGATCAGACAGCAGACTAACACCATACCGCCCGAATGTAACTGACTGACCCGGCTGCGTGGCATCCTTCGCCGCGGTCGTCGTGTAAGATTGCCGGTCGCAGCATCAGGCCGCCGCGTCCCCCCCGGACCCGGCGGCTTGTTTTGTATGGAGATTACGTGCAGACGAACCAGTTCAAGGGCGTGCTGATCATGCTGATGACGGTGCTCATCTGGGGCGCGATGTTCCCCGTGGCAAAAGCCGCGCTGCAAACCCTGGATGCGTTCTGGATGTCGACCATCCGCTACGCGGCGGCGGCGCTCATGTTCGTCGCCATTCTTTGCTGGCGCGAAGGCGCCGCGGCGCTGCGTTACCACGGTAAATTTCTGCAGGCCTCGTTCTTCGGCGTTATGGGTTTCACCGGCTTCTCCATCCTGGTGTTCGTCGGCCTCGCCCGGTCGCGCCCCGAGCACGGCGCCATCATCATGGCGCTGCAGACGCCGATCGCCGCGTTCGCGCACTGGGTGCTGAAAGGCGCGCGGCCGGCGAATTTCACCCTGGGCTGCGTCGCGGTCGCGATCCTCGGCGTGTTCATGGTCATCACCAAGGGCGATCTCGCCCACACGTTTGCAGGCGGCACCTTCATTGGCGACGTGCTGATTTTTCTCGGCGCCATGAGCTGGGTGGTATACACCATAGGCGCGGTCAGTTTTCCCGGCTGGTCGGCGCTGCGTTTTACAACGCTCACCTGCCTGCCGGGGACGGTGGGGATATTCGTCATCACAGGGATCGCGACCATGACCGGTTACGTGAGCGTACCCGCGGGCGCGACGCTGGTTTCTGTAGGCTGGGAACTCGCCTACCTGGCGCTGTTCACCGCGGTGCTGGCGGTGCTGTTCTGGAATACGGCCATCGGCTACCTCGGCGCGCTCAACACCATGCTGCTCGGCAATCTGGTGCCGGTGGTGACCTTTGCCATCCGCATCCTGCAGGGGCACCGCTTCGAGACGATCGAGCTCGCAGGCGCGGGGCTGGTGGTGGCGGCGCTGATCGCCAACAATCTTTACTTAAGGGGCAGGATCGTCACGCAGACGAGCTGAGCCGGCGTAGGCGTGGGGCACGCCGTGGCGGTCGCGCACGATTTCCACCGGTGCCCTGAGGCCGGACAGAGCGAGAGTACCATCGAGTTGCGGCAGCGGCTGGCGTAGCCAGGCATAGCCTGCACCGGCGGCGAGGGCGACGAAGAGGGCAAGCGCCACAAATATGCGAGCTATTATTTTCATCGGGTCAACATTTCGTCGCCATGGCCGTTAACCGGAATAGGCTGGCATAAGCGGGGCTTATTCTGGCTTGGCTTCGCCAAGTCGGGCAGCGGATGATGCATCCGGCCGGAGAATTTGGTATAAAGTCATAACTGGTTTGTAACGGAGTGGTTAATTTGCTCTATACCTTGCACGAAATGAGTCACGCGGCGCTGGCGCCCTGGCAAATGTGGGCCAGCATGAACGCCAGCATGTTCAGCCACCCGTTCAGCCCCCTTTCCTACTCTCCGCTCAGCCGCAAGATCGCCGCCGGCAACGAGCTCTTCGTCCGCATCACCCAGCGCTACCACAAACCCGAGTTCGGCATCAGTGAAACCCGCGTCGGCGGCACCGCAGTCGCCGTCAGCGAAGAGGTCGCCGTCGACAAGCCTTTCTGCCAGTTGCTGCATTTCAAGCGCGACCTCGGTTTGCGCAAGCAGCGCGCCGATCCCAAAGTGCTGCTGGTCGCGCCGCTGTCAGGTCACCACGCCACGCTGCTGCGCGATACGGTGCGCACGCTCTTGCCCGATCACGATGTCTACATCACCGATTGGGTGGACGCGCGCATGGTGTCCCTGTTCCATGGGCCGTTCCATCTCGACGATTACGTCGATTACGTGCGCGAGTTCATCACCTTCCTCGGGCCGGAGGTGCACGTCATCTCGGTGTGCCAGCCGACGGTGCCGGTGCTGGCTGCGATCGCACTCATGGCCGATGCGGACGAGCGCGTCAAGCCCCGCACCATGATCATGATGGGCGGCCCGATCGACGCCCGGCGCAGCCCGACCGCGGTCAACAACCTCGCCACGCGCAAACCCCATTCCTGGTTCAAGAGCAACGTGATCCAGCGCGTGCCGGCGAAATACCCGGGCTTCATGCGCCAGGTCTATCCCGGCTTCCTGCAGCACATGGGTTTTGTCGCCATGAACCCCGCGCGCCATGCCGACGCGCACCGGGATTTCTACAATCATCTGGTCAAGGGCGACGGCGAGTCGGCAGAGGCGCACCGGCGTTTCTACGACGAATACAACGCGGTGCTCGACATGCCGGCCGAGTACTACCTCGACACCATCAAGACGGTGTTCCAGGAATTCTCGCTGCCCAAGGGGCGCATGTTCGTGCGCGAGCAACCGGTGCGGCCGCAGGCCATCAGCAAGACGGCGCTGCTGACGATCGAAGGCGAACTGGACGATATTTCCGGCAACGGCCAGACCGAGGCTGCGCACGGGCTGTGCACCGGTATCCCGGCGAAGAAGCGCGAACACTATCTCGCGCCCGGCGTGGGCCATTACGGCATTTTCAGCGGCCGGCGCTATCGCGAGATGCTGTACCCGCGTATCCGGGATTTCATCCGGCGCCACGCCTAGAGGTTTATCCGGCCGGCCTTTATTTCGACGGCGTGTACTTGGCGAGCTGCTGGTCGATGGCGCCGAACAGGCTGCTGCCCTCGGCGTCCAGCATCTCGATGCGCACGCGGTCGCCGAATTTGAGGAAAGGCGTCGCGGGCTTGCCCTCGGCGATGGTTTCGAGCGCGCGCTTCTCGGCGATGCAGGCCGAGCCGGTGCTGCGATCGGCGTTGGACACCGTGCCCGAGCCGACGATGGCGCCGGCCGCGAGCGGCCGGGTCCTGGCTGCGTGCGCGATCAGCCGCGGGAACTCGAAAGTCATATCCACCCCGGCGTTGGGGCGTCCGAGGACCTCGCCGTTGACCTGCACCAGCAGCGGCAGATTCACCTTGCCGCCGTCCCAGGCGGAACCGAGTTCCTCCGGTGTCACCGCCACCGGGGAAAAAGCGGAAGACGGCTTGCTCTGGAAAAAACCGAAGCCCTTGGCGAGTTCTGCCGGCGCCAGGTTGCGCAGCGACACGTCGTTTGCGAGCAGCAGCAGGCGGATGTGATCGCCCGCCTTCTTCGCCGTGACGCCCATGGGCACGTCGCCCGTGATCACCGCGACTTCGGCTTCGAGGTCTATGCCCCAGTCTTCGGACTCGAGCATGATGTCGTCGCAGGGACCGAGGAAGGCGTCGGATCCGCCCTGGTACATCAGCGGATCGCTCCGGTGCGCCTTGGGCATTTCCGCGCCGCGCGCCTTGCGCAGCAGCTCGGCGTGATTCACGTAAGCCGAGCCGTCGGCCCACTGATAAGCACGCGGCAATGGCGAGGCGCATTGCTTCGGATCGAAGTCGAAGGCGCGGTTGCCGGGGGCGCGGTTGAGCGCGTCGTAACGGTCGGTGAGTTGCGGCGAGACATAGTCCCAGTCGTCCAGCGCCGCCTGCAGCGTGGGCGCGATGTCGTCGGCTTTGATCGCGTGCTTGAGATCGCGCGACACCACGATCAGTGTGCCGTCGCGGGTTTCGT
>CABECK010000070.1_pt1 | contig 19568 bp, 19 predicted proteins | sample 3132801 | NCBI WGS metagenome assembly CABECK01 (sample SAMEA5534348, study PRJEB31848) | metagenome | biome: tundra; feature: field; material: soil | place: USA | collected 2013-05 | depth 0.45 m | reverse complement strand
GCTGCCCAATGTGCTCGCCGCCGTGCCCGAGCTGGGCGGGAGCGTCACCGCCCGCTTCGGCAATTCCGACTACCAGACCCAGGCGACAGGAACCTCCGCCACATTTCCGGTGGCGCGCAATTGGCCGGTCAGCAGGGGGATATTTTTTTCGACGGCGGACTTGAAGAGCTACGCCGCAGTGGTCGTGCTCGGCCAGACCGTCGCGGACAAATTGTTTCTGAAGGAAGTCGATCCGGTCGGACAGTACATCGTGCTCAACAACGTGATGTTCCAGGTCATCGGCCTGATGGCGGTGCGCGGCGCCTCGCCGCAAGGCCAGGACCAGGACGACGTGGTGCTGGTCCCGCTCACGACCGGGGGGCTGCGCCTTTTCGGCCAGCGCTTCCTGCGCACCGTCACGGTGGCGGTGGACGACGTCGCCTTCATCGACGAAACGCAGGACGCAGTGACGGCGCTGCTGCAGGCGCGGCACCAGACCGCGGACTTCCAGATCCGCAACATGGCATCGATCCTCGAAACGGCCACGGACACGCAGAACACGCTGACCGTCCTGCTGGGATCGGTCGCGGCAATTTCGCTGCTGGTGGGCGGCATCGGCGTGATGAACATCATGCTGGTGAGCGTGACCGAACGCACGCGCGAGATCGGCATCCGCATGGCGACGGGCGCGCGCATGCGCAACATTCTGCAGCAGTTCCTGACCGAGGCGCTGGTGGTGTCGCTGCTCGGGGGGGCGATCGGCGTCGCGGTCGGGCTCGCGGCGGCGGCGATCATCGGCATGTTCGGCACGCCGGTCCAATACTCGATCGGTCCGGTGCTGCTCGCATTCGGCTGCGCGTTCGCTACCGGGCTCATCTTTGGTTACATGCCGGCGCGCAAGGCGGCGCGGGTCGACCCGATAGTGGCACTGGCGACATGATGCGACGACTCGCCTGCCCAATGGTCATAATGGTCGCGATGCTGCTCGGCGCCTGCGCCATCACCGGCAGTGCTCCGGCACCCGCGCCCGACATGCCGCAGGCCTTCGCCGAGCCGGCTGCCCCTGACGCGGCTGTGCCGGCGCGGGACTGGTGGAGCGCTTTCGGCTCGCAGGAATTGTCATCGCTCGTCGCCGCTGCCCTCGACGCAAATCCGGACCTGGCCATCGCCGCGGAGCGCGTGCGCCAGGCCGAAGCGCAGGTCCGCATTGCGGGTGCGACACTTTTTCCAGCCTTGAACTTCGACGCCGGCGGTTCGCGCCGCGAAACGCGCGTGGATGGCGGCAGCTGGCAGGCCGGCAATGCGAGCAGCGCCACTCTCAGCGCGAGCTACGAGGTGGATCTATGGGGAAAAAACGCCTCCGCCGTGCGTTCGGCCGAGGCTGCGCTTCGCGCCAGCCGCTTTGACCGGGAGACCGTCAGGCTCACGCTCGTCGCGGGCGTTGCCAATGCCTACCTCCAGGTTCTGTCGCTGCGCGGCCGCCTGGCGATCGCGCGCGAGAACCTGGCGATTGCCGAGCGCGTGTTCAAGGTGGTGGATGCGCGCGCGCGCAACGGCGCGGTCTCGGCGCTTGACCTCGCGCGGCAGCAGGCGGCGGTCCTTACGCAAAGGGCCGCTATCCCGCCGCTAGAGCTGCAGCAACGCCAGACGCTGTTCGCGCTTGCAATCCTCCTCGGACGAGCGCCGGAAGGGTTCGACACTGCGGCCTCGGCTGTCACCGGTCTGGCCGTGCCGCGCGTCGCCCCCGGGTTGCCGGCGCAGCTGCTCGTACGGCGGCCCGATGTTGCCAGCGCTGAAGCACAACTCGCGGCCGCCAACGCCAACGTCGCTGCGGCGCGCGCGGCCCTGCTGCCGGGCATCGGGCTCACGGGGTCGGCTGGGCTCGCGAGCGATGTGCTGCTCAATTTTCTGAACGGTCCCACGGCAACACTTGCGATCGGCGCCTCGCTGCTGCAGCCGATTTTCGACGGCGGCCGCCTGCGGGCGCAGGTCGATGTGGCTGCGTCGCGCGAACGTGAACTGGTGGAGAACTACCGCAAGGCGGTCCTTGCCGCGCTCTCGGATGTGGAAAGCGCGCTGGCCGCCGGGGGACGCACGGCAGAGCAGGAGCTGCTTCAGGAAAAGGTCGTGGAACAGGCGCGTCTGGCGCTCAGGCTCGCGGAAATCCGCTACCGCGAGGGCGCAGACGACCTGCTGACGGTGCTCGATGCGCAGCGCACGCTGTTCCAGGCCGAGGATCAACTGGCGCAGATTCGGCTGTCGCGGCTACAGGCGTCGGTCGGTCTGTTCAAGGCGCTCGGGGGCGCATGGAAGATGCCGGAAAGCTAGTCTGGCTGCTCCGTGCGCGAACGCGCACGGGCGACATTGCGCGAAGCGCGGAATTCAGCCGGACATTGCGCAAAATCAAGCTCCCGGAATTCCCAGGCCCGCACAATATCGAAAGATTCCCGAACGCATTGCAGCGAGGAAGAACAGATCGTGGCCCTGACCCAGACCCAACTCTCTAAGCTCGAGCGCAAGCTCGACAAGCAATACGAATCGCTGCTGGAACAGGTGCGCGACGCGCTGGAGAAGAGTGAAAACCAGCAGTATGTGGAACTGATCGACAGGGCGCCTGCCGACAGCGGCGACCAGGCGACCGGCGATGCGCTGGCCGACCTCAATCTTGCGATCATCGACCGGCACGTTCAGGAAATCCGCGACATCGAGGTGACCAGGGTGCGCATCCGGGACGGCGGCCTCGGCACCTGTATCGACTGCGGCGGCGACATCGGATTTGAACGCCTGCTCGCCTACCCTACAGCGAAGCGCTGCTTCATTTGCCAGCGACAGCACGAAAAGACCTATGTCCACGAGGGTAATCCGAAGCTCTGAGCCCGCGAGGCCGCAGGACGCTTATGAACGCATAGCGACGAGAGGTCAATCATGAAAAGCCAACGCAGGGAATTCGAGCCAATCGGCAGGGAGCAGTTGCTGCAGGAACTGGTGCACGACAGCTACAAAGCAGGGCGCAAGCTGCCGGAACCGACGCGCTGCCCCGATTGCGGCGCAGTGTTTCAAGACGGCCGCTGGATCTGGGGTACCGCGCCCGCGGCGGCGCACGAGGAGAGGTGTCCAGCATGCCATCGCATCCACGACAAGTTTCCCGCCGGGTTCGTGACGCTGAAAGGCGCGTTCCTGCAGGCGCATCGCGACGAGATACTGCATCTGATCAGACACCACGAGGCGAAGGAAAAGGCGGAACACCCGCTGCAGCGGATCATGTCGATCGTCGACAGCGCCGATGGCATCGTGGCGACGACCACCGACACCCATCTTGCGCGCGATATCGCGCAGGCACTGCACCACGCGTACAAAGGCGAGCTCGAGTTTCATTACAACAAGGAAGAGAACTTGCTGCGCGCGACCTGGAACCGGTGAAGGCGACCGGGTAATCGGACGCAGGGCACCCGGCGTTCCGATCGCGCAAGTCCGCTCGCGGCATGCGACGGTATTTAACGCCGTATATATTTACTCCCGACACGAGGCGAGGCTCCCACGAGGCGAGGTTTCTCCCGGCGTTTCTGGCAATCCTCGGCGCTTTGCCTTAGGATGATCGAGATTTGCCACCTGAGTTCGGAGACCCCATGCCCCCAGTTATCACCTGCGTCGAAGACCTGCGCGTTTTGGCCCAGAAGCGCGTGCCGCGGATGTTCTACGACTACGCCGATGGGGGTTCGTGGACCGAAGGCACCTACCGCGCCAACGAAAGCGACTTCGCCGGGATCAAGCTGCGGCAGCGTGTCGCGGTCAATTTGGAAAACCGCAGCCTGAAGAGCACGATGGCGGGCCAGGACGTGGCCATGCCCGTGGCCCTGGCGCCGGTCGGGCTGGTCGGGATGCAGCATGCCGATGGCGAGATTCTGGCCGCGCGCGCGGCCGAAAAATTCGGCGTACCGTTCACGCTGTCCACCATGAGCATCTGCTCGATCGAAGACGTGGCCGAGAACGTCAGCAAGCCCTTCTGGTTCCAGCTCTATGTGATGCGCGACCGCGATTTCATCAAGCGCCTGATCGATCGCGCCAAGTCGGCCGGGTGCTCCGCGCTGGTGCTCACCCTCGACCTGCAGATCATGGGGCAGCGCCACAAAGACATCAAGAACGGCCTGTCCGCCCCGCCCAAGATCACTTTGCGCAACCTGCTGAACATGGGCACCAAGCCGCGCTGGGGCCTGGGGATGCTGGGCACCAAACGCCGCACCTTCCGCAACGTGGTGGGCCATGCGAAAGGCGTCGACGACATGACTTCGCTCTCGGCATGGAGCGCCAGCCAGCTCGACCCCACCCTGAACTGGGACGATGTGAAGTGGATCAAGGAGCGTTGGGGCGGCAAACTGATCCTCAAAGGCATTATGGACGCCGAGGACGCCGAGATTGCCGCGCGCTCCGGCGCTGACGCGATCATCGTTTCCAATCACGGCGGCCGTCAGCTCGACGGCGCGCCTTCATCGATTGCCGCCCTGCCGTCGATCGCGCGCGCTGTGGGCGACAAGATCGAGGTGCTGATGGACGGGGGCATCCGCACCGGGCAGGACGTGATCAAAGCCCTCGCTCTGGGCGCCAAGGGCGTGTTCATCGGCCGCGCCTTCGTCTATGGCCTGGGCGCGATGGGCGAGGCGGGCGTGACCACGTGCCTGGAGATCATTCAAAAGGAACTCGACCTCACCATGGCTTTCTGCGGCCTGCGCGACGTGAGGCAGGTGGACAGGACGATCCTGGTGCCGGGGACCTATTGAGGGCGCGTAAGGTGTTGCCGCTGCGCGCCCCGAGCTGCGTCATGTCCGCACCGCCGGTGTAGCCCTGCGGCCGACGCGCATACAGCGTCCGTTGGCCGCAGCGCATGGGTTCCGCGGCGCGCCGCACGCGCCGTACAAGATCGGGCGCTGTCCTTTATAATCCGATGCACATGCGCATCCTGCTCAGCAACGACGACGGTTATTTCTCCCCTGGACTGGCCCGTCTCGCCGAAGTCCTTGCCAGCGTGGCCGAAATCACGGTGGTGGCACCGGAGCGCGACCGCAGCGGCGCCTCCAACTCGCTCACCCTGGACCGGCCGCTCTCGGTCAAGCGCGCGGCCAATGGTTTCCTGTTCGTCAACGGCACGCCGACCGACTGCGTGCACCTGGCTGTCACGGGCCTGCTCGATCATCTGCCCGACATGGTGGTGTCGGGCATCAACCTCGGCGCCAATATGGGCGACGACACCATTTATTCCGGCACGGTCGCCGCGGCCACCGAGGGCTACCTGCTCGGCGTTCCGTCGCTCGCGGTATCGCTGGCGAGCAAGGCCGGCAGCCATTTCGGCACCGCCGCGCGGGTGACGCTGGAAATGGTCGAGCGCCTGCGGCGCGCCCCCATGTCCGGACCGGTGCTGCTCAACCTCAATGTTCCCGATCTGGCTTATGACGAGTTGCGCGGACTCGAGATCACGCGCCTGGGCAAGCGCCACAAGGCTGAACCGGTGATCAAGGAAGTCAGCCCGCGCAAGGAAACCGTCTATTGGGTCGGGCCCGCCGGCGGCGCGCAGGACGCGGGCGAGGGCACCGATTTCTACGCCGTGGCGGCGCAGCGCGTGTCGGTGACGCCGTTGCAGGTCGACCTCACGCACGCGAACCAGATCCCGCTGCTGCGCGATTGGTTGATGAAGCAATGAACCGCCGCAGCCAGCCGCAGACGCAAGGCATCGGCATGACCTCGCAGCGCACGCGTGCGCGCATGGTCGAGCGCCTGCGCAAGGAAGGGATCACAGACGAGACCGTGCTCGCGGCCCTGGGTACCGTGCCGCGCCACTTGTTTGTCGAGGAGGCATTGGCAAGTCGCGCGTACGATGATGATGCGCTGCCGATCGGCTTTTCGCAGACTATCTCCCAGCCCTATGTCGTCGCGCTGATGATCCAGGCGCTGCGCGCCGGGCGCGAACTGGGCAAGGTGCTGGAGGTTGGCACCGGTTGCGGCTACCAGGCGGCGGTGCTGGCGCAGGTGGCGACCGAAGTGTATTCGATCGAGCGCATCGCGCCGCTGCTGGCGAAGGCGCGCGCCAACCTGCGCGAGTTGCGCCTGCCCAATCTGCGCCTGAAACATGGCGACGGCAACCTGGGCCTGCCCGAAGCCGCGCCTTTCGATTCCATTATCCTCGCCGCCGCCAGCGCGCGCCTGCCGCAGGCCCTTTTGCAGCAACTCGCGCCGGGCGGCAGAATGATTCTGCCGTTCGGTAGTTCCGAACAGGTGTTGCGGCTGGTGGAGCGCACGCGGTCCGGCTACAGCGAAACCACGCTGGATGCCGTCCGTTTCGTGCCCATGCTGATGGGGGTGGAGTGAAGAGCGCATCGGCCCTGCTGTGCGCTGCGGTCGCAGCGGCGTTGACGCTCGCCGGTTGCTCCAGCCGGCCGGTGCGGGCGCCGGTGACCGAGCGCGCCCCGCCGGCCGTAGACCAGCCGGCTGCGCCGGCCGCAGACCAGCCGGCTGCGCCGCCAGTGGCCGATACGCGCCCCGAGACTTACACCGTCAAACGCGGCGACACGCTGTTCAGCATCGCGCTCGACCACGGGCTCGATTACAAGGAGCTCGCCGCCTGGAACAACCTGGATAACGCGAGCCGCATCCGTCCCGGCCAGCAGTTGCGTCTGAAGCCGCCGGCAGGCGTGCAGGAAGCGCCGGTGACGGTGAATCCGGTGACTTCATCGGGGCGGGTCGAGACGCGCCCGCTTGGCGCGCAGGGGCCGGTGAGAGCGGAACCCGCCGCGCGCCCGTCGGGCGCCGAGGAGCCGGTCAAGTCCGAACCCCTGGCGCGCAAGCTCCCGTACTCGCCTGAGAACGTGGCGCTGCTGCAACGCGGTGAAGTGCAGGCGAAGCCGCCACCTGGCCCTGCTGAGCTGGCGCCCGCGCCTGCAGCTGCGCCGAGGCAGGAGCCTGCGGGCAAGACCGATGCCGATATCGACGACGAGGACAAGGTCGAATGGGGCTGGCCGGCGCATGGCAGGATCCTTGCCGGGTTTTCCGAGGCGAGCAACAAAGGTCTGGACATCGCCGGCAAGCTAGGCGACCCGGTGATCGCCTCTGCCCCGGGGCGCGTAGTCTACAGCGGCAGCGGTCTGCGCGGCTACGGCAAGCTCGTGATCATCAAGCACAACAAGACCTATCTGTCGGCCTATGCCCATAACAAGGACATTTTGGTGAAGGAGGGGCAGAGCGTGGTCAGGGGCCAGAAGATCGCGGAGATCGGCAACACCGACACCGATGTACCCAGGCTGCATTTCGAGATCCGCAAGCTCGGCAAGCCGGTCGACCCGGCCAAGTACCTGCCGCCGTCGTGACCCAGCAATCCTCCCCCCCGGACGAGGAAATCGAGGGTGAGGCAGCGGCCGCGCCCTCGGCCGAGGCGCAGTCCGAGCCGGCCGATGCGGAAACTGAATTCCTCTCCGACGCCACCCAGATCTACCTGCACGAGATCGGGCTCAATCCGCTGCTCTCGTCCGAGGAGGAGTTGCATTATGCGCGTCGCGCCGTCCATGGAGATTTCACCGCGCGGCAGAAAATGATCGAGCGCAATCTGCGCCTGGTGGTGAACATCGCCAAGCATTATCTCAACCGCAGCGTGCCGCTGCTGGACCTGGTGGAGGAGGGCAATCTGGGACTGATGCACGCGCTGGACAAATTCGATCCGGAGCGCGGCTTCCGCTTCTCCACCTACGCCACCTGGTGGATACGCCAGAACATCGAGCGCGCCATCATGAACCAGTCGCGCACGATCCGGCTGCCGGTGCATGTGATCAAGGAACTGAATCTGGTGCTGCGCGCCAAGCGCCACCTGGAGGCGCATGGGGAACGGGAAGCGAGCATCGACGACATTGCGCACCTGCTGGGCAAGCCGGCGGAGGAGATACGCAGCGTGCTCGCGCACAACGAACACACGGCTTCGCTCGACGCGCCGCTGGACGTCGATCCGCTGCTGTCGATCGGCGAATCCATCTCCGACGAGCAGACCGTGAATCCCGAGGCCGGGTTGCAGACCCAGGAGATCGAGTCGCTGGTGAAGCAATGGCTGGAACAGTTGAACGATAAACAGCGCCGCGTAATCGAGCGCCGCTTCGGCCTGAACAGCCAGGAAGTGTGCACGCTGGAGGAGCTGGCCGGGGATCTCGGCCTGACGCGCGAGCGCGTCAGGCAAATCCAGCTCGAGGCGCTGGGGCAGCTGCGCCGCATCCTGCGCCGGCGCGGGCTGGCGAAGGACGTGCTGTTGTAGCGGGGTGCGGCAAGCGGCTGTTCGGACGCCGCGCGGATATCAGGATTCTTGCGTCAGCGTCTCCGGCGGTTTGCGCTTGAGCATCGAGGTGTCGCCGTCCGCGCCCATCTCCTGAGCGAACTGGATATTCTTGCTTGCTTCCTCGAGGTACAGGTTCTGCCCGCCGAAATGCTGCTGCGCGTAGGTGTAGCAGCCGCCCAAGTCGACCTCGAGCCGCTTGGTTGCGCCTCGGAAAAAACCGGGCGTCTTAATAACCAGGTCCTCGCCCGAGGTAAACACCACCTGCTCTGTGCCCTCCGGCGTGCGCTTGATTGCGAGGCCGCCGGCGACGAACTCCGGATACAGCCGGTCGCGGCATTTCTCCAGATAGCAGCGGTCGGCCATCTGGGCGATGATATCGGCCGAACCTAGCATGCTGCCAAGCAGTTTGTAGATCGGCGAGGGCACGTTGATTTTCGCCACGGGCATCTCGTATCCGGTGAAATGGATCAACTCGGCGGCGATATCGGCCATTTCCCCCATCCCGATTTTCGGCAGGTAGTCTTTGATAAAATGCGATCCGCGCGAAACATGGGTGAGGGTGTACTCGGCGCCGTTCTTGTGCCGGTGGTCTTGGAGCTTGCGCACGTAGCCGACATCGTGGAACAGGGCTGTGATCACGCCCAGACGGAACAGGGAATCGCCGAACGGCTGGGTGCCGATGCGGGTGCGTTCGTAGCCGTCGATCAGGCGCGCCATGGCGAGCGTCACGTCCAGGACATGCTGAACGTCATGATAGGCGGTGTCGCACGGGTGATACCCCGGGAATTCGCCCCGGTACAGCCGGGTCAGGTCGCGGAAGGCGTGGTCGAGTTGCCGCGTGGGCGCGGCCGGATAGAGCTCGAGATAGATGCGGTCTATCTCGTCGTTGACGACCTGCGGATCGGTGGTGTTGAACCGCGCGCTGACGTCGTAATCGTTACCGCGATAACTCATTCTTGCCTCCACATCCCCTGTACGCTGATGATGCCGGATCGAGGATGAGACCGGCGCCCGCCCCTTACTGCAGGCATCCACGGCCCCGCATTATACAAATGCGTGACGCTTTGCCGTAATTTATCACAATTTTTCACAATCTCCGTTCCCGGCCGGATGATACAAATATATCGAACCGATAGAGCCTGGACGGCCTCATGTTTTGAGGGAGAACGGGTTGAAGTCGGTATTGCGGTCGTAGTAGTCCTCGTGCTCCGCCCGCTTGAGCGCGTTCACCACCTTGTAGGTGACCGGGGTGAATACGACTTCGACGCCGACCTTGATCAGGAACTGCGACAGCATCACCAGGGGCAGTTTGTCGTCGGGGATGACGCCGGCGCCATAGAAAGCGAGCGGATAGAACAGCGCCGAGTCCACCGCCTCGCCGAAAATGGTCGAGCCTATGGTGCGGGTCCACAGCCATTTGCCCGCGGTGATGATTTTCATCTTCGCCAGCACGTAGGAGTTGACGAATTCGCCGCAGAAGTAGGCGCACATGGAGGCAAGGACAATGCGCCAGGTCGAGCCGAAGGCGATCTCGTAGGCCGCCTGGTTGTTCCAGAACGGCGCCGGCGGCAGCGCCACCACCACCGCCGCCATGAACGAAGCGAAGCCGAGGCCGGTGAACCCGGCCCAGATCACCTTGCGCGCACGCGCGTAGCCGTAGACTTCGGTGAGGATGTCGCCGAACACATACGATATGGGGAAGAACAGCACGCCGGCGCCGAAGGTGACCACGCCCAAATACGGCAGGGTAATCTGCGCGATCTTTGCCGGACCGATCAGGTTGGAGCAGATCAGCACGATGACGAAGGAGGCCATGACCAGTTCGTAATAGCGGAACTGTCGCACCGGGCGGACGGGTCGATTCATCGGCAGCCTCGATAGGTGGTGCGCTATTAGACTCTGTGGGCGCACACCGGTCAATTGTTCCAGCGGGCCGGGCGGTCGCCTTCGATATCGAGCCAGGGCGCCGGCGCAATTCAAAGCGCGCTATCATCGCGGCTGCGTCGTTTACCGAACTCACCCCCCGATCACATGGCCAACTTTCACGGTATATTCCCCTATCTCGTTTCCCCGATCGACGAAACCACCGGCCGCGTGCGCGAGCGCGTGCTGCGCGATCTGGTCGAACATTTGATCCAATGCGGCGTGCACGGCCTCTCGCCCCTGGGCAGCACCGGCGAGTTTGCCTATCTTTCCTTCGAGCAGCGCAGCGAGATCGTGCGCATCGTGATCGATGCCGCGGCCAAGCGCGTGCCGGTGCTGGCGGGTGTCGCGGCATTCGCCACCACCGATGCGATGCGGCAGGCCGAAGCCTACGCTAGGCTGGGCGCGGACGGCCTGATCCTGATCCTGCAGCAGATGTTTCCGGTGCCGCCGCGCGGCATCGAGCGCTACTTTCGCGCCGTCGCCGAGGCCTTGCCGCAGACTTCGATGACGCTGTACACCAACCCTGGCCTCCTCGGCGGCGACATTCCCATGGATGTGCTCGATGCCTTGTCCCATATTCCCAACATCGAGTACGTCAAAGACGCCTCGGGCAATACCGGACGCATCCTCACCATGCTCAACCGCATGGGGGTCCGGATCAAGGTGTTCAGCGCCTCCGCGCACATTCCCCTGCTGGTGCTGAAGTTGGGCGGTGTGGGGTGGATGGCAGGTCCCGGATGCGTGATGCCACGCGAATGCGTGCGCCTCTACGATCTGGCTTGCGCCGGCAAGTGGGACGAGGCGATGGCGGAGCAGCGACGGCAATGGGCCATCAACGAGGTGTTCACGAAATACGCGCTTGCGGCATGCATCAAGACCGCGCTGCAACTGCAGGGGTTCGACGTCGGCGACGCGATCGCGCCGCAGGAAGCGCTCAAGTCCGAGGCGGTAGAAGACATCCGGCGCGCACTGGCGCAGTTGAAATAGCACCCGCTATTTCATCTTTGCCATCTTCTCCAGCGCATTGCCGGTAACGCGCACCAGTTTCCACTCGTGCATGATCGTTGCGCCGAGCGTTTCGTAGAAAAATATCGCCGGTTCGTTCCAGTCGAGCACCGACCACTCCAGCCGCCCGCAATTGCGTTCGGCGGCGATGCGCGCCACCTGCAGCAGCATGGCGCGGCCAAAACCGCGGCGGCGGTGCGCCGGGCGCACGTACAGGTCTTCCAGGTACAGGCCCTTCTTGCCGAGGAAGGTGGAGAAGTTGTGGAAGTACACGGCAAAGGCCACTGGCTCCGTCCCGCTGTAGCCGAGCAGCGCTTCCGTGTGGCTTTTCGGTCCGAACAGTTCTTCGGCGATGACTTGTTCGGTGGCCACGACCAGGTGGGAAAGCTTCTCGTATTCGGCCAGGTCTTTGACGAAAGAGAGCACCAGCGGCACGTCCGCGCGCGTGGCCTGGCGTATCGACAGCGTTTGCGTGTTCATTTTGGTGGATAAGCCGATTTCACCGCCTGTGCCAGTTCCAGCACGGCAGCGGCGTACAGGCTGGAGCGATTGTAGCGCGTCAGCACGTAGAAGTTGGTGAGACCCACCAGATACTGGCTCGCCTCGCCCGGCGTCGTAAGTTCGATCAAGGCGCAAGGCGCATCCGCGCGGGTCCCGCCCTCCGCGCTGACGCCGAAATTCGCCAGATCGCCGTAGCGGTAGGTCGGCTTGATGCCGGCATCGACCAGCTTGCGGTAATTCTCTCCGTGAACCTGCGCGGCGAAGGCCACCGGCTGGCCCGTCTCCCAGCCGTGGGCTTGCAGGAAATTGGCGACGCTGCCGATGGCGTCGGCGAAGCTGCCGGAGAGGTCCTGCTTGCCGTCGCCGTCCAGATCCACCGCGTAGCGGCGGTAGCTGCCGGGCATGAACTGGGGAATGCCGATGGCGCCCGCGTACGATCCTTTCAGGCCGAGGGTGTCGATGCCGGCGTCGCGCGCGTAGAGCAGGTAGTTCTCCAACTCGGTGCGGAAAAATTCGGCGCGCGGCGGGTAGTCGAAGGCGAGGGTGGTCAGGGCGTCGATGACGCGGTAGTTGCCGGTGTTGCGGCCGTACACCGATTCCACGCCGATGATGGCGACGATGATTTCTTCGGGCACGCCATAGAGCTCGACCGCGCGCGAAAGCGCCTCGCGCTGCTGCTCGCGGAATTCGACGCCCGCCTCGATGCGTTGCGGCGTGAGGAACAGCGCGCGATAGGCCTGCCAGGACTTGGCGCGCGGTTCGATGGGCGGGGTGATGGCCTTGATGATGGCAGGCTGGAAGCGTGCCTGGCTAAACAGCGTGCGCAGTTCTTTCCTGACGAAGCCGTGCCTGTGCACCATCTCGGCGATGAATTGGCGCACATCTTCGCGCTCGGCGTACTGCGCGGCGGCGGTGGCGGTGACGGTGATGGAGGACGACAGCGCGAAGGCGAGCAGCACGCTCAGGAGGCGCGCTGGCCGGCTCAAACGCTGAACTCCCGCACCAGCATGCGCAATTCGGCCAGCACGCGCGGGTCGGCCAGTTCTCCGTAGCGCAGCGCAATGTAGCGCTCGCCGATGGCGCGTATGCGCTCGGCCTCGCCCGGATAGCGCTCGGCCGTGCGCGCGACGAAATCGGCCGGACCTTCATGCGCGGAGCGCGGGCTGCCTTTTTTCCCGAGCTTGGCGCAGAATCTGAGCCACAGGCGCTGCACCGGATCGGTCGTGCGTATGCGCCGCAACAGCCACGCGGTGAGCAGCGCCAGCAGTCCGCCCACGCCCCAGAACAGCGTCATCGCCATGTTTTCCCAGCTCGGCTCGCTCATGCCGACGCGGGTCAGGAATTCGCGCTGGCGTTCCGGGTTGTAGCTCAGCACCAGCTGGTTCCACTTGTTGGCGAGCGCATCCAAGTTGTAGCGCACCCCGCGCAGCCAGATGAGGGTGGTGCGCGCCATGAGCGGCAGCGGGTCGGTCGCGGGCACCGCTGCGGCAACGCCGGATTCAACCCGCACCGGCGAGGCGGCGGCGGTGGGGTCGAACCGCACCCAGCCACGGCCGTTGAGCCACACTTCGGCCCAGGCGTGTGCGTCGGACTGGCGCACGATCATGTACCCATCCACCGGATTGATGTCGCCGCCCTGGTAACCGGTGACGACCCGGGCCGGCACGCCGGCCGCGCGCAGCAGGAACGCGAAGCTCGAGGCGTAGTGCTCGCAAAAACCCTGCTTGCTGCCAAACAGGAACTCGTCCACCGAGTCGCGGCCTAACAGGGGTGGCTCCAGCGTGTAGACGAATCCTTGTTCGCGAAAGTAGCTCAAGGCTTTCTGGGCGATGGCGGCGTCGGAATTGATGCTTGCCGCCCATGACTGCGCCAGCTCCCGCGCCTTCGGATTGAAACCTCGCGGCAGTTGCAGCCCCCTCCTGATCTCATCGGCCTCGTCGGCGCCGCGTATGGCGAAACTGGTGTAGGAGCGCATGTCGTAGCGCATGCGGGCGCGAACCGGCGTGCGCGAAATCAGCATATAGTCGCTGGTGACGTTCGCGCCAGGCGGCAGTTTCGCCGCCAGCTCGAGCGCAAACAGCCAATTGTGATTGTGCGGTTCCAGCGTAACTTCGTAATCGTAGGGGGCGCCGCTCGCCTCGAACTTGAGTTGTCCGAACGGACGGAATTCGCCCGGGCGCCAGGTGCGGCCGTCGAAGTGCCAGAACACCGGCCCGCGCCAGTACAGCTGCCGCATGGGCGGCGCGTCTTTTTGGAATTTGACGCGAAAGGCGATGGCGTCGGACTGCGACAGCCGGCTGATCAGGCCGGGCGACATCGAGTCCGACAGTCCGGTGACGCCGCTGTAGGCATCCTGTGGCAGCCCCCATAGCGGGCCCTGAACCCGCGGGAACAGGAAAAACAATATGAGCATCACCGGTGCTGCCTGTGCCAGCAGCACGCCCGCGGTCTTCAGGTTGGCGCGCAGCGCGCGCCCGGGTGCCGCGAAATGCACCAGGCTGGCGGTATTGACCAGCACCGAGACGAGCATCAGTCCCGCGGTGGGCAGCGTCTGCGAATAGAAAAAGTTCGTGAGTGCGAGAAAATAGGTGAGCAGGACGAGCACCATGGCGTCGCGCTCATTGTTCAGTTCGAGCAGCTTGAGCGACAGAAACAGCACCAGCAGCGCCACGCCGGAATCGCGTCCGAAAATAGTGCGGTAGGTAAAATAAACGCCGAACAGGCCGCCGACGACGAACAGGGCCAGCAGCCATTTTTTGGGTAACGCGCGCTCGCTTAAGCCCAGATAGACGCGCCAGGCGATCAGTATCAGCGCGATCAGATTGAGCCACCAGGGCAGGCGCGGGGAGTGCGGCGCAGCCACCAGGGCCAGGCCGGCGAGCAGCCAGAACAGATGGCGCAACTGCAACTGTGTGCCTGGGTTAGAGCGCATACAAGGCAAGCTCGCGCAGGCAGGCGAGGCGGTGCGACTCGCCTGCGTCGGGCGAGCGCTCCAGCCCGGGCAGGCGCAGGCCGTAACGCAATCCGTCCTGATCGGCCGAGAGCACCCAGCGCGTCAGGCGCGAAAGCTTGGACTCGGGGTCCAGGTTCGCGGGAAGCTGGTTCCAGTCGAGCCACAATTCGGCGGCGGCGCGGCCGCTAAACACCTTGGTCTGCAGCCCCCGTCCCTTGGCGGCGGCCTTCCAGTGTATGTGCCGCGGCGAATCGCTGGTGTGATACGGCCGCAGCCCGGCGAAGTCGTCGCTGCCGCCGCCGGCGACGCGCTCCTCGCCGGCCCCTCCGGAGGGCTCGGGCGGGGGCAAGAGGCCGTCGTCGGGCTTGGGATAGACGAGGCAGCGCATGTCCGGCTGAATATAGCTCCAGGCGCGCAACAGGCCGACGGGAAAGCGCGTGTCCACGGTAATGCGTCCCGGCGCGAGCCAGCCGCGCTGTTCGGCCGCGACCGGGACGCTCACCGTAGTGCCGCGCCCGGACGCAACGTCGCACTGCGTCGCTTTGCCCTGATGCCACAGCGAGATCGAACAGCGGTCATAGCCGGAGCGGTTTTCGACGAACAGCTCGAACCAGGCGATTTCGCCCGCGAACACCGGCTCCACGCGGCCCGGGGTGATATGCAAATGCACCAGGTTGCGGAACGTATGCAGGATCGCCACCAGCGCCATGCTCGCGAGCAGGAAGGTGAGGATGTAACCGAGGGAAAGGTTGTAGTTGATCGATCCGATCAGCATCACGATGAGCGCCATGGCAAAGGCGAGACCGGGGCGCGTCGGCAGTATGTAGACACGCTGTTGCCGCAGGAAGATGGTGCCCGGCTCAGGCTGGCGCGGACCGAAGAATGCGTTGTAGAGCTGGGAGCGGCTCAGGATCTTTTCAAACATCTCGCCCGCTTTGAATTTGGAATTTCACCACAAAGAAGGACACGAAGGAAAGGCGAAGAATGTGCTGACCCGTTACGTTCAAGAATTGCTTTCCTTTGTGTCCTTCGTGCTCTTCGTGGCTAAATCTTGTCAGGGAATCGGCACGGCCTCGAGCAGCGCGGCAGTGACCTCGGAGGCGCGCTTGCGCGCGCCTTCGTGCGCCGGCGCGAGGCGGTGACCGGCCACGCCCGGCAGAATTGCCTGCACATCTTCAGGCAGGATCTTGTCCCGGCCTTCGAGCATGGCCCAGGCCTTGGCCGCGTGCAGTATGCCGAGCGCCGCGCGCGGCGACAGGCCGTTGGTGAATTCGGGCGCGCGCCGCGTGTGCTCGACGATGGCCTGAATGTAATCGAGCAAGGCCGCCGCCGCGTGTACCTGATCGGCGTTGGCCTGCAGTTCGATCAGTTCGCCCGGCGCGAGACAGGGCTCGAGGGTGGCCACCAGGCTGCGCCGGTCGGCGCCCTGCAGCAGCGCGCGCTCAGCCTCGCGATCGGGATAGCCGAGTTCGATGCGCATGAGGAAGCGGTCGAGCTGCGATTCCGGCAGCGGGAAGGTGCCGACCTGGTGCGAGGGGTTCTGCGTGGCCACGACGAAAAACGGCTCGGGCAGGGGACGGGTCTCGCCCTCTGCCGTGACCTGGTGCTCTTCCATGGCCTCGAGCAGCGCGCTCTGCGTCTTGGGCGTGGCGCGGTTGACCTCGTCGGCCAGGATCAGCTGCGAGAAAATCGGCCCGGGATGGAACTTGAATACGCCGCTGTCGCGATCAAATATCGACACGCCGATAATGTCCGCGGGCAGGAGGTCGCTGGTGAACGAGATGCGCTGGAAGTTGAGGCCCAGGAGTTTTGCCAGCGTGTGCGCAAGCGTGGTCTTGCCCACGCCGGGCAGATCCTCGATCAAGAGGTGGCCGCGCGCCAGCAGGCAGGCCACGGCAAGGCGGATTTGCCGCTCCTTGCCGAGGATGACCTTGCCCGCGTTGGCGATGACGCGATGGATCGGCGTGTCGCGTACGGCAAATTTTGTTTCAGCGTGTAGCAGCAAGCGGGTTCTCCGTGGTGCGTCCGGCATTGCCGGGTGGTCGCGCTCCCCTGCGGCGCACATGCCCGGCTGGGGATACGGCGGTTTTTCACAATGTATTCGTCATCTTACGTGGATTTCGGCTAATATTCATTAAAATCACTGGTAGCAAGACGGTACATGGCCACCGCTTTTATCACCCACCCGCACTGCCGCAAGCACGACATGGGCGCCTACCATCCGGAGTGCCCGGAACGGCTGGGCGCGATCGAGGATCAGTTGATCGCCTCCGGCATCGGGCAGCACCTGACGCATCACCAGGCGCCGGCGGCCAAAGTGAGCAGCCTGGCGCGGGTGCATTCGATGGAATACATCAGCCATATCCGCAGCAGCGCGCCGGCAAGCGGCACCGTCCATCTGGACCCGGACACCGCCATGAATCCGCATACCTGGGACGCCGCGCTGCACGCGGCCGGCGCTGCGGTGCTCGCTGTCGACCTGGTGCTGAACCGGCAGGCGGACAATGCCTTTTGCAGCGTGCGCCCGCCGGGGCACCATGCGACGCGCAACCGCGCCATGGGCTTTTGCCTGTTCAACAATGTCGCCATCGCCGCGAAACATGCGCTCGAGCAGCATGGGCTCGAGCGCGTCGCCATCGTCGATTTCGACGTGCACCACGGCAACGGCACCGAAGACGCTTTCCACGACGATGCGCGCGCCCTGATGGTGAGCACGTTCCAGCACCCCTTTTATCCGTATTGCGGCACCGAGAACCCGTCGCCTAACATGGTCAACGTGCCGCTGCCGGCCGGCGCCGGCAGCCAGCTGTTCCGGGAGGCGGTGACGCTACGGTGGCTGCCGGCGCTGGAAGCGTTTCGACCGCAGATGGTGTTTTTCTCCGCCGGTTTCGATGCCCATGTCGAGGACGATATGGCCATGCTGCGGCTGGTGGACGCGGATTACGCCTGGGTCACGCAGGAGATCAAGGCGGTAGCGGACAAATACGCCGAAGGACGCATCGTGTCGGTGCTGGAGGGTGGCTACAACCTGTCGGCGCTGGCGCGCGGCGTGGTCGCGCATATCAAGGTGCTGAGCGGGCTGTAGGAGGCCCGCCCCCGGGCCGATCGGTGGCCGCTAGGGCTGCGCCAGCCGGCGCAACGCCGCTGCGTCGGTGATGCGGATCTGCTCGCGGCCAAGCGCGACCCAGCCACGGTCCTGGAAATTGCTGAGCAGCCTGCTCACCATCTCGCGCACACTTCCGAGCTCATCGGCCAGGCCCTGGTGGGTGGCGCGCACCAACTCCCCTTTGCCCAGAAGCAACGCGGCGAGACGCTGATCCAGCTTGTGGAAGGTGACCGCCTCGACCAGGGCCATCAGGTCGGCCATGCGCTCCGAGAACAGGCCGAACACGTAGTCGCGGAAGGCCTTGTGCTCGGCCAGCAACCGGTGGAACAGCGCCGGCGGCAGGGCAAGCAGGATCACCGCGGTCTCGGCGATGCCAGTCGCCGAGTACGCGCTGCCGCCGAGGAGGCAACTGCTGGAGAGCAGGCAGCTTTCCCCCGGCGTTACGCGGTAGAGCTGGACTTCACGGCCGTTGGGCGCGGTCTTGACTACGCGCACGCTGCCTTCGAGCAGCATGGGGAAACCGGTGCAGGGACTGGCCGCCTCGAACAGGATGGTGCCTGCCGGTGCCTGCCTCGGCGCGGCGGTGCGCACGATCTCGTCCACCGCCGCGTCGGGCAACTGCAGGAACACCGGGAACAGCTGCAGCAGGCGGGATTTCAGTTCCAGGGTGTTCATGTTTGCGCGTCTGCGATCAGTTGCGCCGCCATCTGCTTGAGCGATGCGAAATCCAGCTTCGCCGGCCGCAGCACCTGCGCTTCGGCCAGGTGCGCGAAATTTTTCAGCGTGGCGCGGCGATAGGCGGGATCGTAGTGATTGGCGAGCAGGTCGGCGACGAGTTCGTCCCATTGCCGGTGCTCCACCAGACCCATCCAGCGCGCGAGGGTGTCCTTGCTGTGCAGGCCCGCGAGGCAATCGAGCTTCGCCTTCAGGTCCTGCGGGTCGCCGAGGAAATGGCCGTATTCCTGCACGAGGAAGGCGACGCGTTCGGTCAGCGGCGCCTCGATCAACACGCAGGGGCTCGCGCGCATGCGCGCAAGCAGCGCATCGGGCACCTGCAACTGGCCGATTTTCTTGCTTTCCGCCTCCACGTACACGGTTTTGTCCCGATCGCACTTGCGCAAGACGTCCCACAACAGGCTGTCGAACATTTTCTGCGCCGGTTGTATTGTCTCCGGCAGATTTCCGAGCACGGAGCCGCGGTGGCTGGCCAGACCCTCCAGGTCCAGCACCTGCGCGCCGGCTAAGGCCAAAGCCTGCAGCAGGCGGCTCTTGGCGCTGCCGGTGGCGCCGCAGACCACGCGGTAGCGGAACTTCTGCGGCAGTTCGGCCAATTGCGCCACGATCTCGCGGCGGTAGGAGCGATAGCCGCCGTCGAGTTGCGCCGCGTGCCAGCCGATTTCGGAGAGGATATGGGCCATGGCGCCGCTTCTCTTGCCGCCGCGCCAGCAGTACACCAGCGGACGCCAGCCCCTGCCGTGCGCGGCGAATGTTCCCTCGATGTGGCGGGCGATGTTTTTCGCCACCAGCGCCGCGCCGCGCTTCTTGGCGTCGAAAGGCGACACCTGCTTGTACATGGTACCGATCGCGGCGCGCTCGGCGTCGTCGAGCACCGGGCAGTTGATCGCGCCGGGCACGTGGTCCTCGGCGAATTCGGACGGCGAACGCACGTCGATGACCTCGTCAAACTCGGCCAGCTGTGCTACGGTTACGACGTTAGGAAATTTCACGGATTTTCCGAATAGGCCGCTTCAACTCCGGGCGCGGCTTCGCAGCTCGAGAATCAGGCGCAAGTTTAC
>CABECK010000062.1_pt1 | contig 19739 bp, 16 predicted proteins | sample 3132801 | NCBI WGS metagenome assembly CABECK01 (sample SAMEA5534348, study PRJEB31848) | metagenome | biome: tundra; feature: field; material: soil | place: USA | collected 2013-05 | depth 0.45 m | reverse complement strand
AGTCTGCGTGGACGCGGCCGCGACCGGGAGACTGGAATGAGCGTCAATGCCAAGGTTTTTCGCGCACGTCAGGCGATGGGGCGCAGCGTACGCGGAACTGCGCTGGTGGCGCACGACGGTTTCTCCGCGCGTTACGACCTGGATCGCATTGCCGGCATATTCTCTCGCCCCACCCACAAGCTGGCCGGCCAGTCATACGTAGGCCGGATATTGGTGTTGGACACCGCCAAGGGTGGCGTAGCCAGCGCATGGATGCTGCACGAAATGCAATCGCGGGGCATGGCGCCGCTTGCATTTGTTTTCAACTCCGTGAACCCCATTCTCGCCCAAGGTGCTGCGCTGGGCGATATGCCGATGCTTGCCGGGTTTGACGAAGATATCACTGTCGCTATTCCCAATGGTGCCGAATTAGAAGTGGATCCTAAATTAGGCGTGGTGACGGTGGTAGGTTAAGTGAGCCTCCACCCATCAAGCCGCTCTCTACCGATCCGAATAAATTCCACGAACTTCTAGGACACGAAAAGGCTTGCGTATTGTTTTGGCGCAGGAGGAGAGAACTCCTGTTAGCCCGGAATCATCGCGGGGCATTAGCGGACGTCGCTTTTGATGAGCTCAATGTAGAAGCGGGTCGCCCGCACTAAGTTCTCGAGCGACAGGCGCTCGTTAGTGCCATGAAAGCCCGCAAGATCCTGTGCGGAGATCATCATCGGATTGAAGCGGTATGCGTTGTCCGCTACGGTTTCATAATACCTGCTATCGGTGCCCGCGATCGTGATGCCAGGCGCTACCACTGCGTCGCCATACACCTGCCGCACTGCATTTGCCATGGCACGGAAGGCCGGCGAATCGACGGCGGCGACGCGGGAGGCCCCGTACCCGAGGAGCATCCTGATGCTGACGCGGTCGTCGGCGATAGTATTCTTCACGTAATCGATGACCCGCTCCGGGGTGTCGCGCGGATGGAGGCGGAAATTCACTGTGGCGGTGGCCTCAATCGGGAGCACATTCTCCTTCACGCTGCCCGACAGCATCGTCGGCGCGGTGGTGGTGCGAAGCATCGCATTCGAGGCCGGCGACTTAGCCAACTCGCGTTCGATCAGCGCGCCGAACAGCCACTGGTTGGCGAACAGCACTCTCTTGCCGAACGACATGTGACGGGCAAGCCCGCTAAACATCTCGCCGCTGACACCGTCCAGTCCGCCGGGCAACGGCGCTTGCTCTAGCGCAACAATCGCCCGGGCCAGAATGCCCACCGCGGTTTCGCGTGGTGGCATCGATGAGTGGCCGCCCGCGGCGTGCGCGGTGAGATTGAGCGTCAGATAGCCTTTCTCGGTAACGTTGATGCTGGCCACGGGCTGGGCCAGACCGGGCACGATTCCGTCGAGGACGAACGAGCCTTCGTCGAGCGACCAGGCAAGGCGGATGTTTTGCGCCTTAAGATGGGCCACGACTGCTGCGGCACCCGTGTCGTCAACGAGTTCCTCCTTGTGGTCAAAGCTGAGATAAATCGTCTGCTGCGGTTTGTAGCCTTGTTTGAGCAGGTAGGTAACCGCTTCGAGGATGGTGATCACCGCACCCTTGTCATCCAGCGTGCCACGACCCCAAACGTAGCCTTCGGCAATGTCGCCGGCGAAAGGCGGATGCTTCCAGGCCCCTTCCGTGCCGGGAATGACCGGCACAACGTCATAGTGGGCGGCCAACATGGCGGGTTTGGCTGCGGAATCTTTGCCGGCCCATTTGTAGAGAACGGTACGGTTACCCAAGATTTCCCGCGACAGCCCTTGATGCACCTCAGGATAGGTCGCCGCGAGCCACGCGACAAAACCGTCGAAAGGCGCCGGATCGATGGGCGCTGGTGGTTGATTCGAAATGGTGGCAAATCGCACCGCTTGGGATAGATGGACAGCAACTGCCTGAGCATCGATAACGTGGGCGACCGGTTCGACCTTCGCTTGCTCTGGCGGTAGAAAAACTGCGGCGCGATAAACGACGACGCCTGTTAGCACAAGCACCACGGCCCCTAGCCCTAGCAGCGGTTTCTTCAACACAGTTCTGTCTCCCTGACGCCGGGATACGCGGCGATGTCCGGCATATTACCTTGCCGCGCGTCCTTTTTTTGGCTGTTCGTTGTTATCCGGTCAGCCAAGCGACCGGATGTCGCGGCGCGCCAGCGGCTGTTTCCGGGCGAGAGCGGTCTCTCCCGTGTTAAAGTCGGATTGACACAATTATCGGGGGACAGCTCAACCAAGTAAAATAATCGGGCCCGGCAGAAGACAAACAGATAAGTCCGGCCCCACACGCGCGGTGCGACCAGGGGGATAACTGCGTCATGAATCAGATCGGGAAATTCCAGCTCAGAAAGGTGCTCGGTAAGGGCGCATCAGGGACGGTCTATCTCGCCCTCGACACGTTCTCGGGAAGCGAGGTTGCACTGAAAGTGCTGCATCCCGAAGTCGTGCAGAGTCCGGATTTCGACCGGACAACGACCATGCAATTCATGACCGAGGCGTCGCTAGCCGGCAAGCTCTCGCATCCGCATATTGTGTCGATCCTCGAAGCCTCCGTGAGCGAGGACTCCGGCTACATCGCGCTCGAGTACGTCCCCGGGGGCGACCTGTTCCAATACACCACGCCCGGGAAGCTTCTCTCGCCGGAAGACGCCATACAGATCGCCTTCAAGTGCTGTGGCGCACTCGATTACGCGTTCCGGCAGGGTATCGTCCACCGTGACATCAAGCCGGCAAACATCATGGTTGTAAGCGGCACCAACATCAAGGTGGCGGATTTCGGCGCCGCGTACCTGCGGACGGCCGCGGGTACGCAACTCGCGGACATCGGCTCGCCCTCGTACATGTCGCCCGAGCAGGTAAAGCACGAGCCGCTCGACTATTGCAGCGACATGTTCACGCTCGGAGTGGTGTTGTATCAGCTGTTTACGGGACAGCGGCCCTTCGGGGCGGCCACACTCGAGGAGCTTTTCGCAAAAATTCTCGGCGAGGTAGCTGCGGCGCCGAGCTCGCTGCGGCCCGAGCTCAGCAAGGAAATCGACGAGATTCTCCTGCGGATGATGGCGAAGAACCCGGCGGAACGTTATCCGTCCTGGGGCGACCTGGCACTGGATATCGCGAAAGTCGGGCGCCTCAGTGTCTACCAGAGCGCGATTCCGGACAGCGAGAAATTCCTCGCCCTGAAGAAGGTGCGGCTACTCAGCCAACTCGACGATTCCGAGTTGTGGGAGCTTGTGCACACGGGCAAGTGGTCGCGGGTGCCGCCGCGCGCTGCCCTCGTGCGCGAGGGCGAGACCGGGAAAAGCCTCTTCTTTCTTGGCAGCGGGCAGGCCAAGGTCACCAGGCAAGGCCGGCTGCTTAACGTGCTCGACGCGGGCGAATGCGTCGGCGAGCTGGCTTACATAAAAGAGGGCGGAATCGTCCGGCAGGCAACGGTGGAGACCATGGCGGACGTCCTGCTCGTGGAGTTCGAGCGAGAGATGCTCGACAAGGTTAGCCTGAAGTGTCGCTATCAGCTTTCCCTGGCATTGATGCACTCGCTGGTCGACCGTCTCTCACTCGCCGACGAGCGGCTCGTACGGGCGGAGTGATCCTCCTGCAGGTCACAAACCGGCCGGAGAACCAGCAGGGACGCCGGCTTCCGGCTTGCTGCCGCAGTCGGGTAAGTGAACGCTGACGCCACCGCTTACGCTGCGGCGGAAACGGCGTAGACTTGCGAACGCTGTAGGGAGCACCCGAAGAATCGGCCGCTCGAGCCGGTCCGCACGTTCACCTTTCGGCCCGCAGGCCCGCCCTTTCGGTACAGGTCTGTACCGCTCTGGAATGAAGCGGGGGAGCAAATCAAGTAGCTGAGGGCAAAAATTGATTCCAGGAGGTAACATGATCAAAAACGTGATCGCAGTGGCCGGCGCAATCGTCATCGCCGCGCTTGCCGCGGTGCCCGCCGCGGCGCAGTACCCGTCCAAGCCCATCCGCATCGTCCTCCAGTTTCCTGCGGGCGGCGCGACCGATGCGGCAGCGCGCATTCTGGGACAGGCGCTGACCCAGTCGATGGGGCAGCCGGTGCTCGTGGAAAACCGGCCCGGTGCCGACGGCGCCATCGCGGCGGACGTGGTCGCGAAGGCGGCGCCGGACGGCTACACGGTGTTCCTCGCTTCCAACACGCCGATGATGCAAGTGCCGCTGCTGCGCAAGAATCCGCCCTACGACCCGGTGGCCGACTTCACGCCGATCACGGATATCGGGCGCTACATCTTCGTCCTGGTAGTCAATCCCTCCCTGCCGGTGAAGTCGGTGGCGGAGCTGGTCGCGTACGCGCGGGCGAACCCCGGCAAGCTGAACTTCGGCAGCTTCAGCAGCGTCGGCCAGCTCGTGTTCGCGCAGATGCGCGCATCGACCAATACCGACATGGTACTCATCCCCTACAAGGGCGAAGCCCCGACGATCGTCGACGTGCTGGCCGGCCGCACGCACTTCACGTTCGCGACGCCCGCCTCCACGCTCGCGCACATCAAGGAAGGAAAGCTTCGCCCGCTTGCCATCCTGCTGGCCACACGCAGCGGGCTCCTGCCGGAGGTTCCCACCACCGTGGAAGCCGGTATGGCGCCGTTCAGCGTCGCGACCTTCGTCTCGCTGTTCGGTCCGGCCCGCATGCCGCCCGACATCGTTGCGCGGCTGAACAAGGAGTTCAATGCGGCCATGCAGCTTCCGGGGATGCGCGAGCAGATTGAACGCCAGGGCGTGCAGCTCACGGGCTCCACCCCCGAGGAACTCGGGAGCTTCATCCGGCAGCAACTCGATGCCTGGGGACGCGCGTTTCGCGAAGCCGGGATGAAACCGGAGTAGCGTCATCTGCTGAGCCAGCCCGTCTCTGCCGCTGCAAATCGGCCCAAAACGCAATAGGGACGCGGGTTTTCGGCTGGTTTGCCGCGATCGGGTACCAGCTTTCCCTGCGGCTCCAGCAGGGTGCAGCCGCGCACGGCCTTGACAACATCCAACCTGGTACAAAAAAAGCCAGTCGATTCACAACGCGTTGATCATTGTCAAGCCGCTGCGGCGCGGCGTTGCAATAATGAGCAAATGAGTACTCCTGCCACGGCGTCGAACGCACTCGAGAAACGCGCCCGCGCGGTGGTCGCGTCGGCGGCCGCGCCCGATGCGCGCGTGGCGGCGCAGGAATTCGTAGCCCAGGTAAGCCGCGACGCAGCGTTTCAGCTCGAGGCCTGCGTGCGCTGCGGCCAGTGCGCCGATGCCTGTCACTTCTATCTCGTCACGCGCGATCCGCGCTATACGCCGGTCTACAAGCTGCGCCCGATGCTTCGGGCCTACCAACGCGAACGCGCTCCGTTCGCCACGGTGAAGAGGCGGCTGGGTCTGGCGCCACCAGAGGTCACAGCGGCGGAACTCGCCGAGTGGTCAGAGCTTATCTATGACGCCTGCAACTTGTGCGGGCGGTGCACCCTGGCCTGCCCCATGGGCATCGACATCGCGGGACTCGTGCGCTGCGCGCGCGAGGGCATGTCGGCGGCCGGCTTCGCGCCGGCGGACCTCTACAAGGCGGCAGAGCGGGCGCTCGACAGCGGCAGTCCGATCGGCGTCGGCTGGCCGACGCTCAAGCCGCAGATCAAGGAGCAGGAAAAGGAAACCGGGCTTAAGATTCCGGTGGATGTCGAAGGCGCGGACTACCTCGTCATTCTCTCGTCGATCGAGATAGCCGCCTTTCCCGAAACCATCGGCGCGCTGGCGCGCATCTTTAGCCAGGCGAAAGTGTCCTGGACTCTGCCCAGCGTCGGGTTCGAAGCGACCAATGTCGGCGTGCAGATCGGCTCGCGCGACGTGGCGGCGGCGCTCTTATCGCGGATCGTCGAGGCCGCGGAGCGTCTGAAAGTGAAGTACGTGATCAGTCCGGAATGCGGCCACGCTTACTCGGCGCTGCGCTGGGAAGGGCCGAACCTGCTCGGCCGACCCTATCCGTTCAAGGTAGTGCACATCGTGGAGCTGCTCGATCAGCTCGGGCGCGAGGGCCGGCTGCGCACGCGCGGCAAGGACGGCCGCCGCCTCGCCTTCCACGATCCTTGCCAGCTCGTGCGCCGCGGCGGCATCACCGAGGCACCGCGCCGGGTAATGCGCGGCGTGAGCGAACGCGTCGTGGAGATGCCATCCTCGGGCGAAGCAAACTTCTGCTGCGGCGGGGGCGGCGGCGTGAGCGCCATTCACCGCGCCGAGAAACTGCGTTTCGCCGCGTTCGAATGCAAGAAGCAGCAGGTCGAGACCGCCGGCGCCGAGGCGCTCGTCACGGCATGCGCCAACTGCCGCAACGTCCTCGAGGAAGCGATCGAGGATTACCACATGACGCTCCCCGTGCTTGGATTGACCGAACTGGTCGCCCAGTACCTCGAACCCGACCCGGCCGCGGCCTCACGGTGACGCACATGGATCTGCTCGAGTTCGCGCGCGGCCCGGCGCTCTGGTTCTCCCTGTTCGTGCTCGTCACCGGCAGTGCATGGCGCCTCATCGCAATTTTTCGGCTCGGGACCAAGGCCGACCTTTCCGAGCCGCGCAGCACGCGGCGGTTCGCCGGCGCGCTGCGCGGCATCTTCGTGCGCATGATTCCGAGAAAGGAGTTCCGGCGCGGCGGCAAGTTGGGCGTTTTCGCCGGCTACTTTTATCACCTCGGACTCGCGGCGATCGTGTTCGGGTATTTGCCGCACATCCTTTTCGTCGAGCGCCTGACCGGCTTCGCATGGCCGCCGCTGCCCGAGGCGCTGGTCTATCTCGCGGTCGGACCCACCGTCATCGGGTTGCTCATGGTGCTGCTCGAGCGCCTTACCGACCCGGTGCTGCGCCTGCTCTCGGGCTTCGACGACTACTTCAGCTGGTTCGTCGTGTTCCTGCCGCTTCTCACCGGCATGGCTGTAGTGAGCGGCTCGTACCCTCAGCCGACACTAAGCGGAGCGCCGCTTTATCCGCTGCCGCTCGCAATCCATCTGCTCAGCGTCGAATTGCTGTTCCTGTGGCTGCCATTTGGCAAGCTGGCGCATGCGTTCCTTGTGTTCATGTCGCGTGGGGTCACCGGGATCGCTCTCGCGCGCAAGGGAGCTGCGCTATAAGGCTCGGGATCGCGGAACGGTATCATCCTGCAGGCCGCAAACCGACCGGAGAACGGGGAGGGACGCGGGTTTCCGCCTTGTTGCCGCAGTCGGGCTAAAGGCGGCTAAGCCCGTTCAGCGCCGCTGTTCGTATTTCGTGAACGGTCCATCCGCATAAACCACGCGCCCGCCAACCATGGTGAGGAGCGATTGGATGCCGCCGATCTCTTCCACCGGCGGTTCAGAGGGAATGCACGGCCATCAACTGCCGAGCATGGACGTGCATCGATTCGTCAACGGCCAGCCCCTCCCGGATCCGTTCCAGCAGCAGCGGCTTCTCCTCCGGAAATCGATAACCCTCGTAATCCTGCCGGAAGAGGAGCCCGCCGCGGCGGTCCGCCCAGGCGTTCATCGCATGGTCGAAGCAGACCTTCGAGCTCACCTCGAGTCCGCCGATCATCCACGCCAGTTCCTCCAGCCGCTCATGCGGCGAGGAGAGGTGCAGGCGACCCTGCGCGACCTCTTCGAACAGCGGCGTTCCCGGCCGGGGAACCAGGGGCCGGGAACGAATATAGTGGGGATTGATCGCCGAAAGCACGCGGGCCGTATTCTCCGCATGCTGGCGCCACCGCTCCCTGCCGCCCAGATCCGGCATCCAGTACTCGGACACCTGGAACCCCGCGGCGACGGCCTTGCGCCCCCCTTCGATCTGCTCGGCACTCGTCACCCCCTTGTGCACGAGGGTCAGCACTTCGTCATCCCCCGTCTCCAGACCGATGTGCAGGCGGTCCAGACCGGCCTCGCGGATCATCCTGAGTTCCTCCGGCTTTCTTTTGGACAGCGTTTTCGAGCGGGTATAGGTGGTCACCCGGGTCAAGGAGCTCAGCGTTTGCCGCAAGTGCTTCAGCACTGCCATGTACTCGCGAGGCCGCATGCTCATGCTGTCGGCGTCCTGCAGGAAGGCCGTTCTCCCGCCCGAAGAGAGCCAGTTGAACACCGTGACGAAGCTCGGATCCCCGATAAGATCGCGGCCGTCGGCGAGCAGGGCGGCCCCTACGTCGCGGGTGATCTCACCGCCCATCCCTAGTTTCCATGAAACCGCCGTGATTTCATCGCGGATCGCCGCAACCCGGTCGATATCGGCTGTGACCTCCTCCACATGTCGATAGACGAAGCGATGTCCCTTGTACATCTCGCAGAAGGTGCATCGGTTCCACGGACAATTTTCGCTCACCCTCAGGAGCAGGGAGGCGCTGCCCCCCTCGCTCGGCGGCCGGTATGCCCCTATCCTGAAGGAGAGCGCCCGCAGCCTCTCGACATGCTCCCGAAGACCGTTGCAGTCCGCCATCATCGCCACGCCCCTCCGGATTTACCCGTTTCAGTCGTACCATGGACGCCGCGGGACCGCAACCGAAATCAAAAAAACGCTTCCACGCTGCAGAGCTGTTCTTGAACTCACGGGTCAGCCGTAATCGCAATTTGCGGAGCGGACGGCGGGAAATTTGATCTCGCTGTCCGGAACACTCAACTTCATCTCAGGGCCGCGACGGCGCCGGTCTGGGCTGCGCCGGCAGCGGGTGGCGCGAGCCGTCGCGGACTGCTTCCTCGCGGCTGCGCTCCAGCAGCAGCCATTCCTTCAGGCCTTCGGGCGTGTCGCAATCCACGCCATGGTTCAGCCTGCAGCGCTCTTTGGCACGCTCGGCCCGCTGATCCTTGGCTGCCGCCCGCTCGCCCGGAGGGGTCTGCGTCTGCGCCGCAACGGGCGCAGACACAAGAACCGCCAGGGCAATCGCGAGCGTCCGGAAGTCAATCGTCATGTCAGAATCTTACCCCGATGCCGACAGCGTGACGAGCACGCACAAGAGAATATTCATCGGGCGACTCCGGATAGGAAATTCAATCCGGCCGCGAAGCCCGAACGGCCCGCCGGCTCGGTGATTCGGTCCGGGACGCAATTCGATGGCCGATTTTCTGCGCGACGCAACAGCTCCGCCGGCGATTTCTACCTCCTGCTTGATGTACGTCAAGCCAAGGCGCTGCCAACGGCCATTTGCAGGAGTAGCATAGTCGATGACTCCCTGAGGAGGGTCCGTGCGCGGCGTCCTCGCTGTGCTGGGCGATGCGGTACCGCCCGGCGTGCAGCACTGCGGATGCGGCAACGGGGATTGAAGTGTCCATCCCTCGCTCCCTCTGATCGAGCAGTGTCCGGCCATAACGCCGGCCCAGTCTCTTGACCATCGCCAATTACGTGGAACACCATGGAGAATTAGCCATGCCCGCAAAAAATCCCGTCCCTCACGGCGCCCCGAGTCCCAGCTACAGCATCACCCTGCGTGTCCAGGTGAAAAACCGCGTCGGCATGCTGGGCAAGCTCACCTCCACCATCGGTTCCATCGGCGGCGACATCGGCGCCATCGACCTGGTTTCCGCCACCAAAGACCAGGTGGAGCGCGACATTACCATCAATGTCGGTGACACCCGGCACGGCCAGGAGGTGATCGAGGCCATCAAGCAACTTGAAGGCGTACGGATCGTCAACGTGTCCGACCGCACCTTCCTGATGCACCTCGGCGGAAAGATCGAGATCGTCGGCAAGATACCGCTTCGCACCCGCGCCGACCTGTCGATGGCCTATACGCCGGGCGTGGCCCGGGTCTGCATGGCCATTGCCGAGGACAAGACGAGAGCGCAAGTCCTGACCATCAAGAAGAACTGCATTGCGATAGTCTCCGACGGCACGGCGGTACTGGGGCTGGGGGACATCGGCCCGGAAGCGGCGATGCCGGTGATGGAGGGCAAGGCGATGCTGTTCAAGGAATTCGGTGGAGTGGATGCGTTCCCCATCTGCCTCGCCACCAAGGACACCGAGGAGATCATCCGCATTGTGATCGCGCTGGCGCCGACATTCGGCGGCTTCAACCTCGAGGACATCTCTGCGCCGCGCTGCTTCGAGATCGAGGAACGCCTCAAGGCGGCCCTCGACATCCCGGTCTTCCACGATGACCAGCATGGCACCGCCGTGGTGGTGCTGGCAGCGGTGATCAATGCGCTCAAGATCGTCAGAAAGAAAATGGCCGATCTGAAGGTGGTGGTCAACGGCGTCGGGGCCGCCGGGGTCGCCTGCAGCAAGATGCTGATGGCCGCCGGCGTGACCAACGTCGTCGGCTGCGACCGCACCGGCGCGATCTACAAGGGGCGCAAGGAGAACATGAACGTGGCCAAGAACTGGTTCGCCGCCCACACCAACCCCGGAAAATTCAAGGGAACGGTCCTGCAGGCGATGCAGGGGGCCGACCTGTTGCTGGGGGTATCCGCCCCGGGAACCATCACCCGCGAAGCGGTGCAGAGCATGGCCAAGGATTCCATGGTCTTCGCCTTGGCCAACCCCACGCCCGAGATCATGCCTGAGGACATTCAGGACTGCGCCCGGATCATTGCCACCGGCCGCAGCGACTACCCGAACCAGATCAACAATGTACTGTGCTTTCCGGGGATCTTCCGCGGCGCCCTCGACTGCCGCGCCACCTGCATCAACGAAGAGATGAAGCTCGCGGCGGCGCAGGCCATCGCCAGCGTGGTGAGAAAGCACGAGCTGTCGGAGGACTACATCATCCCCAGCGTCTTCAACCGCAAGGTGGCGCAGGTCGTAGCCAAGGCAGTCGCGCATGCGGCCCACGAGAGCGGCGTCGCCCGCAAGCGCCGCACCCACTTGAACCTCTACCACTCCTAGCCCTGAGCGTCTACAGCGGTGCTAGCTCGAATTGTGGGACACTACGCGGTACGAACCGCGTCCGCCCCGTGTTTCTAATCCGGCATCAACAGGGAACCCGGCTTGACACGGGCCGCGAGCCTGGCGCCGGTTTTCAGCACCACCACTTCGTCGCTAAGTATGTGGACGGCTTCGTTCAGCAAAACGTCTTTGCCATTTTTCCGCACTTTTTCAGCCGCCAGTTCGTTGGCGAGATTGCGTTCGTCAGCCTGCAGGCCATCATCCCGAAGCGCACTGCCCTTCCCCGGCGCGGGTTCCTTGCCAACCACATCCTCGTGGGCGCTGTTGCCAGTATCCCTCCGTGATTCGCGGGACTTAAGCCGGGCCTCTTGGGCGTCCCGTTCCTTGCGTCGTTCGGCTTCGTTCAGTGAGACCAGGTTTTTCTTGCGCTGAAGCTTGAATTCGGCGATGTCTTCTTGCAGGTACTGGAAGTCCTTGTCCATTTTCACACGGGCCTCATGCAGTGTCACGAGGATGGGTAACAGACCTTTCAAGTCGCCGGTGGGCGAATAGTCTGCCGCCTTGATCTGCGCCCAGGGGAGTGCGTTGTCGAAGCTAGATTCGCCAAAGTTTTCCGCATCGGAAACCGCAGGGAAGAGGATATCCGGCTTCACGCCACGCAATTGTGTAGTACCTCCATTGATGCGAAAAAACTGTGCGACGGTCATTTTCAGTTCGCCGAATTGCGGTTTGTTATTTTTGGCAACTTGATCGAGATTGACCATGGTTTGCACGGTGCCTTTGCCAAAACTCGGTTCACCCATAATCAGGCCGCGGCCATAATCCTGAATGGCGGCAGCAAAGATCTCCGACGCCGATGCCGAACTTCGGTTAATCAGGACGCCAAGGGGGCCATCCCAGGCGACACCGGCCTGCGTGTCGCTCTCCACAGAGATCTCACCGCCTGCGTTGCGCTGTTGCACCACTGGTCCCTTGTCAATAAACAAACCAGTGAGTTCAACCGCTTCCATTAATGAACCACCGCCGTTATTGCGCAAGTCGATCAGTACGCTGTCGACCTTTTCCTCTTTCAACTCGTCCAGCAGGCGGGCCACATCGCGGGTCGCGCTCTTGTAAGCCTGGACGCCTTTTTGTCTGGCTACGAAATCCTCATAGAAGGAGGGAAGGGATATCACACCGACGCGGCGAGTGGCCTTCCCGTCCATTATGGAGTGGACGGATGCTTTAGCGGCCTGCTCCTCCAGACTGATCGTTTTCCGAATGAGAGAAACTAGTTTGTGTTTGCCATCGGGCCCGGCGTCCGCCGGGAGCACGTCGAGCAGGACGACCGAGTCAGCCGCGCCGCGAATCAGCGCAACAGTGTCGTCCAGGCGCCAGCCCAGGGTATCCGTCATGACGCCGCTTTCGCCCTGAGCGACGCCGACAATGCGGTCCCCGATTTTCAGTTGGCCCGAGAGACTTGCAGGCCCCCCCGGTACCAGTTCTCGTATCGTGGTGTATTCATCCAACTCCGCCAGTACTGCACCTATCCCGACCAGGGAGAGTCTCATCGAAATGTCGAAATCCTCCGCTGCCCGTGGTCCCAGGTAGTTGGTGTGGGGCTCAATGGCCATGGTGTAGGCGTTCATGTATGTCTGAAAGGCGTCTGCGCTCTTTACCCGGCCGATGCGCTTCAGGAAATTGTCATAACGCTTATCAAGTATTTCGACGATGCTCTTGTCACTCTTCCCGGCAAGCTTGAGCCGTAGCCAGTCGTTCTTGACCCGCTTGCGCCACAGCTCGTGCATTTCCGATTCGGTTTTCGGCCAGGCTCCCTTTTCCCGTGCGTATTGGTAGCTTTCGTTCTGCTGGAAATCAAACCCCTTTTTGAGCAGAGTGCGGGCATACGCAAAACGCTCGGCCGCCCGATACTCGTAAAGATTGAAAATGGCGAATGGAACGGTAAGGTCTTCCTTAAGGATGGCGTCGCCGAGCTTGGTCCGATCGCCAGAAAGTTGGTCAATGTCGGCCTGAACGAAGAAGAGCTTCTCGGAATCAAGGGATTTCAGATATTGGTCGAATATCTTCTCCGACAAGGCGTCGTCAAGTGGCATCCCCTTGTAGTGGTAACGGGCCAGCAGTTCAGCCGTCAAGTGTGCCGCCTGAGCCTCTTGCAGTACTGGCTTCAACTCTGGCGGATACGGCGTTCCCGCGTCGAGCGATGCGCCTTGCGCTGCCGTCGCCAAGGCAAAGACTATCCACAGCAGTTTCTGTTTCATTCGTGCTCCATCTCAAGGCGCCAAAATGCTCCGCCGGTAGTGTGTAAAATGCAGCCTCGGTATTGGCACCGAAGTAGGTTCGACCCATGTGCCTGGATTTCGTTGCCTGGGTGACGAAATAATAATCAAGCGGCGAGTGGAGTCTGGAACAAGCCGTGGCAATGCTGCGGCCAGGCATAACCGATCCCAATGAATGTCCGGGGTTGGCCGAGGCTGCACAAGAACTCTCGAATCGATGAGTGAACGAAAAGATCGACCTCATATAGAACGCGCCAGGATCGACGCTCGGCACCTCGGCACCTCGGCAATGGTTCGAATACCCCCCGAATTTGGATGTATCAAGTGTTTTTGCACAGCCTCGGCCGACAGGCGATCGACGGCGAGAAAGCAGTCACTCAACCAGTGAGGAAGATGCAATGGCACGCGCGCCCATGAAACTACACGTGAAGAAAAATCAACTTCACAAGGATGTCGGTAAGGCCCCTGGGGCCAAAATCACCGAGGTCGACATCGCGAAGGAGAAATCGAAGGGCGGGGTCTACGCCAAGCGCGCGCAGTTCGCCGAGAACGCCAAGAAGTGGAATCACCCCGGAAAAGGGAAACGGTAGCGGAAGACTTGCCTCGCTGCGCCCACAATCCAAGCCACGTCCGGCTATCAATCATCCGCAAAGCCGGACGTCAGTGAACCCGTCGACGACTTGGTGTCGATGCGTCCGCAGTCATCGAACGCCTGCTATCCGCTGAAAATGGAGACGACGGCCAGTGACGGCTTTGGGCCGGTTCAGGACAGTCAGTAAGCGCCCATAGTGCCAGCCCCTGGCCAGGTCAGGCGAGCAACTTGCGCATGCTCCGATTGACTTCGGCGCTGCGATGGCGCGCGGCCTTGTTGCTCGGAGCGAGGGGCTCGGCGTAAAAGAATTCCGGCAGCTCGTCGTCTTTCTCGGTGAAACCCGCCTGCTTGTTGAACGCCCACTCGTTGCGCAGCGTCTCCAGCCCCAGCGTCTGCATGAACGACGTGTCGAGCTTGGTGCCATGCGCGTCGTTGAGCGCGTTGACCACGAGTTCGGCGCTGACGTTGGTCACCGAGCGCCCGAAAATGCACAGGCCGAGGGAATCGGCCGTCGCGCACGACGTCTGGATCCCGAGGCTCGCTGCCACCAGTTCCTCGGTGGTCTTGTCCTTGCAATCGAAGACCGGCAGGTTGCCCGCAGTGTGATCGGCGCCCTGCGCCGTGATCATCATGGAAATGCCGGTCACCTCGATCACGCGCGGGTCGTAGGCGCTGATGCTTTGCTTCTTGATCACGGGGACACGCGCGACCTTGTAATGCGCGCCGACGCGCGCGGCGCCTTGCGCGAAAATGCGGCCGCGCTCGTTGCCCTGGCGAATGTCCTCCATCGCCTTAAGCATGAAGTCGATGTCGCCGAATTTACCCAGGCCCGCCTCCATCAGCACAGCCAGCGTGGCGCCGGCCTCGATGGTATCGATGCCGAGATCGTTGGCGACGGCGTTGACTGTGGCCACCTGGTCCGGGTGGTCCAGGCCGCAATTGCTGCCCATCAGGCCGAGGGTCTCGTATTCCAGCGGCGACACCATCTCTTTGCCGTTCGCGTCGACATAGACGTTGCTGCATTCGATCAGGCAGCCCGGCATGCAGGCGTGGGTTGTCTGCCCGCCGCGGCTCGAGTTCAGCTCGCGGATGTAGTCGCCGCCGAGCTTGAACGGGCCTTCGGACGCCTCGACCATGCGGCCGTTGCTGAAGTTGCGCACCGGGAGGCCTCCGATGCGGTTGGTGATGTCGGCCATCATCGCCGTGCCGGTTTTCTTGAAGGTGTCGATCGCCGGCTCCTTCGCCAGCCGCGCGCCGTATTCGCGGATCGCGCCCATGACCTTCTTGCGGTCATGGAAGGTCGGCATCTTGTGCACGTCGATGACGATGGCTTTGACCTTCTTCGAGCCCATGACGGCGCCGACGCCGCCGCGCGCGGCGAGCCGCGACGGCCGCCCGTCGGTGTCGGCGAAGGCGATGCCCGACATCAGGCCCAGATACTCGCCCACCGGGCCGCACAGCGCGAAGCTGATCTTCTTGCCGTATTTCTCGAACAGCAGCGCCGCGACCTCGTTGTTGCCCTTGCCCATGTAGGGTGCGGCGCTGTCCCAGGTAATGGCGCCCTCTTTGGTGATGCGGATCACGACCCAGTCCTTCGATGCGCCATAGAGCGTGAGCCCGGCGGTCTCGAGCTGGCCGAGCGCGAAGCCGAAGGTGCCGCCCGAATTGGCCTCCTTGATGCCGCCCGTCAACGGGCTCTTGCAGCCGACGCTGAGCCGGTTGGCGTTGGAGAAGTTGGTCCCGGCGAACGGCCCGGCGGAGAAGATCAGCGGATTTTCCGGGGACAGCGGGTCGACTTTGGCGATGCCGCTCTCGAGCAGGGTCTTGGCAATGTAGTAGCGGCCCGCGCGCACGATCGCCTCGCCGTGCAATTCCTCCGTCCTGACCGAGCGGTCCGCTAGATTGATGTGCAGGTACTTGCGCATGTCGATGTCACCCTGTGAAGATGGAAAATTCAAATTTTTGAAGTAGCTGCAATTCTACTCTTTTCGCCTTCGGCTCGTTTTCCACGGCTGCGCGTATAGCCACGGCAGGAGCATGGATTTGAACGCGCCGCACGCGCCATTTACATCGCCAGCGCCAAGCTGTACACTTGTTCTGTACATAACGGAGTACGCCATGCCCAAGGTCAACGTCACCGAACTGCGCCAGAACCTGCCCGCCTACCTGGCCGAGGCGCAAAAGGGCAAGGAGATCGAGGTCACGTCGCGCGGGAAAGTAATCGCGCGCATCGTGGCCGAAAGCGATACACACGAGCAGGCTCGCGCGCGACTGCTCGCCGCGCGCAAGCACTGCCGCATCGGTGACGTCCTCAGCCCGACCGGCGCAGCATGGGACGCCGAACGTGATCGTTCTTGACACTCATGCGCTGGTATATGACGCGCTCGAGCCGGCGCGCCTGTCGGCCCGCGCCCGCAAGGCCATCGACCTCGCGGCCGCGACGCGCGAACTCGCCTGCTGCGACATCAGCCTGTGGGAAATCGCCATGCTCATCGCCAGGGACCGCCTCAATCCCGGCATGGATGCGCGGCAGTTCCTCGACGACCTTATCGCCGCGCGGCGGCTTCATGTGTTGCCGATCACGCCTGAGATCGCAGTGTTGTCGCAATCGGATGCGTTTTCGCATGGCGATCCGGCGGACCGGTTGATCGCGGCCACCGCCCTCTTGCACCGCGCGCCGTTGGTTACTTCGGACGCGAAGCTGCGCAAGCTGAAAGAAATTACTACCGTTTGGTGAGACTCCAGCGCGCGTGGGCCCTTATGGACACGCCTGTGCGTAGTCTGTTGTAATGCGGCGATCCAAGGTCACGAGAAGAAGCTCATGGCAAACCCGGCCAGCGACAGCAGCGCTTCGTTCGACTACGACTACGTCATCATCGGCTCCGGCTTCGGCGGCTCCGTCTCCGCCTTGCGCCTGACGGAGAAAGGCTACCGGGTGCTGGTGCTGGAAAAGGGGATGCGCCTCGGCGCGGCGGACTTCCCGAAATCCAACTGGGACCTGAAGCGCTGGCTGTGGCTGCCCTCCATGCGCTGCTTCGGCCTGTTCAAGCTGACCTTTTTCCGCCACGTGGGCGTGCTCTCCGGCGTGGGCGTGGGCGGGGGGTCTCTCGTCTACGCCAACACCCTGCCGATACCGAAAAAGAACTTCTTCAGTTCGCCTTCGTGGGCCCATCTGGCCGACTGGGAGACGGAGCTGCAACCGTACTACCGGACGGCCTTGCGCATGCTCGGGGCGGCTACCAATCCGCGCCTGGAGACCGGCGATATCGCCCTGCGCGAACTGGGGCGGCAGATCGGCATGGAGCAGCATTTCGAAGCGACCGAGGTGTCGGTGTTCTTCGGCAAGCCGGCAGAGACGGTGAGCGATCCGTATTTCGGCGGCAAGGGGCCGGAGCGCGCCGGCTGCATTTTCTGCGGCGGCTGCATGACCGGCTGCCGCCACAACGCCAAGAATTCGCTGGACAAGAACTACCTCTACCTGGCGGAGCAACAGGGCGCGGTGATCCAGCCGGAGTCCCTGGCCACCGGCGTGCGCCCGCTGGGAGCAGCCGACGGCGCCGACGGCTATGCCGTGGACTGGCAGCCCAGCGCCACCCGCAAGGGCGCGGGCGGCACGGTGAGCTGCCGCGGCGCGGTATTCGCAGGCGGCGTGCTGGGCACGGTAGAGCTGTTGCTCGAACTGAAGCAGACCTCGCTGCCGCGCCTGTCGGACCGGCTCGGCTACGGCGTGCGCACCAACTCGGAGGCGCTCATCCCGGTGACCGTGCCCGACGGCAAGTCGGTGTTCTCCGACGGGGTCGCCATCGGCTCCATTCTGCATACCGACGAGAACTCGCATCTGGAGCCGGTGCGCTACGCCGCCGGCTCGGGTTTCTGGCGCCTGCTGATGGGGCCTCGCGTGTACCACCCGAACGGCTTCGTCCGCTTGCTCAAACTGCTCGGCGACTGGCTGCTGCACCCGGTGATGAACCTGAAGGTCCTGTTCGTGGACGACTGGGCCAAGCGCACCCAGGTGCTGCTATTCATGCAGACCGTGGACAGCACCCTGCGCCTCGCGCGCGGCCGCTTCGGCATGGCGACGCGGCTCGACGTCGGCCCGGCGCCTACTGCGTTCATGCCCGAGGCGCTGGACCTCTCGGAACGCTACGCCGCCATCGTGCACGGCAAACCGGTGGCGATGGTCAGCGAAACCCTGCTCGGCATTCCGTCGACGGCGCATATCCTCGGCGGCGCGTGCATGGGGCGCGATGCCGCCGAGGGGGTCATAGACCGCGACAACCGCGTCTTCGGCTACCGCAACCTGTACGTCTGCGACGGGTCGATGATCTCCGCCAACCCGGGGGTCAACCCGTCCTTGTCGATCACCGCCATCAGCGAGCGCGCCATGAGCAAAGTGCCGAACAGGCCCTGGGCAGGTGATCTCAGTCGAAGCTGACGATCTCGACCCAGTTGGCGCCTTTTCCGGCGGGGTATTTCTGCAGCAGCGATAGCGTGCCGCTCGCCTGGTCGATCGCATACACCGAAATCGTGTCCGACTTTTCGCCGCAGGCGACCAGGAACCTGCCTTTCGCGTCGATGGCGAATCCGCGCGGCTGGCTCTCGGTGGGCGTGCTGGCGAGGTAAGTCAGTTTGCCGATATCTGCATTCACGCTGAACGCCCCCAGGGTGCTGCCGGTGCGCTCCGAGATGTAAAGGAACCTGCCGTCCGGCGTCAGGTGGATGTCCGCAGCCCAGATGTCGCGGTCCCGGTTGCGCGGCGGCGCGGCGGTCGGTGCGCCGACCCCCCCGCGCGGCGCGCCGGGCACGAGCTTGGTGTCGGGCGGCAGCCCCGATGCCGAGCCGATCTCGGTCAGCAGGCCGGTCTTGCCGTCCAGCGCGAACGTCGTCACCGTGCCGAGCAGTTCGCTCAACACGTACAGGAACCGGTTGTCGGCCGAGGTGACGAAGTGGCGCGGCCCGGTCATCGGTTGCATTTGCGCGACCGCGGGCGTGTTCGAAGACAGCCGGCCGGACTTCGCATCGAACGCGAACTGGAACATCTGGTCGCTGCCCAGCGTGGGGACATAGACAAAGCGGTTGCTCTCGTCGGTGCGGATCGAGTGGGCGTTGCGGCCCACCGGGATCACCTGCAGCGGCGCGGCGGCAACGCGCCCATCCGCGCCGACCGCGTTGACGCTGATCAGGTGCCCGTGATACGAGGCGCCGAGCAGGTAGCGCCCGGTCTTGTCGAGCGATATGTACGGGCAACTCTCCGCCAGCGGCGATACCGACAGGGGTTTCAGCGCGCCGGTGCCGGGGTCGATCGCATAGGCGTGCACCGAAAACGGCTTGGAGCGCACCGCGGCGTAGAGAAAGCGCCGGTCCGGGCTCACGGCCATCGGGCCGACGACGTCCGCGGCCCTGACGCGCGCGCCAGGCTGCAGCGCGCCGCCGGGCTGCATGCGGTAGGTGGCGATGTCGCCGTCCGCGGCATTCGAGACGTAGACGAATGTTCCTGCCGGCGCCGGCATGCCGCCGGCGTGCGTTGCGTTTGTAGACACGATTATTTTCCTTATGTTGAATTTGCGAAATGCATTTGATACATCGCTACCATAAGCTAACCACCCCACTCCCGCCACCCGGCCAGCAGCGGAAAATAAAGCCCCAGCATCGCTGGCTCGCCTTGCGCGAGTGCCTGGGCGTAGCGCGCGAGTTGCATCCGGTACCGCTCCTGCTCCTGGTCGAGAAACCCGTCCACGTTCGTGCCCTCGTGGCCGCTCGCCTTGTAGTCCACGATCCAGCGTTTGCCGTCCGTGCCGGTGAAGGTGCGGTCCATGACCAGGTTGCGGCGCTCGCCTTCGATCACGGCGGTGAGACGGTATTCGTTGCGCGCGTCCTGTTGCGGCCCGAGCAGCCACTGGCCGCGCGGATCGGCGAGCGCATTGGCGAGCGCCCTGGCCACGCGCTCGGTCGCAGCGGCAAGCAGCGCCTCCTCGACGCCGCGCGCGGCGAGTTCGTTGTTGAAGCTGGCGCGCATGGACTCGATGCGCGCCGCGCTCCAGCCTT
>CABECK010000055.1_pt1 | contig 20036 bp, 19 predicted proteins | sample 3132801 | NCBI WGS metagenome assembly CABECK01 (sample SAMEA5534348, study PRJEB31848) | metagenome | biome: tundra; feature: field; material: soil | place: USA | collected 2013-05 | depth 0.45 m | reverse complement strand
CAGGGTTTTCAGATCGGATTCGGATTCGATCAGCGCTTGCGACGACAGCACGACTTGTTTGCCGCTCGCGCTGAGGTCGCGCGCCAGTCCGATCCAGTCGTCCAGGCGCAGATTATGCCGGCGCGAGCACACGACTTCGCCCAAGTAGACGATATCGGCGCCTGAGTCGGCGACGCCGGCGTAGAACGCCAGCAGCGCTTCGCGCGACCAGTAGTACAACACCGGGCCCAGGCTAAGTTTCATTCCGTTCTTCCGATGTCATTCCGAGGGCTATGCCCGAGGAATCTGCTTTTGACAAAGCTGCAAAAGCAGATCCCTCGCTGCGCTCGGGATGACAGAACTGAGGCAGAGACCATAGTCAATTCATTTCCACTTGCGATGATAAGCGCCGAGCGTGTGCTGCTGGCCTTCGGCGACGCGGGCGAGGCCGTTCGCCCAGTCGGCGTGGACGGAAAAGCGCGCCGGGTTCTGTGCATGAGCGTCGATCGCGGCGCGCCAGATGCGCGTCACTGCGGCGACATAAGCCGGGCTGCGCTGGCGGCCTTCGATTTTGATCGCCGCGACGCCGATTTTCGCCAATTCCGGCAGCAGCTCCATGGCGTTGAGGCTGGAGGGTTCTTCGATGGCGTAATAGGTTTCGTCTTCGACGTTGAAGCGGCCTTTGCACAAGGTCGGGTAGCCGGCGTTCTCCCCCGGGGCGAAACGGTCGATCAGAATGCCATTCAGCCTGGCGTCGAGCGTATCGCCGTGCTTCTCCCAGCGCACCGCTTTGGCCGGAGAGCACACGCCGCGGGTATTAGGTGATTCGCCGGTGACGTAGGATGACAAGGCGCAGCGTCCCTCGACCATCACGCACAGGCTGCCGAAACCGAACACTTCGATCGGCACCGGCGTGTTTTTTATCACGTCGGCGACCTGGGCGAGCGAGAGCACGCGCGGCAGCACCGCGCGCGAGATGCCGAAGCGCTCATGGTAGAAATTGATCGCCTCGTAGTTGGTGGCCGAGGTCTGCACCGACAGGTGCAGCCGCAATTGCGGATGGCGCTCGGCCGCGTAGCGCATCAGGCCGGCGTCGGCGAGGATCACCGCGTCTATGCCGAGGTCGGCGGCGCTGTCGATGGCGCGCTGCCAGCGCGGCGCGGCCTGCCCCTGCGGGAAGGTATTGATGGCGAGCAGCATTTTTGCGCCGGCCGCATGGGCGTAGCGCAGGCCTTCGCTCGCGCTCGCGGCATCGAAGTTGAGGCCGGCGAAATTGCGCGCGTTGGTCTCGTCCTTGAGGCCCATGTAGACCCAGTCGGCGCCGTTGTCCACCGCCGTCTTGAGCGAGGGCAGGTTGCCTGCAGGGCAGACCAGTTCTGGAGTGGACATCGTTTGATTCGACCTAGCGGGACTGCAAAAAGTTCTCGGGTAGCATAGGATGAACACTGTAGAGGCCATGCGCAGTACAGGCATTGATCTGGGTCAAAGAGTTCGGGGCGGATTTGCCGCGTTCTGCCCAGGCACCGGTGCTTGCCGCCCGGATGAATGCGATAATGCGCAAGGAGGAACCGCATGCGCATTGACCAGAAACCGCTCGCTGTCCAGGACGAGGAGGTCGTCGCCGCGACGCGAGCCTGGCTGGAGCGCGCCGTGATCGGCCTCAACCTGTGTCCGTTCGCCAAGGCGGTTCACGTCAAGAACCAGATCCGCTACGCCGTCAGCGCGGCGCAAACGCCCGAGGATTTGCTCGCCGATCTCGTCGCCGAGCTGCGCACCCTGCAGGCGGCCGATCCGTCCGAAATCGACACCACGCTGCTGGTGCATCCGCGCCTGCTCAGCGATTTCCTCGACTACAATGATTTTCTAGAATTGGCCGAAGCCGCCGTCGCCGGCGAGGGGCTGGAGGGAGAAATCCAGGTCGCGAGCCTCCATCCGCAATACCAATTCGCCGGCACCCGGCCGGAGGACATCGAGAACTGCAGCAACCGCTCGCCCTATCCGACGCTGCACCTGCTGCGCGAGGCGAGCATCGCGCGCGCCGTGGCGGTGTTCCCCGATGCCAGCCAGATATTCGAACGCAACATCGAGACTTTGCGCCACCTCGGCCACGATGGCTGGCGCCGCCTGGGAGTAGTCAAGCCATAGTGCACAGTGCATTTGTCCGAGCGCAATGGCCCAAGACTGCGTAGAATGCGGCGCGTTGCTTTAGAGCCTATTACAATATGAGGGGATGCCTCCCCTCATACTCCCTAAATCAGAGGTCGTTTCGGGAATTCTGAAACAACCTCTACACACACTAGGATATGCAGACGTGAAAAAAACCGACCTGGAAAAGAACAAGGGTCTGAAAATCAACAGCAGCGTGAACCGGTTCGGCACCCCCGGCCGTTTCGGCAAGGATGCAGGCGTCCCTATGGAGCGGCGCGAACAGCGCAAGCTCGACCAGGCTCTCGGTCTGGTGCCGTTTGCGGTCAAGCTCAACGGCGATCTGGTGAAACAGGTCCAGGCGCTGGCGCAGGAACGCCAGACCGGGTTGAACGAGGTGGTGGCCGAACTGTTGAAAAAGGGTTTGGAAAGCTGAGTTTTCGAGCCCGCTCGCATACCAAGGATAAGGCGGGCTGTCAGCGCACACGGGCAGGCGGGAGTTTGACCCTGATCAGGTCCACCTGCACTCTTTCCTCCGTGTCGGCCAGCCAGACCTGTTCGTCCTGAATGGTGCAATTCAACTGCATGTTGCGCCGGGCTAGCTTCGCCAGCGCCTGGCTGGCGGCCGCCGGCACCGAGACTACGGTCAGATTGCTGGTGCGCTCGAGCTTGCTGCCGATCTGATCCCACCAGATGGCGGCGCCATGACCGCCGTAGCTGTAGACGAATACCTGGCGCGCGCGGCCGCAGGCCCTGCGTATGCGTTTGTCGTCGGGCTGGCCGACATCGATCCAGAGCTCGATCGCGCCGGTCAGATCCTTTTGCCAGAGATCGGGCTCGTCATCGGCGGAGAGCCCCTTGCCGAACGACAGCGCTTCGTTGGCGTGCAGGGCGTAGGCGAGCAAGCGCACCATCATGCGTTCGTCCGTTTCAGACGGATGGCGGGCGATAGTGAGCGCATGGTCATGGTAGTAATTGCGGTCCATGTCGGCGATTTGCAGCTCGGCTTTGAAAATGGTTGCCTTGAGGGCCATGGAGTCGCTTCTGTAGTGTAGGAGGCCCGCCCTCGGGCCGATCGGTTGTGGGAGCGAGCTTGCTCGCGATGGGATTCGCGAGCAAGCTCGCTCCCACGAGGGCGCCCCTCCCACGCCCAACGGTCTCGATCCCCCTTCCTCGGTCCCGCTTGACGGGAGAGGGGAAAGTCCCCACCTCTTCGGGTGGTCCCGACCTTCGGTCTCCCATCTTGGAGGACAAAAACGACAACGGGGACTTGCGCCCCCGTTGGTCTCGATCCGCGCTTATCCGCGGTTCGCCTGGATTACTCCACCTTGGCTTTGGCGCGCAGATCGGCCACGGTCTTCTCGAACATTGCTTCCTGCATGCGCTGCTGCAGGCCGGGCTTGATTTCATTGAAATCCGGGAATTTCGCCGGGCGCACGTCGTCGAGCTGGATCACATGCCAGCCGAACTGGGACTGCACCGGCGTCTCGGTGTATTTGCCTTTTTCCAGCTTCATCATGGCATCCGAGAAGGGCTTGACGAAGCCGCCGGGCTGGTTCCAATCCAGATCGCCGCCGTGGTCCTTGGAGCCGGGATCCTTGGAAGCCTTCGCCAGTTCCTCGAATTTCTCGCCTTTCTTCAGTTTTACGATGATCTCTTTCGCGTCGGCTTCATTTTCCACCAGGATGTGGCGCGCCTTGTATTCCTTGTCGCCCATCTGTGACTTGATCTTTTCGAACTCGGCCTTCAGCGCATCATCGCTCACCGGGTGATTCTTGACATAATCCGTGCGGAAGGCCTGGGCCAGGATGTTGGTGCGGGCGAGTTCGATCTGACTCAGGGTATCGGCGGTCTTGGCCATGCCCTTGTGGGTGGCTTCCTGCGCGACGATTTCCAGGGTAATCAAGCGATCGCGGATCGCCGCGCGGAGATCCGGCGTATCCTTCTGCCCCTGCGCCTCCTGGGCGCGCACTATGGCATCCACCCTGGACTTGGGGATGGCGACGCCGTTGACGGTCGCGACCTTGGCGCTTGCGGCGCCAGCCTGTGCCAGCGCGAGACCCGGTAGCGATAGCGCGACGATGAGAGCCAGGGTCAGGCGGAAATTTGTGGGCTGCATGGTTGTTCCTTTTGGTTTGCTACGGTTGTGAAAGAGTTTCTGCCTCGTCCGGCGCGTAGGCGCGGATGGCGAGAGCGTGGATTTGCTGGTGCATCATCGGGCCGAGCGCGGCGTAGATCATGCGGTGGCGCGCGACTGTGTTCTTGCCGGAGAATTGGTCCGAAACAATAGTCAACCGGTAATGGCCGCCACCGTCCTTGGCGCCCTCGTGCCCGGCGTGCAGGGCGCTGTCGTCGGCGAGTTCCAGGCGGCTGGGCTGCAACGCAGCCAGTTTCTGCTCGATACTTTGTGCGACGTTCATGCGCGCTTCACTTGGATTCCTTCTGTTCCACGTACTTGGCGAGGAACAGGCCTTGCCCGATCACGAATGCCAGCATCAGGCCCATGCCGCCGAACAGCTTGAAGTTGACCCAGGTGTCGGTAGGGAAGTTGAAGGCGACATAGAGGTTGAGAAAGCCCATGCAGGCAAAAAATCCGGCCCAACTGAAATTCAGCTTTCTCCAGGCCTGTTGGGGCAGTTGGATCTGCTCCCCCAGCATGGTGCGTATCAGGTTCTTATGAAACAACAGCTCGCTCGCGCTCAATACGGAGGCGAACAGCCAGTACAGCACCGTCGGCTTCCATTTGATGAAGGTCTCGTCGTGCAGCAACAGGGTGGCGCTGCCGAACACGACGATGATGGCCAGGCTCACCCACAGCATCGTGTCGATCTTGCGACCGCGCAGCCACAGCCAGCCGATCTGGCCAAAGCTGGCGGCGATTGCGACCGCGGTGGCGACGTAGATCCCCTGCAGCTTGAAGGCGATGAAAAACAGGATGACCGGGAATAAGTCGAACAGAAATTTCATGGGCGTGGATTATAACAGGCTTGGGGGCCTGCGCCGTTCCGCGCGTGCGGGCGACGCAAGCCGTTGGGGCGACAGAATTAAAAACATTCGACCCGCAAAATCCGGGATAGTTGCATCCGCTCCAGGCAGCGGCGCGTTCGATGAGCCCGGGCCAGGCCTGTGGGGCTGCGATCTGGTGCAAAAAGCCGGTGCGCAAGCCCTCTTCGGCGCCGAAGGTCTTGCTCGCGCAGAGCAGCGCGCGCGCCGCCAAGGAATCGAAAAGACCAGTTCGGCATGACCGAAACAGGCCCTACGCCAGCCGCACGTACTCGTAATCCAGCGCCAGGTTGTTGATGCCGCGGTCCGGCGGCGCGATCCAGCCGGCCATTTTGCCCGGTGTGGTCACGCGCTGCATCAGGCTGGTCACGTAAGTCCTGTCGGCGGGCGTTGGCAGCCACTCGGGCAATCTGCGCTCGTACTCCTCGCGTGCAATGATGCGGCCTTCGGGGTCGGTGGGCACATTGGTCCAGGCGCCGATGCTGCGGCGGAATCGAGTCGAGGGCAGTCTGAGGCGGAAATCGTGCCCGGCCTTCTGTATCTGCATATTCCAGCGCTTCAACCCGATTTCACAGTCGCGCACATAGGCTTCGCGCAGCACCTCGTTCATGGCATTCCTGAGGCTTACGGTTTCTTTTTGCAGCCCGCCCTTGCCGTCGGGGGTCTCCAGTTCATAGGTGGCATCGGTACAGACGTGGTCCTGGTACTGGGTGGTTTCATCCGGGCGGCCCTTGATGCCGTTGGCGAACGAGCTTGCGGCATTCGACGACACCTCCGAGCCGAACAGGTCCAGGGACGAGCTGAACCAGAAATTGAGATAGCGCTGCAGTAGCGGCAGATCGACCACACCCTGGCCCCGCAGCGCCTGCACATCGTCCGTGCCGAGTTCCTTCATCACTTCGAGGGTGCGCCTGACCACCCGGCCGATGCCGGTTTCGCCGACGAACATGTGGTGCGCTTCTTCCGTGAGCATGAAGCGGCAGGTGCGCGCGAGCGGGTCGAAGCTCGATTCGGCCAGGCTCTTCAGCTGGAACTTGCCGTCGCGGTCGGTAAAGTAGGTGAAGCAGAAAAACGACAGCCAGTCGGAGATCGGCTCGTTGAAGGTGCCGAGGATGCGCGGCTTGTCCGCATCGCCCGAGTGGCGCGCGAGCAACTCTTCCGCTTCCTCGCGTCCGTCGCGGCCGAAATGGGCGTGCAGCAGATACACCATGGCCCACAGGTGGCGGCCTTCCTCGACGTTGACCTGGAACAGGTTGCGCAGGTCGTAGAGCGAAGGGCAGGTGTGGCCGAGCAGGTGCTGCTGTTCGACCGAGGCGGGCTCGGTGTCGCCCTGGGTCACGATCAGGCGGCGGAACTGGGAGCGGAACTCGCCCGGCACCTGTTGCCATACCGGCTCACCGAAGCTGTCGCCGAAGCCGATCTTGCGCTCGGGGATGGCGTCGGCGAGGAAAATGCCCCAGCGATAGTCGGGCATTTTCACCGCGCCGTAGGTGGCCCAGCCTTGCGCATCCACGCCGGTGGCGGTGCGCAGATAGACGTCGGCGGAGGCGAAATCATGCGGCCCCATCTCGCGCCACCAGTCGAGAAAGTGCGGCTGCCAATGTTCGAGCGCGCGCTGCAACGTGCGGTCGTTGGAAAGATTCACGTTGTTGGGGATCTTCTCGCTGTAATCGATGGCCATGTTGTATCTCCTAAATTCTTTCCCAGTTGAATTTCGCCTTCGAGCCGGTGCCGAAGACCTTCAGCGCGCCGTGCTCGCCGACCGCGTTGGGGCGGTTGAAAATCCAGTTCTGCCAGGCCGACAGCCGCCCGAAGATGCGCGTCTCCATGCTTTCCGCGCCGGTGAACCTCAAGCTCGCTTCCATGCCGGTGAGCGCATCGGGCGAAAGACTGGCGCGCTCCTCCAGCGCAATGCGCACTTCCTCGTCCCAGTCCAGATCGTCCGGGGTGAAGGTGACCAGGCCGAGCTTGGCCGCATTGTGCGCGTCGAGCTTCTCGCCGACGGCCTGGCGCGCTGCCTCGACCGGCTCCTCGCGCCCGCAGAAGCGCGTGGCCATGCGGGTGAGGTGGTTCACCATGGGATAGGCGCCGAAGTTGAGTTCGGACAGGACCATGCGCGGCGCCTTCTCCGGGTCGTCGGGCAGCTGCAGCATGTAGCTGCGGTCGGCGGCGAGCGCCAGTTCGGCCAGCGTTCCGGCAAAGCAGGAATCCGTATCGATGATGGCGAACAAGGTGCGCGAGGATACGTCCAGTCGTGCCAGCGTGCGCCGCAGCAGGCCCGCGGTCTCGCGCACGAACCAGTGCGCGCGGTGTTTGGCCAGAACGGCGTCCACGGCCAGCACGCTATCGATATTGCCGCGGGTCTTCAGTTGCCAGGTGCCGATTTCAAGCTCATTCGTGCGCAGCATGAGAATCGCGTCATCCAGCTCGCGCGCCATTTGCAGCGGCCACCAGGCGATGCCGGCGGCGAGGATGCCTTCGATCGTGTCGGCTTGCGCCTGCCTCGGCCCGGAAACGGTAAGCGTGGCGGTGCGAGCGGCGCGGTCGATGACGGCATCCACGTATTCGTAGTGGTAGCCGTCCGCCTCGATCGTGCACTTGAGCGGGGTGAGGGTGACGCCCGGGGTGGGGGTGATGCCCGCGGCCTCGCGTGGCCGGCCGCTTGCCGCAGCCAGGCGCTCGGCATGTTCCCGGACCGCCTGGGCGAACGCCTGCGGCTTCGCGCTGTGATCGACCAGGCCCCAGGTCTTGGCGCGGTCCGCGCGCACGCCCTCGGTGGTGGTGCAGAAAAAATCGGCCAGGTCGCGCCGCACTTTTCTCTTGTCGGTGATGCGGGTGAGGCCGCCGGTGCCCGGCAGCACGCCCAGCAGCGGCACCTCGGGCAGGCTCACCGTGGAGGAGCGGTCGTCGATCATCAGGATTTCGTCGCAGGCGAGCGCGATCTCGTAGCCGCCGCCGGCGCAGGTGCCATTCACCGCGGCGAGGAACTTGAGCCCGTCGTTGCGGCTGGAGTCCTCCATGCCGTTGCGCGTCTCGTTGGTGAACTTGCAGAAATTCACCTTCCAGCCGTGACTGGACTGGCCCAGCATGTAGATATTGGCGCCGGAGCAGAACATGCGCTCGCGCGCCGAAGTGAGGACCACGCAACGCACCTCGGGGTGCTCGAAGCGGATTCGGTTCAAGGCGTCGTAGAGCTCGATGTCCACGCCGAGGTCGTAGGAGTTGAGCTTCAGTTTGTAGCCGGGCTTGATGCCCTTGTCCTCATTCACGTTCATGGCGAGGGTGGCGATTGCGCCTTCGACGCTCATGCGCCAGTGGGCGTAGCGATCAGGATGGGTGTCGAAGCTGATGCGTGCCGGGTCTGCTGCTTTGGTCACGGGTGCTTGCATGGTTTCTCCTGGTTCAAGAGTCTTTTACAAAACGAGGGGCTAAGGAAGGGGAGGGACCCTTCCTTTCCCTCCCTGCTCCCCTCGTGCTCCCCTAAGTCGGACCGTAGCAAAATGACTTTTGCTACGGAATCTAAGCTGCAACAGCCTTGCGCAACTGCTGCAGGCTTTGTTCAATGCTCTTGTGCGCGGTATCGACGGTCACGTCCGCGCGGCCGTACAGCGTGTTGCGGCCGCGCAGGATGCGGTGCAGATCTTCCATGGCTTCGCGGTTTCCCGTCATCGGACGGGTGTCGCCCTGCGCCACCACGCGTGCCATGTGCTCTTCGGGCTGCGCCTTGAGCCACACGGTGCGGCAGGTCGAGAGCAACAGGTCGTAGGTGCCGGGCTCGGACACGATCGAGCCGCCGGTGGCGATGACCGCGCGCTCGCTTTTCTTCACCACGTTCTCCAGGCAACGCCGCTCGTAGCGGCGATAACCGGCCTGGCCGTAGAGCAGGAAGATTTCCGACAGGCTGGTCCCGGCCTCGCGCTCGACTTCGCGGTCGAGTTCGATGAACGGGACCGCCAGTTCCTTTGCCAGCCTGTTTCCGAGGGTGGACTTGCCGGCGCCGCGCAGCCCGATGAGGGCGATACGCTTCACGCGGTCGGTATGCGCAGTGCCGTAATCGCGCATCAGTTGCGAGCGCACCAGCGGAAGTTTCTGCGCCGGCAGGCGCTGCAGGAACTGCCAGATCAGCGCGAGCTCAGCCGGCTGCTCGGAGCCTTGCTGCAGGAACTCGGTCAGGGACAGATTCAGCGCAGTGGCGATTCTCTGCAGCAGCAGCACCGATACATTGCCCTGCCCGGATTCGAGCTGTGCGAGGTAGCGTTCGGATACGCCCGAATCGTGCGCCAGGATCTTGCGCGTCATGCCGCGCCGGGCGCGCGCGTCGCGCACGCGCTCGCCCAAAGCGCGCAGGAACGCCTCGTCCGCCGCTGCGGTCGATCTGGATTTTTGTGGAGTTTCGCGAGCGCCCATCGTATCTACTTCGCAGTATGCATTATAGTGCTTGCAAAATGATTGGCCGGCATTATAATGCAGATTCGCGAAATAGCAAGCGGCCGAGAGTAAAATTAAAAATCAATCAAAAGAGGGGGAGTTTTCATGAGCAAATCGTTGCGTAGCCTGCTGGCGCTGTTTCTGGCCGGCGCAGCCACATCCGCGGTCGCGGATATCACCATCGGCGTGACCCTGTCGGCTACCGGACCAGCGGCGTCGCTGGGCATACCGGAAAAGAACACCATAGCGCTGATGCCGACGACGATGGGCGGGCAGAAGGTTAAGTACGTGATACTGGATGACGCCACCGATCCGACCGCCGCCTCCAAGAACGCGCGCAAGCTCACCAGCGAAGACAAGGCGGATGTCATTATCGGTTCGAGCACCACGCCGACAGCGACCGCGGTGCTGGAAGTGGCGGCGGAGACGAAGACTCCAATGATAACTCTGGCGCCTTTCGCGCCCGCGGCGGACAAGGCCGCATGGGTATTTCAGCCGCCGCAGGATTTCGGCATCATGGCCGGCGCGATCGTCGCGCACATGATGGCCAATGGCGTGAAGACCATGGCGTTCATCGGCTACAGCGACGGCTACGGCGAACTGTGGCTGCGTGTCATGAACGGCATCACCGCGGCCAAGGGCATAAAGATAGTCGCGACCGAGCGCTACAACCGCACCGATACCAGCGTCACCGGTCAGGTTCTGAAGATCCTCAGCGCGAATCCGGATGCGGTGCTGGTGGTGGGCTCGGGCACGCCGGCGGTGCTGCCGCAGGCGACGCTGGTCGAGCGCGGCTACAAGGGGCAGGTTTACCAGACCCACGGCATTGCCAACAACGATTTTCTGCGCGTGGGCGGCAAGAACGTCGAGGGCGCGGTATTGCCGGTCGGTCCGGTGCTGATCCCGAATCAACTGCCCGACAGCAATCAGAGCAAGAAACCAGCGCTCGAATACATCAAGGCTTATGAGGGCACGTACGGCGCTGGCAGCCACTCCACCTTCGGCGCGCACACCTGGGACGCGGGCCTGATGCTGCAGCGCGCCGTCCCCGAGGCCCTGAAAAAAGCCAAGCCCGGGACCGCTGAGTTCCGCGCTGCCTTGCGCGAAGCCCTGGAAAACATCAAGGACCTGGCGGCGACTCACGGCGTATTCAACTTTTCTCCCACCGATCATAAAGGGCTGGATGGACGCGCGGTGGTGATGGTGCGCATCGAGAACGGCGCCTGGAAGCTGCTGCACTAAACTATGGCGGTGGACCTGACCATACTGGTCGGCACCATGACCAGCACGGCCGAACTGGTGGCGCAGGCGGTGCAACTCGCGACCGAAGAAGACGACGCGCGCATCGACATCAAGCCCATGGATGGGCTTGATGCGGGCGTGTTCGCCGGCGGCGGCTTGTACCTGATCTGCACGTCCACGTATGGCCAGGGTGACGTGCCGGACAATGCCAAGGCCCTGTACGCGTCCTTGCAAAGCGCACGCCCCGATCTCTCGGGCGTGGAATACGGCGTGATCGCGCTGGGCGATCGCACCTATGCCGAAACCTTCTGCTTCGGCGGCAAACGCTTCGACGAACTTCTGACCGAACTGGGCGCGCGCCGGCTGGGCGAGGTGTTCCGCCATGACGCGAGCGCCGGCACCATGCCGGAAGAGCTGGCGGCCGAGTGGGCGATCGGCTGGATAGAAAACGTAAAAGCAGGCCGCGCCCTCATGGCCTGAATGCATCGCCGCCATGACCACATCGATGCAATTTCAGGAACTGGTGGCGCCCATCGCGCGCTTTGCGCAAGGCCGCGCGCTCGACGCGGCGCTGCAGCGCGACCTTAACCGCGAATTTCCACCAGAGGGCGAACCGTTTCAGCGGATCCGCGAGGCTTGCCACGCCGGCATCGCCGCGGGCTGGATGTGCGGCCAGGGTGATGCAAAGCGACGCTTCGGCCGTATTTTCGAGGCCGGCGACGCTACCCATGGATTCAGCGTGGACGTGGTCGATATCACCGACCTCGTCGGCAATCACCATCGTCATCCCACCGGCGAAATCGACATGATCATGCCGGTCACGCCGGAGGCAAAGTTCGACGGCAGGGGCGCGGGCTGGCTGGTGTATGCTGCGGGCTCTGGGCACCGCCCCACAGTGAGCGCAGGGCGCGCCCTGATTCTGTATTTGCTGCCCGAGGGCAAGATCGAATGGACTCAACAATAAGAGGCCGTTTCAGAATTAGAGGCCGTTTCAGAATTATCGAAACGGCCCCTGACTTAGGGGAGCATGAGGGGATGCGCCCCGAAGGTTTCGATCCCCCTTGTGGGGAAAGTCCCCTCGGGGGATATCCCCTCATTTTGTAATGAACTCTAAGAACAGAGCGAGGAGATCAATATGCCGGGACTATCGTCAGCCGACCATAGCGTCAGCCCACCCATAGTCGAGATCCCGCGCGATTACAACGCTGCGCACGATCTGATCGAGCGCAATCTCGGCGCCGGCCGCTCGGGCAAAATCGCCTTCATCGACGATCATGGCAGCATCACCTACGGTCAGCTGGCCGAACGCGTCAACCGCGCCGCCAATGCGCTAAAGGGTCTCGGCCTGGCGATGGAAGATCGCATCATGCTGGCGCATCTGGACACCATCGATTTCCCGAGCGTGTTCCTGGGCGCGATCAAGGCGGGCATCGTGCCCATCGCCGGCAACACGATGCTGACCACGGCCGATTTCCTGTTCATGCTCAACGACAGCCGCGCCAAGGCGCTGGTGGTGTCCGAGCAGTTGCTGCCGACCTTTGCGCCGCTGTTGGACAAGCACGCCGGCAAGCTGCCTTTTCTCAAGCACGTGATCGTATCGGGCAAGGATGCACACGGCCACCTGTCGCTGGCCCAGTTGATGAACAAAGCCGGCACCGCCTGCGAGCCGGCGCCGACCACCTGCGACGACGTGTGCTTCTGGCTGTATTCGTCGGGATCGACCGGCCTGCCCAAGGGGACGGTGCACCTGCAATCGCATCTGATCCAGACCGCCGAACTCTACGCCAGGCCGGTGCTGGGCATACGCGAGGACGACCTCGTATTCTCGGCGGCGAAGCTGTTTTTTGCCTATGGCCTGGGCAATTCCCTGACGTTCCCGATGTCGGTCGGGGCCACCGCCATACTGATGGCCGAGCGCCCGACGCCGGCGAGTGTGTTCCAGCGCCTGCAGCAACACCGGCCGACGATTTTCTATGGCGTGCCCACCCTGTTTGCGGCGCTGCTGGCCAGCCCCGATATGCCGAAGCGCGAAGCGCTCAATCTGCGCGTGTGTACCTCGGCGGGAGAGGCCCTGCCAGCCGATATCGGCGTGCGCTGGACCAGGCACTTCGGCGTGGAAATCCTGGATGGGCTGGGTTCGACCGAGATGCTGCACATTTTCCTCTCGAACCGGCCGGGCGAAGTGCGCTATGGTTCGACCGGCAAGCCCGTGCCCGGTTACGCCCTGCGCGTGGTCGACGACGCCGGCAATCCGGTGAAGCCGGGCGAGCTCGGCGAACTGCAGATCAACGGCCCTACCAGCGCCTCCTGCTACTGGAATAACCGCGCCAAGAGCCGCGCCACCTTCATGGGCGACTGGACGCGCAGCGGTGACAAGTACACCGTGGACGAGGCGGGGTACTACACGTATTCCGGTCGCACCGATGATATGCTCAAGGTCGGCGGCATTTATGTTTCACCGTTTGAGGTTGAGGCCGCGCTCCTGACCCATCCGGATGTGATCGAGGCGGCGGTGATCGGGCAACCGGACGAAGACGATCTGATCAAGCCCAAGGCCTATATCGTCATCAAGCCGGGCGTCGCGGCTGACGCGGCGCTGGCCGAGCAGTTGCAGCAGCACGTCAAGTCCAAGCTCGCGCCTTACAAGTACCCGCGCTGGGTGGAGTTTGCAAGCGAGTTGCCGAAAACGGCGACCGGGAAGATCCAGCGTTTCAAGCTGCGTGCCAAGTCGCAGGCGGCGAAATAGCAATCCGCATTTCAACGAGGAGGATTACATGAGCATGAACCAAACCTTCGGCCGGCGCGAGTTTCTCAAGACCGCCGCGGCCGCGGCCGGTGTCGTCAGCCTGCCGAATTTGGCGTTTGCGCAAGGCGCAAAAATTAGGATCGGCCTGATGCTGCCCTACACCGGCACTTACGCGCAACTCGGCGTGGCCATCACCAACGGCTTCAAGCTGGCAGTGGCGGAGTCGGGCGGGAAGCTCGGCGGTCGCGAGCTGGAGTATTTCACCGTAGACGACGAATCCGATCCGGCCAAGGCAACCGACAACGCGAACAAGCTCGTGACCCGCGACAAGGTGGACGTGCTGATCGGCACGGTGCACTCCGGCGTGGAGATGGGCATCGTCAAAATCGCGCGCGAAACTGGGGTGCTGCACATCAATCCGAATGCGGGCGCGGATGTCGCCACCGGGGCGCTGTGCGCGCCCAACATATTCCGCACCTCGTTCACCAACTGGCAGCCCGCCTATCCGATGGGCAAGGTGCTCGCCGACCGCGGCATCAAGAAAGCCGTTACGCTCACCTGGAAATACGCTGCCGGCGAAGAGGCCATCAACGGCTTCAAGGAAGGCTTCACCAAGGCCGGCGGCACGGTCGTGAAGGAACTGTTCCTGCCGTTCCCGAATGTGGAATTCCAGTCGCTGCTGACCGAGATCGCCTCGATCAAGCCCGACGCCGTGTTCGTGTTCTTCGCCGGCGGCGGCGCGGCCAAGTTCCTCAAGGACTGGCAGGCGGCCGGCTTGAAGGGCAAGATTGGGCTGTACGGCTCGGGGTTTCTGACCGACGGCATTCTCGATGCCGTGGGCGATGCCGCCGAGGGCATCGAAACCACGCTGCACTACGGCGACGGCATCGAAACGCCCAAGAACAAGACGTTCCGCCTGAATTACGCCAAGACCTACAAACTGCAGCCCGACGTGTACGCGGTGCAGGGCTACGATGCCGGTCTGCTGCTGGCCGCCGGCCTGAAGGCAGTCAATGGCGACGTGAGCAAGAAGAAGGAGCTGATTGCAGCGTTGGAGAAGGCCAAGATCGACAGTCCGCGCGGCGTCTGGACCATGTCGAAGGCGCACAATCCGATCCAGGACATCTACCTGCGCAAGGTCGTGGGCAAGGAGAACAAGGTGATCGGCGTGGCGCACAAGGCGCTCGCCGATCCGGCGCGCGGCTGCAAAATGGGTTGAAGCGAAAACCGCAGGGTGTTTATGCGGAGCGAAAGGCCGGCGCAAGCCGGCCTTTGTTTGGGACCGCCCGCCGTTGTTGCAGAGTTCCAATTTTGGATAAAAAGCAGACTCAAGCCGTTATTGCTTTTATCCATAACCCTGTTTTCTATACGGATGCGCTTTTTATCCGTATAGAAAACAGGGTTGGCGCGCGCAGCGCGCAATAGTCGCGTGCCGACATCGGCGGACGTAGGGGGTACCTCAAGCTGCAGCGATCGAACTTGCGCGGACGGCGGCCCGTCCGCGCGGATCGCCGATTGCGCACGGATGAAAAGCACATCCGCGCGCAATCGGTGATCTTGGATAAAAGCAACCCCGGGCCTTGCCTGCTGTTAACCGTAACCGTCAATATAGAATCACGGTTGGCGCGCGCAGCGCGTAAATCCGCTCGTCGCATGTGACGGAATTTAGGACGCCGTATAAAGTTTGACTGTTCACGCTTCCCGCTTCACACTTCAGCTACCCTATGGACGCAAACACTTTTCTGATCCAGGTATTGAACGGGGTCCAGTACGGCTTGCTGTTGTTCCTGGTGGCGAGCGGGCTGACGCTGATCCTGGGCATCATGGGCATCATCAATCTGGCCCATGGCAGCTTCTACATGGTGGGTGCCTATCTCGCGTTCTCGCTGTCGCAGCATTTCGGCAGCCTGTGGCTGGCGATGGCGGGCGGGGTGGTGATTGCAGTGGCGATCGGCCTCCTGCTCGAGTGGCTCCTGATCAGCCGCTTGTACCACCGCGATCATTTGTACCAGGTGCTGCTTACTTACGGCTTGATCCTGATATTCGAGGAACTGAGGAGCGTGGTCTTCGGCGATGACGTGCACGGGGTGGCCGTGCCGGCGCTGCTGCAGGCCTCGATCCCGCTCACCGACACGCTGAGCTACCCGGTGTACCGCCTGTGGATGTCGGCGGTGTGCCTCGCGCTCGCCATCGGCATGTATCTGCTGATCCAGAAGACCCGGCTGGGCATGATGATTCGCGCCGGCGCGGCGAACCGCGAGATGGTGCAGTCGCTCGGCATCAACATCGATCTGCTGTACCGCCTGGTATTCGCGCTGGGCGTGGCGCTGGCTGCGTTCGCCGGCATGATTGCGGCGCCGGTGGCTTCGGTGTTTCCCGGCATGGGCAATCAGGTGCTCATCGTCTGTTTCGTAGTGGTTGTGATTGGCGGAATTGGTTCGGTGAAGGGCGCGATGCTGGCGGCGATCCTAATCGGCCTGGTGGATACATTCGGCAAGGTGATCACGTTCGAGATCGGCGGCGTGCAGCTATTGCCGGAACTCTCCGGCATGATGATCTACGTGCTGATGGCAGTCGTCCTGCTCGCGCGGCCGGAAGGCTTGTTCGGGAAAGGCGGCTGATGCGCCAGGTTCGCGTCGCCACCGTCGTCCTGCTCGCGTGCCTGCTCGCGCTGGCGCTGCTGCCGCTCTTCGCCGAGAAGTATTACATCCAGCTGTTCACCAAGATGATGATCATGGCGATTTTCGCCATGAGCCTGGATCTGCTGGTCGGCTACACCGGCCTGGTGAGCCTGGGGCATGCGGCGTTCTTCGGCGTCGCCGGCTACGTCCTCGCCTTCGCCGCGCCGCAGTACCAGGCGGCGAACCTGTGGCTGTCGCTGCCGCTTGCCATGGCGGGCTCCGGACTGCTCGCCCTGGTCATCGGCGTGCTGGTGCTGCGCACCTCGGGCATCTATTTCATCATGGTCACGCTTGCCTTTGCGCAAATGGTGTTTTTCGTGTTCCACGACACCAAGATCGCCGGCGGCGCCGACGGCATCTACGTGTATGCAAAACCGGTCGCCGCCATCGCCGGCTGGGAGCCGTTCAGCCTGGAGAACCACACCCATTTCTACTTCGTGGTGCTGGTGCTGCTGGTGCTGGTGTACGCCTTGCTGCGCATGCTGCTCGGGTCGCTGTTCGGCCGGGTGATCGTCGGCATCCGCGTCAACGAGCAGCGCATGCGCTCGCTCGGCTATCGCACTTTCCGCTATAAGCTGGTGTGCTTCGTGATCGCGGGCGCGCTCGCAGGCATGGCGGGCTACTTCGCCGCGGCCCAGTTCGGCTTCGTCAGTCCCGATATCCTCGGCTGGCATCAATCGGGCGGCGTGCTCATGATGGTGATCCTGGGCGGCATGGGAACCTTGAACGGCGCGATCCTCGGGGCCTTCGCCATGATGCTGCTCGAGCTCGGCTTCCAGGGGCTGCCGGTCATGGGCGGGGAGGACATCGGCAAGCACTGGCAGTTGCTCATGGGCGGGTTCATCGTGTGCGCCGTGCTGCTGCTTCCGCACGGTCTGCTCGGCCTCGGGCGGCTCGCGTCTCGGTTGCTGCGAAAACCGGGGGAGGCGGGCGATGGCTGAAGCCGTGCTGCGCACCGAACGCCTGTCCAAGCACTTCGGCGGGCTCGCCGCGGTGAACGACGTTTCGCTGGAGTTTTTCACCGACCAGATCCATGCCGTGATCGGCCCCAACGGCGCCGGCAAGACCACGCTCGCGAGCCTGCTCTCCGGCGACCTTGCTTCCACCTCCGGCCGCATCTATCTGGACGGCAAGGACATCGCAGGGCTGTCGGCTGATCGCATCTCGCAGCGCGGCGTGGGGCGCAGCTACCAGAAGACCAATATTTTCCTGCCGTTCACCGCGTTCGAGAACTGCAGGCTCGCGGCCCAATCGCGCCTGAAGAGTTCGATGCGCTTCACCCGGCCGGCGCTGCGGTACCATGACGTGTCGCAACAGGCGCTGCGCGCGCTGGTGGAGGTGGGGCTCGAGCATCGCGCGGAGGTGCCGGCCGCAACGCTGTCGCACGGCGAGCAGCGCCAGCTCGAGATCGCCATGACGCTTGCCACCCGTCCGCGCATCCTGCTGCTCGACGAGCCCCTCGCCGGCATGGGCAGCGAGGAATCGGCGCGCATGGTGGAGTTGCTGCAAAAGCTCAAGCAGGCGCACGCGATGCTGCTGGTCGAGCACGACATGGATGCGGTGTTCGCGCTCGCCGACCGGCTGACGGTGATGGTCAACGGTAGCGTGCTGGAATCCGGTCCGCCGGAACAGATCCGCGCCAGCGCCGCGGTGCAGGAAGCCTACCTCGGCATCGAAGAAGCGCATCATGTCTGACCTGAATATTTTCACCACGAAGGACACAAAGGACACGAAGCTCGTTTTCGAAGCAAGATATTCCTTCCTGTCCTTTGTGGTTAATGCTTTTTCTCCCGGAATATGCCAGTGATCGATATTCCGTTGATAGATGCCCGCGGCATCCACACCTACTACGGGGTGAGCCACATCCTGCACGGTGTGGACTTCACCGTGCGCCGCGGCGAAACCGTGGGCCTGATGGGCAGGAACGGCATGGGCAAGACCACGCTGCTCAGGAGCGTGCTCGGGCTGGTGCGGCCGCGTAGAGGCGAAGTGCGCATCGCCGGCGCCGTGATGACCGAGGCCGCTCCGCATGCCATCGCGCGCAAGGGCATCGCGTATGTGCCGGAAGGGCGCGGCATCTTCCCCACGCTGTCGGTGCGCGAGAACCTGGTCATGGCGGCGCGCGCCGGCGCGGACGGTCGCCGTGACTGGACCTTCGAGCGCGTGATGCAGACTTTTCCGCGCCTGGCCGAGCGCCTCGATCACGGCGGCGCGCAGCTCTCCGGCGGCGAGCAGCAGATGCTGACCATCGGGCGCGCGCTCATGACCAATCCCGATCTGCTGATTCTCGACGAGGCGACCGAAGGCCTGGCGCCGAAGATCTCGCGCGAGATCTGGGGCATCATCGGCCAGATCAAGCAGGCCGGGATCGCAGCGGTGATCGTGGACAAGAACTTTGCCGCCGTGTCCGCCGTCGCCGATCGCGCCTTGGTCCTGGTGAAAGGCGCCACGGTGTACGAGGGCAGCACCACCGAGCTGCGCGCGCAGCCGGATCTGCGGGCGAAATACCTGGGCGTGTAACTGGCGCTTGCCGCCGCTCGCGCCTGGATCGATGCTACAGACTCTGACTCTGACCCGCTCTAAGTTTGCTCCGCGGCGCGCTTTTTTTCGGAGATTTCCTGAATCATCCCGAAGATTGCCGGCCGGCCACGGTAGGTCGCCCGAATGCCTTGCAATTCAAGCTCGATGATCGAGCCGTCTTTGCGCACGGCGGCGAAAGCGTGGCTGGCGGGGTCCGGTTCCTCCTCAAACAAACGGCGCAGGGTGTCGGCCGCCGCCGCAACGACCTTCTCGGCCGGAATCGACACCAGGTCCTTGTCGATTAACTCGGCCTCCGAAGCGTAGCCGAGAATTTGGATGAAGCGGGGATTGCAATAGGCAAGCCTTTGGTCCTGAATGACGAATATCCCGGTGAACCACTGCTCTACCAGACTCCGGAACCGGGTTTCGGTTTCGACCAGCTCGCGCTCGGCCTGCTTGCGCCCGGTGATGTCGCGCAAGGTAGCGACGGTCTTCAATTCGCCATCGGCGCCGCGCACGATCGTCGCGGAGACCGAGCATGGAACGAGGGATCCATCGCTGTTCCTGAACATCGATTCCACGTCGATGGCCCGGCCGCGTTGCTTGATGGCTTGCAGGATGGCGTCTCTGAAATAGGAATCGGCACACAATGCATTCACCGATGTTCCGATAAGATCCTCCCTCTTGTATTGCCCCTTCGACAGCGTCGCGACCTGGGGGCTCATCTCCAATATGGTTCCATCCAAACTCGTCTCGACATAGACGTCCTGCAGATTGTCGTAGATGCTCCGGTATTTCTCTTCGCTCTCGCGCAGCTTGCGGTTCGCCGCCTCCAGTTGCGCCATCTTGTCCTCGACCTTGCGCGCGAGCGCCGACTCGTGCAGAGCGTGGGAAGTGAGGTCGTCCAGCGGCGATGCCGGGGCGGGCGCGGCGCGCCCGGCCCACTGCTGCAGCACCGCGCGCAGTTCCCGCAGAAACACCTCCGCCTCCACGGGTTTGATGAGATAGCGCACCGCGCCCAGCGCCATTGCGAATTGCTCGTCGTCCGGATGGACATAAGTGGCTGAGTAGAAAATGAACGGAATGGACCTGAGCCCCGCATCCTGCATCCAGGCGCGGCACAGGGCAAAGCCGTCCATCTTCGGCATCAGCACGTCGGAGACGATGGCATCGGGCCGGTCGCGCCGTGCGGCGGCCAGCGCCTCCAGACCGTCGCCCGCAACCGTCACCCGGTAGCCATTGGCCTCGAGCAGCATCTTGAGGAGAGTGCGGTTCTCCTCGTGGTCCTCGAC
>CABECK010000005.1_pt1 | contig 23200 bp, 28 predicted proteins | sample 3132801 | NCBI WGS metagenome assembly CABECK01 (sample SAMEA5534348, study PRJEB31848) | metagenome | biome: tundra; feature: field; material: soil | place: USA | collected 2013-05 | depth 0.45 m | reverse complement strand
CGACACCGCATTGACCGCCACGTGGCCGCCAAAGCGGATGGTGAGCTCGCGGGTTTCCAGCGCGAAAGTCATCGCCGCTCGTATTTGGGCAGATTTCGGCGCAGCTAGACGGCGCCGGCCGCGCGCTCGTGCTGACTATCGCGTGGCCGGCAGCATCAGTGGTCAGCGCTTGTTGCGGATCGGGATGTTCATGTCCTCGATCTTGATTTCGCGCACCAGCTCGGGCACGCCCCAGGCGAATGCAGGGTCGACCTTGATCTTGAAGTGATACATCGACTGCAGCGCCTGGTGATCCTCCTTGCGGAAAACCATCTTGCCCTTGGGCGTTTCGAAAGACATACCTTCCATGGTCGAAATCAGCTTTTCGGTAGCGGTGTTGCCGCCGGTCTTCTTCAACGCTTCCACCACCGCGATCCCGGCGGACATGCCACCCGCGGTGAAGAAATCGGGCGGCGTCTTGTATTTCTTGTAATGCTCCGCCACCAGCCACTCGTTCACCCGGTTCTTGGGAATGCCGAAGTAATAATAAGCCGCGCCCTCCATGCCGGGAAAGTTCTTGTACGCGGCCATCGCCGGCAGAATGTTGCCGCCGGTTGCGATCTCGATGCCGTAGCGCTTCGGGTCCAGATCGGCGATCTTGAACGGATTGCCGGCACCGGCCCAGATGATGAAAATGACCTTGCGTCCCGGCTTGTCCTTGAGCGCATCGAACAGGCGTTGCGCGCCGGCGGTGAAATCGGTGGTGCTGGTCGGCAGGTATTCCTCGTGCACGATCTTGGCATTCTTCAGCGCGTCCTTGAATGCCTTGACGCCGTCGCGGCCGAAAGCGTAGTCCTGCGCCAGCGTCGCGATCGACACGCCCGCTTTATCCAGGGCAACCGCGTTCGAAATCGCGTCCTGCGAAGAATTGCGGCCGGTGCGGAAAATGTAGCGGTTCCATTTGTCGCCGGTGATCGAATCGGCGACGGCCGGCTCGACCAGCAGAATCTTCTTGTATTCCTCCGCCACCGGCAGCATCGCCAGCGCCACGCCCGAGCCCGTCGGTCCGATCGCGATATCGGCCTTGTCGTCGGCAAAGGCCGAAGCGAGCTGAGACTTGCCCACGTCGGGCTTGCCCTGAGTGTCCTTTTCGATGAGGACGAGTTTGTGGCCGTTGACCATCATCGTACCGTTGGTCGCGTATTCCAAGCCCATCAGAAGGCCGGTCTGGGTCTGCTTGGCATAGGCCTCGAGCGCGCCGGTCTTGTCGTAGACATGGGCGATCTTGATGTCCTGTGCCGCGGCAATACCCGAGCACAGGGAAAGGGCAGAAAAGCTGGCGTATAGCGCCAGCGCGAAGCCAGTGATGGTCTTACGTTTGAGCTGCATGAAGCCTCCTTTTTTTGTATGAATCGGTTCCGGCTCGGCGGGGAATACCTCCCCGTTTGGCCCGAATTCTACCGGAGTCGAACGCGAACCTGTGGAAAAAATCGAATTCCTGGCGCCCCCGGTCAATAGCGGGAAGGGCCGGTCGCTCGCCATCTCCGACGAGAACGCGCAGGCGGTGGAAGATAAGCGACGCCCCCGCTCCACAGCTATTGCCGTTACATTTTGTAACACTTAAATTGCCGCTGAGCATCGCGACTGTGATACGCTTTCCCTCAGCGAGATTCGTGACCATGAAAGCAGTGAAAGCAACATTGAGCTTAGTCGTGTTCGTGTTTGGCGCTATCGCAGGCGTGCCGGCACTGGCGTGGCATCATGGTGGAAACGCGCGCTTTGGCGTTTTCATCGGCGCTCCGGGTTATTGGTATCCTCCCTACTACTACCCACCGTACTATCCCCCCTACTATCCGCCAGTAGTCGCAGTACAGTCCGCGCCGCCGACCTACATCGAACAGGGAGGAGCGCAGCCCGCGCCGTCGCAGTCGAATTGGTGGTACTACTGCGCTGACGCGAAGGCCTATTACCCCTACGTCAAGGAATGTCCGGCAGGCTGGCAACGGATAGCCCCGCAGCCGCCCTCCTAGCCCGGATTTGCAAACCATGACCCGCGCATTTCGACTCACGCCCCTGCTAGCGCTGCTGCTGGTTGGCGCGTGCACGACGCTGCCCTCCGGTCCCGGGGTGATGGTGCTGCCGGGCACCGGCAAGAGCTTCGACCAATTTCGGGCCGACGATTTCGACTGCAGACAATTTGCCAGCATGCAGGTAGGCGGGACTGCGCCCAATCAGGCCGCCACGGACAGCGGGCTCAAGAGTGCCGCAGTCGGTACCTTGGTCGGCGCCGCAGCCGGCGCCGCCCTCGGTGGCAGCAGCGGCGCTGCCGTGGGAGCCGGTACCGGGCTGGCAGTGGGCGCCCTGGCGGGAACGGGCGCCGCAGAGGGCTCTGCGTATGGCCTGCAACGGCGCTACGATTACGCCTACATCCAGTGCATGTACGCCAAAGGCCACAAAGTCCCGGTGTCCGGAAACCTCACGAGTTCGAATCCGAACCCGGCCGCGCCTTACACACCGCCGCCGCCACCCGGATCGCCTCCGCCGCCACCACCCGGATCGCCTCCGCCGCCCCGCTGATTTTGCAATCATGCGACCGGGCACGTCTGGGGTTACTTGGCCAATCGGGTTTCGGCGAACGCGCCGCGTCTTGACCTTGCTGATGGTGCTGTTGGTCACGGTAGCGACCGCCTCCGCATTCGCTCGCGGTGGCGGTGGCAGGGGGCACTCTGGCGGCCGCCACTTCAGCGGCGCTCACATCGGCGGCCATCACTTCGGCGGACCGCGTGTAGGCTTCGGCGTTATCGTGGCTGCGCCAGCCTTCTGGTATTACCCCCCTCTTCCCTACTATCCGCCGGTTGCCATGGCACCGTCTGCGCCGCCGGTCTACATTGAGCGGGGCAGCGAGTCGTCCGCGCCAGATCGACCCGCGGGATATTGGTATTACTGCGCAGACGCCCAGGCCTATTACCCCTACGTCAAGGAATGTGCGGGAACTTGGCAGCCGGTAGCGCCGCAGGCTCCCCAAGGCCAGTGATCCGGCCGGCTGGTCGATCTCTGGTTGCCGCGCGCTGTAAAAACGACGGGCGCGAGATAACCGCGGCGCGCAGCCCGGTTTATTTTGGGCAGTTATTGCGGCTGGACTGAAACAAATCTAGTTGAGCCGCTTCTGCTCGGTTTCGGCCGGGTCCCGCGGACCCTCCAGTTCCGCCGCGCCGCGCTCGACCGGGTCCGATGTGCTTGCTTCCTCGGTCGCGTGCTTGCGGAAAAACCGCTCGATCAGCTGCGCCAGCAAAATCCCGAACTCGTACAGCAGGCACATCGGGATTGCCAGGAGCAGCTGCGACACCACGTCCGGCGGCGTGACGACGGCCGCCACGACGAAAGCGCCGACGATCACATAGGAACGGATGTCCTTGAGCTTTGCGATCGTGACCATGCCGGTGCGCACCAGCACCACCTCGATCAGCGGGATCTCGAAGGTAACGCCGAAGGCGACGAACATGGTGAGCACGAAGCTCAGGTAGGCCTCGATGTCCGGTGCCGGCGTGATGCTCTTGGGCGCGAATTGGATAATGAAGCGGAACACCCAGTTGAACACCACGAAATAGCAGTACGCGACTCCGGCCAGAAACAGCACGGTACTGCCGAACACCAGCGGCAGGGCGAAGCGCTTTTCGTGGCTATACAGGCCGGGCGCGATGAAAGCCCAGACCTGATACAGCACATAAGGCAGCGCCAGCAGAAACGCCGCCATCAATCCGACTTTGAGCGGCACCAGGAAGGGCGTGATGACGCCGGTGGCGATCATGTGCGTGCCTTCGGGCAGGGTGCGCATCATCGGCAGCGCCAGCAGGTCGTAGATCTGCGCCAGCCCGGGCCAGAACCAGAGCACCACGAACACCCCGAACACCGCGTAAATCGAACGCAGCAGCCGGTCGCGCAGCTCAACCAGATGGGAAATAAACGTTTCCTGCACGCTCACTTATGCTCGAGCCTTGGCGCCGCCGGCTCGGCAGCGGGCTTGGATTCCAGCCCGAGATCCATCTGCGCGGAAGCGGTTTGGGTTTGGTCGGCAGCCGCGGCGGCCGGGGGTTGTGCTGCAGTTGGGTCGGCTTTGTTTTCCGGAGTGCCGGAGATGCTTTGGTTCAGGGACTCCCCGGCGGCCTGCAGATCCTCGCCGACCTGGCTCACCGACTGCTCGACCGATTTTGCCGCATCCTGAAACGTCGACCTGATACTTTTCAGTTCGTCCAGATCCACTTCGCGCTGGATGTCGGCCTTGACGTCGTTGACATAGCGTTGCGCGCGGCCTAACAGGGCCCCCAGGGTGCGCGCGACCCGCGGCAGGCGCTCCGGGCCGATCACGATCAGCGCCACCAGGGCAATGACTATCAGCTCGGAAAATCCGACGTCGAACATTTCAGGCAGAAGAGGGGGTAGGGAGAAGGGCAAACAGGGGAGCGGGGCAAACAGGCCCCAGTTGCACCCCGGCCTATGCGCTCTTGGACTTCTCTTTGATTTCGCCCTCGATGATGTTGCCTTCCATCTTCTGCGAACTGCCGGCGGCCTCGGCGGGCTTGTCGGAGGTGCCCTCCTTCATTCCCTCCTTGAACCCCCGCACCGCCCCGCCCAAGTCGGCGCCGATGTTGCGCAACTTCTTCGTGCCGAATACCAGCATGACGATGACCAGAACTATCAGCCAGTGCCAAATACTGAATGAACCCATGACCTTACTCCTCTAAGGAATGACCGAACCCGGGGGCGCGGCCGCCTCGTATCTCCCTGAGCCAGCGGAAGCACCGCAAAGACGAACCGTCCGAGCGGAGTCTCGCTAACGTTTTATCATCCGCGGCAGAACTTCCTTGCCGCCGATGATGTGCATATGCAAATGATACACCTCTTGGCGGCCGACGCGGCCGGTGTTGATGACGGTGCGCCAGCCGTCGCCGCAGCCTTGCCCGATGGCCAGTTTCGACGCCAGCACCAGCATCTTGCCGAGCAGCATCTGATGGCCGAGGTCCACTTCCGCCAGCGAGGAAATGTGCACCTTGGGGATGACCATGAAGTGCACCGGCGCAACCGGGTGGACGTCGTGGAACGCGAAAATGTCCTCGTCCTCGTACACCTTCTTGCTCGGAATCTTGCCGTCGATGATTTTGCAGAAAATGCAGTCTTCCAAGATGCACCCCTTTACTTGCGCTCGGCTTCGACCCGCGGACTTTCGGTCCTGGCCGCCTTCTCGTCTATCCCGGAAATACCCTCGCGGCGCTTGAGCTCGTACAGCACATCGGCGGGACGCAGGCCGTAGTGCGCGAGCATGATCAGGCAGTGAAACCACAGGTCGGCGGTCTCGCCGACGATGCGCAGCTTGTCGCCGTCCTTGGCGGCCATTACCGTCTCGGTGGCCTCCTCGCCGATCTTTTTCAGGATCGCGTCTTCGCCGCGCGCGAGCAGTCTTGAGACGTAGGATGCATCGGCGTCGCCGCCCTTGCGCGCCTCGACCACGTCAGCCAGGCGTTCGAGTATGTCGCTCATTTTCGGTATATATCCTTGGGGTCTTTGATCACCGGGTCCGTCACGACCCATTTCCGGTCCGCGTACTTCTGGAAAAAACAGTTGTGCCGGCCGGTGTGGCAGGCGATGCCGCCGACCTGCTCCACGCAAAGTAATATTACGTCCTCATCGCAATCCAGACGCAGTTCGCGCACCTTCTGCACGTGGCCAGACTCCTCGCCCTTGTGCCACAATTTCCGGCGCGAGCGCGACCAATACACCGCTTCGCCGCTGGCAACCGTCTGCTCCAGCGCCGCGCGGTTCATCCAGGCGAACATCAGCACCTTGCCGGTGAGCGCCTCCTGCGCGATCACCGGCACGAGGCCGTTCGCATCCCAATTTACCTTGTCGAGCCAGTCCATGTCCGCCATCCAGTGTGACGCGTGAAGCACCTATGGCAATGCGTGAAAACCCGCCCTGGCTCACGCTCCACGGCATTCGGTATGCGCTTTCCGGTCGGCGCCCGACCCATCATAACCTCACCTCGATGCCCTTGGACCGCATCAGCTCTTTCGCCTGGCGCACACTGTACTCGCCGTAATGGAAAATGCTTGCGGCGAGCACTGCATCGGCCCTGCCCTCGAGTATGCCCGCGGCCAGGTGCTCGAGACTGCCGACTCCGCCACTGGCGATCACGGGCACGTCCACCGCCTCGGCCACCGCGCGCGTCAGCGCCAGATCGAAGCCGGACCTGGTGCCGTCGCGGTCCATGCTGGTGAGCAGGATTTCGCCCGCGCCCAGCGCCTGCATTCTACGCGCCCATGCCACCGCGTCCAAACCGGTGCGTTTGCGCCCTCCGTGGGTGTACACCTCCCAGCGCGGTTCGATACCGGCTTGCCCCGTGTCGGCGCTCTTGGCGTCCGCATTCGGATCGCCGCGTTTCGCGTCCGCATTCGGATCGCCGCGTTTCGCGCCCGCTGCTGGATCGACGCGTTTCGCGTCGATGGCCACGACGATGCATTGTGCGCCGTAGCGGCCGGAGGCGTCCGCCACCAGTTGCGGATTTTGCACGGCGGAGGTATTGATCGACACCTTGTCGGCTCCCGCGTTCAGTAGCCGGCACACGTCCTCGACCTTGCGCACTCCGCCCCCCACGGTGAGCGGGATAAACACCTGCGCCGCCACCGCCTCGACGATATGCAGAATCATGTCGCGCTCATCCGAACTCGCGGTGATGTCGAGGAAGGTGAGCTCGTCGGCGCCCTGGTCGTCGTAGCGGCGCGCAATTTCGACCGGATCGCCGGCATCGCGCAAGCCGACGAAATTCACGCCTTTCACCACGCGGCCGCGGGTGACGTCGAGACAGGGAATTACACGCTTGGCTAGGCCCATGGGGTGGGAGACGGGACGAGGGTGAAGAATGCCACCCCTGCGCTCAGCCTTCTCCCTTCTCCTTTTTCCCTTGTCCCAGTTTGTCCGCCATCGCCTGCGCCTTCTTGAAGTCCACCGTCCCCTGGTATATGGCGCGCCCGGTGATGACCCCGGTAATGCCTTCGGATTCGATTTTGCACAGGGCCTTGACGTCGGCGAGGTTGGTGAGCCCCCCGCTCGCGATCACCGGCACGACGAGCTCGCGCGCCAGTTTGATCGTGGCCTCGATGTTGACCCCGCTGAGCATGCCGTCGCGGCCAATGTCGGTATAAATCACGGCTTCGACGCCATAGTCCTGGAATTTGCGCGCCAGGTCGATCACGTCGTGCCCAGTCATTTTCGACCAGCCCTCGACCGCGACCTTGCCGTCCTTGGCATCCAGGCCGACGATGATATGGCCGGTGAAGGCGCTGCAGGCGTCCTGCAGGAAACCGGGATTCTTCACCGCCGCCGTGCCGATGATGATGTAGCTGATGCCGTCGTCGAGATAGCGCTCGATGGTGTCCAGATCGCGGACGCCGCCGCCCAGTTGTATCGGGATCCGGCCGCCAACCGCGCTGACAATGTCCTTGATCACGCTCTCGTTGCGCGGCTTGCCCGCAATCGCGCCATTCAGGTCAATCAGGTGCAGCCTGCGCGCGCCCTGGTCCAGCCAATGCCTGGCCACCGCCGCCGGATCGTCGGAGAACACGGTCTCCTTGTCCATATTGCCCTGTTCGAGGCGTACGGCGCGCCCCTCCTTGATATCGATCGCGGGGATGATAAGCATGGGTCGTTCTGGCTATGAAGGAAGAGGAAGAGCGGGCGCCTAGGGATTCCAGGTCACGAAATTGGCGAGCAGCGCAAGGCCGGCGGTCTGGCTTTTCTCGGGATGGAATTGCACAGCGAAAATATTATCCTGCGCCACGGCGCAGGTAAAGGGAAAACCGTAGATGCTGTACCCGGCAACCAGTTCCGGCTTGCCCGCCTCGACGTAATAACTGTGCACGAAATAATAACGGCTGGCGTCGGCGATGCCCCGCCACAACGCGTGCGGTTCGGCTTGCATCACCTCGTTCCAGCCCATGTGCGGCACCTTGAGCTTGCCGCCCTGCGCATCTTTCATCGCCCCCGGCGGAAAACGCTTGACCTGCCCGGGAAAAACGCCAAGGCCGGGCGTATCGCCTTCTTCGCTGCGCTCGAACAGCATCTGCAAGCCGATGCAAATGCCGAGAAAGGGCTTCGAGCGCGCCGCCTCGAGCACCGCCGGACGCAAGCCCCTGGCGTCCATCTCGCGCATGCAGCCGGGCATCGCGCCCTGGCCCGGGAACACCACACGCCCGGCTCGCCTCACGATCTCGGGATCGGACGTGACCCGCACGTCCGCATCCGGCGCGACGTGCTCCAGCGCCTTGGATACCGAGCGCAGGTTGCCCATGCCGTAGTCAATGACGGCGATTGTATTACTCATTAGTACGACAGTTCAAAAAAGCGTGAACCGCGGGGGACGCAGAGGAGGCGGAGGTTTTTCAAGGGTTTCCTCCGCGCCCTCTGCGGCAAAAAAAATGCACTGGTGACCTTGCTCCAACAGCGTCTAGAGAGAACCCTTGGTCGAAGGCACGACGCCCGCAGCGCGAGGATCGGGCTCGGCCGCCATGCGCAACGCGCGGCCGAAGGCCTTGAACACGGTCTCGCACTGATGGTGCGCGTTGTCGCCGCGCAGGTTGTCGATGTGCAGCGTCGCCTGGGCGTGGTTGACGAAGCCCTGGAAGAATTCGCGCACCAGGTCGACGTCGAACTCGCCGATCCAGGCGCGGCTGAACTTGAGCTGATAGACCAGCCCCGGACGTCCGGAAAAATCGATCACTACGCGCGACAGCGCCTCGTCCAGCGGCACGTAAGCGTGGCCGTAGCGGCGTATACCGCGCTTGTCGCCGAGCGCGTCGGCCACGGCCTGCCCCAGGCTGATGCCGACGTCCTCGACCGTGTGGTGGGCGTCGATGTGCAAGTCACCCTTGGCCGCGATCTCCAGGTCGATCATGCCGTGACGCGCCACCTGATCCAGCATGTGGTCGAGGAAAGGCAGGCCGGTGGCCAATTTGGCCGAGCCGGCGCCGTCCAGGTTAAGGCTGACGCCGATCTGGGTTTCACTGGTGTTGCGCGTGACCGAGGCAGTACGCATCTGGATCAGGGTGCTGATAAAAAACCTATTCTAGCCTTGAAGCGGCAATTGCGCCCGTGCGGACTCAAAGCGAGGCGCGCAGGGCCGCCAGGCACTGTGTGTTTTCTTCCGCCGTGCCCACGGTGATGCGCAGGCACTGCGCCAGCAGCGGATGGCTCCCGTGCAGGAGTTTGACCAGCACGCCGCGCTCCTTCATGCCCGCAAAGACCTTGCCCGCGTCGGGCACGCGTAGCAGCAGGAAATTGGCATCGCTCTGGAACGCAGTCACGCCACCCATGCGCGCGAGCTCCGCCTCAAGCCGGCCGCGCTCGCCGCGGATCGCGGCCGCCTGCTCTGCCAGCACGCCGGCATGCGCGAGCAACCTTTCGGCCACCAATTGCGTCAGCACGTTCACGTTGTAGGGCGGACGCACCTTGTCGAACTCGCGCATCCAGGCCGGGCTGCCTGCGGCATAGCCCAGGCGCAGTCCGGCCATGCCGCTTTTCGACAGTGTGCGCATGACAATGAGGTTGGGATGCTGCGCGAGGCGCTGCATGAAGCTCTTCTGCGCGAACGCATGGTAGGCCTCGTCCAGCACCACCACCCCGGGGGCGGCGTGCAGGATGCGCAGCACATCGGCTTCAGGGAACAGGTTGCCGCTCGGATTGTTCGGGTAGGCGATGAAAGTGAGCGCCGGCTGGTGCTCCTCGATGGCAGCGAGGAAACGCGCGCAGTCGAGCGTGAAGTCCGGGGCGAGCGGCACCCCCACATAGCGCATGCGGTTCACCAGCGCATACACGCGATACATGACGAAGGTGGGCTCGGGCGCGAGCACCACGGCGCCGGGCCGGGCCAGCGCCTGGACCATGATGTGGATGAGTTCGTCCGAGCCGTTGCCGAGGAGAATGTCGAAAGCCTCGGGTATCGCCATCGTCTGGCGCAGCCGCGCCTTCAGTTCGGGAGCCTGCGGATTCGGATAGCGGTTGATCGCCGCGCCCGCCGCGAGCTCCGCGATCTCGCGCCGCAGCTCCTGCGGCAGCGCGTACGGGTTCTCCATCGCGTCGAGCTTCACCATGCCGGCGGCCTCGCCTACATGGTAGGCGGCAAGCGCCAGCACTTCCTCGCGCACCAGATCCTTGGGTGATTTATTCATTTGTCGATGCGGTATTCGGCAGAGCGGGCGTGCGCGGACAGACCCTCGCCCCCGGCCAGCGTGGCGGCGATTCTGCCCAAAGTCTGCGCACCCGCCCTGGATACCTGAATCAGGCTCGAGCGCTTCTGGAAATCGTACACCCCCAAGGGGGAGGAAAAGCGCGCGCTGCGCGACGTGGGCAGCACGTGGTTGGGCCCGGCGCAGTAATCGCCGATCGCCTCGGAGCTGTAGCGGCCCATGAATATGGCGCCGGCATGGCGTATGAGATGGAGGAGCTTGTCGGGCTCTTCCACGGCCAGCTCCAGGTGCTCGGGGGCGATGCGGTTGGCGATGGCGCAGGCTTCTTCCAGGCTGCGCACTTCGATCAGCGCGCCCCTCACCTTGAGCGAGGCGGCAATCACCTCGCGCCGCGGCATCTGCGGCAGCAGTCTGGCTATGCTCGCCGCCACCGCCTCGATGAAAGCGGCATCCGGGCAGAGCAGCATCGCCTGCGCCACTTCGTCGTGCTCGGCCTGCGAGAACAAGTCCATTGCGATCCAGTCGGCGTAGTCCGGTATCGGTGCCGCGCCGTCGCAGATCACCAGGATCTCCGACGGGCCGGCCACCATGTCGATGCCGACCACGCCGAACACGCGCCGCTTGGCCGCAGCCACGTAGGCGTTGCCCGGCCCGACGATTTTGTCCACCTGGGCTATGGTCTGCGTGCCGTAGGCGAGCGCACCCACCGCCTGCGCCCCGCCAATGGTGAACACCCGGTCCACCCCGGCGATGGCGGCCGCCGCCATCACCAGCGCGTTCTTCTCGCCGCGCGGCGTCGGCACCACCATCACGAGCTCGGCCACGCCGGCCACCTTGGCGGGAAGCGCGTTCATCAACACCGAGGACGGATAGGCCGCCTTGCCGCCGGGCACGTACAGGCCGACCCGGTCGAGCGGCGTCACCTTCTGGCCGAGCACCGTGCCGTCGGCCTCGCTGTACTGCCAGGATTGCGCCAGTTGCTTTTCGTGGTAGCGGCGCACGCGCAGAGCCGCCTGCTCCAGCGCCTCGCGCTCGGCCGCGGGCAGCCCGTCGCGGGCGCGATTGAGCAACCCGCGCGGCAACTCGAGCTCGGCCAGCGCCCCGGCCCTTACCCCGTCGAAGCGCGCGGTGTATTCGAGCACCGCCGCATCGCCGCGGCTTTTCACCGCGGCGAGGATTTCGGCCACGGTCTGGTCCACCGTCTCGTCCTGGGCGGCGTCGAAGCGAGTGAGCCGCGCGAGGCGCGCGTCGAAATCCGCGTCGCGGGTGGACAGGCGTGCGATCTCATTCATCGCGCCGCCGCCGCCTTCGCGAACGCATCGATCAGCGGCCGGATCGCCGCGCGCTTCAGCTTCAGCGCCGCCACATTGATGATCAGCCGCGCCGAGATCGGCACGATCTCCTCCACCGCGCGCAGATTATTGGCTTTCAGCGTATTGCCGCTCGACACCAGGTCGACGATGACGTCGGCGAGCCCCACCAGCGGCGCGAGTTCCATCGAGCCATACAGCTTGATCAGATCGACGTGCACGCCCTTGGCGGCGAAATGCTCGCGCGCCGTCTGCACGTATTTGGTGGCGACGCGCAGCCGCGCGCCCTGCTTCACCGCCTGCGCATAGTCGAAACCCTGCGGCACCGCCACCATCATGCGGCAGGCCGCGATCGCGAGGTCGAGCGGCTGGTACAGCCCGTCCCCGCCATGCTCGAGCAGCACGTCCTTGCCGGCGATGCCCAGGTCGGCGGCGCCGTACTGCACATAGGTCGGGGTATCGGAAGCGCGCACGATGATCAGGCGCACCTCCGGCCGGCTGGTGGCGATGATCAGCTTGCGCGAAGTTTCCGGATCGTCGCGCGGCACCACGCCGGCCGCCTTCAGCAGCGGCAGGGTTTCCTCGAAAATTCGACCCTTGGACAGGGCAATGGTGATTTGGGACACAGTGGCGCCTGATCGAATTACCGATTTTACCGCGTCCTCCGCGGTAATCGCTTGTGGGGACCTCTAAAAATTGTCATTCTGAGGCCACAGGCCGAAGAATCTGCTTCTTGCACACTATGAAAAGCAGATTCCTCGCGAAGTTTATCCCCGAAGGGGGACTCGGAATGACAGATTTGGATTATCGGAGATGCCCTTGTTTCAATGAATCCGCTTGATGCGGGCACCGAGCTGGGACAACTTCTCCTCGATGCACTCGTAGCCGCGGTCCAGGTGGTAGATACGCTCGACCACGGTTTCCCCCTTGGCCACCAGCCCGGCGATCACCAGGCTGGCGGAGGCCCGCAGATCGGTCGCCATCACCGTGGCGCCGTCAAGCTGCGCCACGCCTTTGACTACCGCCGCGTTTCCGGAGATCTCGATGTCGGCGCCCATGCGCTGCAACTCGAGCGCGTGCATGAAGCGGTTCTCGAAAATGGTTTCGGTCAATACCGCCGTGCCGCGCGCGATGCAGTCGAGCGTCATGAATTGCGCCTGCATGTCGGTAGGGAACGCCGGGTAAGGCGCAGTGCGCAGATTGACGCTCAGGGGCGGACCGTCCATCTCGAGGACTATGGCGTCATCCTCCGCAGTGATCTTCGCGCCGGCCTCGCGCAGCTTTTCCACCACCGCTTCGAGTATGCGCGCACTGGTGTTCCGGAGCCGCACCGATCCTCCGGTCGCGGCGGCGGCCACGAGGAAGGTGCCGGTCTCTATGCGGTCGGGCATGATGCGGTGCTCGGCGCCCGCGAGCGCGCTCACGCCCTCGATGGTAATCGTGTCGCTGCCGGCGCCCTCGATGTTCGCGCCCATCGCCTTGAGGCAGTGCGCGAGATCGACGACTTCGGGCTCGCGCGCCGCGTTCTCGATTACGGTGGTGCCTTCGGCCAGGCAGGCCGCCATCATCAGGTTCTCGGTGCCGGTGACGGTCACCAGATCGCTGAAGATGCGCGCGCCCTTCAGGCGCTCTGCGCGCGCAATGATGTAACCGTGCTCGACCCGGATGTCCGCGCCCATGGCCTGCAGGCCCTTGATGTGCAGGTCCACCGGGCGCTGGCCGATGGCGCAGCCGCCGGGCAAGGATACGCGCGCCTCGCCGCAGCGCGCCAGGAGCGGCCCCAGCACCAGGATGGAGGCGCGCATGGTCTTGACCAGCTCGTAGGGCGCAAGCGGCGTGTGCAGGCGGCCGGCGTCGAGCTCCAGGCCGAGCTTCTCATCGAGCGACACCGCGACGCCCATGCCGCCGAGCAGATTGAGCAAGGTGGTGACGTCGCGCAGATGCGGCACGTTGGCGAGCCGCAGCGGCGCGGCCGAGAGCAGCGCCGCGCACATGATCGGCAGCGCCGCGTTCTTGGCCCCGGAGATGCGCACCTCACCGGCGAGCGGCACGCCGCCGTGGATCAGCAGTTTATCCATGCTTATAGTACCTAACAATACGAGGGGATACCTCCCCTCGTGCTCCCCTAGATCAGGCGCCATTTCGGAAATTCCGAAATGGCCTCTTAGTTTCTTCCGGCGATTATCCGGGCAACTCCGCCGCAATATTTCCGGGCCACTCCTCCGGAGTGAGGGTCTGCATCGACAGCGCGTGAACTTCCTCGCGCATGCGCTCGCCCAGGGCCTGATACACGCGCTGGTGCCGCTGCACCCGGCTCTTGCCGCGAAACTCGGCGGAGACGATCAGTGCCTGGAAATGCTGGCCGTCGCCGACGAGCTCGATATGCTCGCAGGGCAGGCCGCGCTCGATGTAAGTCTTGACGTCTTCCGGTGTAACCATTGGCGCCCTTTCAGTGACGTAGTTTATAACCGCGCTTGAGCAGCGCGAGGGTGACGGCGGTGAGCACGAGCAGGCTGGCGGCAGCGATGCCAAGGCTCAACGCCGGATTGATATCGGACACGCCGAAAAAGCCGTAACGAAAACCGTCGATCATGTAGAAAAAGGGGTTGAATTGCGACAGCTCCTGCCAGAAGGACGGCAGCGAGTGGATCGAGTAGAACACCCCCGACAGGAACGTGAGCGGCATGATGAAAAAACTCTGGAACGCCGCCACCTGGTCGAATTTTTCGGCCCAGATGCCGGCGATCAGTCCGAGCGTGCCCAGAATGGCGCTGCCGGCGACGGCGAATGCGATTATCCACAGCGGGTGCTCGAAAGAGAGTTCGACGAAACCGAGAGATACCAGCAGCACCCCGATGCCGACGAGCATGCCGCGCACCACCGAAGCGAGCACGTAGGCGGCGAAGAATTCCCAGTACGACAGCGGCGGCAGCAGCACGAAGATTATGTTGCCGGTGATCTTGGACTGGATCAGGCTGGAAGAGCTGTTGGCAAATGCGTTTTGCAGCACCGCCATCATCACCAGGCCCGGCACCAGAAAGGCGGAGTAAGGCACCGCACCGTAGACCCGCGCCTGCCCCTGCATCACGTGGGAGAAGATGAGCAGGTAGAGGAGCGTGGTCAGCACCGGCGCAGCGATGGTCTGGAAAGCGACTTTCCAGAAGCGCAGGATCTCCTTGTACAGCAGTGTGCTGAAACCGCTCATGCTGGTCGCGACGGAATACGGCAAACGGGGGACGGACAAATATTCCCGCCCCTCGTTACCCGTTACCGGTTCCCCGTTACTCATCGTCCATCATGCCCTATGCATGATCTGCACAAATACATCTTCCAGATCGGGCTGCAACAACTCCAGTTCCTCGATCTGCGCGCCCGCCTCGCGCACCTGGGCGAGCACGCCTTCGACCTCGGCGTAACTGCGCAAGCGCAGGGTATGCACCGCGTCACGGCTGTCGCGCACCCGCGCCGCCAGCGCCGCCGGCAGTGCCGCACCGGCGATGCGCAACTTCAGATACAGGCTGTCGAGCCGGTTGACCAGGTTACTGGTGGTGTCGAGCGCGACGATGCGCCCGTGCTTCAACATGGCGATGCGCGCGCACAAGGCCTCGGCCTCTTCCAGGTAATGCGTGGTCAACACGATGGTGTGGCCGTCGCGGTTCAAGCCGCGCACGAACTCCCACAATCCCTGGCGCAGTTCCACGTCCACGCCGGCGGTGGGCTCGTCCAGCACGATCACCGGCGGCTTGTGCACCAGCGCCTGCGCCACCAGCACGCGCCGCTTCATGCCGCCGGAGAGCGAGCGCATATTGGCGTCGGCTTTGCCGGTCAGGTCCAGGTGGTGCATGACCTCATCGATCCAGGCGTCGTTGTGCTTCAGGCCGAAATAGCCCGACTGGATGCGCAACGTTTCGCGCACGCTGAAAAAGGGGTCGAACACCAGTTCCTGCGGCACCACGCCCAGCGCCCGGCGCGAGTTGCGGTATTCGGCGACCACATCGTATCCCATGACGCGCACGCTGCCGCTGTCGGCGCGCGCCAGTCCGGCAAGAACGTTGATGAGCGTGGTCTTGCCTGCGCCATTGGGGCCGAGCAGGCCGAAGAACTCCCCCGGCGCCACTTCCAGGTCGATGCCCGCCAGCGCCTGGACCGCGCCGAAACGCTTGTGCACCTGCTGGATCTGGATCGCGGGGGTCATCTGCGGCGCCGCGTCACGGCGGGGTGAAAATCAGGCCGGGGCGGCCTGCAGCAGCTCGGATACGGCGTAGAGTTGGGCAAGGTGCTGCATCGCCTCAGGAAGGTTGGCAAGCGACAGCGTGAGCTTGTGCCGGCGCGCCTCGCGCAGGCACTCCAGGGCCAGCGCCACCGCCGCCGAGTCCACCTCGGTGACGCCTTTGAAATCGAGCACCGCCACGCCCGGCGCGAGCAGCGCGCGGCTCTGCGCCAGGAGCTCGGAGACAGTGCCGATCGTGACCGGACCTTCGAGGAGCAGGCGGTCGCCTTCCTGGGTGATCACTTGGGCTTGGAGCCGGTCTGGGTTTCCAGGGAGCGGTTCTTGCTCGCGAGAGACTTGATCAGGCTATCCACGCCGCCGTCGCGAATCTCGGCATTGAAGGTCTCGCGATAGTTGGTCACCAAGCTGACGCCGCCAACCGCAACGTCATACACCTTCCAGCCGCTGGGGATTTTCTCCATGCTGTAATCGATGCTGATCGGCTCGGCACCCGGCTGTTTGACCTGGGTCCGGACCGTGACGTCGGTGTCTGCCGCAGCAGCGCGCAGCGGCTTGAACTCGATCACCTGATTCTTGTAGGTGGACAGCGCGCTCGAGTAAGTGCGCACCAGCAAGGTACGGAATTCGCTGGTCAGCATCTTCTGCTGCTCCGCACTCGCCTTGGGCCAGTTGCGCCCGACGGCGAGCGCGGTCATGTGGCTGAAGTTGAAATAGGGCAGCACCTTGGCATCGACCAGGTCGTTGATCTTCTTCTGGTTGCCGCCCTGAATGTCCTTGTCCTGCTTGATGACGCCGATGACTTCGTCGGTTATTTTTTTCACCTGCGCGTCGGGCGCAAGATCCTGCGCCGAGACGGCGCTCGCGAAAACGGAAAAACAGAGTGCGATAACTACCTTCATCATGGCCTCACGCTGGTTTGCGCAAACCCGATGCGCGCCTCTCCGGGAGCGACGAGCAGCGCGTCATTGTTGTACGGGATCCTGGGTTCGTAGATGGACCCGGGCGCGCCGGCAGCCTCCTGCCTGGCGGCGACCGGCTGCGCCTTTGCCTCGGAAAACTCCTTTGCCGGTGTAAGTTCCTCGTCGGCAGCCGTGATGACCCGTTCGCCCCACTGGGTGGTGATCTGCGCCGGCGGCAGCTCGGTCCCGGCGCGCGCTGCCGCATCCTTGCCGTCCCCGGATTCCGAAGTCTTGGCCGGTTCCGGCTCGGGCGGCGGGTCGCCGTCGTAAATCAGGCTGCGGCGGCGCTGCAGGTACGCGTCGCGCACGTAGGCATAGTGGTCCAGCGCCGCCTCCTCGGCCAGGCGGCCGGCATCGAGCAGGTTGGCGCGATTATCGACGAGGCGCACGCCCATCAGTTCGTTGCGCGTTGGAATGTTGCCCACATACCAGAGCGGGTCGCCGTGCCAGTCGACGGCAAACAGGCTGACGCCGTCGCGCACGGTGCTCGGCCCGAGGATAGGCAGCATCACGTAGGCGCCGCTGCCCACGCCCCAGCGGCCCAGGGTCTGGCCGAAATCCTCGTTGTGCTTCTCCAGCCCGGCATTGCTGGCGACGTCGAACAAACCCAGGATGCCGACGGTGGTGTTCATCGCGAAGCGGCCGAAATCGCTCGCGCCGGCGCCGACCTTGCCTTGCAGGATGTTGTTGACCCCGATCCAGGGGTCACGCAAGTTGGAGAAGAAGTTGGTCACGCCGGTGCGGGCAAACTCCGGCATCACCGTCTTGTAGCCGCTGGCCACCGGCTTGACGATGGCATTGTCCACGCCTTCGTTGAAGCCGAACATGGCGCGGTTGTAGCCCTCCAGCGGGTCGTGGGGATTACCGCCGGTCGTGGCACAGCCGCCCAGGGCGGTGAGCAATAACAACAATCCGAGAAAACGCCACAGCATGATCATCATCCTTCTTACTTACTATCCTTGTTGCCGTCTGCCGCCTTGTTGAACAGGAACTGGCTGATCAGGTTCTCCAGCACCACCGCAGACTGAGTGATCTTGAGCGTGTCGCCGTTCTTCAACTTTGCCGTGTCGCCACCGGCCGCAAGGCCTACATACTGCTCGCCGAGCAGGCCCGAGGTCAAAATTTTCGCCGAGGTGTCCTTCGGAAACTCGTAGCGTTTGTCGATCGAGAACGTGACCGCCGCTTCGTATGTTTCAGTGTCGAAGACGATGTCCTCGATCCGCCCGACCACCACCCCCGCGCTTTTCACCGGCGCCCGCTTCTTCAACCCGCCAATGTTATCAAAATTTGCCTTGACTAGATATGTTTCGGCGGCGGAGAAGGATGACAGATTGCCCACCTTCAGCGCCAGGAACAGCAGCGCGCCCAAGCCGATGGCGACAAACACGCCCACCCACAGGTCCAGTGCCTTACGCTTCATCATCTTTACGCCCCTCGAAACATGAATGCAGTCAGCATGAAATCCAGCGCAAGTATCGTCAGCGACGAGGTCACCACCGTGCGCGTGGTCGCCCCCGATACGCCCTCGGCGGTGGGCGGAGCGTCGTAGCCCTCGAACACCGCGATCCAGGTAACCGCGACGCCGAACACCACGCTCTTGATCACGCCGTTGAGAATGTCCTCCTGGAAGTCGACCGCAGCCTGCATCTGCGACCAGAATGAACCTTCATCGACCCCGATCAGGCGCACGCCGACCAGATAGCCGCCGAATACGCCCATCGCGGAAAACATCGCTGCCAACAGCGGCATCGAGATCACGCCGGCCCAGAAGCGCGGCGCGATCACGCGCGCGATCGGGTCCACCGCCATCATCTCCATCGCCGCCAGCTGCTCGGTGGCCTTCATCAGGCCGATTTCCGCAGTGATGGCCGAGCCGGCGCGGCTGGCGAACAGGAGCCCCGCCACCACCGGCCCGAGTTCGCGCACCAGCGACAGCGCCACCAGCACGCCCAGCGCCGAGGAGGAGCCGTAGCGCACCAGGGTGTCGTAGCCCTGCAGGCCCAGCACCATGCCGACGAACAGGCCCGACACCAGGGTGATGATCAACGACTGCACACCGGCGAAATAGATCTCGCGCACGACCAGCGAGAAGCGGCGAAAGCACATGCCGGAATTCTGCAGCGTCAGCAGGAGAAAGCGGCTGGCGAATCCGAGGCGGTGGATGGCGCCGGTGGCGCGCCCGCCCAGGTCCTCGAGAAAGCTGATCACTGCAGTCATCAGGCTTCCCCGGAGTACAGGTCGCGCCCGTAGTCTTCGGCTGGATAATGGAACGGCATCGGCCCGTCCATTTCTCCATGAACGAACTGATGCACAAACGGCTTATCCGAGGCGCGCAGTTCGTCGGGACTCCCCTGCGTGACGATCACGCCATCGGACATGAAGTAAACATAGTCCACGAGTTGCAACACCTCGGCCACATCGTGAGTGACGATGATGGACGTGGCGCCGAGGGCATCGTTCAAACGCCGGATCAACTGGCCGATGACGCCCATGGAAACGGGGTCCAGGCCGGCGAAAGGCTCGTCGTACATGATCAGCATCGGGTCGAGCGCCGTAGTGCGCGCCAGCGCCACGCGCCTGGCCATCCCGCCCGAGAGCTCCGAGGGCATGAGCCGGTGCGCGCCGCGCAGGCCCACCGCCTGCAGCTTCATCAGCACCAGATCGTCGATCAACTCCTCCGGCAAATCGGTGTGCTCGCGCATCTGGAAAGCGACGTTGTCGTAGCACGACATGTCGGTAAACAGCGCCCCGAACTGGAACAGCATTCCCATCTTGCGGCGCAGCGCGAACAGTTCGTCGTGATTCAGCTTGGCCACCGCCCTGCCGCCGACGCGCACCTCGCCCCCGGCGGGACGCAGCGCGCCGCCGATCAGGCGCAGCAGCGTGGTCTTGCCGCAGCCGGACAGGCCCATGATGGCCACCACCTGGCCGCGCCGGATGGCAAGGTTGACGCCCTTGAGGATCTGGCGGCTGTCGTAGGCGAAGTTTACGTTGTCGACCTCGACCAGATTGTCTGTTGCAGGCTTCGTCGGCACGGAATGGCGTCAGCAAAAAGCGCAAAGCATGCATTCTACCAGACTGATGCCGCTGCGCGTTTCGGTGAATGGCGCCCGCGGCCGCAGTCACGCAGTCACATTGCCTCATTTAGCCTGTTATAGTATTTACTTTGCACACTTTAGCGCATCCAATGACGCAGTCGGCTGTCCGCTTTGACCAGGTCAGAAAAAACTATGGCCGCCAGGCGGTGCTGCAGGGGATAGACCTCGAGATCGCCGCTGGAATGACCTTCGGCCTGGTCGGCATCAATGGCGCCGGCAAGACCACGCTGATCAAATGCCTGCTCGACTTCTGCCACGTCGACGACGGCCGGATCGAGATATTCGGCACCCGGCATACCGATAGCCGGGCCCGCGCGCGGCTGGCCTTCCTGCCGGAGCGGTTCATGCCGCCTTATTTCCTCACCGGCCGCGACTTCCTCAACTATATGCTCACGCTGGACGCGCGCGTTGCCGGGGAAGACAAGGTGCGCGCCATGTTCGCCGCGCTCGATCTGGACGCGGCGGCGCTGGACCAGCCGGTGCGCTCGTATTCGAAGGGCATGACGCAAAAGCTGGGGCTGGCGGCTTGCCTGCTGGCGGAACCCGACCTGCTGATTCTGGACGAACCGATGAGCGGGCTCGATCCCCTGGCGCGCGCCCGCGTCAAACAGCTGCTGCGGAATTTGCGCGAGCGGGGCCGCACCTTGTTCTTCACTTCCCACGCCCTATCCGACGTCGAGGAAATTTGCGAGCATATGGTGGTGCTGCACCAGGGCCGGCTGCGCTTTTCCGGCAGCCCGCGCGCCCTGATGCAAAGCTACGCCCCGCAGGTCTCCATCCCCCTTGAGGGGAAAGTACCCACCTCTTCGGGTGGTCCCGACCTTCGGTCTCCCACCTTGGGGTACGCCGAGGACTCGATGGAGCAAGCCTTCCTCAATTGCATCGAAAGCGACGCCCATGGCTGACAAGCCCAGCCTGCTGATCGTCGACGACGACCCCCTCATCACCGACACCCTCGCCTACGCCCTGGGCAAGGACTTCAATGTGATGGTGAGCGACTCGCGCAGCCACGCGGTGAGCCTGGTGCGCCGGCTGGATACGCCGCCGCAACTCGCGCTGGTCGACCTGGGATTGCCGCCCGTGCCGCACCGGCCGGACGAGGGCTTCCAGCTCGTCGCCGAACTGCTCGCGCACTCCCCGGCGATGAAAATACTGGTGCTTTCGGGCCAGAACGATGCCGCCAATGCGCGTCACGCACGCACCCTCGGCGCGACCGATTTCGTGGCCAAGCCCTGCAATACCGAGAGCCTGAAAAAACTCCTGCTGCACGCGCTGCAGTTCCGCAGCGCGGAGATCTCCGGCGGCGCCGAGACAGAGGGCGAGTTGCTGATCGGCAGAAGCCCGGTACTGGAAAAGCTGAAAAACCAGATCAGCCAGTACGCCGACTCGCCCTTCCCGGCGCTGATCGAGGGCGAATCGGGCAGCGGCAAGGAAGTGGTCGCGATCTGTCTGCACCGGCTGTCCTTGCGCAAGGACAAACCCTGGTTCGCACTCAACTGCGCCGCCATTGCCCCGACGCTGGTCGAGCCGACCTTGTTCGGCTACGCCAAGGGCGCGTTCACCGGCGCCAGCGCCAACAAGTCCGGCTATTTCGAGGACGCCCAGGAAGGCACGCTGTTCCTGGACGAGATCGGCGAACTGCCGCTGGAACTGCAGGCGAAGCTGCTGCGCGTGCTCGAGAACGGCGAATTCCAGCGCGTCGGCGAGACCCAGCAGCGCATTTCCCACGCGCGCGTGATCGCCGCCACCAACCGCGACCTGCGCCAGGAAATAAAGAACGGGCGCTTCCGTGCCGACCTGTATCACCGCCTGTCGGTGTTTTCCATCAGTGTCCCGCCGCTGCGCGAAATGGGCGAGGACAAGATGCTGCTGCTGGCGCATTTCAGCCGCTTCTACGCCGAGCTGGCCAAGCTCGCGCCGTTCACGCTGGACGACGGCGCCACCGCCCTATGGCGCGAATACCGCTTCCCGGGCAATGTGCGCGAGCTGAAAAACATCGTCATCCGCCTCACCACCAAATACCCGGGGCAGAAGCTCTCGCCGCTGGAACTCGAGCCTGAACTCGAAGCGGAAACGGAGTCGAGGGCGGCCGCGGAACTCGGGCCGCCGGGCGATCCGCAGACGCTGATCGAGCAGGCGCAGCGTCACCTGCAGCGCGCGCGCCAGTTCAATCTCGACGACATGCTCAGGGCGTGGGAACAGGGTTATATCGAGGCCGCCATGCGCCTCACTCACGGCAACGTCAGCCAGGCGGCGAAGATGCTCGGCATCAACCGCACCACCCTGTACTCGCGCATGGAACACCCGGACAAGAAATAGACGACGCCATGTATCTCAATCACTTCGGCCTGGACGAACCGCCCTTTCGCATCACCCCGCACACCGGCTTTTTCTTCGGCGGCGCCAACCGCGGCGCGACGCTGGAGGCGCTGCTCTACGCCATCACTCACGACGAGGGCATCGTCAAAGTGTCGGGCGAGGTGGGCAGCGGCAAGACCATGCTGTGCCGGGTGCTGATGGAGCGGCTGCCCGGGCACGTCGACACCATATTGCTGTCCAACCCCTCGCTCGCGCGCGAGGAAATCCTCTACGCCATCGCCGACGAGCTGAAAATAGAAGTCGGCAACGAACGCCAGCCGCTGCTGCTGCGCATCCTGCAGGATCACCTGATCAAACTCTACGGCCAGGACCGGCGCGTGGTGGTGCTGATCGACGAAGCCCACGCCATGCCGCAGGAAACGCTGGAACAGATCCGGCTGCTGTCCAATCTCGAATCCAGCAGCTCGAAACTGCTGCAGATCGTGCTCTTTGGCCAGCCCGAGCTGGACGAGCATCTGAGCATGCCGCACATGCGCCAGTTGAAGGAGCGCATCACCCACAGCTTCCGCCTGGAGCCGCTGTTGCGCTCCGATGTCGAAGCCTATCTCGACTTCCGCATGCGCGCGGCCGGCTACCGCGGGCCGAACGTGTTCGCCCCCGAGGCAGTGCGCCGGATCGTCAAGGCCTCGGAGGGTCTTACGCGGCGCGTCAACATTCTCGCCGACAAATCGCTGCTTGCCGCCTTCGCCGACAACGAGCACGGCATCACCGCCAGGCACGTCAATCGCGCCATCCGCGACTCCGAGTTCTACCGTGCCCCCATGAGCAAAGCCAAGATCGGCCTGGCAGCGGGCGGGGTGGCGGCGGGTCTGGCCCTGGGGCTGGGCCTGCATTACCTGCTGTCACCATCGGCGCCGACGCCTGCCGCGGCAGCGCTTGCGCCACCGGCACCCGTGACCGAACCCCCAAGCGCTGCAATTGCGCCAGTCCAAACCCGCACGACGCCCGCGACGGCTTCGGCCGGCGCGAGCGCGCCAGTGCAGCAACCCATGGCGCAACGGGCCGGCGT
>CABECK010000395.1_pt1 | contig 26437 bp, 22 predicted proteins | sample 3132801 | NCBI WGS metagenome assembly CABECK01 (sample SAMEA5534348, study PRJEB31848) | metagenome | biome: tundra; feature: field; material: soil | place: USA | collected 2013-05 | depth 0.45 m | reverse complement strand
CGTTCAATCCGCGCTGCCCGCACGCCGACGAGCGTTGCCGTACCGAGCGGCCGGCAATGCATACGCTCGCCTCCGGTGGCGCGGCGGCCTGCCACGCTGTCGCCGAAGGCCGTCTGGGGCCATGAGCGGACTTTAGCCCTCGCCGAATCCGAACCGGGCGACGAAGCCTGCCGGGTCGAGCGCGGGGCCCTTGTAATCGGCCTGCATGTAGTTGCAGCCCAGTTCCTTCAGCCGGGCCGCCGCCGCGTCGTCCGCGACGCCGACGGCGACAACCTCGAGCTGCAGGTGGTGCGCAAGTTCGATCAGCGACTGCAGGATGCGCTCGGACTTCGGTACATCGGCCAGATCGCGCGCGACCGCGACGTCGATCTTGATTTCCTGAAACGGCAGGGTCGCGAGCCCGAACAGTGACGACAGCGCCAGATCCGCGTCGTCGATCGACAGTTTCACGCCGAGATCCTTCAGGCGCCCGAGCGTCTCCCGCGCCACCGCATCTGCACCCAGCACCGAAGTCTCTCCGATCTCGAGCATGAGCCTGCCCGGCCGCAGATTCCAGGTGCGTAGCGCGCGCTCGACGATCTCGGGAAGTTCCGTGTGCAGCAATGCACGCCCGGGAAGGTTGACGCCAACGCGCAAGTCCAGCCCGGCGCTGTAGCGAAACTCCGAGCAGTTTCGCAATGCGCGATTCAGCACCGAGGACACCAGTTCGGCGACCACGCCTGCCGATTCCGCCGCCGCGTATGCGTCCTCAGCCGGGATCACGCCGCGCGCCGCGTCGCGCCAGCGCAGCAGGCTCTCGGCCCCCATGATCTGGCCGAGGCGCAGGTCGTACTGCGGCTGGAACACGAGCTCGAGCGCGTCCTCGGCCACCGCTGTGCGCAGCTGGTTTTCGTATAGCAGCCGCGATGCCTCCGGATTTTCCTGGCCTTCCGCGTAGACGGAAATGCGGCCGGTGAGCCCGCGCGCGATGACGCAAGCGCTCTTGGCGCGCTGCAGCAGCAATTCCGCCGCATCGCCGTCCGCCGGGCACATCGCGATGCCGATCGCGGGGCCGGCAAAGATTTCCTCGTCACCGATCCAGAACGGGGTGTTCAGCGCGCGCAGCGATTTCTCGGCCGCGAGCAACGCCACTGCCGGACCCTCCACGGGCGAAAGCACGCAGGCGAAGTCGTCGCGGCCGAGGTCGCCGACAAGATCGTCAGGGCGGAGTACCTCGGCCCGAAGCGTCGCGGCAACGCGGGCGCGCACCGCATCGCCGACGTGGTAACCCCATACGGCGTCGATCCGGTCGATCACGCCGCATTCGATGAGGAGCACTGCCAGATTCCTGCCCCCGGCACGCCGTTCCTCGATGCGGGCGCGCAGCGCCTCGAGAAACGGGATTGCGTCGGCAGCAGACGCGCCGCGCGCCGCTGCCGCGGGCTCGACGGAGCCCGCCCCGCTCACAGGAACAGCTCTCGCGGGTCGATCTTCACGGTGTCGTACTCCAGCGCGCGCTGGATGCGGTAGGGCTCGCCGGGCCTGACCTTCGGTTCCTTCATCAGGTCGAGCATCTTGTACGGTATGAGCGGGTGGCCATGCGCGTCCCTCACCACCATGATGCGTGGTTGCAGCCGGCGCACCATGTTCTGGGCAAGTACGATCGCGACCTCGCCGCTGTTGAGCTCGACCACGCTTCCCACAGGGAACACGCCGATGCACTGTATGAACTGCTCGACCAGCGCAGGGTGAAACTGCTTCCCGCGCCCCTTGTAGATGATGTTGAGCGCGTTCGAAGGCGACAAGTTCTCCCCGAACGGCGGCGGCGCCGTGAGCGTGTCGAACGTATCCACGATTCCCGCGATCAAGCCGAACAGGGCAATTCCCCCGCCGCGCAGTCCGCGCGGATAGCCGCTGCCGTCGAAACGCTCGTGGTGAAGCGACGCCAGCCCGGTAAGTTCCGGGGGCAGGCCGGGCGTGTTGCTGAGAATCTCGACAGAGTGGTCGACGTGCGTGCGGTAGAGTTCGATCTCCGCGGCGTTCACGGGCCCGTTCGTGGCGAGCGCGGTGGGCAGCTTGAGCTTGCCCACGTCCTGGAGCAGTCCCAGCATGCCGAGGATTTCCAGGCGGTCCTGCGGCAACTGGAGGAAGCGCCCGAAGAGCGTCATCATGACCGAAATCTCGGCGGCCCGGCTGAGGGTCGAGCCGCTTTTCTCCTGCAGCTTGATCAGCAGCGCCATGGCGTCCGGATTGCGCACCACGCTTTCGGTGATCTGCGCGGCCGCCTCGCGCGAGTGGGCGCTGTCGACCGCGTTGCCGACTTCGACCGCGCGCGAAAGCTCTTCCACCACGGCCGTCGTCTTCTTATACGCCAATTGGGCCCTGGGCAATTCAACTTCGACGCTCGCGGCCTCCTTGTAGACCGTGGTGCCCCGTACTTTCGCAATCTCCTCCGCGCTGACCTTGTCAACTTCCGACAAGTCCTCTTTCTCCGGGTCGACGAAGACGTGCTTGCAGTATTTTTTCAGGACGTCGATCTGCTTTTCGGATTTCACGACAAAGCCCTGAAATACGAAAGGCGTTTCCGTCCACGGCCGGTCGAGCCTCGAGACGTACATGCCGAAAGTCAGTTCCTCGACGGGAATTTCCCTAAGCGCCATGCCCTTGCCTGAGTGGGTATTTCGATGTTGATGGAATGGGCATTCTCAATCGATGCAATTGTACCGCGAACATCGGGTTTAGGCGCGGCTTCAAGGACCGTTTTAGCGCGCGGCCGGCGCGTCCGCCGCTCGCACGCGTGCGCGGTCTACGCCGGCTCAGGTCCGCTGCGCCCGCGGCGGTTCAGCCCAGTTCGCGGCCCATCACCCGTTCAAGGCCGGCGCTGTTCAGGACGCGGATGAATTTCTGCTGCACGCCGATCATTCCTTCCTCCTGGAATTTGGACAAAGTGCGGCTGACGGTCTCCAGTTTCAGGCCGAGGTAGCTGCCTATCTCCTCGCGCGTCATGCGCAGGTTGAATTCCGACGGCGAGTAGCCGCGCGCAGCGAAGCGCTGCGACAGATTGAGCAGGAACATCGCCAGGCGTTCCTCGGCATTCATGCTGCCCAGCAGCAGCATCACGCCGTGTTCGCGCACGATTTCACGGCTCATCATCTTGTGGAACTGGCGCTGCAGGCTGGGAATTTCGTGCGCCAGCTCCTGCAACCTGGCAAAGGGAATGGCGCAGACGTCGCTGTCCTCCAGGGCGATGGTATTGCAGGTGTGCCGCTCCGGCCCGATGCCGTCCATGCCCAGGACCTCGCCTGTCATGGAGAACCCGGTCACCTGGTTGCGGCCATTCTCGAGCAGCGCTGTGGACTTGAAGAAGCCGTTGCGCACGGCATAGAGGGAGGTGAAGCGGTCGCCGGTGCGGTACAGGCTTTCGCCGCGGCGCACCCGCGAGCGATTGAACACCAGGCGGTCGGCGACGTCCATCTCGGAGCGGGTCAGGCCGCAGCAGGGCAGGCACAGCTCGCGCAGGTTGCAGGTCGAGCACATGGTCCTGCACTGCGCGATCTTGCCCGACCTGGGGGCAGTTGCGGAATCGATCGGCACGCGGCGCCGGGTGGGGATAATCCGTACTGAGGTGTTGGTTGTCATAATGCTCTCCAGTCAGCTGACAGCCCAAGTCGGCGCCGACTACTGAGTATTGCGTAATTGCATGACAACTAGTGCTGCAGCATCGTGATTCCCGCAGGCCAAGCATGCGCCCGCGAAAGCAGGGGCGGCAATCCAGCCACCGGTCAGCAATACCGGGGCGCTTACACAGGATACACTTCCGGCAAAAGCGCGCACAAAACCATGCAATCTGCCGCGGGCGAAGGTAGACTTGCCTGGTGGAACACATCCGGTTCAGAGGTTAGCATTCCCGCAAATTCCGACAACAGACCTGTTGTGCCCGGTCCGGGCATGCGGCCAAAGTTCGTCGATATCGCGAGCCATGCTTCAACCGCATTCGCGGTGCTCGCACTCGGCATCGTCCTGTCCGCCGCGGCTGCGTACTGGACCGCAAACCAGGTGCAGCGCGAGGTCAGGCTCAAATTCGAAAGCGCCGTCAAGCAAGCGCACGCCGCCGTCGACTCGCGTATCCGCGCGTATTCCGACGTCCTGCTCGGGGTCAGGGGACTGTTCATCGCATCGAATTCGCTTAGCCGGGACAAATTCAGGGACTATGTCGACAGCCTGGATCTGAACCGCCGCTATCCGGGCATCCTGGCGGTCAACTATGCGCATCGCATCACTGCCGGGCAGAAGCCGGCCTTTGAAGCGGCAGTGCGCAACGACACCAGCGCCGATCCGCGCGGATACCCGGGCTTTGCAGTCAAGCCGGCGGGGGACAGGGCTGAGTACGTCGTCGTGCAATATATCGAGCCGATGGCGGGAAACGAGGGAGCGTTCGGGCTCGATCAGCTTGCCGAACCGGTGCGTCTTGCCGCGCTCGAGCGTACGCGCGACTCGGGCCGGATCACGGCCACCGGAACCATCGCGCTGGCGTTCGATCCGCGCAAGCACCCGGGATTCGCGATACGCCTGCCGCTGTATCGAAAAGGCATGCCGCTCGCCACCGTGGCGCAGCGCCGCGAAGCTTTCAGCGGCATGGTGAGCGCGCTGTTCATCGTGATCGACCTGATGCGCGGGGTGATGAGCGAGCCATTCCTGCAAACGGTCCGCGTGCGCATCCACGACGCCGGTTTTGCGGACAGTCCGCAGGGGGCGCAGCCGCCGGCGGCCGAAAACCTGATGTTCGACAGCGACCGCCTGCTCCCGGCTCAGTCCTCGCGCGAGGCCGCCGGCGAGGACGAGCTTGCGGGCCTGACCAGCGTGTCCGGCCTGGACGTGGGCGGGCGCCGCTGGAATCTGTATTTCAGCGCACGCCAGGAATTTGCCTCCTTCTCCGACCGCTGGCTGCCGTCGGCCGTGATGCTCGGCGGGGTCATCATCAGCCTGCTGCTGTTCGGGCTGATACGCTCGCTCGCGAGCGTGGGCGGGCGCGCGCTGGCGCTCGCCGCAAGCATCACCGAGGACCTGCGTCGGAGCGAGGTGAACCTGGCCGAGGCGCAGCGCACGACGCAGGAACTGATCGAGGCGCTGCCAAATCCTATATTCTTCAAGCGCATCGACGGCCGCTACCTCGGGGTAAACAAGGCATGGGAGCGCTATTTTGGCCTGGCGCGCGAGGCGTTCCTGGGCAAGACGGTGTACGACCTCTACCCCAACCACCCGGAAGTTGCGCAGCGGCTGGACGCGCAGGATCAGGTGCTGTGGGAGCACCCCGGAACCCAGGTCTACGAGACATCCATCACCACCCCCGATGGACAGCAGCACGATACGATTTACTACAAGGCCACTCTTACGCACGCCGACGGCAGCGTCGCGGGCCTGATCGGCATCATCATCGACATCACCGAGCGCAAACGGGCGGAGGAGGCGCTGCGCGAGAGCGAGGCGCGCTTTCGCAGCCTGACCGAGATATCCTCCGACTTCTACTGGGAAAGCGATGCCGAACACCGACTCACGCAGCGCAGCGCGGCCGGCAAGTCGAGTGCGGTGGCGGTGTTCCGCCGGCCTACGCAAATCGGCGAGCGCCGCTGGGAGATCCCGTGTCATTCGCCGGACGAAGCAGGCTGGCAGGCGCACCGGGCGGTGCTCCACGCCCACCGGCCGTTCCGCGATTTCGAGTTCTCGCGCCTCGGCGCCGATGGCACCGAGCACTATCTCTCGATCAGCGGCGACCCGGTGTTCGATGCCTCCGGGGCGTTCAAAGGCTACCGCGGCGTCGGCACCGACATTACCGAGCGCAAGCGGGCGGAGCAGGCATTGGTCGAAAGCGAGACCAGATACCGCTCGATGATCGCGGCGATGGCGGAAGGCGTCGTGGTGCGGGACCAGAATGCCAGGATTGCCAACTGCAACGCGAGCGCGGAGCGAATCCTCGGCCGCACGCTGAATCAAATGAAGGGAAGCAGCTATTTCGACCCCAGCTGGCAGGCGTTTGGCGAAGACGGTTTGCCGTTCCCGAATGACCAGCGCCCGGCCCATACGGCGCTGCGCACCGGGCAGGCGCAATCCAATGTGGTGATGGGATTGCGCAAGGAGGACGGCAGCGTGCTCTGGCTTTCGATGAATGCGCGACCGCTGTTCGGGGAATCGGATATGGCGCCCTCCGGCGTTCTGACCACGATCACCGACATCACCCTGCGCAAACAGGCGGAACTGCGGCAGGGCATGGAACATAACGTGACCCGCTTGTTGTCCGAATCGGAGACGCCGGAAGAGGTGATGCCGAAGATCATCCGGACGATCTGTGAAGCGCTCGGATTTGCGTGCGGTGCGCGCATGCTCCGGGACGAAGACGGGCGGGTGATAAGGTGCGCCGAGACCTGGAGCGTGCCCTCTGCCGAGGTCATGGAATTTGTCGCGGCCAGTCGCCAGCCCATGTACCCGGACCGGACGGCGGGCGGTCTGATCAGGCGCGTTTGGGCCAGCGGCGAGCCCGTATGGATCACGGATGTGGTCGAGGACGCGAGCTTCCGGCGCGCGCCTCTCGCGGCGGCGGCGGGGTTGCACGGGGCGTTTGCGTTCCCGATCGTGTTTGGCAACGACGTCCTCGGCGTGATGGAGTTTTTCAGCCGCGCGAGCCGCCCGCCCGAGGAGGTGCTGCTGCAGAGCGCGCGCTCGATCGGCGCCCAGATCGGCCAGTTCATCGCACGCAGGCAGGCCGAAGAGCGCGTCCACCACCTCGCGCATTTTGATGAACTTACCGGGTTGCCAAACCGCAGCATGTTCAATCAGCGCCTCAACCACGCTCTGGTCCACGCGCGGCGGAATGACAAGCCGTTGGCGATTCTGTTCATCGATCTCGACCGCTTCAAGAATATCAACGACACACTCGGCCACGAAGCCGGTGACCGCGTGCTCAAGCAAGTCGCGGAACGGTTGCTCGGGTGCCTGCGCGAAGGCGATACCGTCGGCCGCCTCGGCGGGGACGAGTTTGTGGTGCTGATCGAGGAATTGGCCCAGCCCATGCATGTTGCGGCGGTGGCGCAGAAAATCATAGCCGCTGTCGCGCAACCGGTCGTCCTCGAGGCACACGAATTCCACATTACCGCAAGCATCGGCATCAGCACCTATCCGGATGACAGCGAGGACATGCAGGGCCTGCTGAAGAACGCGGACATCTCGATGTACCGGGCGAAGGAGCAGGGTAAGAACAATTACCAGTTCTACTCGGCGCTGATGAACATCCATACCCTCGATCGCCTGGCGCTGGAATCCGGCCTGCGCCACGCCCTGGAGCGGAACGAGTTTCTGCTCCACTACCAGCCCAAGGTCGATATCGGCAGCGGGCGCATCACCGGCATGGAGGCGCTGCTGCGCTGGCAGCGACCGGGGCAGGAACTGATCCCGCCGGCGCAGTTCATCGCGCTGGCCGAGGAAACCGGCCTGATCGTGCCGATCGGCGAATGGGTACTGAGAACCGCCTGCGCCCGGAACAAGTCGTGGCGGGAGGAGGGGCTGCCGCCGTTGCGCATCGCGGTGAATCTGTCGGCACGCCAGTTCGCTCATGCAAACCTGTTGCAGGATGTGGCGCGGGCGCTGCGCGAGACCGGGCTGGATCCGGCTGCGCTGGAATTCGAGATTACCGAAAGCATGGTGATGCACGACCCCGAGCGGGCGGTGACACTGCTGACCAGGCTCAAGGCCATGGGGATACATCTTTCGATCGATGATTTCGGCACCGGCTATTCGTCGCTGAGTTATCTCAAGCGCTTCCCGATAGACAGCGTGAAAATAGACCGCTCGTTCATCCACGATATTCCGGGGGACGCCGACGATGCCGCGATTACCCGGGCGATCATCGCGATGGCGCACAGCCTGAGGCTGAAGGTGATCGCCGAAGGGGTCGAGACCGAGGAGCAACTGAGCTTCCTGCGCGAGCTCGGATGCGACGAGATGCAGGGTTACTATTTCAGCGAGCCGTTGGCGGAGGATGAATTCTTGCGCCTGCAGAAAAGCGCCGCTTCCGGCGCCGCGGCCGTGTGAGTATGCCGGCTCAGCCCGGAGGGGTTCGCGTTCGGAACGCTGTCTTCGGCAGCCTGCTACACAGCCATCACTTCGATATCGGGCTCGATCGTTTTCAGCAGATGCTCGATACTGACAAGCGTGCCCGACATCGAGCTCGGGCAGCTGCCGCACGCGCCCTGGTAATGCACGGTCAGCTTGTTGCCTTCCAGCCCGAGCACGTAAAGATCGCCGCCGTCGCCTTGCAGGTAAGGGCGAATCTGCTCATCCAGCAATCCGTTGATCATGTAGAGTCGTTGCTGATCGTCGGGGCTCAAGTCGGTTATCGCCGTCGCGGCCGCGCTGGACGCGAGTCGCTCGGATTGCTCGTTCGCTGCCGGCGCGACGCGGATCGGATCGGCGAGCTTGCGCAGCAACTCCTGCCAGTCGGCGCGGCCGTCCTGCGTGACCGTGATCCAGTGGTCGACGTAGAACACGTTGGTCACATGCTCGATGTCAAACAGCGCCGAGGCCAGCGGATCGTCCATGGCCTGCCCCGCGTCGTCGTAGGAGCGCGTGATGCCCCAGGTCAGCGGCTCCCTGAGGATGAATTTCTTCGCGTTCGGATTCGGCGTGTCTTCGATGTCGGCTATCTTGGGCATGGCGGCTTTCGTTCAGGCATCGCCGATCGGCGCGTGCATCGGGTCGTTTTCGGATTCAGTCGAGGTGTCAGCGACCGAGTGTAATGCCGCATGCAGCGTGTGCCACGGAAGGATCGCGCATTTGACGCGCGTCGGCAGATCGCGCACGCCCGCAAACACCGTGAGCCGCCCGAGATGGTGCGGTTGCTTGTCGACATCGATCTGGCCGGTCGCCATGTCGCGAAACTCCTGAATCAGCGTTTCTGCATCCTGCCGCGTATTGCCTTTGACGCTCGCCGTCATCATCGATGCCGACGCCTTGCAGATCGCGCACGACTCGCCCTGAAACGCGATTGCAGCTATGCGCTCCCCCTCGAGATTCAATGCCACGCTGAGATGGTCGCCGCACAAGGGGTTGTGGCCTTCGGCCTTGTGGCTCGCTGGCGCCAGCGAGCCATAGTTTCGCGGCTTCCGGTTGTGATCGAGAATGACTTCCTGATACAGGGATTTCGGGTCGGCCATCAGGAGAAAACCTTTTGCACGTTGCGGATGCCCGCGACCAGCGCATCGACCTCGGCCATCGTGTTGTAGAAAGCGAACGAAGCACGCGAGGTTGCCGGCACCTTGAAGCGCTGCATTACCGGCTGGGCGCAATGATGACCGGTGCGCACCGCGACACCGTCCTGGTTCAGCAGCGTGCCGACGTCGTGCGGGTGCACGCCGTCGAGCGCGAACGACAGCACCGCGGCCTTCTCTCCGGCGGTGCCGATGATGCGCACGCCCGGCATGCGCTTGAGCTGCTCGGTCGCGTAATCGAGCAAATCGAGCTCGTGCGCGGCGATCGCGTCCATGCCGATGGCCGACAGGTAATCGATCGCCGCGCCGAGCCCGATCGCGGCCGCAATCGGCGGCGTGCCGGCCTCGAACTTCTGCGGAATCACGTTGTACGTGGTTTTCTCGAAAGTGACCGACAGGATCATGTCGCCGCCGCCCTTGAACGGCTGCATGCGCTCGAGCAGCGCAGCCTTGCCGTAGAGGATGCCAATGCCGGTCGGGCCGCACAGCTTGTGCCCCGAAAACGCGTAGAAATCGCAATCGAGATCCTGCACGTCGACTTTCATGTGCGGCACCGCCTGCGCGCCGTCCACCAGCACCGGCACGCCGCGCGCGCGCGCAAACGCGATGATCTGCTTGACCGGATTGACTGTGCCGAGCGCGTTCGAGACGTGCGCCACGCCGACGAGCCTCGTGCGCTCGTTGAACAGTTTTTCGTATTCGTCGATCAGCAGTTCGCCGGCATCGTTGATCGGCGCGACGCGGATCCTTGCTCCCTTCTCTTCGGCCAGCATCTGCCAGGGCACGATGTTCGAATGGTGCTCGAGCGTGGTCAGGATGATTTCGTCGCCGGCGCCGATGAACTTGCGCCCGTAAGCGTGCATCGCCAGGTTGATCGCTTCGGTCGTGCCGCTGGTGAAAATCACCTCGCGCTCCTCGCGCGCGTTGATGAAGCGCGCGAGCTTGCGCCGTGCCTCTTCGTATTCGGCGGTGGCGATCTCCGACAGGGTATGCACTGCGCGGTGTATGTTCGCGTGCTGTGCAGTCTGGTAGCGCACCAGGCGGTCGATCACCTGCTGCGGCATCTGGCTGGAGGCCGCATTGTCCAGATAGACCAGCGGCTTGCCGCCCGGCCTGAGCTTGAGGATCGGAAAATCGGCGCGGATGCGCTCGACGTCGAAGGCCGATCCGGGGCGCGATTTCAGCGCGGTTTGGATTGCGGTCATGATAGTCTTGCCGCGCCGGGTGCGGCGGTTTGGGTTTGCGCCAGCACCGCCTGCTCGAGCCGGTTCCTGAGCGAGGCAACGCTGATGCGCTCGATAACCTCGGCGCCGAACGCGTACGTCAGCAGGTTGCGCGCCGCGGTATCGGAGAGGCCGCGGCTCTTGAGATAGAACACTTCATCGACATCGAGTTGGCCCACGGTCGCGCCGTGCGCGCATTTCACATCGTCGGCAAAAATCTCGAGTTGCGGTTTGGTGTCGACGCGCGCCTTGCCGCTCAGGAGCAGGTTGCGGCTCGATTGCGACGAATCGGTGCGCTGCGCGCCGGCCCGTACCATGATGTTGCCGTTGAACACCGCGCGCGCGGCGCCGTCGACGATGCATTTGTGCATCTGCCGGCTCCTGCCCTGCGGCATGGCATGGTCGATGAGCGTGTGGCTATCGGCGAGTTGCTGGCCGCCGATCAGCGCCAGCCCGTCGACGCTGCACTCGGCGCCTTCGGCCGCCAGAACGACGCCCAGATTGTGGCGCGAGATGCGCGCGCCCAGCGCGACGCTCACCGAATGGTAGCGGCTCGCCTGTGCCAGCGACACCGCGCAATTCCCGATATGGAACGCCTCGGCGCCGTCGCGCTGCACCCGGACATGATGCACCTGCGCGTTGCCGGCAAGCGCCATCTCGGTCACTGCGTTGGTAAAATAGGCTTCGCTCTGCAGGGCTACGAAGTCCTCGACGAGCGTGAGCGCAGAGCCGGACTCCGCAATGACCAGGCAACGCGGGTAGCTCGCCGTGTGTTTGCGCGTCGCGATGAACAGCAGATGCACCGGTGCCGCCAGCGCCATGTCGCGCGGCGCAACGATCAGGGCCCCGTCGTGCAGGAATGCGGTATTGAGCGCCGCGAACGCGTTTTGCTCGAATCCGGCGTGCCGGCCGAGGTGGGCCTGCACCGCCGCGCCGTGCCGGATCATGCCCGAGGCGAGGTTTTCCACCGTGAGTCCGGCATGGTTGAACGAATGCTCGGGCGCGAAAATGCCGTCGACGAATACCAGCCGTGCCGCCGCCTCGGGGATGGCCCACTGCCCGACAGTCGCGGGTGCGAGTGGCGGCACGCCTTGCGCCGGCTGGAACGAGAGCTTGGTCAGCGGGGAAATATCGGTGAAGCGCCAGTCCTCGTCGCGCGTGGTCGGCACGGTCAGCGCGCCGACCCGATCGACCGCGTTCGCCCGAAGCTGATTCAGCCAGCTCAGCGGACTAGCCGGCGGTTGCCCCTGCAGCAGGCGGTCGAGATAGCTGGTGGTAGCGGCGGTAGTCATATGCTCACGCGCGCGTTCGCCTTCAGTTCCGAGCCGACCCAGTCGTAGCCCCGCGCTTCGAGTTCGAGCGCCAGCTCCTTGCCGCCGGTCTTGACGATGCGGCCCGACTCCATCACGTGCACATAGTCGGGCACGATGTAATTGAGCAGGCGCTGGTAGTGCGTGACCAGCACGATTGCATTATCTTTGTTCGCAAGCTGATTGATGCCGTTGGCAACGATCCTGAGAGCGTCGATGTCCAGGCCGGAATCGGTTTCGTCGAGGATCGCGAGCTTCGGCTCGAGCAACGCCATCTGCAGGATCTCGTTGCGCTTTTTCTCGCCGCCCGAGAAGCCTTCATTGACGCTGCGGTCGAGGAAATCCGGATTCATCTCGAGCAGCTTCATTTTCTCGCGCACGAAGTCGTCGAACTCGAGCGGATCGAGCTCGTCTTGGCCGCGCTGCGCCTGCGCCGTGTTGTACGCAAGCCGCAGGAACTGGCTGTTGGCCACCCCCGGTATCTCGATCGGGTACTGGAAACCGAGGAAAACCCCCGCGCGCGCGCGCGCCTCGGGTTTCAGTTCGAGCAGGTTGTTGCCCTCGAACACGACCTCGCCGCCGCTGACTTCGTAGGCGGGGTGGCCGGCAAGCACCTTGGCGAAGGTGCTCTTGCCCGAGCCGTTCGGCCCCATGATCGCGTGCACTTCGCCGCTCTTGACCGTGAGATCCATGCCCTTGAGAATTTCGATGCCGTTGACGGTCGCGTGCAGGCCGCGCACTGCGAGCAGAGTCTTGCTGTCCTGGTAAATCATCCTACGCTTCCCTCGAGCTTGAGGCCGAGCAGTTTGGTCGCCTCGACCGCGAACTCCATCGGCAATTGTTGAAAAACGTCCTTGCAGAACCCGTTGATGATCATCGATACCGCTTCCTCGGCGCCGACGCCGCGCTGGGCGAAATAGAACAACTGGTCTTCGCCGATCTTGGATGTCGATGCTTCGTGCTCGACTTTGGCGCTGGGGTTGTTCACCTGGATATAGGGAAACGTGTTCGCGCCGCAGCGATCGCCGATCAACATCGAATCGCACTGCGAGTAATTGCGCGCGCCGGCGGCGGTGGGCGCGATCCTGACCAGCCCGCGGTAGCTGTTGTTGGAGTGGCCCGCCGAAATGCCCTTGCTGACGATGGTGCTGCGCGTGTTCTTGCCCAGATGGATCATCTTGGTTCCGGTATCGGCCTGCTGGTAATGATTGGTGAGCGCCACCGAATAGAACTCGCCGACCGAGTTGTCGCCGCGCAGGATGCAGCTCGGATATTTCCAGGTGATCGCCGAGCCGGTCTCGACCTGCGTCCAGGAGATGCGCGAATTCACACCCTTGCACAGCCCGCGCTTGGTGACGAAATTGTAAATGCCGCCCAGTCCGTTCTCGTCGCCCGCGTACCAGTTCTGCACCGTCGAATACTTGATGTCGGCATTGTCGAGCGCAACCAGCTCGACCACCGCCGCGTGCAGCTGGTTGGTGTCGAACTTGGGCGCGGTGCAGCCTTCGAGATAGGACACCGAAGCGCCTTCCTCGGCCACGATCAGGGTGCGTTCGAACTGGCCCGTATTTTCCGTATTGATGCGGAAATAGGTCGACAGATCCATCGGGCATTTGACGCCCTTGGGGATGAAACAGAACGAACCGTCGGTGAATACTGCCGAGTTGAGCGCCGCATAGTAGTTGTCGCCGACCGGCACCACGCTGCCCAGATACTGGCGCACGAGGTCGGGGTGCTCGTGCACCGCCTCCGAGATCGAACAGAAAATGATGCCGACCTCGGCAAGCTTCGCCTTGTAGGTGGTCGCCACCGACACGCTGTCGAAAATCACGTCGACCGCGACGCCGGCGAGCTTCGCGCGCTCGTTCATCGGCACGCCGAGTTTTTCGAAGGTGCGCAGCAATTCCGGATCGACCTCGTCCATGCTGGCCAGTGTGTTCTTCGGCTTGGGCGCCGAGTAATAACTGATCGCCTGGAAATCGATCTTCGGATATTTCACGTTCGGCCACCGGGGCTCTTCCATCTTGAGCCATTGCCGGTAGGCGTTGAGCCTGAGTTCGAGCAGCCACTCGGGCTCGTTCTTCTTGCCCGAAATCAGCCGGATCGTGTCTTCGCTAAGCCCTTTGGGCGCGACATCGGCTTCGATATCGGTGACGAAACCGTGCTGGTAGGGCTGGTTGACGAGATTGTGCAGTGCCGTGCTCATTGCGGTTTCACCAACCTGATTGTTGAATATCCAGGACGCCGGAAAAATACTCGTGCCATTGCAATTCCTTCAGGATCTTTGCGGCTAAGCTTTGGCGGATTGCTTAATGTTGAAGCTCTCGCCGCAGCCACAAGTGCTGTCGATATTAGGATTGTCGAATTTGAACACCTGCTTGAAGCCTTCCTTGACGAAATCGAGGCGCGAGCCGTCCAGAAACGACAGCGTATCGGCGTCCACCACCAGTTTCGCGTCGTGCGCCTCGAACAACCGGTCGCCGGGGCGCATTTCGTCGGCGTACTCGAATGTATAGGCAAAGCCGGAACAGCCGACTTTCTTCACGCCGACGCGCAGGCCCACGCCTTTGCCGCGCTTTGCGAGCTGGTTCTGGATCTGTTTTGCCGCATTTTCAGTCACTGAAATCGCCATGGTTTCGCCTGTATAAAGAATTAGATCGCAATCGCGGCGCGCTCGCGCTTTTGCAGGGTCTCGCGCATGTCGTGCACCTGCGCCACGCCGTTTTGTCTGGGTTTCTGCTCGTCAACCAGCTGTTTGAGCGTTACCGCGCCGAGATAACTGAAAATATGTTGATTGAGATTGGCCCACAGATTGTGAGTGATGCATTTGTTCTCATCGCGACAGTTTTCCCTGCCGCCGCATTGCGTCGAGTCAAGCGTCTCGTCGACCGCGAGAATGATGTCGGCGACCGATATCTGCGTCATGTCCTGGGCGAGGCGATAACCGCCGCCAGGGCCGCGCACGCTGTCGACCAGCGCCCGGCGGCGCAGCTTGCCGAACAACTGCTCGAGATAAGACAGCGAGATTTTCTGGCGCTGGCTGATCGCCGCCAGGGTCACCGGGTGTTTGCCCCGACTCATCGCGAGATCTACCATCGCCGTCACGGCAAAGCGGCCCTTCGTCGTCAGTCTCATATAAAAACCCTTTAAATATCAGATAGCTAAGGCCTGCACCGGCAATACACGAGTAATTTCATTAACTATACAATACCTGACAGTTTTAGTCAACTATGGCGCACAATTTTGTTCAGGCATGGTGCATGGCGTCTTCGTTCGACCCTCATCTGCGGGTTGGACCAATTCGGTGCGGTCGGATCGTCCGCCTCCTGCCACGCCAGCTGCAGCAAGGCGGCCGCCTCGTCGTAATGGTGCGCGGCCTTGCTGCCGCCGAACCATCCCCGCCGCGCCTGCAACAATGGCATAAGTAAGTTACTTGGGATGATGTGCGGCCACGATCTGCAGCAGCGGCGTGAACACTTTGGGCGTGCCGGTGACGATGTTCCCGGATTCCAGGTAATTGCCGTCGCCGTCGAAATCGCTCACCAGACCGCCTGCTTCCTGGATCAGCAGGCTGCCCGCGGCCATATCCCAGGGCGAAAGGCCCATTTCCCAGAAGCCGTCGAGCCGGCCCGCGGCGACATAGGCGAGATCGAGTGCGGCGGCACCTGCGCGGCGCACGCCCGCAGTCTGCTCCATCACCTTGCGCAGGACGGCCGTGTATTCGTCCATGTGCTGGCCGGAGAGGAACGGAAAGCCGGTGCCGATGAGCGCGTCGTCCAGTTGCCTGCGCTTGGACACGCGCATGCGCCGGTCGTTGAGGTAGGCGCCGTGTCCGCGCGTGGCGGTGAACAGTTCATTGCGTCCCGGGTCGTAGATCACCGCCTGCGTCACCGCGCCCTTGTATCTGAGTCCGATGGAGACGCAATACTGCGGGAAACCGTGAATGAAATTGGTGGTCCCGTCCAGCGGGTCGATGATCCAGACGAAGTCCGATTTGCCGTGCGCACCGGACTCCTCTGCTAGAATCGCGTGGTCCGGGAACGCCTTCATCAGGATCTGGATCACCGCCTGCTCTGCCGCCTGGTCCACCTCGGTGACGAAATCATTGTGGCGCTTGGTCGATACGGTCAGGGCGTCGATGTCCTGCGCGGCGCGGTTGATGATAGCGCCGGCGCGCCGCGCGGCTTTCACCGCGATATTGAGCATGGGATGCATGTGATGTGGGGTCTTTGGTTGGTTTCGCGGCCTGCGCCGAAGGATTGATTTTAATATGAGCGCAGATCTGCTGTCGCACATTCGTGTTGTGCTGTCGCACACCTCGCATCCGGGCAACATCGGCGCGGCGGCCCGCGCGATGAAGACTATGGGCATCGTCTCGCTCTATCTGGTCAACCCGAAAAAATTTCCTGATGCCGAAGCCGAAGCCATGTCGAGCGGAGCGTCGGACGTGCTGCGGCACGCACGCGTCTGCGCCAGCCTGGCCGAGGCCTTGCAGGGCACAGTCTACGCTCTGGCGGTGAGCGCGCGCCGGCGCGAACTCGCGTACGCGTGCGCCGATGCGCGTAGCGCGGCGCAGGGGCTCGTGGCGGCAGCGCAGCAGGGCGAGGTCGCCCTCGTGTTCGGCACCGAAATGTCCGGCCTGACCAATGAGGAAATCCTGCAATGTCGCGCGATGGCGCATATTCCCGCCGATCCGGCCTATTCCTCGCTCAATCTCGCCGCGGCGGTGCAGGTCATGGCCTATGAGGCGCGCGTGGCGGCGCTGGGTGCGCAGCTGCTCCCGCCGAGCGAATTCGAACCGGCGCGCCACGAGGACGTCGAGAATTTCTACGCCCACCTCGAGCAAAGCCTGCTCGCCAGCGGCTTTCTGGACCCGGCGAACCCCAGGCGCCTGATACCGCGCCTGCGGCGCCTGTTCGGCCGCGCCCAACTGGAACAGGAAGAGGTCAACATCCTGCGCGGGATGTTGAATTCTTTTCGCAAATAGTTGACTAAATCACTACGGATTAGTACAGTGATACTGATCAGATCCGTTACCGGACAGGTTTATGTTTAAAAACATCCGTGAAGACATCGCCAGCGTATTCGATCGCGATCCTGCTGCGCGCTCGACGTGGGAGGTTATCACCTGTTATCCGGGCTTCCATGCGCTGCGTATTCACCGCATCGCGAATTGGCTCTGGCATATGAACCTGCGCTGGCTGGGACGGCTGGTGTCGCATATTGGCCGCTTTCTGACCGGCATCGAAATTCATCCCGGCGCGACGATCGGACGGCGCTTTTTCATCGACCACGGCATGGGGGTAGTCATAGGCGAAACCGCTGAAATCGGCGATGACGTGACCCTTTATCATGGCGTCACCTTGGGCGGTACTTCCTGGAACAAGGGCAAGCGCCATCCGACTTTGAGGAATGGGGTAGTCATCGGTGCCGGCGCCAAGGTGCTGGGACCCATCGTCGTGGGCGAGGGGGCGAAGATCGGCTCCAACGCCGTGGTGGTGAAAGACGTTCCCGCAGGGGCCTCAGCGGTCGGGATTCCGGCGCGCATCATTCTCGACGATCAGGACAAGTCGCGCGAGGAAAAAGCCGCCAAGCTTGGTTTTTCCGCCTATGCCATCACGGCCAAAGCCGCGGACGATCCCCTGGCCAAGGCGCTACAGGGTTTGCTGGACCACTCGATGGAGCAGGACCGTCGCCTGGAGCAGTTACAGCACGAGATCGAGGCTTTGCGAGGGCGGACCGAGGACGACCGCGCGGTCGCGGAGCGCTTCGACCCGGGCCGGCTACGCCAGGCAGCGGAAAAATAGTCGACTGAAACACTCACGTTTTAGTATATTTCCTTGTATTTATTGGGTATTGATTGGGTATTGAGCGGGAGACGAATATGCGACTGACAACCAAAGGCAGATTTGCCGTGACCGCGATGCTGGATCTGGCCTTGCGCCACCAGCCGGGTCCGGTGACTTTGGCCGGCATCGGAGCGCGCCAGGGCATTTCCCTTTCCTATCTGGAGCAACTGTTCGGCAAGCTGCGCCGGCATGCGCTGGTCGAGAGCGTGCGCGGTCCCGGCGGCGGTTACTGCCTGGCGCGCCCGACCGAGAAGATCTCGGTGGCCGACATCATCCTCGCCGTGGACGAGCCGCTCGATGCGACGCAATGCGGCGGCATGGAAAACTGCCAGGAAGACAAGCGCTGCATGACCCATAATTTGTGGGCCACGCTGAACGAGAAGTTGTACGAATATCTGAACTCGGTGACGCTGCAGGACCTGGTGAACGAGCAACTGGCGAAAAACGGCAATGTGACCGTGCTGATGGACCGGCGTCCCGCGGCTGCGCGCAAGGTTGTCTCGTTGCCGGCCTGAGTCGTTAATTTCCGGCAAATAGATTCAGCACCCCGTCCAGGCCGACGTAGTCCAGCGTGTAGTCGGCCTTGCCCCGCGCCACCGGTTTCGCGCGGTAGGCGATGGAGACGCCGGCCTCGGCCATCATCGCAAGGTCATTGGCGCCGTCGCCTATGGCGATGACCCGGGCTGTTGCCAGCCCCAGCTCATCGCGCACCGAGCGCAGCTTCGCCGCCTTCGCCTCCGCGTCGACGATGCCCCCGATCACCCGTCCGGTGAGGCGGCCATCTTCGATATTGAGCACGTTGGAGATGCTGTAGTCGAGCCCAAGCCGGGTTTTCAGGCGCTCGGTGAAAAAACTGAAGCCACCGGATACCAACAGCGTTTTGACGCCGGCGCGCTGCATCGCGGCGAGCATGGTCTCGGCGCCGGGGGAGAGCCGCAGGCGTTCGTCGTAGACGCGCGCCAGCGCTCCCTCGTCCAGACCCTGCAGCAGGCCGACGCGCAGCCGCAGGCTCTCGGCGTAATCGATCTCGCCCGACATCGCGGCGGCGGTGATCGCCGAAACTTCGGCCCTGACCCCCGCCATGTCGGCGATTTCGTCTATGCATTCGATGGTGATCAGCGTGGAATCCATGTCGATCACCAGCAGTTCCATGTCGGCGAGTTTCCGCTCCTCCGGAACAAAGCCGAAGTCGAGCCTCGCCCGGGCGCAATACTCGGCGATACCCGGCCGTTGCTGCGCGCCGATCAAGCGGCACACGCCGGGGCTGAGGCGCAGGACTTGCCGCGCACCGGATAGCTGCGATAGCTGCTCGAGGTCGCGTTCGGCGACGGCGGCGCCCTGGATCACCAGATGCATACTCATCTCGTATGCGGATGCGGCCCGGTTGGGCGCGCGGGCATCATTGCATCGCTCCGCCCAAAGTCTTGAGCAATTCTTTCACCGTCTGCACCCTCGGCGCCAGGCCTTCGCTCGGCGTCTGCACCCGGAGTTTGCTCGGGCCCGGCAGCTTCCAGTGGCGGTGCCGCTGCAGCAGTTGCAGGATGCGCGCCCCGTCTATGGGCGGTTTGTCGATGAACTGCAACTGGATCGCATCGCCGCCAGCGTCGATGCGCGCCACGCCCAGCGCGCGTGCGGCGATGCGCAGGCGGTGCGACTCGATCAGCGCCTGTGCCGGTTCGGGCGCCGGGCCGAAGCGGTCTATCAGCTCCTCCTGCATCGCATCGAGCTGTTGCGCGGTTTCGCAGTTGGCCAGGCGCTTGTACAGTGTCAGCCGCTCGTGCACGTCGCTGCAATAGTCGTTCGGCAGCAGCGCCGGCAGGTGCAAATTGATTTCGGTGGTGATCCCCAGCGGCTGCGACAGGTCCGGCTCCTTCCCCGCTTTGAGGGAGCGCACCGCGTGATTGAGCATGTCGGCGTACAGATTGAAGCCGATTTCCTGCATTTCGCCAGATTGCGACTCGCCCAGGACTTCGCCCGCGCCGCGAATTTCCAGGTCGTGCATGGCGAGGAAGAACCCCGAGCCGAGCTCATTCATCATCTGTATCGCTTCCAGGCGTTTTTTTGCCTGCGCCGAGAGCGCCTCTTCGGCGTGGATCAGCAGGTAGGCATAGGCCTGATGATGCGAGCGGCCGACGCGGCCGCGCAGTTGATGCAATTGCGCCAGGCCGAACTTGTCGGCGCGGTTGATCAGCATGGTGTTGGCGGTGGGGATGTCGATCCCCGTCTCGATGATGGTGGTGCATAGCAGCAGGTTGTAGCGCTGCTGGTGGAACTCGCGCATCGCGCGCTCGAGTTCGCGTTCGCGCATTTGCCCGTGCGCCACCACGATGCGCGCCTCGGGCAGCAGCTGCGCGAGCTTCAGGTGCATGTTCTCGATGGTCTGGACTTCGTTGTGCAGGAAATAGATCTGCCCGCCGCGCTTCAATTCGCGCAGCACCGCTTCGCGGATCACGCCTTGGCTGTCGCGGCTGACGAAGGTCTTGATCGCGAGGCGCTTCTGCGGCGCGGTGGCGATGACCGAGAAATCGCGCAGGCCTTCGAGCGACATGGCCAGGGTGCGCGGGATCGGCGTGGCCGTGAGCGTGAGCACGTCCACTTCGGCGCGCAACGCCTTGAGCACCTCCTTCTGGCGCACGCCGAAGCGATGCTCCTCGTCGATGATCACCAGCCCCAGGCGCTGAAAATGGATGTCGCGCTGCAGCAGCTTGTGCGTGCCGATGGCGATGTCGATTGCGCCATCGGCGAGCGCCTTCACGCTTTGCGTCTGCTCCTTCGCCGTGCGAAAACGCGACAGCTGCGCGATCTTGATCGGCCACTCGTCCGCGATCTGCGCGAAGCGGTCGGAGAAGGTCTGGAAGTGCTGCTCGGCGAGCAGGGTGGTCGGGGTGAGGACGGCGACCTGCTTGCCGCCACAGACTGCGACGAACGCCGCGCGCAGGGCCACTTCGGTCTTGCCGAAGCCGACGTCGCCGCAGATCAGGCGATCCATGGGCTTGCCCGAGCGCATGTCTTCGACCACCGCGCGGATCGCCGCCGCCTGGTCGGTGGTCTCCTCGAAGCCGAAGCCCTCGGCAAACGCGTCCAGATCGTGCTGCTTGATCTCGAACCGATGCCCCTGGCGGGCGGCGCGCCGGGCGTAGAGATTGAGCAACTCGGCCGCGGTGTCGCGGATCTGCAGTGCCGCCTTGCGCTTGGCGCGGTCCCAGTCGCCGCTGCCGAGCTTGTGCAGCGGCGCTTGTTCGGGCGCCACGCCACTGTAGCGGCTGATCAGGTGCAACTGCGCCACCGGCACGTAGAGCTTGTCCTGGCCGGCATACTCCAGGTGCAGAAATTCGGTCTTGCCTTCCCCCAGGTCGAGATTGGCCAGGCCGAGATAGCGGCCGATGCCGTGCTGGGCATGCACCACGGGGTCGCCGATGCGCAGTTCCGACAGGTCGCGCACCAGGCCCTCGACCGAAGTCGGGCGGACCTCGGCGCGTTTGCTTGCGCGCACCGTACCGGCATAGAGTTCGGCCTCGGTAAGGATACAAATGCGCTCAGCGGGCAGGGCAAAGCCGTTGAATAGCGGCGCCGTGCCGAGCATGCAGCGTGCGCTGCCCGCGCGAAACTCGGCGAAGCTCGCGCAGGGCGCAGGCTGAAGCCCGTATTCGGCCAGATACTGGCTCATGGTTTCGCGCCGGCCCGGCGATTCTGCGAGGAGCAGCACGCGCGCGGGTGTGCTCGCGAGGAACTGCTTTAACCGGGTGAGCGGATCCGCGGCGCGGCGCTCGACTGCGAGCGGCGGCAGTTCGGCGGCGACGATTGCCCCTTCCGGCGCCGCGCCGGCTTCCTGCGGGGCGGTAATGTCGACGCGCGCAAAATTCCTTGCCGCGACGAAGAACTCCTCGGCCGGGAGGAACATCTCCACCGGTGACAGCAGCGGCTGCGAGCGGTCGCCGCGCAGCAGTTGATAGCGCGACTGCGTGTCCTTCCAGAACGCATCGATGGTGGCGGCGACGTCGCGGTGCAGGCACAGCGTGGCCTGCCCGGGCAGGTAATCGAAAATAGTGGCGGTGCTCTCGAAGAACAGGGGCAGGTAGTATTCGACCCCGGCCGGGGCGATGCCGTTGCTCACGTCCTTGTAGATATTGCTCCGCGACGGATCGCCTTCGAAGGTTTCGCGAAAGCGCGCGCGAAAGCGCGTCCTGCCGGCCTCGTCCAGCGGAAACTCGCGCGCCGGCAGCAGGCGCACTTCCTTCACCCGATAGATGGTGCGCTGCGTATCGACGTCGAAGGTGCGGATGGATTCGATCTCCTCGTCGAGCAGATCGATGCGGTAAGGCAGGGCGCTGCCCATGGGGAACAGATCGATCAGCCCGCCGCGCACGCAATACTCGCCCGGCGCGACTACCTGGGTGACGTGGCTATAGCCGGCCAGCGTCAATTGCGCGCGCAGTTGCGGCAGGTTGAATTTCTCCTCCTGCTTGAGGAAGAACGTGTAAGCAGCGAGATAGGACGGCGGCGCCAGGCGGTAGAGTGCGGTGCTCGCCGGAATCAGCGTAACGTCGCAACTGCCGCGGGTGATCGCGTACAGCGTCGCCAGGCGTTCGGAAATCAGGTCATGGTGCGGCGAGAAACTGTCGTAGGGCAGCGTCTCCCAGTCGGGCAGCAGATTCACGGCCAATCCGGGCTCGAAATAAGGAATTTCCTCGCACAGACGCTGCGCATCCAGCGCTGAGGCGCAAAATACGATCAGGGGTTTCGCTTCCCGCGCCAGGCGCGCGAGCGCCAGGGCGTCGCTCGAGCCATGCAACTGGGTGTAGCGGCGTTTGTGCAGCGCTTGGACGGGGGCGGAAATCATGGGCAAAAAAGAGTCCGCGGGCGCGGCCCTGGGAGACGGAATTCAGCTGACATCTTAAGCCGGACAAGCCAGAAGCAAACAAAGTGCCGCCGGCCGGGGAAAAGCCCTTATCCCACGAACGAGGGGGGGCGCGCCCCCCCTTGTCCCGCAAGGGGACTTTCCCCTCAAGGGGGATCGAGACCTTCGGGGCGTAAATCCCTCCGCGCATGCGCTATCGCCATTTGTCGAAATCTTCGCCATTTCTGTTAACTTTTGACTTACAAGAGGATATCTTCACTAAGCTGTATTATAACGTCTTCAGCAGCCATTTATTTAGAAAAAACAATGACGTCCGAGCGATTTTTCGGCCTGATTCCGGCGGCGGGGGCGGGCGAGCGCATGGGCCAGGCCACGCCCAAGCAATACCTTCCGCTGCTGGGACGCCCGATGCTCTACCATAGCGTGAACGCGCTCCTCGCGAGCGGCAGGATCGATACCGTGTTCGTGGTGCTGGCGCCCGGAGACCGCGAATTCAGGCAGCATGACTGGGGTGAGTTCGGTGAGCGCATCGCGCCGCTTTATTGCGGCGGCGCGACGCGGCACGACAGCGTGTTGAATGGCCTGGTTGCGGCCTCGTCCACGGCGCAGCCGGAGGACTGGATGTTGGTGCACGACGCGGCGCGGCCCTGTCTGGGCCAGCGTGAATTGCAGCGTATGCTGGCCGCGCTCGCCACGCACGATGTGGGAGGTATACTCGCAGTGCCGGTCGCCGACACGCTCAAGCGCGCCGACGCCGCCGGGCAGATCCAGGCGACCGAACCGCGCGAACACCTGTGGCAGGCGCAGACGCCGCAGATGTTCCGCCATGGCCTGCTGCTGCATGCTTTGAGCAGGACCGGGATAGTGACCGACGAGGCTGGCGCCATAGAGGCGCTGGGGCTGAAACCGAAGCTGGTGCAGGGTTCCACCGCGAATTTGAAGGTTACCTATGCGGAGGATCTGCAGTTGGCGGAAATCATCCTCGCAAGCCAAGGGAGACAAACATGAGAGTAGGGCAGGGATTCGACGTTCACGCCCTGGTCACGGGGCGCAAGCTGATCATCGGCGGCGTGGATATTCCAAACGAGAAGGGCCTGGACGGACATTCGGACGCCGATGTGCTGCTGCACGCCGTGTGCGACGCATTGCTCGGCGCCGGGGCTCTGGGCGATATCGGCCGGCATTTCCCCGACACCGATTCGCGTTACAAGAACGCCGACAGCCGCATGCTGTTGCGCGAGGTGAGCCGGCTGGTGCAGGAGGCCGGCTACCGCATCCTCAATATCGACGCCACGATCATCGCGCAGGCGCCGAAAATGGCGCCGCATATTCCCTCGATGGTGAACAATATCGCCGCCGATCTCGGTTTGTCGCACGGCCAGGTCAACATCAAGGCGACAAGCACCGAGGGGCTGGGATTCACCGGCCGCGCCGAAGGCATTGCCGCCGAGGCGATAGTGTTGCTGAATTGGGCGGCCTGAGCCGGGACACGCCGCCGTGTTCGACGCGCCCGTGGCTGTATGTGGTTGCGACCGGCGCCTCTGCTGCAACCGAGGCTTGCGCTCCTGGCAACGCAAGCGGCAGGTCCGGGGAGCGCGTTGCGCATCTGCCGGCGCCAAAAAGCCTTTATACTTGTGCCCGGCCCGAGTATTATCGCCGCCCGCATGGCTCCGGTGTTTTCTGAGGAAACAAGCGCTTTGACCAAACGATCGAGTTTTACCCACGAACAACTGCTCGCCTGCGGGCGCGGGGAGATGTTCGGCGCCGGCAATGCGCAGTTGCCCCTGCCGCCCATGCTGATGTTCGACCGCATCATCTACATCAGCGACAAGGGCGGAGCCTTCGGCAAGGGCGAGATCGTCGCCGAGCTCGACCTGCGCCCGGAACTCTGGTTTTTCGTCTGCCATTTCCAGGGCGACCCGGTGATGCCGGGATGCCTGGGGCTGGATGCAATGTGGCAGCTGATCGGTTTTCATCTGGGCTGGATGGGAGGCAAAGGGCACGGACGCGCGCTCGGCTGCGGCGAGGTCAAGTTCAGCGGCCAGGTGTTGCCGAGCGCAAAGAAAATTACCTACCGCATCAGCATGAAGCGCGTGATCCTGCGCAAGCTGGTGATGGGTATCGCCGACGCCGTGATGGAGGTCGACGGTCGCGATATCTACGCAGGCAAGGACCTGCAGGTGGGATTGTTCACCTCCACCGACGGATTCTGAGGGTAGCGCCATGCGTCGCGTCGTCGTCACCGGAATGGGTATCGTCTCCAGCATTGGCACCAACAAGGCCGAGGTGCTGGCCTCGCTGCGCGAAGGCCGCAGCGGCATCGAATTTTCCGAGGAATACCAGGCACTGGGCTTTCGCTCGCAGGTGCACGGCCCGATTCGGGTGAAGCGCGAGGAGCTGATCGACCGCAAGCTGCTGCGCTTCATGGGCGATGCTGCGGCATTCAATTACCTCGCCATGGCCGAGGCCATCGCCGACGCGGGTTTGCCGGAGAGCGTGGTATCGCACGAGCGCACCGGTCTGATCGTCGGTTCGGGCGGCGGCTCGCCGCAGAACCAGGTCGAGGCTGCCGATCTGCTGCGCACCAAGGGCTTGAGGCGCGTCGGGCCCTATATGGTGTCGCGCGCGATGTCGAGCACCACCTCGGCCTGCCTGGCGACCCCGTTTCGCATCAAGGGGGTGAACTATTCGATCAGTGCGGCCTGCGCCACCAGCGCGCACTGCATCGGCAATGCGTTCGAGCTGATCCAGTGGGGCAAGCAGGACGTCATTTTCGCCGGCGGCGGCGAAGAGGTGCATCCTTACATGACCGTGCTGTTCGACGCGATGGGGGCGCTGTCGTCGAAGTACAACGATTCCCCGACCAGGGCCTCGCGCGCCTACGACGCCGGGCGCGACGGGTTCGTGATTTCGGGCGGCGGCGGTGTGGTGGTGCTGGAGGAACTCGAACATGCGCGCGCGCGCGGCGCCAGGATCTACGCCGAGCTCGTCGGTTACGGCGCAACCTCCGACGGCTATGACATGGTGCAGCCCTCGGGCGAGGGCGCGGTGCGCTGCATGCGCCTGGCGCTCTCAGGCGTGGACACGCCGGTAGACTATCTGAATACCCACGGCACCAGCACGCCGATCGGCGACACGAAGGAGCTCGAAGCGGTGCGCGCGGTGTTCGCGGACAAGTTGCCGCTGATCAGTTCGACCAAGTCGCTGACCGGGCACGCGCTGGGCGCGGCCGGCGTGAACGAGGCGATCTATTCGCTGCTGATGCTGGAACACGACTTCGCGTGCGCTTCGGCCAACATCGAGACACTCGACCCCGCGGCCGAGGGCATGCCGATCGTGCGCGAGCGCGTCGACCATGCCGGCCTCAACACGGTGATGTCGAATAGCTTCGGCTTCGGCGGCACCAACGCCTGCCTCGTGTTTCGCCGCCTGACCGGCTGAGCGTATGAGCGGGGCCGCCGAAACGGTGCGGCTATTCTTCGCGCTCTGGCCCGCGAGCGATCTGCAGGCAAAGCTTGCGGCCTGGGCCAATCAGACGGCAGGCAGGGGCAGGGCGATGCGGAGCGAGAACCTTCATCTCACCCTTGCGTTTCTCGGCGCCACCGAGGCCGGTCTCGTTCCGGACCTGATTGCACTCGCGGCCGGCGTGCGCTTCGCCCCGATCCGCCTGCCGCTCGACCGCGCCGGCTACTGGAAACATAACCGCATCATCTGGTGCGGCGCCGGCGAGGAGCCGCGGGTGCTGGCCGCTCTGGTCGAGGACTTGCGCGCGCGGCTCGACGCGGCCGGCATACGCTACGACCTCAAACCCTTCGTGTCGCACGTAACGCTGGTGCGCGATGCCGCCGGCCTTCCCGCAGCCCCGGCCTGGATTCCGCTCGTCTGGGAAGCCCGGGATTTTGCGCTCGTCAGTTCGACGCGCGTCGAACTGACGAGCGCAAAATCCCGGGCTTCCCAGACG
>CABECK010000392.1_pt1 | contig 26493 bp, 20 predicted proteins | sample 3132801 | NCBI WGS metagenome assembly CABECK01 (sample SAMEA5534348, study PRJEB31848) | metagenome | biome: tundra; feature: field; material: soil | place: USA | collected 2013-05 | depth 0.45 m | reverse complement strand
ATCCGGCGTGACGTTGACCACGCCCATGATCAATGGACGGTGCAGCGACAGGCGGAAGCGACCACATTGAAGCTGCGCGATCATCGGATCGGGAACGAAGGAACTGCCGGGGGTCGACCGCGTGCGCGAATATTACGCCCTTGTCGACGTTTCTCCGCGGGGGGGGGATTTACAAGGGGGGGCGCGCCCCCCCTTGTTCGTACAATCAGGGCTTTTCCCTTGCCGGAGACACTTTGATTGTTTCCATACTGTCCGGCTTAAGTCGCAGCAGGCGCCGCAGCGCCGGTGGTGCCGTCTTTCTGCGGCGGCGGCGGCGGCGGCGTGGTGCTGGATTGGCTCGGCTTGGGCTGGCGCGGCGCCTTGCCTTCCATGATGTCGTTCAGTTGGTCGGAATCCAGGGTCTCCCACTCGAGCAGCGCCTTCGTCATCGCCTCGACCTTGTCGCTGTTCTCCTCGATCAGGCGCCGCGCCAGGGCATACTGCTCGTCGATGATGCGGCGGATCTCCTGGTCGACCTTTTGCATGGTCACCTCGGAAACGTTCTTGTGCGTGGTGATCGAGCGGCCGAGGAACACTTCGCCATCGTTTTCGCCGTAGACCATCGGCCCCAACGCATCCGACATGCCCCACTGCGTCACCATGCGCCGCGCCATCTCGGTGGCGCGTTCGAAGTCGTTCGATGCGCCGGTGGTCATCTGGTGCATGAATATCTCTTCGGCGATGCGCCCGCCGAACAGCACCGCAATACTCGAGAGCAGCCGCTCGCGGTCCATGCTGTAGCGGTCCTCCACCGGCAACTGCATGGTCACGCCGAGCGCGCGCCCGCGCGGGATGATCGTCACCTTGTGCACCGGATCGGTCTTGGGCAGGAGCTTCGCCACCACTGCGTGGCCGGACTCGTGATAGGCGGTGTTGCGCCGCTCCTCCTCCGGCATCACCAGCGAGCGCCGTTCCGCGCCCATGATGATTTTGTCCTTGGCGCGCTCGAAGTCGTCCATGTCGACCAGGCGCTTGTTGTAGCGCGCGGCGAACAGCGCGGCTTCGTTCACCAGGTTGGCGAGATCGGCGCCCGACATGCCGGGTGTGCCGCGCGCGATGATGTCGGCCTTGACGTCGGGCGCCATCGGCACCTTGCGCATGTGCACCAGCAGGATCTGTTCGCGGCCGCGGATGTCCGGCAGCGGCACCACCACCTGGCGGTCGAAGCGGCCCGGGCGCATCAGCGCCGGGTCGAGCACGTCGGGGCGGTTGGTGGCGGCGATGACGATCACCCCGGCCGTAGCCTCGAAACCGTCCATCTCGACCAGCAATTGGTTCAGCGTCTGCTCGCGCTCGTCGTTGCCCCCGCCCAGGCCCGCGCCGCGCTGGCGGCCGACTGCGTCGATTTCGTCGATGAACACGATGCACGGCGCATGCTTTTTCGCCTGCTCGAACATGTCGCGCACGCGCGCCGCGCCCACGCCGACGAACATCTCGACGAAGTCGGAGCCGGAAATCGAGAAAAACGGCACCTTGGCTTCACCGGCGATCGCCCGTGCGAGCAATGTCTTCCCCGTGCCCGGGTTGCCGACCATCAGCACGCCCTTGGGTATGCGCCCGCCGAGCTTCTGGAACTTGGACGGATCGCGCAGGAAATCGACCAGTTCCGACACCTCCTCCTTGGCCTCCTCGCAGCCGGCCACGTCGGCGAAGGTGACGGTGTTGGTCGATTCGTCCAGCATGCGCGCGCGCGATTTGCCAAAAGAGAAGGCGCCGCCGCGGCCCCCGCCCTGCATCTGGCGCATGAAGAACACCCACACGCCGATCAGGAGCAGCATCGGGAACCAGGAGACGAAGATGTTCATCAGCAGCGATGGTTCCTCCTCCGGCTTGGCCTTGATCTTGACGCCGTACTTCAGCAGGTCAGAAATGAGCCAGATGTCGCCGGGGGAGTAGCTGGTGATGGCCTTGCCGTCGGTGGTCTTGGCCTTGAGGTTGCGGCCCTCGATCACGACTTCGGCGATGCGCCCGGCCTTGACCTCCTCGTAGAACTGGGAATAGTCCATCGGCGCCTGGGTCGCCTGACGCGTGTTGAACTGGTTGAACACGGTCATCAGCACCATGCCGATCACCAGCCAGATCACGAGATTCTTAAACATGTTGTTCATTTGGTTCCTATGCAACAATTGCCGCTCGTTGCCCATTTTACAGCGTTACCGCGGACAGGGGTTAGCCGCCGCAACACCGGGTGTCTTGCGCCCGCCCCTGAGCGCTAGCCTTTCAGACCTTTCCCCAGCAAATACATCTCGCTCGAACGCCCGCGCGAGGCTTCGGGCTTGCGCGACCCCACTTTGGCAAAAGCCTTGCGCATGGCCGCCAGAAATTCGGTGAAACCGGCGCCCTGGAACACCTTGACCAAGAGCGAGCCGCCGGGCGCCAGGCATTGCCGCGCGAATTCCAGCGCCAGTTCGCACAGATACATGGAGCGGGCCTGATCGCTCACGCCGATGCCTGAGATATTGGGGGCAAGGTCCGAGATTACAAGGTCTGCCTTGCGCCCGCCCAGGGCGAGCAGCAGCGCGTCGAGCACCTCCTGCTCGCGAAAATCCCCCTGGACGAAGTGCACGCCCGCCAGCGGCTCCATCGGCAGCAGGTCCACGGCCACCACCCTGCCCTTGGTCCCGAGCTTTGCCACCACCACCTGCGACCAGCTCCCGGGCGCCGCGCCCAGATCGACCACCAGTTGCCCGGGGACGAGCAGCCGGTCTTTCTTGTCCAATTCCAGCAGCTTATAGGCGGCGCGCGAACGATAGCCTTCCGCCTTGGCCCTTTGTACATAAGGGTCATTGATGTGCTCGCGCATCCACGCCTTGCTGGTTTTACTGCGGCTCATTTCTTGGTCGGGCTGTTACAATTGAGCTTTGCCATTGCATTCATTATGAAACCCCTCTCCCCCGCCGAACGCAAGCTGCTCAAAGCACGCGCGCATGCACTCAAACCCGTGGTCACGGTGGGCAACGAAGGCCTATCGGCCCCGGTGCTCAAGGAAATAGAAATCAGCCTTAAGGCGCACGATCTGATCAAAATCCGCGTGACCGGTGATGAGCGTGACGCCCGGCTAGCCCTGTTGGGCGAGATATGCAACCGCAGCGGCGCCTCCCCGGTGCAGCACATCGGCAAGATTCTGGTCGTGTATCGCGAAAGTCAGGAAGAGCCTGCACCGCCTGCGAAAAAGCGCGCGGCGCGCAAACAGCCGCGGCGCACCAAGCGCAGCTACCAGAATACCTGAGCCGCGACGGGTACATGCGGCCGCGCGGATCGCGTCCCCTCCGTTGCAGAATTTCGATTTTGCGCGGACGAAAAACCGTCCGCGCGGATCACCGATTGGGCACGGATGAAAAGCACATCCGCGCCCAATCGGCGATCTCGTATAAAACCCCCGCGCTGTCCTTGTTTTTATCCATAACCGTGTTTTCTGTGCGGATGCGCTTTTCATCCGCGCGGAAAACACGGTTGGCGCGCGCAGCGCGCAATTCCTCTGTTGACGCGCGACGGCATTTAAGATGTCGCAATTGGTTCAGGCACTCGCCCCTTCAAACCAAGCCCAATGTCCACGTTTTATTCGTAGCGCACGTCGATTATTTCAAATTCGCGCACGCCCCCGGGAGCCTGCACCTCAACCACGTCGCGCGCGTATTTGCCGATCAGCGCGCGGGCGATGGGTGAGCCGATGGAAATCTTGCCGTGCTTGATGTCGGCCTCGTCGTCGCCGACGATCTGGTAGGTCACCTTGTCGCCGCTCGCCTGCGCCTGCAGGTCCACTGTGGCGCCAAACACGCAGCGGCCATCGGCATCGAGCAGCTTGGGGTCGATCACTTGTGCATTGGCGAGCTTGCCCTCGACCTCGGCGATGCGCCCTTCGATGAAGCTCTGCCGCTCCTTGGCGGCGTCGTACTCGGCGTTCTCGGACAAATCGCCGTGCGAGCGCGCCTCCGCGATCGCACTGATCACGCTGTGCCGGTCGACCGTCTTCAGGCGCTGCAGTTCGGCGCGCAACAACTCGGCGCCCTTGACCGTAAGTGGGGTCTTGCTCATATTCGTGCAATCCTAATTAGGGGGGTTGAACAAGGGGGCGACGCCCCCTTGTCCCCCAAGGGGACTTCCTTCGGAGCGTAAATCCCCCAAGTCAGAGGAAGCTCTGATTGCGTCACAGACTTAATCAGAGCCTCTTTAATTCCTTAATTTAGCTTTTGATGCAGGCCCTGCAAAGCGTAGGGAACCAGGTCCTGTATATGGCGCATGCCGGTGCAGGCAGCGCGGGCCCCGGCAATCGTAGTGTAATACGTGACGCGGCCCTGGAGTGCGCCGTTGCGTATGGACCATGAGTCCTGCATGGCGCTGCGTTTTTCGTCCACGGTGTTCACAATCAGGCTGACCTCGCCGTTCTTGATCATGTCCAGGATGTGCGGCCGGCCTTCCCCCACCTTGTTGACTGTCGCCACCTTGATCCCGTTCTCGGTAAGAACCTGCGCCGTGCCGCGTGTGGCGAGCAGGCTAAAACCCAGTTCCAGCAGTTCGCGCCCGATCTGTACCGCCGCGTTCTTGTCGCTGTTCCTCACGCTGATGAACGCCTTGCCCGCCTTGGGCAGCTTCACCCCGGCGGCAAGTTGCGACTTGACGAAAGCCTCGCCGAAGGACTCGCCCACGCCCATGACCTCGCCGGTGGATTTCATCTCCGGCCCGAGAATGGTATCGACGCCGGGGAATTTGATGAAAGGGAATACCGCCTCCTTCACCGAGAAATAGGGCGGAACCACTTCCTTGACCGCGCCGTTTTCGACCAGACCCTGTGCTTCCAGCGTCATCCCGGCCATGCAGCGGGCCGCGATCTTGGCCAAAGCGAGGCCGGTCGCCTTGGACACGAACGGCACGGTGCGGGAGGCGCGCGGATTGACTTCGAGCACGAACACCGTGCCATTCTGGATGGCGAACTGCACGTTCATCAGGCCGACCACTTTCAGCGCCATGGCCATCTGCACCGTCTGCGCTCGCAACTCCTGCTGCAGTTCGGCGGAAAGCGAGAACGGCGGCAGCGAACAGGCCGAATCGCCCGAGTGCACGCCCGCCTGCTCGATGTGCTCCATGATGCCGCCGATCAGCACATGCCGGCCGTCGCAGATGGCGTCCACGTCCACTTCGATGGCATCGTTGAGGAAGCGGTCGAGCAGCACCGGCGAGTCGTTGGAGACCTTCACCGCCTCGCGCATGTAGCGCTCGAGGTCCCGCTGCTCGTGCACGATTTCCATGGCGCGGCCGCCGAGCACGTAGCTCGGCCGCACCACCAGCGGATAGCCGATTTCTGCGGCAAGCCGCAGTGCGTCGGCCTCGTTGCGCGCGGTCCGGTTGGGCGGCTGCCTCAGGTTGAGATCGTGCAGCAGTTTCTGGAAGCGTTCGCGGTCCTCGGCCACGTCGATCATGTCCGGGCTGGTGCCGATGATGGGCACGCCGTTCGCCTCCAGGTCGCGCGCGAGCTTCAGCGGCGTCTGCCCGCCGTACTGCACCACCACGCCGTAGGGCTTCTCCTTGTCCACGATCTCGAGCACGTCCTCCAGCGTGAGCGGCTCGAAGTAGAGGCGGTCGGAAGTGTCGTAATCGGTCGAAACGGTCTCCGGGTTGCAGTTGACCATAATGGTCTCGAAACCGTCCTCGCGCAGCGCGAGCGCGGCGTGAACGCAGCAGTAATCGAACTCGATCCCCTGGCCGATGCGGTTGGGGCCACCCCCCAGCACCATGATCTTCTTGCGCCCGGTCGGGTTCGCTTCGCACTCTTCCTCGTAGGTGGAGTACAGGTAGGCGGTATTGGTTGCGAATTCCGCGGCGCAGGTATCCACGCGCTTGTACACCGGCCGCACCTTGAGCGCATGGCGGCGCTCGCGCACCTTGCGCTCGGTCGTGGCAAGCAGGGTGGCGAGGCGCCGGTCGGAAAAGCCGTTGCGCTTGAGGGTGAGCAGCGCCCGCACGTCGAGGTCTTCCAGGCGCTTCCCTTTCAATTCCCTTTCCTGCCTCACCAAGTCCTCGATCTGCGCCAAAAACCAGGGATCGATGTGCGTATCGCCCTGGATCTGCTCGAACGAGAGGCCGCAGCGGAAGGCGTCGGCCACGTACCAGATGCGCTCCGGACCGGGGTCGCCGAGCTCGGTTTCGAGCACCTCCGGATCGGTGGTCTTCTCGTCCAGACCGTCGGCTCCGGTCTCTAAGCCGCGCAATGCCTTCTGGAACGACTCCTGGAAGGTGCGGCCGATTGCCATCACCTCGCCCACCGATTTCATCTGCGTCGTGAGACGGCTGTCTGCCTGGGGGAACTTCTCGAACGCGAAGCGCGCGATCTTGGTGACGACATAATCGATGCTCGGCTCGAACGAGGCCGGCGACGCGCCGCCGGTGATCTCGTTCGCGAGTTCATCCAGGGTGTAGCCCACGGCGAGCTTGGCCGCGACCTTGGCGATGGGAAAACCGGTCGCCTTGGAGGCGAGCGCCGAGGAGCGCGATACGCGCGGGTTCATCTCGATCACCACCATCTTGCCGTCGGCCGGATTGATCGCGAACTGCACATTGGAGCCGCCGGTCTCCACCCCGATCTCGCGCAGCACCGCGATCGAGGCATTGCGCATGATCTGGTATTCCTTGTCGGTCAGCGTCTGCGCCGGGGCGACGGTAATCGAGTCGCCGGTGTGCACGCCCATGGGATCCAGGTTCTCGATGGAGCAGATGATGATGCAGTTGTCGGCCTTGTCGCGCACCACCTCCATCTCGAACTCTTTCCAGCCGATCACCGATTCCTCGATCAGCAGCTCTTTGGTCGGCGAGGCATCCAGGCCGCGCTCGCAGATCGCCATAAACTCCTCGCGGTTATAGGCGATGCCGCCGCCAGAGCCGCCCAGGGTGAACGAGGGCCGGATCACCACCGGGTAGCCGATTGCCGCCTGCACCTGCAGCGCCTCTTCCAGGCTGTGCGCGAGCATGGAGCGCGGGCAGTCCAGGCCGATGGATTTCATCGCCTGCTTGAATTTCTCGCGGTCTTCGGCCTTGTCGATGGCCTCGCGCGAGGCACCTATCATTTCCACGCCGTATTTTTCCAGCACGCCGTGCCGCGCCAGGTCGAGCGCGCAGTTCAGCCCCGTCTGCCCCCCCATCGTCGGGAGCAGCGCGTCCGGCCGCTCCTTGGCGATGATGGACTCGACCATCTGCCATTGGACCGGCTCGATATAGGTGACGTCGGCCATCTCCGGATCGGTCATGATGGTCGCCGGATTGGAGTTGACCAGGATGACCTTATAGCCCTCCTCGCGCAGCGCCTTGCAGGCTTGCGCGCCGGAATAGTCGAACTCGCAGGCCTGGCCGATGATGATCGGGCCGGCGCCGATGATCAGGATGCTGCGGATGTCGGTGCGTTTTGGCATTAGAGACCGACCGCCAAGGACGCGAGAGACGCCAAGGAAAAGCGGAACGAAACAATACCTTTGCGTCCTTGGCGGTTCATGCTTTTTTGTCTTCCATCAACTTCACGAAGCGGTCGAACAGGTAACCGATGTCGTGCGGGCCGGGGCTTGCCTCGGGATGGCCCTGGAAGCAGAACGCGGGCCGGTCGGTGCGCGCCATGCCCTGCAGGCTGCCATCAAACAGCGATACGTGGGTCGGCCGCAGATTGGCCGGCAACGTCGCCGGATCGACCGCAAAGCCGTGGTTCTGGCTGGTGATCACCACCTTACCCGTGTCGAGGTCCTTCACCGGGTGATTGGCACCGTGGTGGCCGAACTTCATCTTCATGGTCTTCGCGCCCGAAGCAAGGCCCAGCAACTGATGCCCCAGGCAGATGCCGAATGTCGGCATGCCGGTCGCAACGATTTCCCGTACCGCCTCGATGGCGTAATCGCAGGACTCGGGATCGCCCGGACCGTTGGAGAGGAACACGCCGTCGGGCTTGGCCGCGAGTAGGGCCTTTGCCGGCGTCTGCGCCGGGAACACCGTCACCTTGCAGCCGCGTTCGGACAGAAGGCGCAGGCTATTGCGCTTCATGCCGTAGTCATACGCGGCGACATGAAAACGATGGCTGTCGATCTTGCGATAGCCTTTGCCCAGTTCCCACGCGCCCTCGTTCCACTCGAACCGCTCGCGCGCGGACACCACCTTAGCCAGATCCATGCCGGCGAGGCCGGGAAACTCGCGCGCCATGGCGAGGGCGCGCGCGACGTCCGCCTCGGCGAGCGCCCCGCCCCGGGCGGCAGAAATGAGGCATCCTGCTTCAGCGCCATTGGTGCGCAGAATGCGCGTGAGCTTGCGCGTGTCGATGCCGGCGATCGCGACGATCTTGCTGGCTTTGAGATAATCGGACAAGCTTTGCTCGCTGCGCCAGTTCGATACGCGCAGCGGCAGGTCGCGGATTACCAGGCCGGCCGTATGCACTTGCGCCGATTCCTGGTCTTCCCGGTTGATGCCGGTGTTGCCGATATGCGGATAGGTCAGCGTGACGATCTGACGGCAATAGGAGGGATCGGTGAGGATTTCCTGGTAGCCGGTCATGGCGGTGTTGAACACCACCTCGCCTACCGTGCTGCCGGCGGCGCCGATGCCAGAGCCGTGAAATACCGTCCCGTCGGCGAGCGCAAGGATAGCGGGCGGGGACAGCGAGGACACGGCTAACTCCAGGATTTATATACAGAAACGGGACAGGAACAGCCTCCGTTCCGTCCCGTCAAACTTTATGATTATAACCCGGAACCCGATCTCGCGCCAAACCTCCCGGCGCGATGGGAGCGGGGGAAACAACCCAACCAATCCCGCCAAGGCCCGGCCCCGAACTTCCGGCGCTTACTTCAGCGCAAGCACGTCCTGCATGTCGTACAGACCCGATGCCTTGCCGCGCAGGAAATGCGCCGCGCGCAGCGCGCCCGCGGCGTAGGTCATGCGGCTTTGCGAGCGCACCGTCACTTCGACGCGCTCGCCGCTGCCGGCGAAAATCACGGTGTGCTCGCCCACGATGTCGCCGCCGCGGATCGCGTGAAAGCCGATGCTCTTGGGGTCGCGCTCCCCGGTGTCGCCCTCGCGCCCGTACACGGCGCAGCTTTTGAGGTCGCGGCCAAGCGCCGCGGCGACCACCGCGCCCAGCTTCAGCGCCGTGCCCGAGGGCGCATCGACCTTGTGCCGGTGGTGCGCTTCGATGATCTCGACGTCGTAAGCGTCGCCCAGGATTTTCGCCGCGACCTCGGCCAATTTGAATGTGGCGTTGACACCGACGGCCATGTTGGGCGCGAACACGATCGCAATCCGGTTCGCCGCAGCGACGATACGCTGTTTGCCCTCGGCGCTGAAACCCGTCGTGCCGATCACCATCTTCGTGCCCGAGTTCACGCAGGCATCCAGGTGCAGCAGGCTGCCCTCGGGCCGGGTGAAGTCGATCAGGCAGTCGGAGGCGGCGATACCGGCCGCATAGTCCGCGCTGATGGCGACGCCGCAGGCGCTACCCAAGGCCTCGCCCGCGTCCTTGCCGAGGTGAGGGCTGCCCGCGACTTCCAGCGCCGCGGACAGCTTCAGGTCCTTGCTCGACAACACCGCCTCGATCAGGGTGCGGCCCATGCGCCCGGAACTGCCGGCGATAGCGATTTTCATGCTGCCGCCTCCTTTGTCAGTGCCACAATTTCGCGTCCGCGCTGTCGGCGTCCGGCGGCAATCGCGGTCGGTCGCATCCCCGCAAAGCGGGGCGGCCGATGAGGCGAAGCAGGAGCCCCATCTGCAAGATGGGGATGCGACCCGAATTCGGACGCATGGGGCCGCCGGCCGCCCTCGGCCGCCTCCGGGGTCAGATCCCCGGCTCGCGCCGGGGCCCCTCTTCCGCCCTTCGGCGGCCCCTGCTCCCTGCTCATGCTGCCCCCGTCAAAATCTGACCTTGTCCTTCAGTCGCTCCCACCAGCTCTTTTCCTGCGGCTGCTTGGCCCCGGACGGAACCGGCGCAGCGGCAGGTTTCTCCGGGACCGCAGCCTGCGCAGGTTTGACTGCGTCTGACGCGGTCTGCCCGGCCGGCCTGGATTCCGGTGTCGTCACGGGCGCCGGCGCCAGTTGCGCTTCCGGCTTCGCCTCAGGCGTCTTGACCCCAGTTGCATCCGTACTGGCCGCGGGCGTCACATCACCTTCGATGCGCTTCAGCTTGCCGTCCTCGAAGAACACCGCGAGCTTGCGCTGTTCCAATTCCCTGGAATTTGCCTTTTGGCGCCGGAACACGTAGTCCCAGCGGTCGGCGTGAAAGCTATCGGTGATCAGCGGCGTACCCAGGACAAAGCGCACCTGATCCTTGCTCATGCCGGGCTTCAACTGCGACACCATCTCCTGGGAAACGAAATTGCCCTGCTGGATTTCGATGCGATAGGGCGCGATGTTCGGCATGGGTAGCCGCGCCGAGCCGCAGGAAACGAGGAATAGTGCGGCTATGGCCGCCAGTGCGCGTAAAAACATGGATGGAATTCGTTTTCAGGGACGCTAAAACGCTATATGATAACCCAGTTCACAGCCCTCATCGATCAGCGCATGAGCAAGCCTCAAGATCTCAAGACCATCGGCCTCAAGGCCACCGCGCCGCGCCTCAAGATTCTCAACCTGTTCGAAAAGAGCAAAGTGCGGCACCTGTCCGCCGAGGACGTGTACAAGCTGCTGGTCGCCGACGGGCTGGACACCGGCCTGGCCACGGTCTATCGCGTGCTGACCCAGTTCGAGCATGCCGGCTTGCTGCAACGGCATCATTTTGAATCCGGCCGCGCCGTGTTCGAACTCAACGCAGGCACCCATCATGATCATCTGGTCTGCATGCAGTGCGGGCGGGTAGAGGAGTTCTACGACGCCGAGATCGAAAAGCGCCAGATCAAGATCGCCAAGGAGCGCGGCTTCGTCATCACCGAGCACTCGCTGCATCTGTACGTCGATTGCACCAAGACCGATTGCCCGCATAAGCCGTAACTAGCGGGAAGCAAGAGCGCGCTCTTGCCTTTCCTGTTCCCTCCCCTCATCGCTCACGCGCCTCCCCTTCTTGGAAGCCTTCCTCACCTCTATCGTGCTGGTTGCCGTCGCAGAGATCGGAGACAAGACCCAACTCCTTTCCTTCGTTCTTGCCGCGCGGCTGCGCCAACCCTGGGCCATCATCGCCGGCATCCTGGTGGCGACGATTGCCAATCATGCGCTGGCCGGCTCGGTCGGCGCTTGGCTCGCGCACCTGGCGGGACCGGGCGTGATGCTGTGGGTGACCGGGCTCCTGTTCATCGGTTTCGGCCTGTGGGCCCTGCATCCGGATGCGCTCGACGACGATCCGAAAATCCACCGCGCCGGCGCTTTTGTAACCACGCTGATCGCTTTTTTCCTCGCGGAAATGGGCGACAAGACGCAACTCGCCACCGTAGCCCTGGCCGCGCGCTTCGACAGCCTGGCGGCAGTGGTGCTGGGCACGACGCTGGGCATGATGCTCGCGAACGTGCCGGCGGTGATGATCGGCGGGAAGCTCGCCACGCGCCTGCCGATGAAGGCGATACGCTTCTCCGCGGCAGGGCTTTTCATGCTCACCGGCGCGCTCACCCTCCTCGGCTGGCCGGCCTAGCGGGTCGGCCCTGTACAGCGTATCGTAATGCAGGATGGCTGAAATGACGGAGACCGACCAGCATGGCCGAGAGCAAGACTGAATTCGCTATGGAGTTGCTGCTCTGGCGTCATGCCGACGCCGAAGACGGGATGCCCGACGCCGGGCGCGCCCTCACCAAAAAAGGGCTGAAGCAGGCAAAGCAGGTGGCGCAGTGGCTCAAACCGCGGCTGCCGAGCGGCTGTCTCATCCTGGCGAGCCCGGCCAAGCGCGCGCAGCAAACCGCCGCAGCGCTGGATCTGCCCTACACCACGGAGCGACGCATTGGCGTACAGGCGGATATCGCCGACCTCATCGCCGCCAGCAACTGGCCGGAGCGCAAGGGCACGGTCATCCTGGTCGGCCACCAGCCTACGCTGGGGCAACTCGCGGCCCGGCTGCTTTCGGGAGAGCCATCCGACTGGAACATCAAGAAAGGCGCGCTGTGGTGGTTTTCCAGCCGCGCGCGCTACGGCGATACCCAGACCGTGCTGAGGGCGGTCATCAGCCCGGACCTTGTCTAAGAACCCGTTGCAAAATGAATTTTGCAACGGGCCGATCTAGGGGAGCATGAGGGGAGGCGCCCCGAAGGTCTCGATCCCCCTTCCTCGGTCCCGCTTGACGGGAGAGGGGAAAGTCCCCACCTCTTCGGGTGGTCCCGACCTTAGGTCTCCCACCTCGGGGGATATCCCCTCATTTCGAAATAGGTTCTAAGCGAGCGCTGGATATTAGCGTTTTTTCAAGCTGCCTTAGCCGCGGCATCCCGCAGCGGCTTCACTTCCAGGCGCAGCCCGATCGATTTCCATTCGTCCGCTTCATCGGCGAGCGCCGCCGCGCTCAAGGGGTGATTCTCCAGCAGGGTGTCCGGCAGCAGCAGGCGAAAGCCGCTTTCGGTCATCTCGCAGGCGAGTTGCGGCAGTTCGAGATCGGTGCGGCTGCGGCAAAACAGGCTCGCCAGGCGCAGGCAGAACACCAGCGCCCAGTCGCCGGGGGTGGGACTCAGATCCTGCAGCTTGGCGAGCTTGCCGCGGTGCGCGAGCACCAGCCGCGCCAGCTGTGACTGCTCCATGCGCGAGAAACCGGGCATGTCGGCATTGGCGATGACATAGGCCGAGTGCTTGTGGTAGCCGCTGTGGGCGATGGAAATGCCGATCTCGTGCAAGGCGGCGGCCCGGGCAAGCGTTTGTCCTGCATGAGGGTCGACCGCGGCCTCGCCCATCTGCCGATGCAGCCGCCCCGCCAGCTCGGACACGCGCTGGGCTTGAGCCGTATCGACGTGATAGCGGCGCATGAACTGGCGCACCGTCACTTCGCGCATGTCGTGCTTCTGCACGCGGCCGAGCAAATCGTACAGCACGCCCTGGCGCAGCGCTGCGTCCGACACGCTCATGTGTTCGATGCCAAGCTCGGCAAACGCGGCGCACATGATGGCCAATCCGCCTGGCAGGATAGAGGCCCGGTCCGCGCGCATGCCGGGCAACAGCAGGCGCTCGACGTCGCCCGCCTTGACGAAGGCGCTCCTGAGCTTGTCCAGGCCGGCGGCCGAAATGCCGTGCTCGCTCCAGCCGTTCGCTTCGAGGATGGCGGCGATCGAGCGCGCGGTGCCGGACGAGCCCACGACCCCGGCCCAACCGTGCCGGGTGTACTGCTTGACTATGGCCTGCACTTCGCTTCTCGCCGCAAGCTCGGCCTGCTTGAACGCGGGCTTCTCGACCTTGCCGTCGGCAAAGTATTTCAGGCTGTAGCTGACGCAGCCCATGTACAGGCTGTCCATCAGCTCCGGCTGCACGCCGGTGCCGATGATGAACTCGGTCGAGCCGCCGCCGATGTCCATCACCAGGCGTCTGTCCCGGCTGAGGGGCAAGCTGTGCGCCACGCCGAGGTAAATCAGCCGCGCTTCCTCGCGCCCGGCGATGATCTCGATCGGAAAACCCAGCGCTTCCTTGGCCTCGGCCAGGAACTGGCGCGAGTTCTTGGCCACACGCAGCGCGTTGGTCCCGACCACGCGAACCGCCTCTGCCGGAAAGCCGCGCAGCCGGTCGGAGAAGCGTCGCAGCGCCTCCAGCGCACGCACCTGGGTGGCGCGGTCGATGCGCTTGTCGCGCGTCAGCCCCGCGCCCAGGCGCACCTGCTCGCGCAAGCCATCGAGCAAATAGATCTGGTCATCGACGACACGGCCGATCTGCAGATGAAAGCTGTTGGAGCCCAGGTCGGCCGCGGCAAGTGTCTCGTATTGCATGGCCGGATTACCTTAGCACCTGGAACCTGGACGCGCAACGGAAAAAGCTCGAACCACGGAGCCAAAGATCACGCAGACCATGCACTCGTAAATGTTCTTGGCTTGATCGCCCGCCCGCTCGGATGTCGTGGCGATGAAAATGATGTCGAGGCTCGCGGATATGGCGCGCCGATCTTCGATCAGGTCAATGCTGACAGGACGTCAATCTGATTGTCGTGCTGCCGTTTTCACATATTTCGGCGGGGCATAATATTTCTGCTACATTTCTGCTACATTGTGCTACTACGCTATGTTTTTGAAGATATAAATCCAATGCCTCCAAAGCCAACCCTGCTCCTCAACCGGGAAATCGGCATCCTGGAATTCAACCGCCGCGTGCTGGCCCAGGCCGAGGACCCGGACACGCCGCTGCTCGAACGCGTGAAGTTCCTGTGCATTGTCAGCAGCAATCTGGACGAATTCTTCGAGATTCGCGTCGCCGAATTGAAGGAGACTATCCGCGTCAATCTGTCCGGCACCGGGCCCGACGGCATGAGCCCGCTCGAAGTCTTTGCCGCGGTCAATCGCGTCGCGCACGAGCTGGTGGAGCGCCAATACCGCCTGCTCAACGAAAAAATCCTGCCCGAACTGGACAAGGCGGGCGTGCGTTTTCTGCGCCGCAACGATCTCAACGAAGCGCAGCGCGCGTGGATACGCGAGTACTTCTTCAACGAAATGATGCCCGTGCTCACGCCCATCGGCCTGGATCCGGCGCATCCCTTTCCGCGCGTGTTCAACAAGAGCCTGAATTTCGCGGTGGAGCTGGAGGGGCGCGACGCCTTCGGCCGCGCCTCGCGCGCCGCCATCGTGCAGGCGCCGCGCATACTGCCGCGTATGATCAAGCTGCCGCGCGAGCTGCGGCATGGCAAGGAGCAGAGCTTCGTCTTCCTCTCCTCCGTCCTGCACGAACACGCTTCCGAGCTGTTTGCGGGCATGAGCGTGCGCGGCTGCTACCAGTTTCGCGTGACCCGCAACAGCGATCTGTTCGTCGACGAGGAGGAAGTGAAGAATTTGCGCACCGCGCTGCAGGGCGAGCTGCCGCAGCGCAATCTGGGCGCAGCGGTGCGCCTCGAAATTGCCGACAACTGCACCCCGGCGATGGCGGAATTCCTGCTGCAACAGACCGAGCTCGGCCCCGACGACCTGTACCGGGTCAACGGGCCGGTCAACCTGGTGCGCCTGATGCAGATCCCCGAACTGGTCAACCGGCCCGATCTGCAGTTCCCGGCGTTTCGTCCCGGCCGCCCCGCGGCATTGGAAAAACGGGCCAATATTTTCGCCGCGGTGCGCAAGGGCGACGTGCTGCTGCACCACCCGTTCCAGTCGTTCACGCCCGTGGTCAATTTCATCCAGGAGGCAGCCCGGGACCCGAAGGTGGTCGCGATCAAGCAGACGGTCTATCGCATCGGCACCGACTCCGCCATCATGGAAGCCTTGATCGAGGCGGCCACCAGCGGCAAGGAAGTGACGGTGGTGGTGGAGCTGATGGCGCGCTTCGAGGAGGAAGCCAACATCAACTGGGCGGAGCGGCTGGAGGAGGTCGGCGCGCACGTGGTCTACGGCGTCGTCGCCCATAAGACCCATGCCAAGATGGCGCTGGTGGTGCGACGCGAAGACGGGAAGCTGCGACGCTATGTGCACCTGGGCACCGGCAATTACCATCCGCGCACCGCGCGTCTGTACACCGACTTCGGCCTGTTCACCTGCAACCGGGGCGTCTGCGCCGACGTCAATGAAGTGTTCAAGCAACTCACCGGCCTGGGCAAGTCGGGAACGCTGCATCACCTGTGGCTGGCACCTTTCACCCTGCACGCGAAAATCATCGCCGCGATCAAGAACGAAACCCGGCTCGCAAAGGTGGGCAAGCCCGCGCGCATCATTGCCAAGATGAACGCCTTGCTCGAGCCGACGATCATCGAGGCGCTGTATGCGGCTTCGCAGGCCGGGGTGCGCGTCGACCTGGTGGTGCGCGGGGTATGCGCGCTGCGCCCCGGCGTTCCCGGCCTGTCGGAGACTATAAAGGTACGCTCGATCGTCGGCCGGTTTCTCGAACATACCCGCATTTTTTATTTTTACAGCGATGGTGCCGAGAAAGTCTACCTCTCCAGCGCCGATTGGATGGACCGCAACTTTTTTCGCCGCGTCGAACTGTGCTTTCCGGTGCTCGACAAGAAACTCAAGCAGCGCGTCATCAAGGAGGGGCTCAAGCCCTACCTCAAGGACAACCGCCAGGCCTGGGACATGACCGCCGACGGTCATTACGCGCGCAAGAAGACTCGCGGCACCCTGCCGCGCTCGGCGCAAATGATGCTGTTGGGCGAACTCGCCCGGGAGTAAGTCCCCTCCGGCGACCGCGCGCTACCTGCGACGGCGCCGCCAGTTTCGCCTGGACGATGCGCTTGGAGACTTATCCACAGAAGCTGTGGATAAGTCTGTGCGCATGTTCGCGCCGCTGGTGCAACCCGTCAATTCATAATAGCTTTTGCCAGTCGATCCGGAAACAGATCCCGTCCGTCGCCGTTGTCCTATGTCAGTTGCGGGTGGTCCGACTGCTTTCTTTTCGGACAGCGCCCGCGGCTATTGTTACAATTTCGTCCCGAAGAGGCGGGTATTCAAAAACCCTCCCATACCCCTTACAGCCAATAACTCCATTTTCCAGTCGAGGTCGTGATGTTCGGTCGCTTCATGCCGCGTGAAGGCAAGTTTTTCGAGATGTTCAACGAGCACGCCGCGCTGATCGTGGAGGGCAGCCACGCGCTGGCCGCCCTGATGGCAAGCGGCGACGACCTCGAGCGCCGCGCCCACAACGTCGAATCGATAGAAAAGCGCGGCGACAGGATTACCCGCGCCACGATCGAGCTGCTGCACAAGACGTTCATCACGCCGATCGACCGCGACGACATCCACCATCTGATCTCCGAAATGGACAACATCCTGGACCTGATCGAAGACTCGGCGCAACTGATGTTCCTGTACGACGTGCGCGTTCTTCCGCCGGATGCGAAGAAGCTCGCCGACATCTGCGTGGACTGCTGCGAGAAGGTGAAGAGCGCCGTAGCGCTGCTCTCCAGCATGGACAACGCCGATGCGATCATGGCGATATGCCAGGACATAGACCGGCTCGAGTCGGACGCCGACCACGTGATGCGCGCGGCCATGGGACGCCTGTTCCGCGACGAGCCCGACGTGCGCGAGTTGATCAAGCTGCGCACGGTGTATGAGCACCTGGAGACGGTGACCGACCACTGCGAGGACGTGGCCAACATCATCCAGGGCATCGTGATCGAGAACGCGTGATTCCCTCTGCAGATCAACGCGGGGGCAGCCGGTGAGTTTCCACATCCTCTTGTTCCTGGTCGCGCTCGCGCTGGCGTTCGATTTTCTGAACGGCTTTCATGACGCCGCCAATTCCATCGCCACCATCGTGTCGACGCGCGTGATGCGGCCGCAGTGGGCAGTGCTGTGGGCGGCGTTTTTCAATTTCGCCGCCTTTCTGTTCTTCGGCCTGCTGGTCGCCTCCACGGTGGGCAAGGGCATCATCGATCCGGCCATCGTCGATCATTATGTCGTGTTCGGCGCGCTGATCGGGGCGATAAGCTGGAACATCATTACCTGGTATTTCGGCATTCCCTCGAGTTCGTCGCACGCCCTGATCGGCGGGCTCGCGGGCGCGGCGGTGGCCAAGGGCGGGGTGGATACGCTGATCGCGGGCGGCTTCCTCAAGACCATGGCGGCCATCGTGCTGTCGCCGGCGCTCGGCCTGGTGCTGGGCGCCGCGTTGATGATCCTGGTATCGTGGATTTGCGCACGCAGCACGCCGCGGCGCGTAGATCGCTGGTTCCGCCGGTTGCAGTTCGTCTCGGCCTCGTTCTACAGCCTTGGACACGGCGGCAACGACGCGCAGAAGACCATGGGCATCATCTGGATGCTGCTGATCGCCGCCGACGTGACCGGACCGAAGGATCCGTTGCCGTTCTGGGTGGTGATGGCCTGCCAGACGGCGATGGGGTTGGGCACGATGTTCGGCGGCTGGCGCATCGTCAAGACCATGGGCCAGAAGATCACCAAACTCAAACCCGTGGGCGGCTTCTGCGCCGAAACCGGCGGGGCCATCACCTTGTTTCTCGCTACCTGGCTGGGCGTGCCGGTCTCGACCACCCATACCATTACCGGCGCCATCGTCGGCGTGGGCTCGGTGAACAAGCTCTCCGCGGTGCGCTGGGGTGTGGCCGGCACCATCGTCTGGGCCTGGGTCCTGACCATTCCCTGCTCGGCTTTCATCGCTGCGGTTGCCTGGTTCCTGGGCCAGCAATATCTTTAGCACGAGCCGCACCGGTCAGCGATTTCTGCGCTTTGCATCCAGAGCAAGTTTGATATAAAGCAACAGGCGTAACATCGCGTGAGGGCATCATTGCCGGCGGCGGCACGTCCGAGCGGCACGCACATTCAAGGAGAATCCAGATGAGCAGAGAAGTCGTGGTGGTGAGCGGTGTGCGCACCGCAATCGGTGATTACGGCGGCGCGCTGAAAGACATCGCACCGACCGAACTCGCGGCCAAGGTCGCGCGCGAAGCGGTGGCGCGCGCCAAGGTCGATCCGAACGAAGTCGGTCACGTGGTGTTCGGCCACGTGATTCATACCGAGCCCAAGGACATGTACCTGTCGCGCGTGGCGATGATCAACGCGGGCCTGCCGCACCGCACGCCGGCGATGACCCTGAACCGCCTGTGCGGCAGCGGCATGCAGGCGATCATCAGCGCGGCGCAAGCCATCCTGCTCGGCGACGCCGACATCGCGCTTGCCGGCGGCGCGGAATCGATGAGCCGCGGCGGCTACCTGATGCCGACCTTGCGCTGGGGCCAGCGCATGGGGGACGGCGGCGCGGTCGACATGATGGTGGGCGCGCTCACCGACCCTTTCGATACGGTGCACATGGGCATCACCGCCGAGAACGTCGCCGCGAAATGGAATATTTCGCGCGCGCAGCAGGACGAATTTGCGGTGGAGAGCCACCGCCGCGCCATCAATGCCATCCAGAAAGGCTACTTCAAGGAGCAGATCCTGCCGATCGAACTGAAGACGCGCAAGGGCGTGGCGATGTTCGACACCGACGAGCATCCGCGCGCCGACGCGAGCGTGGACGGCATGGCGAAGCTGAGAGCCGCATTCAAGAAGGACGGCACGGTCACGGCCGGCAACGCCTCGGGCATCAATGACGGGGCAGCGGCGGTGGTGTTGATGGAGGCAGGGGCCGCAGCGAAGAAAGGCATCAAGCCGATGGCGCGGCTGCTCGCCTACGGGCATGCCGGCGTCGACCCCAAGTACATGGGCATCGGTCCCGTGCTCGCGGTACAAACGGCGCTCGCGCGCGCCGGCCTCAAGGTGAGCGACATGGACGTGGTCGAATCGAACGAGGCGTTCGCGGCGCAGGCCTGCGCCGTGGCGAAGGACCTCAAATTCGACCCGGCAAAAACCAACCCCAACGGCGGAGCCGTCGCGTTTGGCCACCCCATCGGCGCCACCGGCTGCCTGCTCACGGTCAAGGCGATGTATGAGCTGCAGCGCAGCGGCGGCCGCTACGCCCTGGTGACCATGTGTATCGGGGGCGGACAGGGAATCGCCGCGGTGTTCGAGCGTATGTAACGGTGACACGCGAGCCAGCAGTTCGGTCCGCCCAGGCCTTGGCAGCACGTAAAGACGGCACGCCCATGTCCCTCGACTGCCTCGCGTGCGGTGCATGCTGCGCCTATTCGGAATCCTGGCCGGCGTTCCTCGGATCTCGCGACGGCGAAGGCATTCCGGACGAACTGATCGATTTCGACCACGGGCGCATGCTGTGCCACGGGAATCGCTGTTCGGCGCTGGTGGGCGAACTTGGAAGCCGGGCGCAATGCAGCGTCTACGACAACCGGCCTCTGGTGTGCCGCGAGTTTCAGCCGGGGTCGGAAGACTGCATCATGGTTAGGCGCCAGTTCAAGCTCGATCCTGGCTTCGGCGGCAACGCTGCCGCAGTTTGAAACGACTCCGCCTTCGGGTCGCGCCCGAGCGCCTGCAGGTCGACGGCACGCTGGGCTCGCCTCGCAAGCGCAGCGGCCCGCCCGCAACTGGATGTCGGTGGGACTCAGGCTCCTGTTCTGAACCGGCGCGCTCGCTGCCGGGGGCTATAAATTCCGCTCCATCCGCTCGACGATGGTTTTGAGAATTTTGACGCGCACGAAATACTTGTCCTCGGCCTCGACCACCGTCCAGGGCGCGATATCGGTGCTGGTGCGGTCTATCATGTCGCACACCGCCTGCTCATATTCGTTCCATTTCTTGCGGTTGCGCCAGTCCTCCTCGGTGATCTTGAAGCGCTTGAAGCTGGTCTTCTGGCGCAAAGTGAAACGCTTGAGCTGCTCTTCCGCGCTGATCTGCAACCAGAACTTGCACACGATCGCGCCGCCGCGCGCCATTTGCTCCTCGAAATCGTTGATCTCGCTGTAGGCGCGCATCCAGTCGGCGACGCCGCAAAAGCCCTCCACGCGCTCCACCAGCACGCGCCCATACCAGGAGCGGTCGAAAATGGTGATGCGTCCGCGCCGCGGGACCTGCCGCCAGAAGCGCCACAGATAGGGTTGCGCGCGCTCCTCTTCGGTCGGCGCCGCCACCGGCACGACCTGGTAGTGACGCGCGTCGATGGCGGCGGTGATGCGCCGGATCGCGCCGCCCTTGCCCGCCGCGTCCGAGCCCTCGAACAGCAGGATCAGCGAGTGCTTCTTGAAATACTTTTTCTCGCGCGACAGCAGATTCAGCCGGCCCTGCCATTTCTCCAACTGCGTTTCGTATTTTTCCTTGGTAACCTTCTGCGTCATGTCGAGCTCGCGCAAAAGCCCGAGATTGTCCGACGACAGCGGCGGCGCCTGCACCCGGCGTTCCTTGTAGTTCGTTTTCTCCAGCCGCTTTTTCATCGCCTCGAGCAGCAGCTTGCCGACGGTGAGGCTGCGATAGCGCGCATCCGCGCCCTCGACCACCGTCCAGGTCGCATTGGCGCTGCTGGTTTCGCGCAGAGCGCGCTCGGAGACCTGGCGGAATGCGTCATACATCTTGAACCGGTCCCAGTCGAGCTTGGTCACACGCCAACGGGTGAGCGGATCCTTCTCCAGCTCCTGCATGCGCGTTTTCTGTTGTTTCTTGCTGAGGTGGAACCAGAACTTCAGCAACAGCACGCCCTCGTCGCAGAGCATTTTCTCGAAACGCACGATCTCCTCGAGGCTGCCCTTCAGAGCGGCGTCGTCCGACTGCCCCAGCACCCGGCTCACGATCGGGGCGGTGTACCAGGAACCGAACATGATGCCGATCTTGCCCTTGGGCGGCAGTTCGCGCCAGAAGCGCCACATCCGCGGCCGCTCCGCTTCCTCCTCCGAGGGGTCGCCGAAGGCGCGCGTCTGGATGTGGCGCGGGTCCATCCATTCGTTGAGCAGGTTGACGGTTTCGCCCTTGCCCGCCCCGTCCACCCCGCCGATCAGGATCAGCACCGGAAATTTGCGCGCCTGCGCCAGGTCGAATTGCGCATTCAGCAGCGCCTCGCGCAGCTTGGGCTCCTGCCTGGCATAGGTCTGCTTCGTGATCTTGTGGCCAAGCTCTGCGGATTCAAACATGACTACCCCCCTTCGGAAATTGCACGTGGTGACTTCCAGAATGGCTTCTGCCGCCGCCAATGATCCCATGTCCGTCCGAGCGCGTCGAGTTGCAGGTGCGTGCTGGCTGCGCTCCAGCCCTGAATCATGCCGGCGACGCGCGGATCGGGCGTGCGCGCGCCCGCGGACGCTTCAGGCAGCAAGCGCAGCAAGGTCGCCGCATCGTTCAGGCCGCCGAGCACCTCCTGCACGCCGGCAAGCGACTGGATGTATGGCCGCACGCGTCTTTTCGGGAACAGCGCGGCGAAAAATTCCGCCGCATAGCGCAGCTTCTTGGCGGCGATGCGCAGGCGGTGGCGCCCGGCCGCATCGAGTTCCTGCAGGCGTTTGCCGCGCTTTTTCATAGTGGCCGCGCGCTGCTGCAGCACGCTCGCGGCGAAGCCGTCCACCGGCAGGGCAAGCGTCGCATGCTCTTGTATCCATGCGCCCTCGGCCAGCAGTCGTCCGAGCTCGAGCCACAGGCGCTGCCAGGCGGCGGAGGCGACGGCGCCCTGCGCGGCGCGCAGGTGCGCGCGCCCCAACCTGACGCAGCGCCGTTCGAACGCCGCCACCGCGGCTTCGTCGGGACGCTGTGCCCGCAGCGCGGGCAGCATTTCGTGCACGAACACATCCCAGTCGCGTGCCGCCCCCAGTGCCGCGTTCTGCTGGCGCAACTGCTCCATGACCGGGGCGAACGTGGGCTGCGGGATCACGGTTTTGAACAGGCTGAAGCAGGCACGCAAGCGTCGCAACGCGACACGCACCTGATGCAGATACTCCGGATCCTTGCCTGCCAGAAAACCGGCCTCGTTCGTCTGCAGATGCGCCATGCAGTTGCGCACGACGGCGGCGAAAGCCGCCGCCACGCTGCCCCGCTCGTCCAGTTCGAGTCGCGCCGCCTTGACCGGGCGCGCCGACACCTTGCGCGCGAGCGCATAGCCGCGCTCGGCCTTGCTCGCCTGGCCGAGGCGCAGCGGCACGCGCTCGACCAATTCCAGCGCGAGCTCGTACAGGCGCACGGGACTGCCGGCGAGCAGCTCTATTTCCGCTTCGCTGATCGCACTCGCGCGCCGGCCGCTGCGAATCTCCCCGCTGTCCAGACAGAGCTCGGCCAGACTGCCGTCGGCGAAGCCAAGGCGCAGGCTGGTACGCTCGAACTCGGTCCTGAAAACCGGCCCCAACGCCGCGCGCAGGCTAGGGGCGCGAAACAGCTTGGCCTCCGGCGTCGTCGCGAGCAGGCCGAAGTCGAGCGCCTCGCCCGGCAGGGGCCATTCCCATTCCTCGCGCAGGTGCAGCCCCGCCGCGGCCTGACCTTCGGTCTTCAGGGTCTGCAGCCAGCGTGTGCCGTCCGAGCGCAGGCGCAGCGCCAGCCCGGCGCGCAACAAGGCCCGCTCGGGCGTGTCGTAATAGACGCTGTGGACGCGGCGCGTCGACGCGCGCCCCTGCTGCAGCGCCTTGATCCGGGGATCGCGGCGCAGCCGGCGCAGGTCCTGCGGCGCAAGCAACAGCTTGAGCTCGGTTTCCATCTAGCGCCTGCTCGCCGAGAGCACGCCCTGGACATCCCCGATCAGCGCCAGGGTTCGGTGCAACTGCTCCAGATCGGAGATTTCGACGGTGAAGGACATGTAGGCCATATGCTGCTTCGATTGCGTGTTGACCCCGGTGACGTTGATTTTCTCGCGCGAGAGCACCTCCGATATATCGCGCAGCAGCCCCTGGCGGTCCTGCGCCTGCACCACAATGTCGACCGAAAACACGCCGTCCTTCTGCTGACCCCAGCCGGCTTCGATCATGCGTTCCGGGTGCAGCTCAGCCAGGCGTTGCAGGTCGCGGCAGCTGCGGCGGTGAATCGACACCCCGCGACCGCGGGTGACGAAACCGGCGATGGCGTCAGGCGGTGCGGGTCTGCAGCACTTAGCCAATTGCGTGAGCAGCTTGTCCATGCCGCCGATGAGAATGCCGCTGCCCTTGGCATCCGCCCTGCTCTTGCCCGGCAGCAAGGATTCCGGCGCCGGCCCGGCCGGCGGTGCGCCGCGAAGCGCAGTCTGCAGCTGCTTCGCCCCGAGTTCCTCGCGCCCGGCGGCGGCGAACATGTCCTCGCTCCTGGCGTAGCCGATCTGTTGCGCCAAGTGGTCCAGATTGGCGCCGGTCATGCCTTCGCGCTGCAGTTCGCGCTCGACCATGGCCCGTCCCTGGGCCACGGTCTCGGCCAGCGCCTGCGCGTTGAACCACTGCCTCACCTTGTTGCGCGCGCGCGAACTCTGGAGGTAACCCAGCGCCGGGTTCATCCAGTCGCGGCTCGGCCCGCCGGTTTTGGCGGCGATAATCTCCACGCGCTGGCCGTTGGCGAGCTTGTAGTTGAGCGGCACCATCACGCCGTCGACCTTGGCGCCGCGGCAGTGATGGCCGAGATCCGAATGCAGGTGATAGGCGAAATCCACCGGCGTCGACCCCTGCGGCAGATCCAGCACGCGGCCCTGCGGCGTGAGCACGTAGACCGTGTCATCCAGCGCCGTGCGCTTGAACTGGTCGACCCAATTGACGGATTCGGCCACGTCGTCGCGCCAGGCGAGCACCTGCCGCAACCAGGCGATTTTCTCGTCGAAGGGGTCCGGCCTAGAAACGGAGGCCGCTCGCCCCGGACCTGCCTCCTTGTAGCGCCAGTGGGCGGCCACGCCCAGCTCGGCGTGGCGATGCATGTCGTGGGTGCGGATCTGCACCTCCAGCGCGCGTCCGTCGGAGCCAATCACCGCGGTATGCAGCGAACGGTAGTCGTTGCTTTTCGGGCGCGAGATGTAATCGTCGAACTCTTTCGGAATCGGCGTCCACAGATTGTGCACGATGCCGAGCGCGGTGTAGCAGTCCTTCACCGAGTCCACCAGCACGCGCAGGGCGCGCACATCGTAGAGCTCGGAGAAGTCCAGCGACTTGCCGCGCATCTTGTTGTAGATGCTGTAGATGTGTTTGGGCCGGCCCTGCACCTCGGCGTTGATGCCCGCCGAGCGCAATTCCGCCTCCAGTGCCGCCACCGCATCGGCAATGAAGCTCTCGCGCTCGTCGCGTTTCTCGTCCAGCATGGACGCGATTTTCCGGTACAGCTCGGGCTCGAGGTAACGGAAAGCGTAGTCTTCCAGCTCCCACTTGAGTTGCCAGATGCCGAGGCGGTTGGCGAGCGGCGCAAAAATGTCGAGCGTCTCCTGCGCATAGGGCCGGCGCAGGGCGTCGGGCGCGCGCGCGAGGAAACGCAGCGTCTGGGTGCGGCTCGCCAGCCGCACCAGCACCACGCGGATGTCTTCGACCATGGCGAGGAGCATTTTGCGCAGCACCTCGGCCTGCGAGTTGCGCGCAGCGCCGGTTTCCTGTCCCGCCAGTGCGCGGGTGACCATGCGCAGCTGATTGAGCTTGGCGATGCCCGCCACCAGTGCCGCGACGGTCGGACCGAAGGCGGCGGCGAGCTGGTCCTGGCTGTCGGCCAGATACTGGGGCACCGCGAACAGGATGCCGGCGATGCGTGTCTCGGCGTCCAGCCGCAGCGCGGCGAGGGAGGAGGCTACGCCCAGCGCGTGTTCCAGCACCGGCTCGCCGGTGCCCAGCAGCTTGCCCGCGTACACGGGAACGGCGAATTCGTAGGCGCGACGCAGCCGCACGGCGTCGGCTTCGGGCAAGCCCGTGGCGTTCGGAGCTAGCGCCGGCTCGGCCAAATCGACGTGTGCAGCCTGCACGACGGTACCCATGGCTGAATTATACTCGCCACGGTAGGGCGGTCCGCCGTGACCAAACGCAAATCGGCGATAATCTCCTCATGTTCGAATTCTTCAGAACCTGGCGCAGAAAACGCGCACTGCGCCGCTTTGTGCTGGATGAGGCGCTGTGGCAGCACGTGACCCGCAGCCTGCCCTTCCTGCACGGGCTGACGGATGCGGACAGGCAGCATTTGAAGGAGTACGCGGTGCTGTTCCTGGACGAAAAGCAAATGCACGGCGCACGCGGCTTCGTCCTGACCGATGCGGTGCGTCTTTCGATCGCAGTGCAGGCCTGCCTGCCCATCCTCAATCTCGGCCTGGACGCCTACCAGGGCTGGGTAGGGATCGTGATCTACCCGGGCGAATTCAAGGTCCGGCGCGAGGAAATGGACGCGAGCGGCGTGGTGCACGAATACGACGATGCGCTCTCGGGCGAAGCCTGGCCTGGCGGACCGGTGATCCTTTCCTGGCAGGACGTGGCGCTGGGCGCGGCCGGCTACAACGTGGTAATCCACGAATTCGCGCACAAGCTGCATATGGACCGCGGCGACATGGACGATTTTCCGCTGCCGCACGCGGATATGGAACGCGAGCAGTGGCTGGCGGCCTGGGATACGGCGTACGACGAATTCTGCGCCCAGGTCGATCGCGGCATGGACACCGTGATCGACCCCTACGCGAGCGAGCAGCCGGCGGAGTTCTTCGCCGTCCTCTCCGAAGCCTTCTTCACCCTGCCGCAGGCAGTGCGTTCGATCTACCCGGAGCTATATGGTCAATTGGCGTTGTTCTACAAGCAGGATCCGGCGGCGCGAGTTCAAGCGTAGTCACGAACAGGCGAGTGCTGAATCAGTTGCCGAGCAGAAAATCGCGCACGATCGCGATCTGGTCCGCGTGCATCAGCGTCGGCGCATGGCCGACCTCGGGAATCTCCACCGTTTTTGCGCGCGGGCCGCGGCCGGCCATTTCCCGCACGGTCTCGCGCTTGAGCAGGTCGGACAAGGCGCCGCGGATCACCAGCGTCGGACAACGGATGGCGTCGTAATAGGACCAAAGCTCGATGTCCTTGTCGGGCGCCGCGGCGTTGAAGGGCACGGCGATGGCCGGGTCATAGTGCATGCGGTAACTGCCGTCCGGCTGCCTGCGCGTGACATGCTCGGTGAGGACGGACCATTCCGCATCGCTGTG
>CABECK010000241.1_pt1 | contig 35981 bp, 32 predicted proteins | sample 3132801 | NCBI WGS metagenome assembly CABECK01 (sample SAMEA5534348, study PRJEB31848) | metagenome | biome: tundra; feature: field; material: soil | place: USA | collected 2013-05 | depth 0.45 m | reverse complement strand
CCGGAGCCGCGAGCCTGGTCGGCTCGCATACCGCCGACCTGCTGCTTCCCGCCGGGGTGAAAGAGGTGCTGCTGCTGGACAATTTTGCCTTCGGCACGCTGGATGCAATCGACCATCTGAAACAGGATCCGCGCGTCAAAATCGTGCGCGCCGACGTCATGCGACTCCCCGATTCCATATTCCGCACGACAAGGCCGGCGAGCTGATCGGCTGGCGGCCTGAAGTTCACATGAAGGAAGGCATTGCGCGCCTGCTGGCATGGCGCGAGGCCCAGGAAGCGCGCGGATAAGCGCACTGCTGCGATATCCTTGCAGCTCGATACCCGATGAAGAGGAGGAACGGATACGATGAAGATTGAAGCCGACAAGGTGCGGCGCCAGATTCTGCTAATCCTGCAGGCCTGGGGCATGGCCCCAGACATGGCTGAAATCACGTCGGGATTGATGGTCGAGACCGACTTGATGGGCGTCGATTCGCACGGCGTTTCGATGCTGATGATGTACGAGGAGATGCGTCAGTCCGGCATGCTCAATTTGCAGTCGCGTCCCAGCGTCGTCCGCGAAATGGGCTGCACGGCGCTGCTCGACGGTGGAGCCGGTCTGGGGCACCCGGTGTCGGCCATGGCCATGAATCTTGCCGTCGATAAAGCGATCGTGCATGGCGTGGGGGTAGTGGGCGTGCGCAATTCCCATCATTTTGGCGCGGCGGGCATATACGCGCGTATCGCCAGTGAACGAGAAGTGATAGGGCTGGTGACATCGGCGACGCGCGGAGTGACTATGGTACCGACGCGGGCGACAGTCCCCGTGCTGGGAACGAATCCGCTCGCATTCGCCGCGCCGGCCCACCGAAACAAGCCATTCGTGCTCGACATGGCGACGACCACGGTCGCGGCCGGTAAAGTCAAAGTCCATCACCTGAACGACAAGCCGATGCCTGTAGGCTGGGTGGTGGATGAGGCGGGCCGGCCGGTGGTCGATCCGCACCTGGGTATGGACTACGTGTTCAAGCGCCCTGATGGCGGCCTGACGCCGCTGGGCGGTACGCGCGAGCATGGAAGCCACAAGGGTTACGGACTGGCGATGATGATTCACATTTTGGGCGGTACGCTTACCGGCGGTTCGTTTTCTCCGATCCGAAACCGCAGCCAGAAACCGGGCGATCCCGACAATATCGGCCATTTCTTCCTCGCCTTGGATCCACGCTTTTTCCGCGAGGAGGGTGAGTTCCAGGACGATCTGGACGACGTCATCGATGTACTGCACCAGACACCTTGTACGGACCCCGACGAACCGGTGTTGGTAGCCGGCGATCCCGAGGTGCTTGCACGCGAGGAACGCTTGCGGGACGGCATTCCAATTCCGCCTCGGCTCGATGCCTATATTCGCGATATTTGCGGGCGCTGCGGCGCGGAATACGTATTACAAGAGAGTTGAAATCCATCACACCAAGAATCACAAGGAGATAGCCATAAAACTACGACGTTGGGGCCTACGTGCACTCATCGCCCTCGGAATGCTTTGCGCCGCGCAGGCTTCAGCGCAGAATTTTCCTTCCAAGCCAGTAAGCATCGTCGTGCCTTACCCGGCTGGCGGCGCCACCGATGTAATCGCCCGCATGGTCGCGGAAAATGGCTCCGGCAAGCTTGCCGGTCAATTGATCCGTCTTTATTTCTTGTCTTCCACCTTGCCCACGCGCTTGACCGCGGCGGCGAGCATGGCCGCGTCCTTGTCCCAGAATTTCTGGAACTCGGGCGCATCGAGGTAGTGGATCGGCGTCTCGATCTTGGCCATGATCGCCTTGAACTCCGGATCCTCGACCGCTTGTTTTGCGGCATTGCGCAGCGTGGCCATCACCGGCGCGGGCGTGCCCGCGGGGGCGAACAGTCCCGACCAGATGTAGAATTCGATGTCGTAACCCAGTTCCTTGAAGGTGGGCACGTCGGGCAGCGCGGCGAGGCGCTTGTCGCCCCAGGTGCCCAGCGGCCGCAGCTTGCCGCCCTTGATCTGGCCGATTACCGCGGACGGGCCGGAAGCGAGCGCGTCCACGTGGCCGCCGACCAGGGCATTCATCGCCGGGCCGCCACCGGTGTAGGGCACGTGCCAGAGCTTGATGTCGGCAGCCTGGGCGAACATCTCCATCGCCATGTGCAGCGTGCCGTAGATTCCCGAGGAACTGAAGCTGATCTTGCCGGGACGTTTTTTCGCGTCCTCGACCAGGTCCTTCACGCTCTTCCACGGGCTGTCGGCGCGCACCACCAGCACGGTGGGGTCGGCCGAGATCAGTGCGATCGGCGCGAACTGATTCATCTGATACGGCGATTTACGGTCGAACAGTTTCTCTGCTTCGGGGATGATGGAAATCGACGACAGCGCCATCATGATGGTATAGCCGTCGGGTTTGGCGTTGGCGACGTAGGCCATGCCGATGGCGCCGCCGGCGCCGGCCCGGTTTTCGACGATGATGCGCTGCTTCAGCACCTTGTCCATTGCGAACGCAGTGGGACGGCCGGTGAGGTCGGCGACGCCGCCGGGCGGGAAGGGTACGACCATGGTGATGTGGCGGCTGGGATACGCCTCCTGCGCCAGGGCAGGGCCGGCCAGCAGTGCCAATACAAGCGCATAAAGAATTCGTTTCATATTGTTGCCCTCGATGTTGGATTGAATTCGGCGCATCTTGGACGCGGCGGTGAAGGGTGTCAAGGACAGGCGGTGGTCCGTGCCGGATACGCTAAAATGCGGCATCGCATTCCAGCACCTGCCGTGAATCTCATCGCGCTTGAAACCTCCACCGAATACTGTTCGCTCGCCGTGTTGCGCGGCGCAAAGGTGTTCGAGCGCAGCTTCCATGCCGGGCAACGGCACTCGGAACTCGCCCTGCCCGCACTGCGCGAGCTGCTGCAGCAAGCGGGGCTGGACATGCAGGCCATCGAAGGCATTGCCTACGGCGCGGGGCCGGGATCGTTCACCGGGCTGCGCATCGCCTGCGGCATCGCCCAGGGACTGGCGCTGGCGCGCAATCTGCCGGTAGCCGGCATTGGCACGCTGCTCGCGCTGGCCGAGGATTGCGGCGCCAACAAGGTGATCGCCTGCCTCGATGCGCGCATGGGCGAGGTGTATCATGCTGCGTATCGCAAGAGCGGCGGTAAATGGATCGAAATGCATGCGCCCGCGCTTTACCGGCCCCACGGCGTGCCGCAGGTCGAAGGCAGGGATTGGGTCGGTTGCGGCAGCGGTTTTCGCGTGCATGCAGCGGCACTGGCGCAGTGTTACGACGGCAAAATCTCGCGCACCGATGCCGACGCGATCCCGAATGCGGCGGCAATGCTGCGTCTTGCGCAACCGGTGTTCGCTGCCGGGCAGGGCGTCGATGCGGCCGCCGCTGCGCCGCTCTACGTGCGCGACAAGGTGGCACTGAAGACGAGCGAACGATGAGCGCCGTACTCAAACCCGTGATCGAGTTGCGTCCCATGGCCGAGGCCGATCTGCCGGCGGTGATGGCGATCGAAAACGCGATCTATGCTTTTCCCTGGACGCAGGGCAATTTTCGCGATTCGCTCGCCGCCGGCTACAGTTGCTGGATCTATGCGCGCAACGGCGAGGTGATCGGCTATGCCGTGGTGATGCTGGCGGCAGACGAGGCGCATTTGCTCAACCTCAGCATTGCCGCGGACTGCCAAAAGCAGGGCTACGGCAGCCTGTTGCTGCGGCGTCTGTGCGAAGTCGCCCGCGGGCGCGGCGCGCGGCTGATTTTCCTGGAAGTGCGGCCCTCCAATGTTGCCGGGCTACGGCTGTATGAGCGTCATGGTTTCCAGCAGGTGGGCTTGAGGCGCGAGTACTATCCTGCGCAGGCCGGCCGCGAGGACGCGCTGATACTCGGCCTGCCGCTATGAGTTCGCGCCGGGAATTGTTCCTCGAGGAAATCGGCTTGACGCCCCTGTGGCGGCTGAAAGCCAGGGAGGCGGGAGCGCAGAGGGGGGAGGAGCAGGATTTCGCCGTCTCGGACGCCGCGGTCCCGGCCGGCGTCGCGAAGCCGGCCACGTCGCGACCCGCGACGGCCGCGGACGATCGCGCCGGGCGCATCGCGCGCATGGACTGGCCCGAACTCAAGGCGACAGTCGCCGCGTGCACGGCCTGCGGCCTGCGCAAAACCTGTACCCAGACCGTGTTCGGCGTCGGCGACGAGCAGGCCGACTGGCTGCTGGTGGGCGAGGCGCCAGGCGCCGAAGAAGACGCGCGCGGCGAGCCCTTTGTTGGTCAGGCGGGGAAATTGCTCGACGGCATGCTCGCGGGCATCGACTTGAAGCGCGGGGAGAACGTCTACATCGCCAATGTGCTCAAGTGCCGGCCGCCGGGAAACCGCAATCCCGAGCACGCGGAAGTGGCGCAGTGCTCGCCGTTTCTCTCGCGCCAGGTCGAACTGATCCGGCCCAAGCTGATCCTCGCCATGGGGCGCTTCGCCTGCCAGACGCTGCTCGACACCGACGCCAGCATCGCTTCGTTGCGCGGCCGCCTGCACCGTTATCAGGGCGTGCCCCTCATCGTCACCTATCATCCGGCCTACCTGCTGCGCAGCCTGCCGGACAAGGCGAAGGCATGGGAAGATCTTTGCTTCGCCCGCCGCACCATGGCGGAATTGCATGGCGAACTGCATACTCAGACCTGAAGGTGCGCAGCAGCGGCTTGAAATCCACATCCGCGCCCGCACCTAGGGAACGAGTCATATCGAGGAGAATTCACATGCGCAGAATATGGGTCATAGTGCTGGCTGCAGTCGCGCTGGGTCTTTCCGGCTGCGGTTACAACAACATGCAGCGCGGCGACGAACAGATCAAGGGCAGCTGGTCCGAAGTGCTGAACCAGTACCAGCGCCGCGCCGACTTGGTGCCGAACCTGGTAAACACAGTGAAGGGATTCGCGGCACAGGAGCAGCAAGTCCTGATCCAGGTGACCGAGGCGCGCGCGCGCGTGGGCAGCATCCAGGCGACGCCCGAACTGATCAACGATCCTGCTGCTTTCGCCAAGTTCCAGCAAGCGCAGGCGGGTCTTTCCAGCGCGCTCTCAAGGCTGCTGGTGGTTTCGGAAAACTATCCGCAGTTGAAATCGGATGCGAATTTCCGCGACCTGCAGGCGCAGCTCGAAGGCACCGAGAACCGCATCGCGGTGGCGCGCAACCGCTACATCAAGTCGGTGCAGGAATACAACACCCTGATCCGGACTTTCCCCAACAACCTGACGGCGATGGCGTTCGGCTACCAGGTGAAGCCCAATTTTGCGGTCGAGAACGAGAAGGCCATCGCCACCCCGCCGACGGTGAGTTTCGATAAGCCTGCGGCCGCGTCCGCGCCCGCACCGGCCAAGTGAACTGAGCTGCGGGGTTGCGCTCCGAATCCCTATGCGGGGCCGCAGGATAGCAATATTTTTTTGCCTATAAGCTGCTGATTCGCTTGATGCCATTTCGGAGTGGGCGCAAAATGCCGGCTTACAGACCGGCGCTTTGGCCGTATACTTCGAACTTCAACTATCAAGCCTACCAGCTGGAAGGATGACAAATTGGCAAAGCCTAACTACCAATATGAAAAGCGTCAGAAGGACCTAGCGAAGAGGAAAAAGCAGGAAGAAAAGCGACTGCGCAAGCTGGAGAAAAACGCTGTTCCGACTGTGGATAATCCGGATCAGGCCCCGACCCCCGTTCCGGCGCCTGACACGGGAGAAACTTCATAGGTGAATGGCGCCATTAGATCAGCTTCCTGCCCGGAGGTTCATTTGCCAGGAATTTTGCGCGAACTCTTGCAAAAAATACCCCTGAAGTAGTATTTCTCACCATTTCCTCGCTGCCCCAAACACCCTATAATCGCGGCCTGCGCCTGTCGCCGGCTCCTCGCGATCCTTCCTGTCGGACGGATATTCGCCGAATGCCGGTAATTCCGTCGGCGTCACGTTCAACTCCAGCTAATTCGCGCCGCCGAGCGGCATGAGATCAGCCTGAAGTCCATTTTCCTGGCCGGAAGGGGCGTGCGCCTGATGACGAGGTAGGTGGGGGACTTTTGATGCAGCGCAAAATTGGACCCTATGCATACGGCTACACTGGCTTGCGTCAACGAGAATTTTGTGGGCGGGCATCTTGAAAGGGCACTGCGGCAATGCTTGAAGCGCGACAACTCGAGTGCACGCGAGGCGAACGGCGGCTATTCCGCGAACTGAGCTTCAGGCTCGGTCGCGGCCAGCTGCTGCGCGTGGCTGGAGCCAACGGCAGCGGCAAGACGAGCTTGCTGCGCATCATGTGCGGCTTGCTTACGCCTAGCGCGGGGGAGTTGCGCTGGCGCGGGCGGCCGATCCGTGCCGAACGCGAGGAGTATTCGAGGAATCTCGTCTTCATCGGCCATCTCAATGCCCTGAAGGACGATCTCACGGCGCTGGAAAACCTCCAGGTTGCGGCAGCACTGGCAGGGATGTCCGCCGAAGCCGAGCGCATGCTCGCCGGGCTCGATCGCTTTGGCGTCGCCCATTGCGCCGAGTTGCCGGCGAAAGTGCTGTCTCAGGGACAGCGGCGCCGCGTGGCCCTGGCCAGACTCGCGCTCTCCCCGGCGGTGCCTTTATGGATTCTCGATGAACCGTTCTCCGCGCTCGATGTCGGAGCCGTGTTGGAGCTCGAGCGTCTGCTCACCGCGCATCTCGCTTCGGGTGGCATGGTCGTATTGACCACGCATCAGGAAGTGCAGGTGGTGGCGCATGCGGTGCTGCGCGTTGATCTCGACGCGCATACTGCGGCACTGCTGGCCGCATGATCAGGGCGCTCGGTTGGGTACTGCGACGCGACCTGCTGCTCGCATTTCGGCGCCGGGGCGACGTCGTCAATGCGCTGGTGTTTTTCGTCATAGTGGTGAGCCTGTTTCCGCTCGGCGTCGGTCCCGAAGCCAGCCAGTTGCGCAACATGGCGCCCGGCGTGTTGTGGGTGGCGGCGTTGCTCGCCTGCATGCTGTCGCTGGCGCGGCTGTTCGCGCCCGACCACCAGGACGGGACGCTGGAGCAGATGCTGCTCGCGGGCGAGCCGCTGGTCGTTCTGGTCATGGGGAAGGTGATATCGCACTGGCTGGTATCGGGATTGCCGCTGGTGCTGATAGCACCGCTGCTGGGCCTGCAATTCGACCTCCCGGGCGACGCGCTCGCCGTGCTGTGTGTGTCGCTTCTGATCGGCACGCCGGTGCTGAGCCTGATCGGGGCCGTCGCCGCGGCGCTCACTTTGGGAGTGCGCGGCAGCGGCGTGCTGGTCGCGCTGCTGGTGCTGCCGCTGTATGTGCCGGTGTTGATTTTCGGCGCCGGCTCGGTCGGCGCGACCGCGGCCGGCACGGGGGCCGAGGCGCATCTGCTGCTGCTCGGCGGATTTCTGGCGCTGGCGCTCGTGCTTGCCCCCTGGGCGAGCGCCGCGGCCCTGCGCATAGCGATGGAATGAAAGAGCAATGATTAAATCGGAAAGATTCAGCTGGTTTCATTTTTCCTCGCCGCAGACCTTCTATCCGCTGGCGGGCACGCTGCAGCCATGGTTCGCCGCTGCCGCCACGCTGCTTTGCGCCGCGGGCCTGTATCTCAGCTTTTTCGTCGCCCCCACCGACGCGCAGCAAGGCGAGGCCTACCGCATTATCTTCATCCATGTTCCGGCAGCCTGGATGTCGATGTTTCTCTACCTGGTGATGGGGTTCTGGTCCGGGGTGGGGCTGGTGCTCAATACGCGGCTGTCGTCGATGGTGGCGACCGCGCTCGCCCCGACCGGCGCGTTGTTTACCTTCATCGCGCTGTGGACCGGCGCGTTGTGGGGCAAGCCGACCTGGGGCACCTGGTGGGTTTGGGACGCGCGCCTGACCTCGGAACTGATCCTGCTGTTTCTGTACATAGGTTTCATGGCGCTGCAGGCTGCGATCGATGATCCGCGCCGGGCGGACAAGGCTGGCGCGGTGCTCGCGCTGGTGGGCGTGATCAACGTTCCGATAATCTATTATTCGGTACAGTGGTGGAGCACGCTGCACCAGGGCGCGTCGGTGAGCATGAAAAGTGCGCCGTCCATGGCGACGACGATGTTGATCGGAATGCTGATAATGGCGCTGGGTTTCTGGATGTATAGCATCGCGGCCGTATTGGCGCGGGTGCGCTGCGTGATTCTCGAACGCGAGCGCCATACCGAGTGGGTGATGGCGGAAGTGGGTGGACAAGCATGAACTGGCACAGCTGGTCGGAATTTCTGGCGATGGGAGGGTACGCGCTGTACGTGTGGGGTTCCTACGCCGTGACCCTGGTCGTGCTTATTGGCGAAATCGTGGCGCTCGCCATGCGCCGGCGCGGCGTGATCGAGCGTCTGGCCAAATTTTACGCGGCGCGCAGGAGAAATCATGAAACCGAGGCATAAACGTTTTGTTCTGATCGGGGTCGGGGTCGCCGGGTTGGCGCTCTCCGCCAGCCTGGTGCTTTCCGCTTTTCAGAAAAATCTGGTGTTCTTTTTCACGCCGAGCCAGGTCGCCGCCAATGAGGCGCCGGTCGGCAAGAGCTTTCGCGTCGGCGGCCTGGTGGAAAAAGGCAGCCTCAAGCGCGAAGCCGATGGCTTGACCGTGCACTTCGTGGTGACCGATACTGCGAAGAGCATTCCGGTGGTGTACCGCGGCATACTGCCCGACCTGTTCCGCGAGGGAAAAGGCGTGGTAACGCAGGGAAAGGTCGGACCGGACGGCCTGTTCCGTGCCGAAGAGGTGCTGGCCAAGCACGACGAGAATTACATGCCGCCGGCCGCGCAGGATGCGCTCAACCAAGCAACCGCCAAGACCGCGGCGCAGTCGGTGGTGCCGCCGCCGAAAGGAAAATAATGGTTCCCGAGCTCGGACACTTCGCCCTGATTCTCGCGCTTTGCATCGCGCTGGTGCAGAGCACCCTGCCGCTTGCCGGCGCGGCGCGCGGCAATGACGCGTGGATGGCGCTCGCACGGCCTGCGGCACAGGCGCAGTGCCTGTTCATCGCACTCGCCTTCGGTTGCCTTACTTATGCCTTCGTGTCCAATGACTTCTCGGTGAAATACGTGGCCGAGCATTCCAACACGCAGTTGCCGCTCGCCTATCGCGTCGCCGGCGTGTGGGGCGGCCACGAAGGTTCGCTGCTGTTGTGGACGCTGATGCTGGGACTGTGGATGTTCGCCGTGAGCATTTTCAGCCGCAGCTTGCCGCAGGAGATGGTCTCACGGGTACTCAGCGTCATGGGGATGATCGGCGTCGGGTTCCTGTTGTTCATGCTGTTTGCCTCCAACCCGTTCGAACGGCTGCTGCCCGCGGCGGCCGACGGCCGCGACCTCAACCCTCTGCTGCAGGACCCCGGCATGGTGTTTCATCCGCCCATGCTCTACATGGGCTATGTCGGCTTCTCCGTGGCGTTCGCCTTTTCCATGGCAGCGCTGATCGACGGCCGGCTCGACGCCACCTGGGCGCGCTGGTCGCGTCCCTGGACCACCGTCGCCTGGTCCGTCCTCACGCTGGGCATCGCCCTTGGCAGCGGTTGGGCCTACTATGTGCTCGGCTGGGGCGGCTGGTGGTTCTGGGATCCGGTGGAGAATGCCTCGTTCATGCCCTGGCTGGTTGGAACGGCCCTGATCCATTCGCTGGCCGTGACCGAAAAGCGCGGCGCGTTCAGGAGCTGGACCGTATTTCTGGCGATCCTCGCGTTTTCGCTGAGTTTGCTCGGGACGTTCCTGGTGCGCTCCGGCGTGCTCACTTCGGTGCATGCCTTTGCCACCGATCCGAAGCGCGGCATCTTCATCCTCGTCTTCCTCGCGGTGGTGGTGGGTTCATCGCTCACGCTGTTCGCCTGGCGCGCGTCCAAGGTCGGGCTGGGCGGGCGCTTCGCGCTGGTGTCGCGCGAATCGATGCTGCTCACCAATAATGCGCTGTTGCTGGTCGCCGCAGGCGCGGTGCTGCTGGGCACGCTCTATCCGCTCGTGCTCGATGCGTTCGGCTTGGGCAAGATTTCTGTCGGACCGCCGTATTTCGAGGCCGTATTCGTGCCGCTGATGGCGCCGGCGCTGTTCCTGATGGGCATTGCGCCGCTGGCGCGCTGGAAACAGGCCAGCCTGCCGGAACTGGCCGTGCGCCTGCGCTGGGCTCTGGCGGTGAGCTTCGCCGCAGCGATTATTGTGCCGCTCGCCATGGGTCACTGGAGCACCATGGTCGGCTTCAGCCTGCTGCTGGCGGCGTGGATCGCCGCGACCAGCGTAGTCAACCTCAAAGCGAAACTCGCGCATGCGCCGAAAGGGGGAATCGGCGCGCGCCTGGCGCAGTTGCCGCGCAGCTACTACGGCATGCTGCTCGCCCATCTCGGCATAGCGGTGTTCATCGTCGGTGTAGCGCTGGTGAAGGGGTACGAGGCTGAAACCGACGTGCGCATGGAAGTGGGCGATACCGCGCACTTACATGGCTACACCTTCCGGTTTACGGCGATCAACGAGGTGAAGGGGCCGAATTACACCTCGGAGCGCGGCACCATCGAAGTGACGCGCGGCGCCGAGCCCGTGGTGACGCTGAATCCGGAAAAGCGCCTGTACACCGTGCAAAACATGCCGATGACCGAAGCGGCGATCGACGCCGGCTTTACGCGCCACCTGTACGTTGCGCTGGGCGACTCGATTACCCCGACGGCCTGGGTCGTGCGCATCTATCACAAGCCTTTCATCGGCTGGATTTGGGGCGGTTGCCTGCTGATGGGCATTGGCGGCCTGCTCGCGGCCTTCGATCGGCGCTATCGCGCCAGAGCACGCGCGGGTTCGGCGCAGCTAACCACCGCGGCCGGCCTCAACGCATCTCCGGCGCGCTGACCATGCTGCGTGCCCGTTTTCTGATTCCACTCGCCGTGTTCGCCGTGGTCGTGGGGATACTCGGCGTCGGCCTGACGCTCGATCCGCGCGAGGTGCCTTCGCCGCTGATCAACAAACCTGCGCCGGCGTTCAATTTGCCGCAGCTGGAGCAGCCGGACAAGACCATTTCGCAAAAGGATATGCTGGGCAAGGTGTGGCTGCTGAATGTATGGGCCTCCTGGTGTGTTTCCTGCCGCGAAGAGCACAGCACCATCCTGGAACTCGCGCGCAGCGGCGTGGTGCCGGTGCTCGGACTGAACTACAAGGACGAGCGCGCCGACGGCCTCGCCTGGCTGGCGCGCTTGGGAAACCCCTACCGGATATCCGCCTATGACCGTGACGGCCGCATCGGCATCGATTACGGCGTGTATGGGGTTCCCGAAACCTATGTCATCGACAAGGCCGGCGTGATCCGCTACAAGCGCATCGGTGCCGTCACCCCGGAGGTCGTGCGTGACAAGATCCTGCCGCTGGTGAAGGAGCTGAACGGCAATGCGTAAGCTGTTCGTGCTGTTGTTCGGACTCATCCTCGCCGGGTCCGTGCTCGCCAAGGAAGCGCCGCCGGCCGTCCCCGACCCGGCGCTGGAGAAACGCGCCATGGCACTGGCGGAGGAATTGCGCTGCCTCGTGTGCCAGAACCAGACCATCGCCGACTCGCACGCCGAGCTCGCGATCGACCTGAAGAACCAGATCCGCGAGAAACTGAAGGCAGGCATGAGCGAAGAACAGATTCTCCAATTCATGGTGGCGCGCTACGGCGATTTCGTGCTCTACAAACCCCCGGTCAAGGCGACCACGGTTCCGCTCTGGTTCGGTCCGTTCGCGCTGTTGTTTGGGGCGCTGGCAGGACTGTTCTATTACCTCCTGCGGCGGCGGCGTTCGGCGGCCCCGCAGCAGCCCCTGAGCGAGGCGGAACAGGCGCGGGTGCAGGCATTGCTCGATTCCCCCGAGGAGCGCCGATGACGCTGTTCTGGGTCATTGCGGCGCTGTTGGTGGGCTTGGCGCTCGCGTTCCTGGTCACCCCCTTGGTGCGTAACCGCGCGGCCTCCGGCGGCAGTGCGTCTCGCGCCGCAGCCAACCTGGCCGTATTCCGCGATCAGCTCGCCGAACTCGACGCCGACCTTGCAGCCGGAAGCATCGACCGCGAACAATGGGAGGCGGCGCGCGGCGACCTGCAACGCGGATTGCTGGAGGCTGTCGATGTGCCCTCGGCCAACGCGGCTGCACCCGTCAAACGTTCCAAGGCAGCGGCCATTGCAGTCGCGGTGGCGGTGCCGCTCATTTCGGTATCGCTTTATCTGGGGCTGGGCAACCCGCAAGGGCTGGCGCCGGGAAAGGAAAACGCTGCGCAGGGTGCGCCCCATCAGCTCACGCGGGAGCAGATCGACACCATGGTTGCGCGTCTGGCGCAGCGGCTGGAGTCGAACCCGGATGACGGCGAAGGCTGGGTCGTGCTGGCCCGCTCCTACAACGCGCTCGGGCGCTACGGTGAGGCAGCTGCCGCCTATGCCAAGGCCGAGGCCAAGTTTCCGCAGGATGCGCAGCTCCTGGCTGACTACGCCGACAGCCTGGCCATGGCCCAGGGGCAGACCCTGCAGGGTAAACCGGAAGCGCTGGTGCGGCGCGCGCTGCAGGCTGACGGCAACAATCTCAAGGCATTGGCCCTGGCCGGAACCGTGGAGTTCGAAAAGAGCGATTTTGCCAAGGCGATCGAATACTGGAGGCGGATATTGCCGCTGCTGCCGGCGGATTCGGAAATGGGAAATTCAGTTCGCGCGAGCATTCAGGAAGCGCAGGCAAAGCAGGGGGGCATGCCGAAGTCGTCGACTCTGATCGCCCAGGACAAGCAACAGGGCGCACCGAAGTCATCGGCTGCGACCGCCGCTGCGAAGGCGAAAAGCGTGAGCGGGACAGTCAAGCTCGCACCGGTGCTTGCCGCGCGCGCAGCAGCCGAAGATACGGTGTTCGTGCTGGCGCGGCCGGCACAGGGTGGGCGCATGCCGCTCGCGGCCGTTCGCGTCAAGGTCAAGGACCTGCCCCTGGCGTTTTCGTTCGATGACTCGATGGCCATGAACCCGTCGGCGAAGCTTTCCGATTTTGCCGAGGTGGTGGTGGCGGCGCGCGTGTCCAAGTCGGGCAATGTGGTGCCCCAGCGCGGCGACCTGGAGGGAGTGAGCAAGCCGCTGCGCCCGGGGACGACCGGCATCGTGATCGAGATTTCCAACGAAGTTCAGTAACCTCTTCCGTCTGTCGGCATCGGTCGTGCCTAGGCAGGCTGCATACGGCATTTTAAGCACTGTCTGTATGCGACGAACGGACTTGCGCGCTGCGCGCGCCAACCGTGTTTTTGGTACGGATAGAAACCATCCGTACCAAAAACACGGTTATGGATAAAAGCAGCAGCCGCTTGGGGTTGCTGTTATCCAAGATCGCCGATTGTGTGCGGATGTGCTTTTCATCCGCGCGCAATCGGTGATCCGCGCGGACGGGGCGCCGTCCGCGCAAGCTCTAGCGCCGCAGTTCGATCTATTCGCCTACATCCGCCGATGTGCACGTAGCGGCCATTGCGCGCTACGCGCGCCAACCCTGTTTTTGGTACGGATGAAAAGCGCATCCGTACCAAAAACACGGTTATGGATAAAAGCAAAGACGGCTTGGGCTTGCTTTTATGCAACATCGCAACGCTGCAACCGGCCCTAGCGCTTCTCCATGCCGATCAGGTGCAGCGAGTCTTCCCGGCTTTGGTTGTACTTGTGCAGCTTGATCACCATCATCATGGTGACGCACACGAATACACCGAACATCACGATGATGGTGTTGATGCCGAAATTGGCGCGGATCATCAGCGCATACAGCGCCAGCATCAGCAGGATGTTCAGGTTCTCGTTGAAATTCTGCACCGCGATCGAATGCCCGGCCGAGAGCAGCACGTGGCCGCGGTGCTGCAACAGGGCGTTCATCGGCACGACAAAAAAGCCGGCGAGCGCGCCCACCAGGATGAGCAGGAAATAGACCAGCGGCATCCAGGTGACGAAGATCAGGGACATGACCGCAAAGCCCATCGCCACCCCGACCGGCAGCACGCGCAGAGACTGTTTCAACGGCACCATGCGTCCCGCGAGCACCGCTCCAAGCGCGACGCCTATGGCCACGATGCCTTGCAGGATCGCGCCTTGGCTCAGAGGCATTTCCAGCCGGCGCTCGGCCCACCTGAGCACGATGAACTGCAGCGTCGCGCCCGCGCCCCAGAACAGCGTGGTGACGGCGAGCGAGATCTGCCCCAGCTTGTCGCGCCACAGAGTGGTGAAGCATTCGGCGAAATCCCTGACCATGACGACCGGGTTGCGCGTCTGCTCGTGATAGCGCGCGCCGGTGTCCGGGATGCGCAGGTTGAATACCGCTGCGATCAGGTACAGCATCGAGATCACCAGGATCGCCGCTTCGGGCGGGGTGTCGATGCCGGTGTCGATGTGCGGCAGGTCGATCGACAGCAATAACGCTGAAACCCTGGGGTTGATCAGCGCGCCGCCCAGCATGGTGCCGAGAATGATGGAGGCGACCGTCAGTCCCTCGATCCAGCCGTTGGCGATTACCAGCTGCCGTGGCGGCAGCATTTCGGTGAGAATGCCATACTTGGCCGGCGAGTAGGCAGCGGCGCCCAGCCCGACCACCGCGTAGGACGCGAGAACGACCTGGTGCGTGCTTATTCCCAGCAGCGCAAAAGAATCGTAAAAGAACATGAGCGCGCAGCCGGCGATCTTGACGGTATTGGTGATGAACATCACCTTGCCTTTGGGCAGGGAGTCGGCAAAGGCGCCGACGAAGGCCGCGAGTACCACGTAGGACACGGTGAAGAAAAATTTCAGCAGCGGCGTCATCCACGCCGGGCCATGCAGTTCCAGCAGCAGCGCAATCGCCGCGATGAGCAGGGCATTGTCCGCCAGCGACGAGAAAAACTGCGCCGCCATGACGGTGTAGAAACCGCGGTTCATCTAGGGGGAAGGGGTGAATCGGTTGTGGTAATGGGAAGCACCGCGTTTTATACCATGAATTGCCTGCGCTTACGCGCGTGCGGCGAGGCCGGTCCGACCTCGTGCCGCGCCCGCTGATGCAGGGGTTTTTCGCGCGCTGCCACATCCGCGGCGCATCGGCCGTCGAGCCTCCTGGATATGTCTCGAACCTGGGTCAAACCCGTTTCCGAGCCTGGCTTATCCGGTCATTGCCGAGATGCGCGAAAAATGGTCATAAGCTGTTATTGCGACGCGATTTATGATTCAATAAGGCGCGATAATACAGGAAACGCCGGGGTGGGCAGGGATATGGCAGACAGAAGATTACAGGTGTTTCATGCGGTGGCCAAACAGAGCAGCTTCACCAAGGCCGCCGAGACGCTGTTCATGACGCAGCCGGCGGTGACGTTTCAGATCAAGCAGCTCGAGGAGCATTTCAACACCCGGTTGTTCGACCGCGGACACGGCAAGATCTCGCTCACCCCGGCGGGCGAGGTGGTGCTGGAATATGCGGAGCGAATCCTCTCGCTTTCGGCCGAACTCGATACCCGTATCAGCGAGTTGACCGGTGAGGTCCAGGGCCTGCTGCTGATCGGCGCGAGCATGACCATCGCCGAGTTCATGTTGCCGCGGATACTGGGAGAATTCAAAGTCGCCTATCCCGGGGTCAAGGCACGGTTGACGGTCGCGAACTCCGAGACGATCGAGCACGGCGTCGCCGCGCACAGCCTCGATATCGGCCTGATCGAGGCGCCTTCGCATCTTCCCAACCTTTCCACCGAGGAATGCTGCGAGGACGAGTTGCAGGTGGTGTGCGCGCCCGGCCACCCGCTGGCAAAGCTCAAGGCGGTGACGCCGAAGCAACTGTTGCAGCATGCGTACATCAGCCGCGAGTCCGGCTCGGGTACGCGCGAAGTGATCGACAGTTACTTCCGCGACGCCGGATTCGCGCCGGACGATATGACCACCGTCATGGAGCTCGGCAGCCCGGACGCGATCAAGGGGGTGGTCGAAACCGGTTTGGGCTTCGCCATCATGTCCAAGGTGATTGTGGTCAAGGAAAAGCAGCTCGGCATACTGGTGGCGCTGCCGCTCGCACCCAAGCTCACGCGCACGCTGTCGCTGGTCTATCCAAAGGAGAAATTTCGCTCGCGCCTGGTCACCGCCTTCGTCGAGTTCTCCAAGGGCAAGCTGAAGAGTCCTGGCAAAGGGTGAGGGGGTGATCCGCTTTTTCGGTCATCCACCAACATAAATGCCGCGCCCCATCCGTGCCAGTTTCAAGCTTTCCGCCTTGAGGCACAACCTCGGTGTCGCGCGCCGCCACGCGCCGAAGTCCAAAATCTGGGCGGTGGTGAAAGCCAATGCCTATGGCCACGGCCTCGATCGGGTCACGCAGGCTCTTGCCGACGCCGACGGCTACGGGCTGCTCGATCTGAACGAGGCGGTGCGCCTGCGCGAGGCCGGCATGGCCAAGCCCATGCTGCTCCTGGAGGGCATTTTTCAGCCGGCCGATCTGCAGATCGTCGACCGCTACGGCCTCACCACCGTGGTCCACGACGTCGAGCAGATACTGATGTTGGAGCGCGCCCGGCTGTCGTCGCAGATCGCGGTCTGCCTCAAACTGAACACCGGCTTGAACCGGCTGGGATTCGCCGGAGCCGGGGTTCGCGCCGCTTACAGCCGGCTCCAGGCGGGCGGCAAGGCGGGGACGATCTCGCTGATGACCCATTTTGCCGACGCGGACGGGCCGGCGGGTATCGCCGCGCAACTGGCGCGCTTCGTTGAATGGACGGTCGGTTTGCAGGGTGAGGCGACATTGGCCAACTCGGCTGCCGTGCTGCGCTATCCCGAAGCCCATGGCAATTGGGTGCGGCCGGGCATCATGCTCTACGGCTGCTCGCCGTTCGCCGACTTGAGCGCGGAAGCGCTGGGTCTGCAGCCGGTGATGACGCTGACGAGCGAGATCATTGCCGTTCAGGAACTCAAACCCGGCGACCGGGTCGGATATGGCGGCACTTTCGAGGCACAGCAGCCCATGCGCATCGGCGTGGTCGCCTGCGGCTATGCCGACGGATATCCACGCCATGCGCCCGGATTTCACGATCGGAGCACGCCCATCGTCGTTGCGGGCAAGCGCACCGCCACCGTGGGTCGGGTGTCCATGGATATGCTTTGCGCCGATTTGGGCGCCATCCCGGAAGCCAGGGTCGGCAGCCCGGTGACCTTGTGGGGCGAAGGGTTGTCGGCGGACGTAGTCGCTGCCAGCGCCGGCACCGTCAGCTATGAACTGCTGTGCGCGCTCGCGGCGCGCGTGCCACAACTGGAAATCGAATGAAGCCGCTGACCAGCAGAGTGTCGACTGCAGGCGCGCCGGCGCCAGAGGTCAGCTGAATTGGCCAAGGCAAAATCCATCTATACCTGCACCGAGTGCGGCGGCACTGCGCCAAAATGGCAGGGCCAATGCCCGAGTTGCAGCGCCTGGAACACACTGGTCGAAAGCGTAGTCGAAGGAGCCTCGACGCACCGCTACAAGAGCGTGGCGAGCGCTTCCAGACTGCAGAAGCTGGCCGAGGTGAGCGCGCGCGAGGCGCCGCGCCTGCCCACCGGCGTGGCCGAGTTCGATCGCGTACTGGGGGGCGGATTGGTCGCGGGGCAGGTGGTGCTGATCGGCGGCGATCCCGGCATCGGCAAGTCGACGCTGCTGTTGCAGGCGCTCGCCGCGATGAGCAGGCAGCATCTTGCGCTCTACGTCAGCGGCGAGGAATCGGTCGAGCAAGTGGCGCTGCGCGCCACCCGCCTCGCGCTCGATTCCGGCGGCCTGCAGTTGCTGGCCGAGATCAATCTCGAAAAAATCCAAGCCGTGCTCGGCGAGGCCAGGCCGGAAATCGTGGTCATCGATTCCATCCAGACGCTTTATTCCGATGCCCTCTCCTCGGCGCCGGGATCGGTGGCGCAGGTGCGAGAGTGTGCAGCGCAGTTGACGCGGCTGGCCAAGCAATCCGGCACGGCCATCGTTTTTATCGGTCACGTGACCAAGGAAGGCGCGCTCGCCGGGCCGCGGGTACTGGAGCACATCGTCGACACGGTGCTCTACTTCGAGGGCGATACGCAGCAGAGCTTCCGGCTGATCCGCGCGTTCAAGAACCGCTTCGGCGCGGTAAACGAACTGGGCGTGTTCGCCATGACCGACAAGGGACTGAAAGGGGTGTCCAACCCGTCCGCGCTGTTCCTGTCGCAGCACGACGGCGAGGTGCCGGGTTCCTGCGTGATGGTGACGCAGGAGGGTACGCGGCCGCTGCTGGTCGAGATCCAGGCGCTGGTGGATGAAGCGCATGCGCCCAATCCGCGCCGGCTTTCGGTCGGGCTGGAGCAGAATCGCCTTGCCATGCTGCTCGCCGTGCTGCACCGGCACGCGGGTATCGCCTGTTTCGACCAGGACGTGTTCGTCAATGCGGTGGGCGGGGTGAAAATCAGCGAACCCGCTGCCGACCTCGCCGTGCTGCTCGCAATCGTATCTTCGCTGCGCGCCAAGCCGCTGCCGCAGAAGCTGGTGGTGTTCGGGGAAGTGGGTTTGGCCGGCGAAATCCGGCCTGCGCCGCGCGGGCAGGAGCGGTTGCGCGAAGCGGCGAAGCTCGGTTTCACCCAAGCGATCATCCCCAAGGCAAATATACCCAGGCAGGCGATAAGCGGCCTGGAAATCATCGCCAGCGACAGGGTCGAGGACGCGATCGCGCGCTTGCGCTAGCGCTCGCGCACGAGGCGCGCGGCGAGCACGCCGCTGCGGACGGCCGATTCCAGCGTGGCCGGGTAGTCGCTGGCGGTGTAATCCCCCGCCAGATAAAGATTCCTCACCGCAGTTTTGTTCTCCGGCCGCGCAACGCCGGGACGGCAGGAGAAGGTGGCGCGCTTCTCCGCAATCACGCGCGACCACAACGGCTGCGGCAGGCCAGGCAGAAACGCAGCCAGTTCGCGATGAATGGCGCTTGCCACCACGTCGCGGGAAACATTCTGGTGCCCGCCGCGCGCGCTGATCACCGCCGCCAGCAGCCCTGAAATGCCGTTGAGCCGGCCCCGGTCGAATATCCACTGGATCGTGCCGCCGTCGAAGCCGGTCATGGCCCGAGGCATCGAGACGTCCGGCGGATACTGCAGATAGCAGGTGTAGATCGGCTCGTAGGCGAAGGCGGCCAGGCTCTGGCGTGTTGGCGCGAGCGCGGCGAACCGGTCGAGCAGGGCATCGATCTGATGCGGCCCGACGGCGAGGATGGCATGGGTATAGCGTTCGGGACGCTCGTCCAGGACAAAGCCGTCGTCGGCTTCGGCCAGCGTTCGTACCGGCGTTCCCAGCCGCACCGAGCCGCCGTTGGCGCGCACAAAGGCCGCCGCAGGCTGGGGAAAGAGTTTGTCCAGATCTGTGCGCGGGATGAGGAAGTCGCTGTTCCCACGCGCGCCGTCCAGCGCATCGCGAAACAGGTTGAGAAAAACTTGCGCCGAGGCCGAGGCGGCCGGGGTGTTGAGGGCCGAGACGCACAAGGGCTCCCACAGATAGCGCGCGAGCGCTCCGGTCTGGCGGTGCTGTGCGAGCAACTCGGCGACCGGCATGTCGGCGCCGATGCGATAGGCGTTGCTGCGCATCGACGTCATAAAGCGCATGGCGGCGATGCGCTCGCCCCAGCTCAGCCCGCCAGCAGTCAGCAGGGCGGCGACTAGATGCAGCGGCGCGGGAAGGCGTGGCGCGCGCAGGCTGAACTTGCCCGGGTATTCGATGGCGAGCGGCTGGCGCAGCAGCAGCTGGTCCGGATCGGCGCCGACTACGCGCATCAGGCGCAGGGTTTCGCGGTAAGCACCGATCAGAATGTGCTGGCCGTTGTCGAGTTCGACGCCTTCGATTTCGACCGAACGCGCGCGGCCGCCCAGATGCCGTGCTGCTTCGAATACCGTGACCGGGATCTTCGCCTGCGCCAGCGCGACCGCCGCGGCCATGCCGGCCCAGCCGGCGCCGATGATGGCGACGTTCACACCGTGATCCAGGTCTTCCACGCAATCCACAGCTTGCGCACGGGCGTCAACGCCGTGCGCTGGGTGAGCACCTTGCAGCCGTCGGCTTCTATTTCCCGCAGCAGCGTACGGTAGATTGCCGCCATGATCAGGCCGGGCCGCTGCGCCTTGCGGTCCATTTCAGGCAATTGTTCAAACGCCGCGACGTAATAGCGCTCGGCACGCTCGATCTGAAAGGTCATCAGGCGGGTGAAGTTCTCGGTCTGGCGCGCGTGCAGGATGTCGGCCGCAGTTACCTTGAATTGCTGCAGCTCGCTCATGGGCAGATAGATGCGTCCCTTGCGGCTGTCCTCGCCGACGTCGCGGATGATGTTGGTGAGCTGAAAAGCGAGGCCCAGGGTGTGGGCGTAGGTCAGCGTCTGCTCGTCGCGGTAGCCGAAGATCGAGGCCGCAAGCAGGCCCACCACGCCGGCGACGCGGTGGCAGTACTGCTGCAGCGCGGCGAAATCGAGGTAGCGGTTCTGGCTCAGGTCCATTTCCATGCCGTCGATGATTTCGGCCAGGTATTCGCGCTTGATGCCGAAGGGCTGGAGCGCGGGCTGCAGCGCCCGCGCCACCGGATGCTGCGGCTCCCCGGCATAGAGGCGGGCGAGTTCCTGCCGCCACCATGCGAGTTTCGTGTACGCCACGCCGCTATCGGTGCATTCGTCGACGATGTCGTCCACCTCGCGGCAGAAGGCGTACAGCGCGGTGATCGCGCGGCGGCGTTCCGGTGGCAGGAACAGGAAGGAGTAGTAGAAACTCGATCCGCTCTGCACGGCCTTGTGTTGACAGTATTCGTCTGGGGTCACGAGTAGTCCGGAACTGGGAAACAATTCAATCAACCGCAGAACACGGAGAGACAATAAAAGCGGACCGAGACCAGCTCAGCGTTCTCTGCGCCAGGAAGCAACCTTACGCGAAAGCGGTGGTGCATCACCTTCTCATAACGCCCGGAGAAGCAACAAGGGCCAGTCGAAAGCGTTCAGCACCGGCCGGTGATGGTAGATGTCGCCTTCGACCTTGTCTATTTTTTCCAGTATGCGCAGACCGCCCTGGACGATAGTGCGGATTTCCAGGCCGATGCGGCCCGGCAATGCGCGTCCCAGGGGCGAGCCGGATTTTATCATCGCGCGCGCGCGCTCCACCTGGAACCGCATGAGGGCTTTCCATTGGCCGGAAACGTCGCCGGCCGCGATCTGGCGCTCGGTCACGCCGTAACGCTGCATTTCGTCTTGCGGCAGGTAGATACGATTCTTGCGCCAGTCGATTTCCACGTCTTGCCAGAAGTTGATCAGTTGCAGGCCGGTGCAGATGTCATCCGAACGCTTGAGGTTCTGATCGGTTGCGGCGCCGAACAAATGCAGCAGCAGGCGGCCGACAGGGTTGGCCGAGCGGCGGCAATAATCCATGACTTCGGCAAAGTCGGCATAGCGGCCTTTGACCACGTCTTGGGCAAAGGCATCGAGCAGGTCGCGAAACAGCTGCAGCGGCAGCTGGTATTGGTTCACGATCTTTCCGAGTTCGGCGAAAAGCGGCTGTCGCGGGGAAGCGCCGGCCTCCAGTCGCGCGAGTTCTTGACGATGATCATCCAGTTGCGCCAGCCGCTCGGCGGCCGGGAGATTCCCCTCGTCGGCAAAATCATCGGCCGAGCGGGCAAACCGGTAGATGACGGAGACCGGATGGCGCATTGGGGCCGGCAGAAGCGCCGAGGCGACCGGGAAATTCTCGTAGTGGCCTACGGACATTGAGTTGAAATCGTTGAAGAATTACTTTTACTTTGGGCTGACAGTATATGGCCTAATCGAGTAAAATTGCACCCGGTGAAGGCCGTAACGCGGGCAGGTGGCAGCAGGAGCGGGCGCAGTCGGGGCGGGCGGGAAATATCGGCGATGTTTTCCTGATGCCCGCGCACGGCTGATGGCGCCGTGTCCTCAGCCGTTGTCGGGGCCTTTCCACGCGAAGGTGGCGGAATTGGTAGACGCACTGGATTTAGGTTCCAGCGCCTTACGGCATGGGGGTTCGAGTCCCTTCCTTCGCACCATGCCGCGCAGCTTTAACAGTGGGTAACGCAAAAGGGGGCACGCACCTCCTTTTGGATTTCCCGGTTTAGTTACAGACATCAAGGGAATTTGATGCAGACAAGTTTGGAAAATCTGGGCCAGCTGGAGCGCCGCCTGAACATGGCGGTGCCGGTTGAGGAAATCGAGAAGCAGGTGGACGAGCGGCTGAAAAAGCTGTCCCGCAACCTGCGCATGGCGGGCTTTCGTCCGGGCAAGGTGCCGCTGAAACTCGTCGCCCAGCAATATGGACCGCAGGTGCGCTCCGAGGTCATCGGCGATGCCGTGCAGAAAGCCTTCAGCGACGCGGTGCGCGAGCAGAATCTCAAGGTGGCCGGCTATCCGCGCATCGAGCCCAAGCCGGGAGAGGCCGACGCCAAGAGCATCGAGTTCAGCGCCACCTTCGAGATCTATCCGGAAGTGGTGCTGGGCGACATCGGCGCGAGCCGGATCGAACGCCCCGCGCTCACGGTGGGCGATGCCGAAGTCGACAAGACGCTGCAGATCCTGTGCAAGCAGCGCCAGCATTTCCACCGGGTGGAACGGTCGGCGGCAGAAGGCGATCGCGTGACTGCGGATTTTTCAGGCAAGATCGACGGCGTCGGGTTTGCCGGTGGCAAGGCCAGCGATTTTGTTTTCGTGCTGGGCGAGAAGCAGATGCTGCCCGAGTTCGAAGCCAACGCCCTCGGACTTGCGGCCGGCGGGACCAAGACGTTCGAACTGATTTTTCCCGCCGATTATCACGGCAAGGACGTGGCCGGCAAGAGCGCGAGCTTCGAACTCTCGGTCAAGCTGGTTGAGGAGCCGCACCTGCCCGACGTGGACGCCGAGTTTGCGCGCTCGCTGGGGGTGGCCGACGGCGATCTGGCCAAGATGCGCGCCGAGGTCAAGGCCAATATCGAGCGCGAGGTGAAGAAACGCGCCCAGGCCGATATCAAGAACAAGGTCATGCAAGTGCTGCTCGACGCGACCAAGATCGATTTGCCCAAGGCGCTGATCGAGATGGAAGCGCAGCGCTTGGTGCAGGCCACGCGCGCCGACCTCGAAGCGCGCGGCATGAAGATGGAGCAGTTGCCCATCAATCCGGAGATGTTCGAGCAGCAGGCCCAGCGCCGCGTATCGCTGGGTTTGATCATTGCCGAACTGGTGAAGAAGCATGATTTGGCGGCCAAGCCGGAGCAGGTGCGCGCCCTGGTGGAGGAGCAGTCCGAGAGCTACGAGCAACCCGGTGAGGTGGTAAAATGGGTTTATTCGCAGCCTCAGCGCCTGTCCGAGATGGAAAGCCTGGTGCTGGAGGAAAACGTCGTCGCCTGGGTGCTCGAGCGCGCCAAGGTCGAGGACAAAGCTGTAAATTTCGATGAATTCATGGGGAAGACGGCATGATGCAGCCGAGCTGGAAGCCGCGCGCGGCCGGATGGATGGAGCCGCACACCGATCTTGAGGGCCCCCGGGGCCTGGGCTTGATTCCCATGGTCATCGAGCAGAGCGGCCGGGGCGAGCGCGCCTACGACATCTACTCGCGCCTGCTGAAGGAGCGGGTAGTGTTCCTGGTGGGTGTGGTGAACGAGATGACGGCCAACCTGATCGTCGCCCAGTTGCTGTTCCTCGAGTCGGAAAATCCCGACAAGGACATTTCCTTCTACATCAATTCGCCGGGCGGTTCGGTGTCCGCCGGACTTGCCATCTACGACACGATGCAGTTCGTCAAACCCGACGTGAGCACCTTGTGCGTGGGACAAGCCGCCAGCATGGGCTCGTTCCTGCTCGCCGCGGGGGCCAAGGGCAAGCGTTATTGCCTGCCGAATTCGCGCGTCATGATCCATCAGCCCATGGGCGGCTTCCAAGGACAGGCTTCGGACATCGAAATCCACGCCAAGGAAATTCTGTACCTGCGCGGGCGCCTGACCGAGATGCTGGCCCAGCATACCGGCCAGAGCGTGGAGACCATCGCGCGCGACACCGACCGGGACAATTTCATGTCGGCTGACGAAGCGGTGAAATACGGTCTGGTGGATAATGTGCTGAGCAATCGCGCCGCCGCCAAGAAATGAGGCTTAAATGACCGAAAAAAATACCGGTGAAAAGCTCCTGTATTGTTCCTTCTGCGGCAAGAGCCAGCATGAGGTGAGGAAGCTTATCGCCGGGCCCTCGGTGTTCATCTGCGACGAATGCATCGAGCTGTGCAACGACATCATCCGCGAGGAAACCAGCACCGACAAGGGGGGCAAGACCGCCAAGTCCGACCTGCCAACGCCGAAGGAGATCTGCGACATTCTCGACGAATACGTGATCGGCCAGGAGGTGGCGAAGAGAATCCTGTCGGTGGCGGTGTATAACCATTACAAGCGGCTCAAGCACATGTCCAAGAACGACGAGGTCGAGCTGGCGAAGTCGAACATCCTGTTGATCGGGCCGACCGGGTCGGGCAAGACCCTGCTTGCGCAGACGCTGGCGCGGTTGCTGAACGTACCCTTCGTCATCGCCGACGCCACCACCCTCACCGAGGCGGGTTATGTCGGCGAGGACGTCGAGAACATCATCCAGAAGCTGCTGCAGAACTGCGACTACGACGTGGACAAGGCCAAGCGCGGCATCGTCTACATCGACGAGATCGACAAGATTTCGAGGAAGTCGGACAACCCGTCGATCACCCGCGACGTCTCGGGCGAGGGGGTGCAACAGGCGTTGCTGAAGCTGATCGAGGGCACCATCGCCTCGGTGCCGCCGCAAGGCGGCAGGAAGCACCCCAACCAGGATTTCGTCCAGGTGGACACGACCAACATCCTGTTCGTCTGCGGCGGGGCTTTCGACGGCCTGGAAAAGATCATTCGCAGCCGTTCGGAGAAAAGCGGCATCGGCTTCGGCGCCGAGGTGCGCAGCCTCAAGGACAGCAAGGACATTACCGCGGTGCTGCGCGCCGTGGAACCCGAGGACCTGATCAAGTATGGCCTGATCCCGGAGTTCGTCGGGCGCATGCCGGTGATCGCCACGCTGGAAGAACTGGACGAGGCGGCGTTGATGCAGATCCTGACCCAGCCCAAGAACGCGCTGATCAAGCAGTACCAGAGGTTGTTCGGCATGGAAGGCGCGGAGCTGGAAATACGTCCGCCGGCGCTGTCGGCCATTGCGCAGAAAGCGCTTGCGCGCAAGACCGGGGCCCGCGGTTTGCGCTCCATCCTCGAGCAGGTGCTGCTCGACACGATGTACGAGTTGCCGACCATGGATAATGTAAGCAAGGTGGTCATCGACGAGCCCACCGTCCGCGGCGAGGGCAAGCCGCTCTTGATCTACTCCGACCCGCCCAAGGTCGCAGGTTCTCTTTCCTGAGAATGCCCGCGGGGTTGAACTAATGTCCCCCGCCCCCATCTTATTGGCAAATACTCCCTTGAGGTTTCACCATGTCCACTACTGAATATTCCCCTGATCTGACCCATTTTCCGCTGCTTCCGCTGCGCGACGTCGTGGTCTTCCCGCACATGGTGATTCCGCTGTTCGTCGGCCGGCCCAAGTCGATCAAAGCCATGGAAATCGCCATGGAAGGGGGCAAGAGCATCATGCTGGCGGCGCAAAAATCGGCGGCGAAAGACGAGCCTGCCGCCGAGGACATGTATCAGATCGGCTGCATCGCCAACATACTGCAGATGCTCAAGCTGCCTGACGGCACGGTTAAGGTGCTGGTCGAAGGCAGCCAGCGTGCGGTCATCAAGGAAATCGAGGACCAGCGCAGCCATTACGTGGCCGTGGCCCGCCCCGTCCCGGCGGATGCGAGCGACAATAACGAGGTCGAGGCCATGCGCCGGGCGCTGGTGACGCAGTTCGACCAGTACGTGAAGCTGAACAAGAAGATCCCGCCCGAGATCCTGACCTCGCTCGGCGGCATCGAGGAGGCCGGGCGTCTGGCGGACACCGTCGCCGCACACCTGCCGCTGAAGCTGGAACAGAAGCAGCAGGTGCTGGAAATGTTCGATGTCAAGGCGCGCCTGGAGCACCTGCTCGGGCAACTCGAGACCGAGATCGATATTCTGCAGGTCGAAAAGCGCATCCGCGGCCGGGTCAAGCGGCAGATGGAAAAGAGCCAGCGCGAGTATTACCTGAACGAGCAGGTCAAGGCCATCCAGAAGGAACTGGGCGAGGGCGAGGACGGCGCGGACCTCGACGAAATCGAGAAAAAAATCAAACTGGCGCGCATGCCCAAGGACGCGCGTCTCAAGGCCGAGGCCGAGCTGAAGAAGCTGCGCCTGATGTCGCCGATGTCGGCGGAAGCCACCGTCGTGCGCAACTATATCGACATACTGGTGGGACTGCCGTGGAAAAAGCGCAGCAAGATCTCCAAGGACATCGCCGCTGCGGAGAAAAGCCTCGACTCCGATCACTACGGCCTGGAGAAGGTCAAGGAGCGCATTGTCGAGTACCTGGCGGTGCAAAGCCGCGTGGACAAGGTGAAGGCACCCATCCTGTGCCTGGTGGGCGCGCCCGGCGTCGGCAAAACCTCGCTCGGCCAATCCATCGCCAAGGCGACCAACCGCAAGTTCGTGCGCATGTCGCTGGGCGGCGTGCGCGACGAGGCGGAGATTCGCGGCCACCGCCGGACCTATATTGGTTCGATGCCGGGCAAGATCCTGCAGAACATGGCCAAAATCGGCGTGCGCAATCCGCTGTTTCTGCTCGACGAGGTGGACAAGCTGGGCATGGACTTCCGCGGCGACCCGTCTTCGGCGCTACTCGAAGTGCTGGATCCGGAGCAGAACCATACTTTCGTCGACCACTATGTCGAGGTCGAATACGACCTGTCGGAGGTGATGTTTGTCGCCACCGCGAACACCCTCAATATTCCGCCGGCGCTGCTCGACCGCATGGAAGTCATCCGGCTCTCGGGCTATACCGAGGACGAGAAGGTGCACATCGCCACGCGCTACCTGTTGCCCAAGCAACTGAAGAACAACGGGCTCAAGCTCGACGAGATTTCGATCGCCGAGTCGGCCATCCGCGACGTCATCCGCTACTACAGCAGGGAAGCGGGGGTGCGCAGCCTGGAGCGCGAGATTTCCAAGATCTGCCGCAAGGTGGTGAAGACCCTGGTGACCAAGAGCCGCGACAGCAAAATCGTGGTCACGGCGAAGAACCTGGACAAGTTCCTGGGGGTGCGCAAGTACACTTTCGGCATCGCCGAAAAGAAAAATCAGGTGGGACAAGTGACCGGCCTCGCCTGGACCGAGGTCGGCGGCGAGCTGCTGACGATTGAGGCGGTGGTGATGCCGGGCAAGGGCAAGAGCATCACCACCGGCAAGCTGGGCGAGGTGATGCAGGAGTCGATCCAGGCCGCGCTCACCGTGGTGCGCAGCCGCTCGGCCAGACTGGGTGTGGCCGAGGACTTCTACCAGAAGATCGACCTGCACATCCACCTGCCCGAGGGCGCCACGCCCAAGGACGGGCCGAGCGCCGGCATCGGCATCTGCACGGCGATGGTGTCGATTCTCACCGGCATCCCGGTGCGCGCCGATGTGGCCATGACCGGCGAGATTACCCTGCGCGGCGAAGTGTTGCCCATAGGCGGACTGAAGGAAAAACTGCTCGCGGCTCTCCGCGGCGGCATCAAGACCGTGCTGATTCCGGAAGAAAACCTGAAGGATCTCGCCGAAATTCCGGACAACGTCAAGAATCGCCTCGAGATCTTGCCGGTCAAATGGATCGATCAGGTGCTCGAGCTCGCGCTCGAGCGCAGACCCCAAGCGCTGACCAAGAAAGATGATGTCGCCCCGATCACGCCTGCCGCCGACGGCCAACCGGTAAGCGGAGTCATCACGCACTGACTTTGAGAATTCGCGGCAATTGCTCGGGAAAAGCGCTTGACACGCGGGAATGGCGCTTGTTATAAAGGTCCTACCGCAATTGCCGGTTACGGCAAAATCGCATTCACACCTTCGCCCACACAGCCCATCTGCCCCGATTTCCCAAATTCCTATTGTCCCGATTGTCACGCTCAATAATAGAAGAGGGGGTTCAACGTGAATAAATCCGAAATGATCGATCAAATCGCCAAGTCGGCCGACATCTCCAAGGCGGCCGCCGGACGCGCCCTGGATGCGACCGTGACGGCGGTCAAGACTGCCATGAAAAAAGGCGGCATGGTGACACTGGTCGGATTCGGCACTTTCTATGTCGGCAAGCGCGCCGCGCGCAACGGGCGCAATCCGCGCACCGGCGCGAGCATCAAGATCAAGGCCGCACGGGTGCCGAAATTCCGCGCTGGCAAAGCACTAAAAGATGCGTTAAACTAACGCCCTTTTTGGACGAGAGCGCCTCGCGTTCCAGTCCAAGAGGGTGCTTAGCTCAGTTGGTAGAGCGTCGCCTTTACACGGCGAATGTCGGGAGTTCGAGCCTCTCAGCACCCACCAGGCTGTACCGTATTGCTGGAGTGGTAGTTCAGTTGGTTAGAATGCTGCCCTGTCACGGCAGAGGTCGCGGGTTCGAGTCCCGTCCACTCCGCCAACAATCCAAGGCGAACCCAGACAGGGGTTCGCCTTTTTATTTGAGAGCTTAAGTTCATGTTCGATCTAATCCATAGTCACAAAAGGCTGGTGCAGTTGCTGCTGGCGCTGATGGTGCTTCCATTCGCATTCTGGGGCATTGACTCCTATCAACGCGGCGGGAGTGCGGCGCAGGATCTGGCCGAGGTCGCCGGGCAGAAGATCACGCTGCAGGAGTTCGCCCAGGCGCAGCGCGACCAGCAGGAGCGTCTGCGCTCGCTGCTCGGCCGTAACTTCGATGCGTCGCTGCTGGATACACCGGAACAACGCGCCGAGCTGCTCGACGGATTGATACAGCAGCGTTTGCTCGCCCTGAAGGCGGTCAAGAGCAACCTGGTCGTGACCGACGGGCAGTTGCGCGAAATGATCACCGGCCTGCCGGCGTTCCAGGAGAACGGCCAGTTCTCCAAGGCGCGCTACGATGCGTTGTTGCGCGCGCAGGGCATGAGCGACGTCGGGTTCGAGGCGCGCCTGCGCCGGGACGTGGAGCTGCAGCAGCTGAACGGCGCGGTGGCCGACTCGAGTCTGGTGGCGAAGGCGCAGGTCGCGCGCATGCTCGCGATTCAGGGGCAGCAACGGGAAGTCTCGGAGGTGTTGCTGCCGCGCGAGCAATTCGCCGGCGAGGTCAAGCTTGCGCCGGATGCGGTCAAGACCTATTACGACGGCCATCTGGCGGAGTTCCAGTTGCCGGAACAGGTGCGCGCCGAGTACGTCTTGCTCAGCGCCGATGCGCTGGCCGCACTGGAAACGGTGAGCGAGGCCGAGCTGCACACCTGGTACGATAGCAACGTGCGCGCCAAGTTCGAGGAGCGCGCTGCGGCAAAGAAGAAGGCCGAAGACCTGCTGGCGCAACTGCGCGCCGCGCCGGACAAGTTTGCCGCGCTGGCCAGGCAGTATTCCCAGGATCCTGGTTCCAAGGACAATGGCGGCGACCTCGGTTTCTTCGCCCGCGGCGCCATGGTCAAGCCGTTCGAGGAGGCGGCATTCAAGCTGAAGCAGGGGCAGATGAGCGGCATCGTCGAGACCGATTTCGGTTTCCACATCATCACGCTGACCGGGATCAAGCCGGCCAAGGACGGCGGGCCCGAGCAGCGCCAGGCAAGCCATATCCTGATCACTGCGCCGGCTGCGGCCAAGGATTTCCAGGCGATGCGCGCCGACATCGAAAAGGAACTGAAGAAGCAGCGCCTGGGCAAGAAATTCGCCGAGGCCGCGGAAGCCTTCACCAATCTTGCCTACGAGCAACCGGACAGCCTGCAACCGATCGTCGACAAGTTCAAGCTCAAGATCCAGCAGTCCGCATGGCTCACGCGCAGGGCCGACGCGGCGGCCGGCGTGCTCAACAACCAGAAGCTGCGCGATGCGCTGTTCTCCCCGGATTCGCTCAAGAGCAAGCACAATACCGAGGTGGTGGACGGCGGTCCCGACACGCTGCTGGTGGCGCGCGTGGTCGAGCACAAACCCGCGGCGGTGAGACCGCTGGATGAAGTCAAGGCCGAGATTACGAAACGGCTGATCGAGCAGGAAAGCATGGCATTGGCGAGCAAGCGCGGCGCGCTCAAATACGCCGAACTGCAGCAGGGCAAGGATGCGGGGCTGACTTGGGGTCCGGCCAAGACCATCGGCCGTGACGGCAAGCCGGCCGTGCATCCGGATGCGTTGAAGGCGATCTTCCGCACCGATACCGGCAAGCTGCCCGTGTACCTGGGGGTGGAACTGCGCGACCGCGGCTACGGCTTATACCGGATTTCGCGCGTCATCGACGCGCCGCCGGCGGACGAGGCGCGCGAGAAAAGCATGCAGGACCAGTTGGCGCGGCAGGCGGCGCAGCAGGACTACGCCGCCTATCTGGCCAGCCTCAGGGCCGGGACCAAGATCGAGATCAACCGGGCCAACCTGGAGAAAAAGGGTCCGTAGCGCGGAATAGCGAAGTGCCGCGACGCCTGATCACGCTTCCGCGGTGCCGAGCGCCGTGGTGTTGAAGCCGCCATCCACGTACGTCACTTCCCCGGTGATGCCGCTGGCGAGGTCGCTGCACAGGAATGCGGCGGCATTGCCGACTTCGTCGATGGTGACATTGCGCCGCAACGGCGCATGCTTGGCGTTGTAGGCGAGCAGCTTGCCGAAACCGCCGATACCGGCTGCGGCGAGCGTCTTGATCGGCCCGGCCGAGACTGCGTTGACGCGGATGCCCTTCGGGCCCAGGCTCGCGGCCATGTAGCGCACCGCGGCTTCCAGGCTGGCCTTGGCCAGCCCCATCACGTTATAGTTCGGCATGGTGCGCACCGCGCCCAGGTAGGTGAGCGTCAGCAGCGCAGCTCGCCGGCCCTGCATCATCGGCAGCGCCGCTTTGGCGAGCGCGGCGAAGCTGTAGCTCGATACGTCGTGCGCGATGCGAAAGGCCTCGCGCGAGATCCCTTCCAGGAAATCGCCGTCGATCGCTTCGCGCGGGGCGTAGGCGATCGAGTGCACCAGGCCGTCCAGGCCATCCCAGCTTTTGCCGAGTTCGGCGAACAGACTGGCGATCTCGCCGTCGCTCGCGACGTCGCACGGAAACACCAGGCGGCTGCCGAAATCTGCGGCCATAGTGGTGACGCGTTCCTTGAAGCGGTCGTTCTGGTAAGTAAACGCGAGTTCGGCGCCTTCGCGGTGGCAGGCGCGGGCGACACCATAGGCGATCGAGCGGTTGCTGAGCAAGCCGGTGACGAGAATACGCTTTCCTGCCAGAAAACCCATGGTGACTCCGCAATGCGCAAAAAACGAATTATACCGGGGTGACGCCCCCTGCGGGTTCGGCTAAACTCAGCCGATGCGTTTCCTCAGTGCGCTCGGTTGTCTGCTCCTGCTCGCCGCTTGCGGCAAGATCTGGAACAATCCCTATCCGGCGGGCGAGTCCGGCAAGAACATACTCTACAGTTCCTTCTCCGAACGCCCCAAGCATCTGGATCCGGCACAGGCTTATACCGCCGACGAATACGATTTCATCTGGCAGGTGTACGAGCCGCCATTGCAGTACCACTATCTCAAACGGCCTTACACGCTGATCCCGGCGACCGCCGCCGCCATTCCGAAGCCGCGCTATTTTGGCAGCACCGGCGCCGAACTGCCCGCCAGCGCCAGGGACATCGCCTACAGCGTTTACGAAATACACATCAAGCCCGGCATCCGCTACCAGCCGCATCCGGCGTTTGCGAAGGATGCCGCCGGGCACAGCCTGTATCTCGACCTGAAACCCGGGGACCTGCGCGACAAGTTCAGTCTTGCCGATTTCTCCAAGAGCGGCAGCCGCGAGTTGGTGGCCGCCGACTACGTCTACCAGATAAAGCGCCTTGCGCATCCGCGCATACACTCGCCCATACTCGGGCATATGAGCGACTATATCGTCGGTCTCAAGGAGTACGCGGCGCTGCTCGAGCAGGAGGATAGGGCGCTGCAGGCGGGGCGCCCGGAGGGAACGCCCCCGGCCTGGGCCAGCCTTGCCAAGCACGAGATCGCCGGCGTCGAGGTCGTGAATCGCTACACCTATCGCATCAAGGTGCGCGGCAAGTACCCCCAGTTCATCTATTGGCTGGCCATGCCTTTCTTCGCCCCGGTGCCGCCCGAGGCCGACCGGTTCTACGCCCAGGCCGGCATGGCGGAGAAAAACCTGAGCCTCGACTGGTATCCGGTCGGCACCGGCCCTTACATGCTCACCGAAAACAACCCGAACGCGCGCATGCTGCTCGCGCGCAACCCGAATTTTCGCGGCGAGGCCTATCCGTCAGAGGGCGAGCCGGAGGACGCCGCGCTCGGGCTGCTTGCCGAGGCCGGCAACACCGCTCCGTTCATCGACAGCATCGTGTTCACCCGCGAAAAAGAGGGCATCCCGTACTGGAGCAAGTTCATGCAGGGCTATTACGACCAGTCCGGCATCAGCAATGACAACTTCGACAACGCCGTGCGCATCAGCATCGAAGGAGAGGCGGCGCTGTCGCCGGAGATGGAAGGCCGCGGTATCCGGCTGAAAACCTCGGTCGCCACCTCGGTCTATTACCTGTCGTTCAACTGGCTCGATCCGGTGGTGGGCGGGCCGGGCGACGCGGCCGAGCAGGAGCGCGCGCGCAAATTGCGCCAGGCGATTTCCATAGCCGTCGACAACGAGGAGTTCATTTCCATTTTCGCCAATGGCCGCGGCGTCCCGGGGCAGGGCCCGATCCCGCCGGGCATTTTCGGTTTTCGCAGCGGCGACGAAAGCTTTAATCCGGTGGTCTACGAAAAGACCGCGGGCGCATGGCACAGAAAATCGGTCGCGCAGGCGAAAACGCTGATGGCCGAGGCCGGCTATCCCAACGGACGCGACGCCAGCACCGGCCAGCCGCTGGTGCTGTATCTGGATACCACCGGCGGCGGCCCGGGCGGCAAGGCGCGGCTGGACTGGTACCGCAAGCAGTTCCAGAAAATCGATGTCCAACTCGAGTTCCGCACCAGCGACTGGAACCGCTTCCAGGAGAAAATACGCAAAGGCAACACGCAACTGTTCTTCCTCGGCTGGAACGCCGACTATCCGGATCCGGAAAACTTCATGTTCCTGCTGCACGGGCCGCAGGGCGCAGTGAAGCAGGGCGGAGAGAACAAGGCGAATTACTCCAACCCGGAATTCGATCGCCTGTTCGAACAGATGAAGAACATGGAGAACGGGCCCGAGCGCCAGAGGATCATTGATCGCATGGTGGCGGTGCTGCGCCAGGATGCGCCCTGGGTCTGGGGCTATCATCCCAAGGACTACAGCCTGTATCACGCCTGGCTCTCCAACGTGAAACCCAACCAGATGGCGAGGAACGGCCTGAAATTCTACCGTCTCGACCTGGCGCAGCGCGAGGCGAGGCGCGCCGAGTGGAATCGGCCGGTGGTCTGGCCGTTCCTGCTTCTGCTGGCGTTGCTGGTTTTGGGCACGTTGCCTGCGCTGCGCACCTGGCGCGCGCGCGAACTCGCAAGGGCTTAGATCCCGCCATGTACGCTTACATCGTCCGCCGCGTGATCTACGCCTTTTTCATCCTCATCGGCGTCAACCTGATCACCTTCGCGCTGTTCTTCAAGGTGAATACGCCCGACGACATCGCGCGCCTGCAACTCGGGGTGAAATGGGTCACGCCCGAGGCGATCGCGAAGTGGAAGGCCGACCGCGGCTACGACAAGCCGCTGGTGTACAACGAGGCGGCGGCCGGCAGGCACAAATTCACCGACACCATCTATTTCGAGAAGTCGGTGGAAATGTTCCGTTTCAACTTCGGCCGCGCCGACGACGGGCGCGACATCGCCTACGAAATCAGCACGCGCATGTGGCCGAGCCTGGCGCTGGCGCTGCCGGTATTTCTGGTCGGCCTGCTGCTGCAGATCACGTTTGCCCTGATGATGGCCTTTTTCCGCGCCACCTATATCGACTTTTGGGGCGTCGTGCTGTGCGTGGTCATGATGTCGATCTCCGGCCTGTTCTACATCATCGGCGGCCAATACCTGATCTCCAAGCTGTGGAACCTGGTGCCGATTTCGGGTTATGCCGCAGGGTTCGATGCGTTCAAGTTCCTGCTGCTGCCGGTGGCGGTGGGGGTGATCGGCGGCATCGGCAGCGGCGCACGCTGGTATCGCACCATTTTCCTGGAGGAGGTCGGCAAGGACTATGTCAGGACGGCACGCGCCAAAGGCCTGTCCGAAGTCGTAGTGTTTTTCCGCCATGTGCTGCGGAACGCCATGATTCCGATCCTGACCGGCGTGGTGGTGGCGATTCCGCTGCTGTTCTTGGGGAGCTTGGTCGCAGAGTCGTTTTTCGGCATCCCGGGGCTGGGCAGCTATACCATCGAGGCGATCCAGGCGCAGGATTTTGCCGTGGTGCGCTCGATGGTGTTCATCGGCTCGGTGCTCTACATCCTCGGGCTCTTGCTCACCGACATTTCCTATACGCTGGTGGACCCGCGCGTGAGGTTCGAATAGTGCCGATTCTCCCAGTCGTGCTCTGGACCGACGCGCTGGTCTACCTGCTCGTTGCGGCGGTGGCCGGCTTTGCCTGGTACGTGCGCCGCCACGAGCATCTGCGCGCGCCCTGGTGGCGCGTGGCGCAGACGCCGGCGGCGATGAGCGCCTTGGTGGTGCTCGCGGTTTTCATACTGGTCGGATTGTTCGATTCCCTGCATTTCCGCCTGGCGCTGCCGGCGGCGCCGGGAACGCAGGTCGATCGGGCCGCATCCCGGGATGTCGCCTACGCCGTAGAGGTGAAAAGCGCGCTCGATCTGCTGCTCGCCCCGATCGCGAACCGGCCGGAACGCACTTATTCCGCGCCGCTCGCGACCCATGCTTACGCCAAGGAGACCGTGGAGGTGCCCGCTGAGGGGGGCAAGCCGGGCAGGCAGGTGCGCGATTATCCGCGGCTGCTGTATGGTGGCGCGCATCTGCAGGACCCGCAGCGGGACTGGCAAGCCGACGTGCTGTTCACCGCATTTCGCGGCGTGGCGCTCGCCCTGCCTCTGTGGCTGCTGCTGTCGCTCATGCTGGTAGCCGCCTGCACCCCGGCCGAGCGGGTGGCATCGCGCGATTTCTGGCGCGCCGTCCGGAGCGGGCAGACCGAAGTGCCGTGGCGCTCGATACTTATCACGCTCGCCCTGCTGTTGCTGGTCGCCGTGCCGGCCGCGCTGCTGTGCGCGCACTACCATGTGCTCGGCACCGACAAGGTCGGACTGGACGTGCTCTACCAATCGCTGAAGAGCGTACGCACGGCATTGGTGATCGGTACGCTGACGACGCTGATCATGCTGCCTTTTTCGGTCCTGCTCGGAATCATGGCTGGGTATCTGCGCGGGCTGGTGGACGACTTGATCCAGTACTTTTACACCACGCTGAACTCGATTCCGGCGGTGCTGTTGATCGCCGCCGCCGTGCTGGCGCTGCAGGTGTATATCGAAACGCATCCCGACATGTTTCCGACTGCGGTGCAGCGCGCGGATTTTCGCCTGTTGTGGCTGTGCATCATCCTCGGCATCACCAGCTGGACCGGGCTATGCCGTTTGCTGCGCGGCGAGGCGCTCAAGCTGCGCGAACTGGAATATGTGCAAGCGGCGCAAGCCTTCGGCGTCTCGGAGTGGCGCATCATGCTGCGCCATATTCTGCCCAACGTCATGCATATCGTGCTGATCTCGGTGGTGATGGACTTCTCGGGCCTGGTCCTGGCGGAGGCGGTGCTGTCTTATGTGGGGGTGGGCGTCGATCCTTCGATGATCAGCTTTGGCACCATGATCAACGCCGCGCGCCTGGAAATGGGGCGCGAGCCCATGGTGTGGTGGTCGCTCGCGAGTGCCTTTGTGTTTATGTTGACCCTGGTGCTGGCGGCCAACCTGTTTGCCGACGCGGTGCGCGATGCCTTCGATCCGCGCGTGCGCGTCGGCGCGAGGAAACTGCGGTTTGCCGTCGGCCGTTGAATCGAGTTCATTGCCCATGAG
>CABECK010000192.1_pt1 | contig 38429 bp, 35 predicted proteins | sample 3132801 | NCBI WGS metagenome assembly CABECK01 (sample SAMEA5534348, study PRJEB31848) | metagenome | biome: tundra; feature: field; material: soil | place: USA | collected 2013-05 | depth 0.45 m | reverse complement strand
GTCGTGAACAATGCGCTCGGCGTTGAGGACGAGGTTTGCGACCTGGTGCAACTGACGCGACGGTCCGGAGCGGACGAGGGAGAACAGCTGCTCGACGGCCACAGACGCCCCGACGCGCCCGACGAGGCTGCCGAGCCGCAGGAGCCGCTCGAGCGGTGACCTCGCCGGGCCGCTGTTCACGGGTCGGTCTGCGTTATTCTGGTCGGAGCTGTGAACCACCTTGGATTCCTTGGACGGCAGCTTGAGTCGATATGCTGACAGACTATTGATTGTAGTCGTCGTCACTCGATCAGGCAGACGATATCTGCTTTCGGGCGGCACGATACGCGGGCACGGCGACGCCGCGGCCACGGTCGAGTGGCCTCTTGATCGGCGCGGCATTGACGCCCGCCGCGGCTGCGCCGGACTGGCCGGTCCCGCCCGGAGTGAAAACCGTCGAGGTCAACGGCTAAGGGTGTAGCCTAATTCGGCTTGGGCATGTATCCTGAAACGCTTTTCCAACCCACGCCTAGCCGGCGGCGCGCATTTTGGCGCCGGACCAAAATCAATATGACCTAAAGGAGCAGACATGACTTCCAGACGCAGCTTTCTGAAGACCGCCGGTGCCGTGACGGCGGGCGTAGCCGCGGCAGCGACCGCATCGACTGTAACGGCGGCAGCCAAGCACGATACGGCTGCCAACAGGTACAAAGGCCCTCACGAGATGCCCACCAAGGTGACGCTTCTGTCCATGAAAAATGCCGACGGAACGGAAACGCTGGGGGTAAAAACGGCAGACGGCGTTATCGATGTCCATAAAGCTTCCAAACTGCTGCGGATCGCGGCGCCGATTACACTCGAGGAATTGCTCAAGGGAGGCAATGCCAGCGGACTCAATAAACTCGTGGAGTCGGCGCGGTCTTCTCACAAGGCCAAGTCCGCGATAGTTGACGAATCCACGATTACCCACGGAAGGCTCTTCACCAATCCAGGCAAGATCGTCTGCATCGGGTTGAACTACCGGGCGCATGCGGCAGAAGCCAATGAAAAGGTCCCGAGCGTGCCGATCCTGTTCAACAAATACAACAACGCACTCGCCGCACACAATTGCACGATCAAACTGCCGCCTCGGGAAGTCTCTTACAAGTTCGATTACGAAACGGAAATGTTGATCGTCATTGGAAAGCCGGCGCGCAATGTGTCCGAGGCCGATGCCTTGAACTATGTGGCCGGGTATTGCACGTCACAAGACTTCTCAGCGCGCGACCTGCAACTGGAGACCCCGGCTGTTCAATGGATGGTCGGCAAAACGCTGGATAATTTTGGCCCGATCGGTCCGTATTTCGTGTCGGCGGATCTCGTCGGTGACGCGAGCAATCTCAAGATCGAGACTTACGTGAACGGGGAAGTGCGCCAATCGACGAACACCGGCATGATGATTTTCAATCCGCAAAAGCTGATCGCTTACATCAGCAAAATGTGGACGCTCGAACCCGGTGACATCATCTGGTCAGGCACACCCGCAGGCTGCATTATCGGATTGCCAAAAGATAAGCAAGTATGGCTAAAGGCAGGCGATGAGATCAGGAGTTCGATTGAAAAGCTTGGCGATCTGAAATTCAAGTTGGCGTGATTGCGTGCAGTTGGTCCGCTCGGCCAATGCCTGTATAGCGAGGGCAGCGGCCTCCGCGTTAGCCGAGCGGCCTCCATCGCCTCCAACAGCCAATCGTTCTGGCCGCTTCACCTCACCGCGGCAACGCGCTGGCGCGCGTGGCGGAGCGTGTGGCGATCGCGGGGCAGGTGGTCGAATATTTGCGCGGGGAGATCGAAACGGAAGGGCCGGCAATCTAGGCGCCAAGTCGGGAAGGGCGCCCTGCCTGCCGGAGCGGCGATTTGCCTGAAGGTCACACCCTGGGCGGTCTTGCGCGGAGCTGGCATTACCGAGCCGGGCATCGAAGAACGCTAAAAGCGGGGTATTATCGCCGCATGACATGTCTACGCGGATGCATCCGGCCGCGGAACACCCTGTGAGCTCGAACCGAAGCATCGGCGGCTGGTATTTCGGTTGGAACATCGTCGCCGCGGCGACGATCGTCACCCTGATGACGGTCGGCCTGCGCATGGGCATCGGTCCGTTCTTCCTGCCCATCGCCCGGGACCTGGGCTTCAGCCGCAGCCTGCTCGCGGCTATCGTCGCCATCGGCATGCTCTGCTACGGTATCGGCATGCCGCTGGCCGGGCACCTCGTCAGCACGCGCGGCACCCGCTTCGTGCTCTTGCTCGGCGCCGCCATGGTCGTCGCGGGGATCGTGTGGACCACGCTGGCGCGCGATCCGATCAGTTTTCTGTTGGCATTCGGCATTTTGATGTCGCTGGGTCTGTCGTTCACCAGTCCGGTGGCGCTCACGCCCGTGCTGAGCCGCTGGTTCACGCGCCAACGCGGCATGGCGCTGTTTTTCCTGTCGACGGGCTCGATGGCCGGGATCGCTATTCTGACGCCGGTGTTCGCTCTTGCGATCGGCGCGATCGGCTGGCGCAACACCTTGCTCGGCTTCGCGGCGGTGTTCGCCTTGCTGCTGTTCCCTGTCGCCCGGTTCGTGATTCGCGACAACGCGCCCGCGCATGCCGATCTGCTGCCCGCGGCGGCGGCGCGGCCGCGCGGGCCGGCAACCGCGGCCGCGGGCTTGAGTTGGCGCGAGGCGGTACGCACGGGACCGTTCTGGAAGGTGGCGCTGGGGCTGTTCGCTTGCGGCTACAGCATGAATCTGCTGGGCACCCACGGCGTGCCCATGCTGATGGACCACGGCTTCGACCCCATGACCAGCTCCCTCGGCATCGGCCTGATCGGCCTGGTGGCGATCTTCGGCACGCTGGTCCTGGGCCGGCTCTCGGATGTGCTGCCGCGCAAGAACATCCTGGCCGTGATCTATCTGATCCGCGGCCTTGGTTTTTTCGCGCTGCTCCTGGTCGGCACGCACGTGGAGCTGTATGCGGCGGCGGCGATCGGCGGGTTCGTCTGGGCTGGCAGCGTCGCGCTGGCGTCCGCTATCCTGGCCGACGTCTACGGCGTTCGCATCGTCGGCATACTCTATGGTTGGACTTTTCTGGTCCACCAGGTCGGCGGCATGATCAGCTCCTGGCTCGGCGGTTGGGCCTACGAAGCCTACGGCACCCACTGGATCGCCTTCGGCAGCGCCGGATTGCTGCTGCTCGCGGCCGCGGCGATTTCGCTGCGCCTGCCGGCGAAGGGCTTCACGCTCTGACTTCCGTACGTCGGGAAGACTGGGCTCCCTTTGACCTAAGTCAACGCCAGAACGCGCGTTGCCGCATAGCCTGCAACCTCTCGCGGATGTTTCTGCATGAGCCCGGCATGGACTCACCCTCCTCCGCGCTGCAATCTCGATCAAACCCTGCTTCACCAGGAGTCGAACCATGACCCATCTATTCGAGCCCCTTAAGCTGCGCGACATCGTCCTGCGCAACCGCATCGGCATTCCGCCCATGTGCCAATACTCGGCGAGCGACGGTATGGCGGCGAACTGGCATTTCGTGCATTACGGCAGCCGTGCGGTCGGCGGTGCGGCGCTGATGATCATCGAGGCGACCGCCGTAGCACCGGAGGGGCGCATTACTCCGGGTGATCTCGGACTCTGGGAGGACAGGCAGATTGAGCCGCTGGCGCGCATCGCGCAGTTCGCGCAGGAGCAGGGATGTGTGCCCGCCGCCCAATTAGCGCATGCCGGCCGCAAGGGAAGCGCCGGATTGGGCTGGCAGGCGCAGCGCACCCTGGACGCGAGCGAAGGCGGCTGGACCACTGTCGCGCCGTCGGCGCTGTCCTTCGGCGAAGGTTATGCCGTGCCGCGCGAACTCGACCAAGCCGGCATCCGTCAGGTGGTCGCGCAGTTTGCCGCCGCCGCCGCGCGCGCGCGCGAAGCCGGTTTGCAATTGGTGGAGATCCATGCGGCGCACGGCTACCTTCTGCATCAGTTTCTGTCGCCGCTCTCCAACCGCCGGACGGATGGCTACGGCGGCAGCTTCGACAACCGTACGCGCCTGGTGCGTGAGGTGGTCGCTGCGGTCCGCACCAAATGGCCAGAGCAGCTTCCACTGCTGATCCGCCTGTCGGCCACCGACTGGGTCGACGGCGGCTGGAACGTGGACGAGACCATCGAGTTATGCCGCACGCTTCGGGGCCTGGGCGTCGATCTGGTGGACGTCTCGTCCGCCGGCCTCGTGCCGACCGCGAAAATCCCTGCCGGTCCCGGCTTCCAAACCGAGTTCGCCGCGCGGGTACGGAGGGAGGCCGGCGTTGCCACCGCTGCTGTCGGTCTCATCACCTCGCCGGCGCAGGCCGATCACATCATCCGCACCGGGCAGGCCGATATGGTGCTCCTCGGCCGCGAAATCCTGCGCAACCCTTACTGGCCGATGGGTGCAGCCCAGGCACTGGGGCATGCAGCGTCCTGGCCGCCACAGTATCTGCGCGCTGCGCCAGCGGGTTCGCTGGCGCGCTAAGTCAGGATCGATCTCCCACGCGGACTTCACGCGCGGCACGCTCGCGCACTTTCGCAACGAGTGCGTCGGGCGCTTTCATTGAGCGCGGACTGGCTTCGGGCAAAGCTGCCAAGAAATCGGGCAAATATGTCTCGGCGGCGACGGTGCTCGGCAAACTTGCACGGCGCTTGGACAAGGCGCGTAAAGGTCGCACCGGCCGGACAGGCGCCAAAGCGGCGGCATGAACCGATTCAAGGTCCGCTTCACCCCTGAAGCGGAGGCGGATCTGCTGCGCCGATTCGAGATCGAAAACCGAAACATCGTCAGCAGGCTTTAATTCGCGCTCGCCGGAAAGTCCGCGCCAAGTGTCGTCGATTCCCAGGTATCGAAATCGTTGCGCATGAAATCGAGTTTCTTGCGCGCCGAATTGAGCGCACCCTTGCCGAGCAGCAGGCGCAGCGGCGGGGCGTCCGACAGAGCGGCGTCGATAATGGCCTGTGCGGCTCGCGCCGGATCGCCGGGCTGGTTGCCGCTGCGGGTTTGGATTTGCTTGCGGCGCTCGCCGGCGGTCGCGGCGTACGCTTCGATGCGCGTCGCCGACTGCTTGATCGACGCACCCGCCCAGTTGGTGCGGAACGCCCCTGGCTCGACGATCAGCACGTCGATACCCAGCGGCCTTACCTCTGTCGCGAGCGATTCGGAGATGCCTTCCACGGCATATTTCGTGCCGTGATAGTAGCCCGTCGCAGCCTGACTCGCCAGGCCGCCAACCGACGAGACGTTGACGATCAATCCGCCGCGTTGCTCGCGCATGATCGGCAGCACCGCCTTGGTCATGTCGATGAGCCCGAACACGTTGGCCTCGAACAGCGCACGCACGGCCTCGTCCTCGCCCTCCTCGATCGCGGCAAGATAGCCGTACCCTGCGTTATTGACGAGCGCATCGATGCGCCCAAACCTCTGCTTCGTCTCGGCGACAACTTTGTCGATCTGCGCGCGCCGGGTGACATCGAGTGGCATGACGAGTGCCTGGTCAGCGTGACCTTCAGTGATATCCGCCACTTTCGACGGATCACGCGCGGTGACGACGGCACGCCAGCCGCGTGCCAGCACGAGTTTTGCCAGTTCGCGACCGAAGCCGCTGGAACAGCCGGTAATCAGCCACACGGGATTGTCTCGATTCATCATTTTGAAAACTCCGGTGCAGGTTGAAAAGATAAATGGCGTGGAAATGCAAGACAGAGTTCGCTTCCACGATGCACATTCCCAACGACCGCGAAATTGCGTGCCCAAATTTTCCCGGGCGGCGCAAGTGATCGACGGTGCAGGCCGATCAGTGCGCGGCCGGTGGCGTTGGCTGCTGCAATGAAACACACGACATGAAGATGGTAGCATTTTCCCCAAAAGTTCGACCTTCCGTCACAGCGGCGCATCGACGCATCATCCCGCGCAGACAAGAGGCGGCAGCATTCAGTGGGTGCATGATTCACCCGGCAATTGACGGGCGTCTTTGGAGGAGTTCGACGGTCTGCTTGGGATCGTTTCCAGTCGTTCAGATCAAAGAAATAAGCTCGCACGCGCGCCCGGCGACGCGCTCGCGTGCGTGCCGGAGCGGCGCTGAACAAGAGCGCTACTGCCCGGAAAGCCGCGTCAACGCAATGGCATGAGAAAAGCAGCCACTCGAAATTTCATCAATTAAGCCTGCCCATAGGTACTTACCCTAATATGCGTCATGGTACTTACCCTAGTAAATTCCAACTAAGTGCAAGAACAATATGACGGCAGTTGAACGCAACATTCTCTGGGCATCGTGAAGGCCGCTCATCCGGGAAATCCTGCCTGGATGACGCAAGCCAATCACCGTGAACTGCGTTTTGCGCGTAGAGTGAATGTGTGGGGCCGGCTAATACGACGCGGACGTACGAGCAGACGACTTCCGGTATTCGGGACCAGAACACCGCCAGGGAATAATTACACCGACCGAATTGCCAGGAATTAACAGCAACGTAGGGCAGCCAGGAGGAGGACTTATGTACTATCAAAGTTACGATCCGATGGGGAACGTGTTCCTTTCCACTCTCATGGCAGCGGTTCCCATTGTCGTCCTGTTGTACTTCATTGCCCTGCATCCGCATCGCGACGCTCAGGGAGTGAAGTATCTGGGCATCTCCGCTCCGTACGCGGCATTGTACGGTGTGCTCGCCGCCTTCCTCGTCTCCTGCGTCGCCTTCAGGATGCCGCTTGCTGCAGCCGCGTCGGCTTTCGCACTGGGCTCACTCTCAGGATTCCTGGGGATCATTTGGATCATTCTCGGCGCCATGTTCCTCTACACGATGACGGTGGTCACCGGCAAGTTCGAGATTGTGAAGGAATCCATTGTTCATATCACCTTCGACCGGCGACTTCAGTGTGTGCTGATCGCTTTTTCTTTCGGCGCGATCATCGAGGGGACCTCGGGCTTCGGCACGCCGGTGGCCATCGCCGGCGCCGTGATGGTCGGCCTGGGATTCAAACCGTTCCAGTCCGCCGTGCTCAATCTCCTCGCCAACACCGCCCCGGTCGCCTGGGGTGCGATCGGCACACCCATCGTCGTGCTGGCCTCCGTGAGCGGCCTGGACCAGCTCACGCTCTCCACCATGGCAGGTCATCAGTTACCCTGGGTATCAATAATGGTTCCATTCTGGCTGGTTGCTATATTCGTGAAGATGGAGGGTGGCACCTGGAAGGAGGCCTTCGAGGTGTGGCCAGCTACGCTGTGCGCGGGCGGGTCGTTCGCGCTGATGCAGTATTTCGCCTCGGGAACCAATGAATTCCACCTGATGACCGACGTGGTATCGGGCGTTTTTTCCGTCATCTGTACCGCTTTGTTCCTGCGTTTCGCCTGGCATCCCAAGACGCGCTTTCTTCTGAGATCGGAGCGCGAGGCACTGACGAAGGCCGGAAAGTCCGCGGCGACTGCCACGACCGACAGCAGCACCTGGAAGTACTCGTACAGTGTCGGGGAAACAATCTACGCCTGGCTGCCGTGGGTTATCCTGATCATCTTCTGCGCGGTATGGGGCATGCCGGAATGGAAGAATTATCTGAACGGGCTCTTCTCCGGCGTCACATTCAAGACCACGCTCCTGGGCTCGCCGTTTAGCGGTACGCTGTCCTTGCCGGTATGGGATATGCCGGCACTGCACAACCTGGTACAGCGCACCCCACCGGTCGTCCTTGCCGGCGCCAAGCCCGAGGCGGCGCGCTTCGTCATCAACTGGCTGTCCGCCGCGGGGACCGGCGTGTTCGCCGCTGCGGTACTGTCCGGTTTGGTTCTCAAGTTGAGCACGACGCAGTGGAAAGACGCCGTTGTTCGCACCGGACGCCGCATGACGACGCCCGTTGTGGTCATCACCCTGGTGCTGGGCCTCGGGTTCCTCACCCGCTACGCCGGCACGGACGCGGTCCTGGGTCTGGCTTTTACCGGCGCGGGCCCGTTGTATCCGTTCTTTGCCGCGTATCTGGGTTGGCTGGGGGTCTTCCTCACCGGGTCGGACACGGCATCCAACGCCTTGTTCGGCAGCCTGCAGCGAATCACGGCGCAACAACTGCATCTGAACGAGATTCTGATCGTGGCAACCAACTCGACGGGCGGAGTCATGGGCAAGATGATCGACGCGCAGTCCATCATGGTGGCCTGCGCCGCATGTTACGACGACCCGCACGAGCGCGCCCACGCGCTCGGACCGATATTCCGCACGGTGTTCTGGTACTCGATCGCCGGCGCCGCGGTGATCGGGATAATCGCGATGCTGCAAGCCTATGTCTTCCCGGGCTCGATCCCCATACCACCGCTACCCAGGTGAGAATGCAAAGGGGTGAATGCAAAGGGGTCGAATTTTCTCTAGGGTACCCGTACACGGTCGGGCGCTTGCGGGGCGCGCCGAAGCGGGCGACATTCTGCTGAGCACGCAAGTGCTGCAGGAATTCTACGTGACGGTCACGCGCAAGCTTGCGCGGCCGCGCCGAGCGGGGCACACGCGGCACGCAGTACTCAGTTCGTGCGGTGAATCATCCTGTCGACGATGATGTCGACTTCCGCGCGCTCGTCCTCGACGTCGTAAATATTCTCGCTGACGCGATCGTCACATGTGTCTGCGGCATTGGCCCGCAGCACGGCGTATTCGGCCTCACGCCAGGCGATCGGAAGTTCGGGTAATTTGCGGCTGCGAAATGCGCTGTGTTTCATGGTTTCCCCTCGCCGGACGGTTTGCCAGCATCGCCGAAGCATATGCTCGAATCTGGCGGCGATATGTGCGCAAGCACACATAGCGCCGGCATTCCCCGCGTAGCCTGCTACGCCAATCAATTACGGCGCTCAGGTAAGCCTCCCCGCCTTGGCTATCGAGGGCCGCCCGACCCCACGGGCCTCGCTCTGATCCTTTAGTTACAATGCGTGATCTTCCACCAGCCAGTTCACACAAGGAGTTCAAAACCATGATTCACGTCGTCGCCGTCATCACCGCCAAACCCGGCATGCGCGCTTCCATTTTGCAGGCGTTCCGGGCCAATGTCCCCGCGGTCAAAACCGAACAGGGCTGCATCGAGTACGGCGCCGCCGTCGATGCGGAGAACGCTCTCAAGTTTCAAACGAAGTACGGTCCGGATACGCTTCTGGTGATCGAGAAATGGGAAAGCATGGACGCGTTGAAGGCGCATGGGGCCGCACCGCATATGGCGGCCTATGCGGCGAAGACGAAGGAAATGGTTGCGAGCCGGGTGATCCACATTCTCTCGCCGGCGTAGGCGAGCGGAGCCCTAAGCCGGCACCGCGTCGCCTAGCGCTACCGGAACGAAATCGACCCGCGAGGGCACGTCCGGCGCGAGGTGCATCACGCGCTCGCCCAAGTCCATCACCACCGAGGCGACGGTTTCGATGCAGGCTTCGGGCGCGAGCGACGGGTCCGGCCGGCGGCAGATCGACAGGTAGCCGTCGGATTCGTCGCGCAGCATCCGCTGCAAGTCGGCGGGCGAGAATCTGCCTTTGTGTGCGCTGGTGAGCGCGGTGATGCGCGCAAGGCGCGGCATGGTCGACAGGCTGGGCGCGAGCGAAGCCTGGTGCCTCGCCGCGGCCGGGGCGAGGAAATGGTTGGTGTGGCACAGCGCCGCGTCCGCGCCGCGGACGACCTCCAGACCGCGCGGCGAGAACTCCAGCGCCGCGGTATCGCCTGATGCATCGCCGCAAAGCACATTGGACGAGGCGCCGAAGGTGAGCTTGGATGCGAATGCCACCGCGTCGGCCACGCTGTCGCGCTCGAGCAGCGCGCGCAGCAGCACGTGCACCGGCACGCCGGGATGTCCGCCATCGTCGGACGAGCGCAGGATGTTGAGGCAGACGCCGAAGCCGCGGCTGTTGAGGCCGATCTTGGCGAGCATGCCCGCCTCGGTCAGCGTGAGGCAGGACGCGCCGTCGGCGTTGCGCACGCGCAGCAGCACCAGCGCCGCGCGCTGCGCGCCGAGCCAGTCCCAGTTCTGCGCCAGGAGTGTCGTCCCGGTCGTGCTCTGCGCCGGTTTCACCGCGACGGCGGTGCATTCTCCCCAGTCCGGCATGCCGCTTTGCGCGTTGGCGGCGGCGATCTTGTGTTGATCCGGATGCGCTTCGCCCGGGTAGCTCGGCGGCAGGATCTCGGTGCGCGCGTTGAGCGCGAGGATTTCATCGACGTGCCGGCCGGCGCCTGAAGCGATGCCTTCGATCTCGGCCAGCAGCGCGGGATCCAGATCGCCGATCACGTCCCGATAACCCGCGCCGAGCCGTTGCGCACGCTGCCAGTCGATGCCGCAGTAGGCGAACAGGCGTGCGTAGGTGGCGATTGAGCGCTCGATGCGCGCCTTCGCCTGCAGTCCGTGCTGTTGCCCGCGCTCGCGCGCGGGACCGGAAACTTCGATCAACGGGAACATGCTGCGACCTCCTGCAATCGTGTGGCGTCAATAATACCCTGTTCCGGCATGGGCACGGCAAGGCGCGCGCGGCAGGCAACGAGGCGAGCGAATCCAGGCTGGAGATCGGCATCGCCGGATGGCAGCCAGTGGACTCGCCGGGGCTCAGTTGGCGCGCCGGGTCGCGCAGTCGGGCCGCTTCGCCGTGCTCGCGCCCGATGCCTTCCTCCGCCGGGCACACGGATTGCTGCGAGGCTGAATCACGGAAACCGGCGCCAGCCGGGCATCTCCAGCCAGTCTGGCAGTACGCGCTCGACCCTGACAGGCGCCGCGCCCGACCCAAAAGCCGGCAACGTGGCAAAATCGCTTCCTTATGTCAGATTCGAAACCCTGGGCTTTTGACGAATCCCTGCAGCCGCGCGAGGAGGACCTCGGCTTCGATCTCGCCCAGGCGCTGGACGCGGTCGTACTGCTGCGCGCCGAAATACCCGAGGATGCGTTTACCGGCGGCATACTCGGTACGGAACGCGTCGGCTACGGCGTGGTGATCCGCGAGGACGGGCTGGTGCTCACCATCGGCTACCTGATCACCGAGGCCGAAAGCATCTGGCTCACGACCAATGCCGGCGCGGTCGTCGCCGGCCATGCGCTCGCTTACGACCAGGCCACCGGCTTCGGGCTGGTGCAGCCGCTGGGCAATTTGCGCGCGCCGCTGCTCGAACGCGGCTCGGCCGCTGCGGTGGCTGCGGGCGACGAGGTGTTTGTCATCGGCCACGGCGGGCGCTCGCATGCGCTCAAGGCCAAGGTGATCGCCAAGCGCGAGTTCGCCGGCTATTGGGAATACCTGATCGAGGACGCTTTGTTTACCGTGCCGGCGCACCCGCAATGGGGCGGCGCGGCGCTGGTGGATGCAGGCGGGCGCCTCGTGGGCATCGGCTCGCTGCTGTTGCAGGAGGCCGTGGGCGAGCAGTCGGAGCAGGGCAATATGTTCGTTCCCATCGATCTGATCGAACCCATCCTTGAGGACTTGCTCGCGCACGGGCGCGCGGCGCGCGCGCCGCGTCCCTGGCTCGGCATGTACACGCAGCAGGCTGAGGGCGGCCTGATCGTGGGCGGCCTGGCCCCGGGTAGTCCGGCCGAGCGTGCCGGGGTGCAGGCGGGCGATCTGGTGCTCGGGGTCGCGGGCGAGCGCACGGCGAGCCTCGCCGATTTCTTGCGCAAGGTCTGGCGCTTGGGCGGTCCGGGCGTCGAGGTCCCCTTGATGCTCGCGCGCCAGGGAGACGTGCTGCGCCTGAACTTGCGCTCGGCCGATCGCAACGATTTCCTGAAGAAGCCGCGGCTACACTGATTAAGAGTAGGTGATCGCGTCGCGTCGGTCGCCGCGCTCTAGGTGTGGCACGCAATTGAAGCTCACCAGGCGCATCGAGCGCGGGCTGAAGAAGATCTCGCAGAATCCCGAGTTGCGAAACTGCAGGTTGAGTTCTATCGCGGTCTGCGCGGGCGCCTGCAGCAGGTCGGCGATCCCGCGTCCGATGGCGCCGCCTGAAGTCGCGGCAAGCACATTCACATCATTGGGCAGATCGGCGCAGGCGCTTCGCATCGCCGCGGCGATGCGCTCGCCGAATCCGCTCCAGGTCTCGGGCAGCGGCCCTTGCAGTTTGTCTTCCGACCAGGCCGCGAGCGCCGCCTTGATGGTGCGATAGACCGCGCGCACGTCGCCTTTGGCGCGGGCCTGCGCCCATTCGTCGCCGAGGTAGGCCTTGTACAACGCTTCGCCCGAATATTCGTTCCAGCCGGGGTGCTCCGCGGCCGTCAGCGTCGAATCCATGGTGTCGAGGATCGCGCGCGCCGTCTGGCGCTGGCGCTCCAGCGTGCCGCAGACCGCGCGCGAGAACACGATGCCGCGCTCGGCGAAGTATTCGCCGAGCCAGACCGACTGCCGCCGGCCGAGCTCGCTCAGGCGGTCGTAGTTCTCGGCGGCGAAGGAGGCCTGGCCGTGACGGACCAGATAGAGGGTAGCCATGCAGGCGGGAGGATACGCGAATTCGGCGGCGTGATCAGCCGCCGTAATGCCGCAGGCCGTCCAGGTTGAGGACCGTGACCAGGCCGTAATCGACTTTGATCAGGCCTGCCTTGCCCAGCACCTGCAGCGCGCGATTGACGCGCTGGCGCGAGGTGCCCGCGAGATAACCGAGCTCCTCCTGCGAGATCTGGATGTTCGGCTTGGTGTCGGGGTAGAGGTGGGGGTTGAACAGCGCCGCCAGCGCGTGCGCCACGCGCGCGTCGGGCTCGAGCAGGCGGTCGTGCTCGACCATGCCGATAAACTGTCCCAGGCGCTCGTTCAATTGCTTCAGCAGGAAGCGGTTGAACGGTATGCTGGTATCGAGCAGCCAGCGGAAGGTGGCCTCGGGCATCAGCGCAATGCGCGAGTCGCGCAGCGCCACGATGTCGTACTTGAAGGACTCCGCCTTGAGTACCGAACCTTCGCCGAACCAGCCCCCTGCGGGTATCCCCGCGAACGTGACCGATTTGCCCGTGGGCGAGAGGCTGTGGAGCTTGACCAGTCCGTCTATCACCCCGATCCAGGCGTTCGCCGGGTCGCCTTTGCGGCTGACGTAGGCGCCGGCCTCGAAATCGCGCACCGTGATGGCTGCGCGAACCCGGCCCGAATGCTCCGGGGAAAGTTCCCGCATCCAGGGGCTCAACGCCAACATGTCGTCCAGCGAGCGCATTGCGTGGCCGTAATGGTCCAAGTGTCCCTCCGGCGACATTTTGCCGGAAAATTGTCCTGTATGATCGTTCATCCGCGACGGTGCCCTGTCCGACAGCCCGGTTTGCTGTCGGGGGGAGCCTTTAGTCTACAATGATTCCGAGAACGCCCCGGGACAGGGGCGCAACGCGTTGGAGGAGGGCCGAATGTCAGAAGGGTCTTCGGATACGTTTCCGCGGCTGTTGCTGCAGCATGCGGCCGTGCGCCCGCAGCACCCGGCGATACGCGAAAAAGACCTCGGCATCTGGCAGACCTGGAGCTGGAGCCAGGTGTCGGCGGAGGTGCACGCCCTCGCATGCGGCCTGGCCGAACTCGGATTCCGCCGCGGCGACAGTCTTGCCATCATCGGCGACAACCGTCCGCGCCTCTATTGGGCCATGACCGCGGCCCAATGCCTGGGCGGGGTTCCGGTGCCCATGTACCAGGATGCGGTGGCACAGGAACTGGAGTACGTGCTGCAGGACGCCGGCATCCGGTTCGCCATCGCCGAAGACCAGGAGCAGGTGGACAAGCTGATCGAGTGCCGCGAGCGTTCCCCCGGCCTCGAGCACATACTTTACGACGATCCGCGCGGCCTGCGGCATTACAAGCAACCCTTCGTGCGCAGCCTGGACGCGGTGCAGGAAATGGGGCGCAGCCGCATCGGCAAGCAGCCGGAGTTCATCGAGCGCGAGATCGCGGAAGGCACGCCCGGCGACGTGGCGATCATGCTCTACACCTCCGGCACGACCGGAAAGCCGAAGGGCGTATGCATCACCCATTCCGCGCTGATCAACGCGGCTCGCGGCGGCTGCGGCTTCGACCGGCTGACCGCGGACGACGAGATTCTGTCCTACCTGCCGATGGCCTGGGTGGGGGACAACCTGTTTTCCTACGCCCAGTCGCTGATGGCCGGCTTCACCGTCAACTGCCCGGAATCGGGCGAAACGGTGATGACCGACATGCGCGAGATCGGGCCGACCTATTATTTCGCGCCGCCGCGGGTGTTCGAGAACCTGCTCACCCAGGTGATGATCCGCATCGAGGACGCGGGCGCGATCAAGCGCGCGATGTTCCATTACTTCATGGACGTGGCGCGGCGCTGCGGCGCCGAGATCCTCGATGGCAAGAGCGCCGGCGCAGGCGACCGCCTGCTGTACGCGCTCGGCAACGTGCTGGTGTACGGCCCGTTGCGCAACGTGCTGGGCTTGAGCCGCGTGCGCGTGGCCTACACCGCGGGGGCGGCGATCGGCCCCGACCTGTTCCGCTTCTACCGCTCCATCGGCATCAATCTGAAGCAGCTCTACGGCGCGACCGAAACCTGCGCCTATGTTTGTCTGCAGCAGGACGGCCAGATCAAGCTCGACACCGTAGGCGTGCCCGCGCCCGGGGTGGAGGTCAAGATCGCCGACAGCGGCGAAGTGCTGGTGAAAAGCGGGGCGATGTTCAAGGAATACTACAAGCGGCCGGACGCCACCGCCGAGAGCATAGACGCCGACGGCTATTTCCACACCGGCGACGCCGGGTTCTTCGACCAGGACGGGCAGCTGAAGATCATCGACCGCGCCAAGGACGTCGGCAAGCTGGCGAATGGCGCCATATATGCACCGAACTACATCGAGAACAAGCTCAAGTTTTTCTCCTACATCAGGGAGGCGGTCGCTTTCGGTCACGGTCGCGGGATGGTGTGCGCTTTCGTCAACATTGACATCGGCGCGGTCGGGAACTGGGCCGAGCGGCGCAATATTCCCTATTCCGGATACACCGACCTCGCGCAGAAGGAAGAGGTATACGCGCTGGTGCGCGAGTGCGTGGAAAAAGCCAACGCCGAGCTTGCGCTCGATCCCGCGCTGTGCGATTCGCAGGTGCATCGTTTCCTCATCCTGCACAAGGAACTCGATCCGGATGACGACGAGCTGACGCGCACGCGCAAGGTGCGCCGCGGTTTCGTCGCGGAGAAATACGGCGTGCTGATCGATGCGCTCTATTCGGGCAAGGCGTCGCAGTTCATCGAGACGCAGGTCAAGTTCGAGGACGGGCGCAGCGGCAAGGTCAGCGCCGAACTGCGCATCGAGGAAGCCAAGACCTATCCGCCCGCGGCGGCGAAGAAGGCGGCATGAGCAGGGAGCAGGGGCCCCGCGTAGTGGGGATGCGACCGGCCGCGATTGCCGCCGGACGCCGACAGCGGCAGTGTTTGCATCGAGATAAAGGATCGGAGGCGGGTGCATGATGGGGGCGGGCTTGAACGGCGGCAAAACGATCGGCGGCGTGGTCCTCGACCTGGAGGGCATTTCTCTCGCCTTCGGCGGCGTGCGCGCGCTGCAGAGCGTCTCCTTCGACGTGCGCGAGCACGAGATCCGCGCCATCATCGGCCCCAACGGAGCGGGCAAGAGCTCGATGCTGAACGTGATCAACGGCGTCTACCACCCACAGCAAGGCACTGTCACCTTCAACGGCGTAAAACGCCGTGATGTGAATACGCACGAAGCGGCCGAGCAGGGTATTGCGCGCACGTTTCAGAACATCGCCCTGTTCAAGGGCATGTCGGTGCTCGACAACATCATGACCGGCCGCAACCTGCGCATGAAATCCGGCTTGTTGGCCCAGGCGTTTCGCATCGGATCGGCCGAGCGCGAAGAACTGCATCACCGCGAGGCGGTTGAGCAGATCATCGATTTCCTCGAGATCCAGGCCTATCGCAGGACGCCGGTCGGGCGCCTGCCTTACGGCCTGCAAAAGCGCGTCGACCTCGCGCGCGCCCTGGCGATGGAACCGAGGATGCTGCTGCTCGACGAGCCGATGGCGGGGATGAACGTGGAGGAGAAGCAGGACATGTGCCGCTTCATTCTCGACGTCAACGACGAGTTCGGCACCACCATCGTGCTGATCGAGCACGATATGGGCGTGGTCATGGACATTTCCGACCGGGTGGTCGTGCTCGACTACGGCAAGAAAATCGGCGACGGCACCCCCGACGAGGTGCGCGGCAACCAGGCCGTGATCGACGCTTACCTCGGCGTGAGCCACTGAAACGAGCTGCCGGCATGAAAAGAAATCTCAACCTGACCGTTCTCGCTCTGTTCTTGCTCGCGGGCCTTGCCGCGCCGCTGGTCACCGGCGCGAGCGAGCCGGGGTTCTACGTCGAGGTGCTGCTCGGCGGTCTGATGGCAGGCGTGCTCTATTCCCTGGTCGCGCTCGGCTTCGTGCTGATCTTCAAGGCTTCGGGCGTGTTCAATTTCGCCCAGGGTTCGATGGTGCTGTTCGCGGCGCTGTCGGTGGCGCGCATGACCGAGGCGATGCCGCTCTGGCTCGCCGTGCTGCTTGCGGTCGGCATCATGGTGGTGTTTGCGTTCCTCGTCGAGCGGCTGGTGCTGCGGCCGCTGGTGAACCAGGATCCGGTGGTGCTGCTGATGGCGACGCTGGGCGTCACCTATTTTCTGAATGGCTTCGGCCAGACGGTCTGGGGCAGCGACATCTACGAAATCAATCTCGGCATCGCCAAGGAACCGGTGATGATCCTGCAGAGCGTGTTTCAGGGAGGCATCCTGATCAACAAGGACGACGTCGCGGCGGCGGCGGCGGCGGTGGTGCTGGTGATCCTGTTGGCGCTGTTCTTCCAGAAGACCAAGACCGGGCGCGCGCTGCGCGCGGTCGCCGACGATCATCTGGCGGCGCAGTCGATCGGCATTCCGCTGAACCGCATCTGGGTGATCGTGTGGTCGGTGGCGGGCGTGGTGGCGCTGGTTGCGGGAGTGATTTGGGGGGCCAAGCTCGGGGTGCAGTTTTCGGTCTCCCAGGTCGCGTTGAAGGCGCTGCCGGTGGTGATCCTCGGCGGCTTCACTTCGATCCCGGGGGCGATCCTCGGCGGCCTGATTATCGGCGTCGGCGAGAAGATGGCCGAGGTGTTCCTGGGACCGGTGATGGTCAAGGCCTTCGACCTCGCGGGCGGGGGCATAGAAAACTGGTTCGCCTACGTGCTGGCGCTGCTGTTCCTGCTGGTTCTGCCGGAAGGCCTGTTCGGCGAAAAGCGTATCGACCGTGTGTAACGATCGATACGCTTTGGGCGAAGGCTAACGTGAGCGGAGCGAACGTTAAGTGAACGAAGTGAACGGCCGTAGCCAAAAGCGCGAGATCGCGTCTAACCAACCTCGATTCATGAAGCCAAGGGCTGCGGCCTAAAATACATCGACCGAAACATGCTCTACAGAGAAAACGGACAGTTCAAAACCTCCTACCGCCAGGATCAGCAGATGCTGCCGATCCTGCAGGACCGCATCTTCATGGGGGTGCTGCTGCTGTTTGTGTTCGCAGGCGCGCCTTTCCTGTTCAGCGACTATCTGTTTCTGTCGATCCTGATCCCGTTCCTGATCCTTTCCCTGGCCGCGATCGGCCTGAATCTGCTGGTCGGCTACTGCGGCCAGATTTCGCTGGGTCACGGCGCGTTCATGTCGGTCGGCGCATATGCGGCCTACAACCTCGCGTTGCGCGTGCCGCAACTCAATTTTCTGGTGGTGCTGATTCTGGCCGGCCTGATCGCAGCGCTGGTGGGCCTGCTGTTCGGCATTCCCAGCCTGCGCATCAGGGGCCTGTACCTTGCCGTGGCCACGCTGGCGGCGCAATTTTTCATGGACTGGACCTTTGCCCGGGTCAAGTGGTTCACCAATTACGCGCCGTCGGGATCGGTATCCACGGCTACGATAGACATCTTCGGCTGGAGCGTGGACACCCCGGTCAGGAAGTATCTGTTCCTGCTGGCGGTGGTGACCGTGTTCGCGCTGGTGGCGAAAAACCTGGTGCGCGGCCACATGGGCAGGGCGTGGATGGCGATGCGCGACATGGATGTCGCCGCCGAGGTGATCGGCATCCGTCCGGTCTACGCCAAGCTGACCGCTTTCGGCGTGAGTTCGTTCTATGTCGGCATTGCCGGCGCGCTGTGGGGATTCGTTTACCTCGGCTCGTGGGAGCCGCTGGCCTTCGACATCAATCTGTCGTTGAACCTGCTGTTCATGATCATCATCGGCGGCATGGGTTCGATTCTCGGGAGTTTCTTCGGCGCGTTCTTCATCGTGGCGCTGCCTATTCTGTTGAACCAGGCGCCGGCATGGATTGGTGTGAATTTGTCGACCGCGATGGTATCGAATCTGGAGGCGATGATTTTCGGTTCGCTGATTGTTTTTTTCCTGATCGTAGAGCCGCAGGGGCTGGCGCGCCTGTGGGCGATCGGCAAGGAGAAGCTGCGCTTGTGGCCGTTCCCGCACTAACGTCAGAGAATTTTGTGTGACCGCCGCAGACGCCTTGTCCTCGGCCTTTTTCAAAGGGAGGTAACGGAGATGAAATTAGCAGAGAGAATGAGAGTTCTGGCGGTATCCGCCGGCACCGTCGCCGCCATCTTGGCGGTCACGGCCAGCGAGCCGGTCCAGGCGCAGGCGAAAGAGCAGTTCTTCCCGGTGCTGCCGTACCGCACCGGGGCTTACGCGCCCAATGGTGTGCCATGGGCCAACGGTTATGTCGACTACCTGAAGCTGGTCAACGCCCGCGACGGCGGCATCAACGGCGTCAAGATCACCTATGAGGAGTGTGAAACGGGCTACGCCACGGACCGCGGTGTGGAATGCTACGAGCGCTTGAAGGGCAAGGGCCCGACCGGCGCAACCGTGTTCCAGCCGCTTTCGACCGGCATCACCTTCGCGCTGACCGACAAGGCGCCCAACGACAAGATGCCCATCGTCACCGCCGGCTATGGCCGCGCCGATTCGGTCGATGGCACGGTGTTCAAATGGAACTTCCCGCTCGGCGGGACCTATTGGGACGCTGCCGACATCCTGATCCAGCACGTGGGCAAGAAGGAAGGCGGCCTGGACAAGCTCAAGGGCAAGAAGATCGCGCTGGTCTATCACGACTCGCCCTATGGCAAGGAACCGATTCAGTTGCTGCAGTTGCGCGCGAGGATGCACGGCTTCGAGTTGCTGCTGTTGCCGGTCACGTCTCCGGGCGTGGAGCAGAAGGCGACCTGGCTGCAGATCCGCCAGCAGCGGCCCGACTACGTTTTCCTCTGGGGCTGGGGCGTGATGAACTCGACCTCGATCAAGGAAGCGGTCGCGACCGGCTATCCGCGCGAGAAGATGTACGGCGTGTGGTGGTCGGGGGCTGAGCCCGATGTCATCCCCGCAGGCGACGGCGCCAAGGGCTACAACGCGCTGGTGTTCCTCGCACCGGCCGGTCAGGGCCCGGTGCACAAGGACATGATCAAGTATGTCTATGACAAGGGCCAGGGCACCGGCAAGAAGGAAGAGATCGGCGATGTGCTGTACAACCGCGGCTTGGTGTCGGCGATGCTCGGTGTCGAGGGCGTGAAACGCGCGCAGTTCAAGTACGGCAAGAAACCGCTCACGGGCGAGCAGGTGCGCTGGGGCTTCGAGAACCTTGCGCTCGACGCCGCAGCGATCAAGAAGCTCGGCTTCACCGGTTTCATGGATCCGATCCAGACCACTTGCGTCGACCACGAGGGTTCGCATAGCGGCCGCGTCGAGACCTGGGACGGGAAAAAGTGGAATATCACCGCCGGCCCGTATGAGTCCGACCTGCAGATCATCAGGCCGCTGATCCGCGAATCCGCAGCGAAGTATGCGGCGGAGAAGAAAATTCCCGCGCGCGATTGCGCCAAGGACGCCTCGACCTAAAGCGGGTGACCGCGCCCGCCTGCGCCGCGATTCCCTCGGCGCAGGCGGCTTTTCCGGCGGCTCGGCCCGAGTTTCCGGAAAAGCCGCAAAATCCAAGGAGAACGCCCCGATGAGTGCCACCATGCTCACCGTGAACGGCATCGAAGTGATCTACAACCACGTCATCCTGGTGCTCAAGGGCGTCTCGCTCACCGTGCCGGAGGGCGGGATCGTCGCTCTCCTCGGAGGCAACGGCGCCGGCAAGACCACCACCCTGCGCGCGGTATCGAACCTGCTCAAGGGCGAGCGCGGCGAGGTGACCAAGGGCTACATCGAATACAAGGGCGAACGCATCGAGAAGCTCACACCGGCCGATCTGGTCAAGCGCGGCGTGATTCAGGTGATGGAGGGGCGCCACTGCTTCCCTCACCTGACGATCGAGGACAATCTGCTTACCGGCGCCTATAGCCGCAGCGTGGGCCGCGCCGAAATCGCGGCCGACCTCGAGATGGTCTATGGCTACTTCCCGCGCCTGAAACAGCGGCGCTCCAGCCTCGCCGGCTACACCTCGGGCGGCGAGCAGCAGATGACCGCGGTCGGGCGCGCGCTGATGGCGCGCCCGGCCATGATCCTGTTGGACGAGCCGTCCATGGGGCTCGCGCCGCAGATCGTGGAAGAAATCTTCGAGATCGTGAAAAGCCTGAACCAGAAGGAGCGCGTGAGCTTCCTCCTGGCCGAGCAGAACACCATGGTGGCGCTGCGCTACGCCGACTACGGTTACATCCTGGAAAACGGCCGTGTGGTCATGGACGGGGTGGCTTCGGATCTGGCGACCAATGAGGACGTGAAGGAGTTCTACCTTGGCATCTCCAGCGGCGGGCGCAAGAGCTTCAGCGACGTCAAGCATTACAAGCGCCGCAAGCGCTGGCTCGCCTGAGGTCCTGCAAGGCGCGTGAGCGACGCAAACGACGGACGGTTTTACGTTTAACGGAATTTCGACATGACTGAATACTACGACTCCCTCGAAACGCGCGATCCGGCCGAGCGCGAACAGGCGCTCCTGGCCGCGCTGCCGGCCCAGATCGCGCATGCCAGGAAGAATGCGCCCGGCTTCTCCCGCATCCTGGCCGATATCGATCCGGAGGCTGTCACCTCGCGCGCGGCGCTGGCCCGGCTGCCGGTCACGCGCAAGTCCGATCTGGCCGAGCTGCAGAAGCGGCAACCGCCGCTTGGCGGATTGAACGCGACCCCATTGAACAAGTTGGCGAAAATCTTCGTTTCGCCGGGACCGGTTTACGAGCCGCAAGGTGCGTCGCCGAACTGGTGGCGTTCGGCACGGGCGCTTTTCGCCGCCGGCTTTCGCTCCGGCGACCTGGTCATCAACACCTTTGCCTATCACTTCACGCCCGCGGGTTCGATGCTCGAGTCGGGCGCGCTCGCGCTCGGCTGCACCGTGGTCCCGACGGGAATCGGCCAGACCGAAATGCAGGTCTCGACCATCGCCGATTTGCGCATCAGCGCGTTCATCGGCACGCCGTCTTTTCTAAAATTGATCGTGGACAAGGCCGACGAGTTGAAGGCCGACCTCTCCAGTCTGAAGCGCACCATGGTCGGAGGCGAATATCTGCCGCCCGCGCTGCGGAAATCCTTGGGCGAGCGCGGCATCCGGGTAATGCAGTCCTACGCCACCGCCGACCTCGGCCTGCTCGCCTACGAATCGGCGCTGCCGGACGGTTCGGTCACCGAGGGCATGATCCTCGACGAAGACCTGCTGCTCGAAATCGTGCGTCCGGGCACCGGAGACCCGGTCGCCGCGGGCGAGGTAGGCGAAGTGGTGATCACCAGTTTCAATCCGGACTATCCCCTCATCCGTTTCGGCACCGGAGATCTGTCTGCGCTGCTGCCGGGCGCGAGCCCCTGCGGCCGCACCAATGTGCGCATCAGGGGCTGGATGGGGCGGGCCGATCAGACCACCAAGGTGCGCGGCATGTTCGTGACGCCGAAGCAGGTGGGCGAGATCGTGCGGCGGCACCCGGAGATCGTCAAGGCGCGTCTGGTGGTCGCCGGGACAACCGGTAATGACAGCATGACGCTCCGGTGCGAGCTCAGCAACAAAGACGCCTGGCTTGAACCGGCGCTCATCGCCTCGATCCGCGATGTGACCAAGCTGCGTGGCGAAATCGAATTCGTTCCCGCAGGCAGTCTGCCCAACGACGGCAAGATCATCGACGATACGCGCAAGTACGACTGACGCCGGCGCACATGCCGCGACGTTGCCTGGTTGCTTTCGTGCTGTTCGCGCTGCTGGCCTCGGGGACGCGCGCGCAATCCGTCCTGGGAGAAGAAGTCCCCTACATCCGGACGCCGCAGGTGGTGGTCGACAAAATGCTCGACCTGGCCGAGGTCGGCCCGGACGATTTTCTGATCGATCTCGGTTCGGGTGACGGGCGCATCGTCATTACCGCCGCGCAAAAACGCGGCGCACGCGGCTTCGGCGTCGAACTCGACACCAGCCTGGTCGAGTCGAGCAACGAAGCGGCGCGCAAGGCCGGCGTCGCCGCGCGCGCGCGCTTTTTCGCACGCGACCTGTTCGACACCGACATTCGCGAGGCGTCGGTGCTCACCATGTACCTGCTGCCCCACGTCAACCTGCAGCTGCGACCGCGCCTGCTCGCGCAACTCAAACCCGGCACCCGCGTGGTGTCGCACGACTGGGACATGGGTGAATGGCGGCCCGACGCCAAGGCGGTGGTGGAAGGTTTGGCGAAGCCGGTGATGCCGGTAAGCGCGAGCACCGTCTATCTCTGGATCGTGCCCGCCAGGGTCGCCGGGTCCTGGAGTTTGCAGGTCGAGGGCGGGGACCGGCAGGAGGCGATGGAGATCGAGTTCACTCAGCGCTTTCAGGAGATTTCCGGTGTCGCCAGGCGCACGCGCGGGCGGACCTTGCTGCAAAGCGCCCATCTGCGCGGGGCGGAGATCCGCTTTGCCGTGATCGACGAGACCCGCCGCCCGTCCGAGCCGCTGCACTTCTTCGGCCGGGTGTACGGCGACACGATGGAGGGCAGCACCGGCGCCGGCCGGCGCTGGCGCGCTCAAAGAAAAGCGGATTACGGAAAAAATCCTATTCGTTAGGCCGCAAATCTGCGGCAGGTGCGGGTCTCTGATATGCTGAACGAATGAAGGTCAGCGAAGTGCTCCGAATGTTGCAAGATGACGGCTGGCATTTGGTGGCTACTCGGGGAAGTCACCGACAATTCAAACATTCGTCGAAACCGGGCCGCGTCACGGTTCCAGGCAAGCCGAGTGACGATCTGGCTCCGGGAACGCTGAACAGTATCTTTAAACAAGCTGGATTAAAGAAGTGAGGTCCCAATGCGTTACGCCATCGTGATTGAGAAAGCAGATAACAATTACTCGGCCTACGTCCCCGATCTACCCGGATGCGTGGCCACCGGCACAACAGTTGAGGAGACGGAATCGCAAATCCGGGAGGCCATAGAGTTTCATCTTGCGGGTCTGCGCGAGGATGGTGCTTCAATTCCGCAACCTGCGAGCCGGGTCGAGTACGTTGAGATTGCGGCATAATTGAATTGAAGGGCGCGGGGCGGCGGCAAGGGATTGCCGACCTACGCAGCGAGCAACCAACCGTCCTCGAGCTTCAGTGCGCCGGCGCGCTCCAGGTCGCGCACCAGATACTCGCGCAGCTCGGCCTCGGGCAAATGCAGGAAACGCCGGTTGATGTGGCCGTAGATGGGTCTCGCGGCGAGAAACTGCGGCAGCTCGGCCAGTGCCATCCTGCCCTGGATCATGAGCGAAAAACTCAGCATCACCTTGAGCGCGTGGCGGGCGAGTTTGGCCGGATCGCGCTCGTAGGCGTCCAGCCGCTGAAACGCGGTCTCGAGCGAGCGTCCGATGCTGCCGAAGGGCGCGCCATGGCCGGGGATCACCGTGGCTATGTCCAGGCGCGAGATCGCTTCCAGCGTCGCGCGCGTGGCGGCGTAGCCGCCCGCCTGGCCGAATAGTTCCGGGAAAATCAGGCCGAAGCCGTTCTCCCACAGCGCATCCCCCGAAATCAGGATGCGCGCCGCGCCCGAGTAGAACATGAGCGCGTGCATGTCGTGGCCGGGTGCCGCCAGCGCCTCCCATTCCAGGCCGCCAAGCTGCAGCCTGTCGCCGGCGGCAATGGTGTCGTCGTAGCTGAAGCGTTCCGCCGACTGGCCGGTGTAGCCGAGCATCATCGCGTCCTCATCCCAGGCGGCGATGGCGGGCGCTTCGCCCGCCGGCACGCTGATGCGGCAGGCGTAGGCGCGCTGCACGGTGGCGTTGCCGCCCATGTGGTCGGAGTGGCAATGCGTGTTGATCAGCCGGGTGAGGGGTTTGCCGCCGAGGGCGTGCTGCAGCAACAGCAGCGTTTGCGCGGCGTGCGCATGATAGCCGCTGTCGATCAGCGCGCAGGCGTCGCCGTTATCGATCAGTATGTTGTTGCTGGACAGCCAGCCGCGCTCCAGCACCTGGATTTGCGGCGGCAGATTCAAAGCGCTGCTTTGCGCGCCGGCAGCAGCGCCAGCACCGCGCGTTTTTCAGCCGGGCCGTATGCCGACCAGGAGGCGATTTCCTCCAGGCTGCGGCGACAGCCTTCGCAGTAGCCGCTCGCCGCATCGATGCGGCAAACATCGATGCAGGGAGAGGCGACTTCCAGCTCTTGTTTGAGCAAAGCAGCAGGGCTCATCTCATGCCGCTTTCTTTGCGGCGAGAGCCCGCGCGACCTTGGAAGTCGGGTCCCGCCCGAGTTGCGCGCAGATGAAACGCCCGGCTTCGAACACGAGGTCGATGTCGACACCAGTTTGTATCCCCAGGCCATTCAGCAGATATACCACGTCTTCGGTGGCGACATTGCCCGAGGCACCCTTGGCATAGGGACAGCCGCCCAAGCCTGCGACCGAGCTGTCCATGGTCGCCACGCCAAGCTCCATCGCGGCATACAGATTGGCCAATGCCTGGCCGTAGGTGTCGTGGAAATGCACCGCGAGTTTTTCCATCGGCACTGCTTTTGCCACCGTGGAGAGCATTGCCTGGATCTTGCCCGGGGTGCCGATGCCGATGGTGTCGCCCAGGGAAATCTCGTAGCAGCCCATGCGATAGAGTTCCGCCGCGACTTCGGCCACCGCCGCGGGCTCGACCGCGCCCTGATAGGGACAGCCGGCGACGCAGGAGATGTAGCCGCGCACGGTGAGGCCGTGCTGCTTCGCCGCCCGGGCGACGGGCTCGAAGCGCGCCAGGCTCTCGGCGATGGAACAGTTGATGTTCTTGCGGCTGAAGGCTTCGGATGCAGCGCCGAATACGGCGATCTGCTTGGCGCCCGCTGCCAGCGCCGCTTCGAAGCCTATCATGTTCGGCACCAGCACCGGATAAGCAACGCCGGGTTTCCTGCGGATGCCGGCCATGACTTCGGCGTTGTCCGCCATTTGCGGAACCCACTTGGGCGAGACGAAGGCGGTGGCCTCGATCGCCGGCAGCCCGGCGTCGGTGAGGCGGTTGATCAGTTCGATCTTGACTGCGGCCGGCACCACGCCGGCTTCGTTCTGCAGTCCGTCGCGCGGGCCGACTTCGACTATGCGTACTTTTTTCGGAAGCGTCATGACCGGGCCCAAAGCTAATCCTTCTCCAGCTCGAAGCCGAGCAGCTCGGCGCCTTCGGCGACTTGCTCCCCGACCTTGTAATGGATTTCCGTTACCGTGCCCGCCCCCGGCGCAATGATGGTGTGCTCCATTTTCATCGCTTCCAGGATGACGAGCGGCGTGCCTTTCCCGACCTTGGCCCCGGCCGTGGTCAGGACCGCGATGATCTTGCCCGGCATCGGGGCGGCGAGGTTTCCGCCGCGCGCGTCGGTCTCGATTTCATGCAGGGCGGGATCGTGCAGCTCCAGCCGGTAGCGCGTGCCGCGGAAGAACACGTCCAGCGTCTGCCCCGAGCGCACCACGTTCGCGCGCAGCACGACGTCTTCGAGCCAGGCCGTCAGGCTGCCATCGGCCTGCCAGGCGCCGGTGAGGGCGTGCCTGCCGCCGGGAAGCTCGAGCTCGTAGCGGCCGGGGCGGTAATGCGCCGTGACCGCCTGCTCGTGTTCCCCCTGCCTGAATACCAGAATGTGATGGTTGTCCTGGTTGAGGCGCCAGCCGTCGCACGCGCCCCAGGGCGAGCAGGGGTCGGCCGAGCCGGCGGCGCGCTCCCTTGCGCGGCGCTCGATCGACAGCAATTCGGCCAGCGCGGCGAGCGCAAGCACCTCGTCGCCCGCGACCGGCGGCGCAGGGACGAGCAGGGCGCGGTTGCGCTCGATCAGGCCGGTATCCAGATCCGCGGTGGCGAACGCCTCGCAGGCGACCAGCCGCGCCAGAAATTCGGTATTGGTGGTGACGCCGACGACCTGGAATTGTTCCAGCGCGCCGCGCATGCGCGCGAGCGCCGCAGACCGGTCCGTGTCCCAGACGATCAGTTTGGCGATCATCGGGTCGTAAAACGGCGCGATCGCGTCGCCCGCGCGCACGCCGGTGTCGATGCGCACATGGCGCGACTCGGCCGGCGTGGACAGGTGCGTGATGCGCCCGGTCGAAGGCAGAAAGTTCTTCGCCGGGTCCTCGGCATAGATGCGCGCTTCCAGCGCGTGGCCGGTGATGGCGAGCTCGTCCTGCGACAGCGGCAGCGGCTCGCCGCAGGCTACGCGCAACTGCCATTCCACCAGGTCCAGCCCGGTGATCATTTCGGTCACCGGATGCTCGACCTGCAGCCGGGTATTCATTTCCATGAAATAGAACGTGCCTGCGCTTTTCCCGTCGCCCGGTTCGGCGATGAACTCCACCGTGCCGGCGCCGACGTAGCCGATCGCCTTGGCCGCGGCCACCGCGGCCACGCCCATGCTGTTGCGCCGCGCCTGGGTCATGCCCGGCGCCGGCGCTTCTTCCAGCACTTTCTGGTGGCGCCGCTGCACCGAACAGTCGCGCTCGAACAGGTACAGCGCGTCGCCCTGCGTGTCGGCGAACACCTGGATCTCGATGTGGCGCGGGCGTGTCAGGTATTTTTCCAGCAGCACGCGCTCGTCGCCGAAACTCGATTTGGATTCGCGCTGGCAGGAGGCGAGCGCGCCAGCGAAATCCGCGGCTTTGTCGACGATGCGCATGCCCTTGCCGCCGCCGCCGGCCGAAGCCTTGATCAGCACCGGATAGCCGATCCTGTCCGCCTCATGCTGCAGCAAGGCCGCATCCTGAGCCTCGCCGTGATAGCCGGGCACCAGCGGCACGCCGGCCTTGCCCATGATGTGTTTGGCCGCGCTCTTGCTGCCCATGGCGCGGATTGCCGCGGCCGGCGGCCCGATGAACACCACGCCCGATTTCGCGCAGGCCTCGGCGAAGTCCGCGTTCTCGGAGAGGAAGCCATAGCCGGGGTGAACGGCCTCGGCGCCGGATCGCCTGGCCGCTTCGAGGATCTTGTCGCCGCGCAGGTAGCTGTCCCTGGCCGCGGCGGGACCGATGCAATACGCCTCGTCGGCGAGGTCGACGTGGCGCGCGCCGGCGTCGGCTTCGGAATACACCGCCACGGTTTTCACGCCCAGGCGCCGCGCGGTCGTGATCACCCGGCAGGCGATCTCGCCGCGGTTGGCAATCAGAATTTTCTTGAACATAATTGTCTAATCGCGAGCGACGCAGCGGTCGCAGGGAAAAACCAAGCCATTCACGCTGTGCCCTTCGCGTCCCCCGCGGTTCACGCCTTCTTTCCTTTGGTTACCTTCTTCGTGCCTGGTTTGCTTGTTTTGGTCCACGCAGGTTTGCGCTTTTCCAGGAAAGAGCGGATGCCCTCCTTGCCGTCGGCCGAGGTGCGCGTGGCGGCGATGCGCGCGGCGGTGTCGGCGATCATTTTTTGGTCTATCGGGGCGCGCGCTACGGCGCGGATCAACTCCTTGCTCGCTGCGATCGCGGCCGGGCTTGCCGCGAGCAAATGACCGAGCAGGGTGTTGACGCAGGCGTCGAGCTCGTCCATGCGGACGATGTCGTGGACCAGGCCGATGCGGAACGCCTCGGCGGCGGTGAAGCGTTCGGCGGTAAGGAAGTAGCGCCGCGCATGGCGCTCGCCCATGGCGGCGACCACGTAGGGGCTGATGGTGGCCGCGATCAGACCCAGCTTGACTTCGGACAGGCAGAACTCGGCCTCCTGCGCCGCCACCGCGATGTCGCAGGCCGCGACCAGGCCCATGCCCCCGGCAAAGGCCGGGCCGTGCACGCGGGCGACGGTCGGCTTTTTCATCATGTAAATGGTGTTGAGCATTGCGGTCAGCGCCATGGCGTCGGCGTGGTTCTCCTTCAGGCTGTAGCCGGACATTTTTTTCATCCAGTTCAGGTCGGCGCCGGCGCAGAAAGCCGGCCCGTGCCCGGCCAGCACCACCGCGCGCAGGCTCTTGTCGGCATCCGCGGCTTTGAACGCCTGCGTCAGCTCGGCGATCATGGTTTCGTTGAATGCGTTGCGCACCTCCGGCCGGTTCATCCAGATCACGCCGACGCCGTGTTGTGCTGCGATTTGCAGGGTTTTGTATTTCATTTCTTGTCCTTTGTTTAAGCGGCGGCGCAAGCGAATGCGGCCGTTACATTCTGAACACGCCGAAGCGCGTAGTTTCGATCGGCGCGTTGAGCGCGGCCGAGAGCGCCAGGCCGAGCACCCTGCGGGTATCTTCAGGCGCGATCACGCCGTCGTCCCACAGCCGCGCGCTGGCGTAGTAAGGGTGCCCATGGCGGTCGTACTGCTCCAGAATGGGCTGCCTGAACGCCGCTTCCTCTTCCTTGCTCCAGCTGCCGCCCTTGGCCTCGATGCCGTCGCGCTTGACCGTGGCGAGCACGGAGGCCGCCTGCGGCCCACCCATGACGGACACGCGCGCGTTCGGCCACATCCACAGGAACCTGGGCGAATAGGCGCGGCCGCACATGCCATAGTTGCCGGCGCCGTAGCTGCCGCCGATGATGACGGTGAACTTGGGCACGCGCGCGCAGGACACCGCGGTGACCATCTTGGCGCCGTCGCGGGCGATGCCGCTGGTCTCGTATTTCTTGCCCACCATGAAGCCGGTGATGTTCTGCAGGAACAGCAGCGGAATGCCGCGCTGCGAGCACAGTTCGATGAAATGCGCTGCCTTAAGCGCCGATTCGGAATACAGGATGCCGTTGTTGGCGACGATGCCGATCGGATAGCCGTAGATATGGGCGAAGCCGGTCACCAGCGTGGTGCCGTAGTTCTGCTTGAATTCGTCCAGCTCGCTCGCGTCGACGAAGCGTGCGATCACCTCGCGCACGTCATAGGGCTTGCGCGTGTCGGCGGGGATGACGCCGCGCAACTCTTCGGCCGGATACAGCGGCTCGCACGGCTCGCGCAGCACCGTGCTCACCTGCTTCACGCGGTTCAGGTTGCCGACGATGGTGCGGGCAATCGACAGGGCGTGCGCATCGTTCACCGCATAATGGTCGGCGACCCCCGACTGGCGCGTGTGTACGTCGGCGCCGCCCAGTTCCTCGGGCGTGACGATCTCGCCGGTGGCGGCCTTCACCAGCGGCGGTCCGGCCAGAAAAATCGTGCCCTGCCCCTTGACGATGATAGCCTCGTCCGACATCGCCGGCACATAGGCGCCGCCGGCGGTGCACGAGCCCATCACCACCGCGATCTGGGGTATCCCGGCTGCCGACATGTTAGCCTGGTTGTAGAAAATGCGGCCGAAGTGCTCGCGGTCCGGAAACACTTCTTCCCAGGTGGGCAGGTTGGCACCGCCCGAATCCACCAGGTAAATGCAGGGCAGGTTGTTCTGCGCCGCGATCTCCTGCGCGCGCAAATGCTTTTTCACCGTCATCGGGAAGTAGGTGCCGCCCTTCACCGTGGCGTCGTTCACCACGATCATGCATTCCTGGCCCAAGACGCGGCCAATGCCGGTGATGATGCCGGCGCAGGGCGCCTCGTTGTGGTACATGTCCAAGGCGGCGAGCTGCGACAGTTCGAGAAAGGGCGAGCCCGCATCGAGCAGGGTGCGCACGCGCTCGCGCGGCAGCAGCTTGCCGCGGGCGACATGCTTGGCGCGCGCGGCCTCGCCGCCGCCGAGCGCGACCTGATCGATCCTGGCGCGCAGGTCGGTGACCAGCGCCGACATCGCCCCGGCGTTGGCACGGAATTCGGCTGAGCGCGCGTTGAGGTTGGTTTTCAGTGTGCTCATGGCAGGCGGCAGGAGGAATGGGATCGGCGCGGGTATGGCGGACCGGGGTCGCACGCCCGAAAAAGGCATTATAGCAACCACCGGCCCGCGCATTGGTCCGCGAGTCAATTGACTTCGCTGCCTCGCTCGCGCATCATTTCGCCAGCGTCGCGAAGGTTCTGGCGGAAGCGGCAATTTCATCCGAAACCGTAGCTGATAACCCCACCCACATGCCCCGCATCCTGCTGCTCTACGCCACCACCGAAGGCCAGACCGCGCGCATCGCCGAGCGCATCGCGCACACGCTCCGGCACCGGGGGCACAGCGTGGAAGTGCTGCCGGCCGACACGGCGCGGAGCAATCTCGATCCGGCGGCGTATGACGGCGTGATGGTCGGCGCTTCGATTCACTATGGCCACCATCCCGCTTACCTGCGCACCCTGATGCGCCGGCACCGTGGCGCGCTTGCCACCCGGCCGTGCGCCTTTTTCTCGGTGAGCCTCAGCGCCGGCGGGCCGCGCCCGAAACCCAAGGCGGCGCAGCGTTATCTGGACAAATTCCTGCGCCAGACCGGCTGGCAGCCGCAATTGACGGCCAGTATTGCCGGAGCGGTCAAGTACAGTGTGTACGGCCCGATCAAGCGCCTGGTGATGATCGTGTTTGTCGGCTTGGGCGGCGGCGACACCGACACGACGCGGGATTACGAGTACACCGATTGGGACGCCGTAGAGCGTTTCGCCGACGCATACGCGCAGCGCTTGACACAGGCGTAACAGGTATCTTGATGGCGGGTGCGGCAGCCGACGCCCGCGCTTAGCCGCCCCCGCCCGTCTCAGGATCCGGGCTCCGGTTCGCCTTGCCACAGCATGTCGTAACCGAGTTCCGTGCTGTCGGAGCACATTTCAGCCAAGGCGGAAAACTTGGAGATGAATGTCTCGTCGGCATGTGATTTTTCATGCTCCTCGAAAGAACGCCAATAAGTCACGATGGCAATGTGGTCGTCGGCGACCCTGGATTCGTTCAGAGATCCCTGCGCTGAAACGAAACCCGAAAATTTGAAAACCTGGCCGCAGATGAAGCCTCCTTTGTCTCCACCATAGGTATTCTTGACGACGTTGCACATTTCGCCCAGCGCCAATTCGACGTCATCAAAGCTGACGCCGGCTTTGACCTTGAGGGTGTTGAACAGCATCTTGGCCCCGAACGGGATGGAAACGGAATCGAACATTGATTTCTCCTAATGAAGAAACACAACGGGGCGTCTCATACCCGGCGGCCGACTATGACCAGGTCGCGCTCAACGCCGTCCAGCGATGCGACACGCGGTAGCTCGCCCCACCTGCCAAAGCCGAATTTTTCAAACAGTCTCAAGCTTGGTTCATTGTGACCAAAGATGAAGCCGAGCAGCGTGTTCAGGCTGATCGACGGTGCGTGCGTTATCGCTTGTGTCAATAGATAGGAACCCAGTCCGCGGTTGCGAAAAGAATCGTGTACATAAACGCTAAGCTCGGCGGTCTTGTCGTACGCAGGTCGCCCGTAAAACGCCGAGAAGCTTAGCCAGGCGGCAATATGGCCTTCGCCTTCGACCACCCAGAGAGGCCGGACATCCGGATGGTGATCCTCGAACCATTTGACCCGACTCTCGACCGAAACAGGCTCGGTGTCGGCGGTTGCTTGCCGAGACGGAATGGTGGAGTTGTAGATATCCACGATCTGGGCTAGATCGCCGCGTGTGGCCAATCGGTGAGTGAATGACACTATCGCCTCGTCGATCAGGGAAGCGTTGCAATCAACGCGGTCTGGATTTGCGCAGGGCCGGGTTGAGGATGTCGATATCCGCCTGAACCTGCTCGCGACTTCGTTCGTATACAAGCTCCCGCCCCATCACGCTCCCGGCGTATGCCAGACCGTTTCGAGTCGGAGTCAGCGTGCACTTGACGTTGTGGATACCCTCGCCGAGCACAACCTCGATCCCGCTGGCTCGCTTGCTGAGGACCACGACCTCCATGGTCTGCCCGTTTTCCATTCGTACCTTGATCTTCTCTATGTTCATCGGCTGATCAACTCCGGTTGCTGGGTGTTGAATGAGTCTGCGCGGGAAGCAATCTAACTTGAAGCCGACCGCCGAAAACGGGGTCTGAATGTTCCATTTTGCGCCGTGGCTCGCCGTCCTTCAAGCCGCTCAACGCTCAACGCGCGATCGATATTGCGCGGGGCCGGCCTAATACTTCCAGCCGCCGCTGGCGAGCCACTTCTCGACCTGTTCAAGGCGGTCGGCGCCCCAGAAGGCCTCATCGTCGATGACGATATAGGGCGAGCCGAACGCGCCGCGGCCGATGGCCTTGTTCACCTCGGTTTTCAGCAGATCCTTGATCGCCGGATCGTTGAGGGCGGCGCGAACCTCTTCCGCATTCAGCCCGTACTTGGCGCACACGGCGATGGTGTCATCCGGGTTGGAGATGTTGATGTCATCGACGAAATAAGCGCGATACAGGGCGGCGGCGAGCGCCTTCGCCTGATTCGGGTCTTTCCGGGCCAGCCAGTAGAAAGCGCGCGCAGGCGCTTGCGAGGATATCGGGAAAGTGGAAGGCAGCTTGAACTCTACGCCGTAGAACTTGGCGCTGCGGGCAAAGTCGCGCCGGGCGTAATCGCCCTTCAACGGCACGCTCGGCAGGGGCGCGCCGCCGGTGATTTTCATCGCGGCGCCGAGCAGGAACGGGCGCCAGGCGACCTCGCGTCCGTACTTCGCCGCCAGGACGTCGATCTTGGTGCTGGCGAAATAGCCGTAGGGCGAGGAAAAGTCGAAATAGAAGTCGATCGGTGTCACCATGTTTTCTCCTTGGTTCAGGTCAGTCTGCGGCGCCAACCGGGGATTGCGCGCCGGCTGCGGATCAGTCGCCGGCGAGCGCGCGCCCTATCACCATGCGCTGGATGTCGCTCGCTCCTTCGTAAATCTGGCAGACGCGCGCGTCGCGGTAAATCCGCTCCACCGGAAAGTCGGCGAGATAGCCGTAGCCACCGTGAATCTGGATCGCATCCGAGCAAACCTTCTCCACCACCTCCGAGGCGAACAGCTTTGCCATCGAAGCTTCCTTCAGGCAGGGGCGGCCGGCATCGCGCAAGGTGGCCGCGTGCCAGACCAGCTGGCGCGCCGCCTCGATTTGCGTGGCCATGTCGGCGAGGCGGAAATTCACCGCCTGGTGCTCGATGATCGGTTTGCCGAAGGTGCTGCGTTCATGCGCGTACCTGAGCGCCGCTTCGAACGCGGCGCGCGCCATGCCCACCGACTGCGCCGCGATGCAGATGCGCCCGCCCTCCAGATTGGACAGCGCGATGCGGTAACCGGCGCCCTCGGCGCCGAGTAGGTTGGCTACCGGCACGCGGCAGTTCTCGAATGTGATCTGCGCCGTATCGGAGGCGTGCTGGCCGAGCTTGTCCTCGATGCGCGTGACCACGTAGCCGGCAGTGTCGGTCGGCACGATGATGGCGCTGATGCCTTTCTTGCCGGCCGCTTTGTCGGTAACGGCGAACACGACTGCGACGCCGGCGTTCTTGCCGCTGGTGATGAACTGCTTCACGCCGTTGAGGACATAATGGTCGCCGTGGCGCTCCGCGCGCGTGGTGATCGCGCTTGCATCCGAACCGGTGTGCGGTTCGGTCAGACAGAAACATCCGAGTAGCCTGCCCTGGGCCAGCGGTTCGAGGAAGGCGCTTTTTTGCGCGTCGCTCGCGTAGCCGTTGAAAATATTGCACACCAGCGTCTGCACGCTGGCGATCGTCGAAGTCGCGCCGTCGCCGGCGGCGATCTCCTCCAAGGTGAGGGCGAGCGAGACGTAGTCCAGCCCGGCGCCACCCCATTGCTCCGGAATGGTGACGCCGAACAAACCCATTGCCGCCATCTCCTTCAGCGCATCGCTCGGAAAAGTGCAATCGCGATCCCAGCGCGCGGCATTGGGCGTGAGGCGTTCGGCCGCGAACGCTCGCACCGAGTCGCGGATCATCTGCTGTTCCTGGGTGAGGATCATGGATAGTCCCGGTCGCGCTTGAGCTGGTTCACACCAGTTCGAGCGCCATCGCGGTGGCTTCGCCGCCGCCAATGCACAGGCTGGCGATGCCGCGCTTGCCGCGGGTCTTGCGCAAGGCGCCGATCAGCGTCACCAGGATGCGCGCGCCGGAAGCGCCGATGGGATGGCCCAGGGCGCAGGCGCCGCCGTGGATGTTGACCTTCTCGTGCGGCAGGCCGTGCTCCTTCATCGCCGCCATGGCCACCACGGCGAAGGCTTCGTTGATTTCGTACAGGTCCACTGTGCCCGCGCTCCAGCCGGTCTTGTCGTAGAGCTTCTTGATCGCGCCGACCGGGGCGGTGGTGAACCAGCCGGGCTCCTGCGCATGGGTGCTATGGCCGGCGACGATGGCCAGGGGCGCGAGCCCGAGCTTCTCCGCCGTCGAGCGGCGCATCATCACCAGCGCCGCGCCGCCGTCGGAGATGGAGCTCGAGTTGGCCGCGGTGATCGTGCCGTCCTTCTTGAACGCGGGTTTGAGCGTGGGAATCTTTTCGAAATTGGCCTTGAATGGCGACTCGTCCCTCTCCATGAAACGCTCGTCCTTGCCCGCCTTCAAGTTCATGGGCGTGATTTCCCAGGCGAAAGAGCCGTTCTTGTTCGCTGCCTGCGCGCGCTCGAGCGAGGCGACCGCGAATTTGTCCTGCTGCTCGCGCGTGAAACTGTATTTGGCGGCACAATCCTCGGCGAAGCTTCCCATCAGCCGGCCTTTTTCGTAGGCGTCTTCCAGGCCGTCGTAGAACATGTGGTCGATCAGCTGGCCGTGCCCCAGGCGGTAGCCGCCGCGCGCTTTCGCGAGCAGATAGGGCGCGTTGGTCATCGACTCCATGCCGCCTGCGACCATGACGTCGTTGGTTCCTGCGGCGAGCAGGTCGTGCGCGAGCATCGCCGCCTTCATCCCCGAGCCGCACATCTTGTTGATGGTGGTGCAGCCGGTGGCGAGCGGCAGGCCCGCGCCGAGCGAAGCCTGGCGCGCGGGCGCCTGGCCCTGGCCCGCTGGCAGCACACAGCCCATGATGACTTCGTCCACCTGCTCGGGTTTGATCTTGGCGCGCTCCACCGCGGCGCGGATGGCCGCTGCACCCAACTCGGAGGCGGCGAATTGCTTCAGTTCGCCCTGGAACGCGCCCATGGGTGTGCGCGCGGCAGAGACGATGACGATTGGATCGTTCATGGCTTTCCTTTCAGATATCAGACACGATTAGTGCAGATGCCGCTAGGGCAGAACTTTGCTCTGCCGCGTAGTACGGTATCACTTGGTTTCGCCGAACAGCTCCCGGCCGATGAGCATTCTGCGGATTTCCGAGGTGCCGGCGCCGATCTCGTACAGCTTTGCGTCGCGCCACAGACGACCGGTCGGGGTCTCGTTGATATAGCCCATGCCGCCCAGGGCCTGGATCGCCTCGCCCGCCATCCAGGTGGCTTTCTCGGCGGAGTAGAGGATGGCGCCGGCGGCGTCCTTGCGCGCGCCGGTTCCCTTGAGGTCGCCGCGGTCGAGCGCCTTGCCCACGGCGTAGACGTAGGCGCGGCAGGCGTTCATGGTGGTGTACATGTCGGCGAGTTTGCCCTGCATCAGCTGGAATTCGCCGATCGCCTGGCCGAACTGCTTGCGTTCGTGCACATACGGAATGACCACGTCCATGCACGCGGCCATGATACCCAGCGGTCCGCCGGCGAGCACCGCGCGCTCGTAGTCGAGGCCGCTCATCAGCACGTTCACGCCGCGGCCCATGCCGCCGACGATGTTGTCCTCCGGCACTTCGCAGTCCCGGAACACCAGTTCGCAGGTGTTGGAGCCGCGCATGCCGAGCTTGTCCAGTTTCTGCGCGGTGGAGAAGCCCGGAAAGCCTTTCTCGATCAGAAACGCGGTGATGCCGCGCGGTCCGGCGCTGGCGTCGGTCTTGGCGTAGACCACCAGCACGTCGGCATCCGGCCCGTTGGTGATCCACATTTTGTTGCCGTTGAGGACGAACTTGCCGCCCTTGTGCTCGGCCTTGAGGCGCATGCTGACCACGTCCGACCCGGCGCCGGGCTCGGACATCGCCAGCGCGCCGACGTACTCCCCGGACAACAACCGCGGCAGGTATTTCTGCTTCTGCGCCGCGCTGCCGTTGCGGTGGATCTGGTTCACGCACAGGTTGGAGTGGGCGCCGTAGGACAGGCCGACGGCCGCCGACGCGCGGCTGATTTCCTCCATGGCGACGATATGGGCGAGATAGCCCATGCTGGTGCCGCCGTATTCTTCGCCGACGGTGATGCCGAGGAGGCCGAGGGAGCCGAGCTTGCGCCACAAGTCAGCGGGGAATTGGTTGGCGCGGTCGATCTCGGCGGCGCGCGGCGCGATCTCGCTCGCGGCAAAATCGCGCACCGTGTCGCGCAACATGTCGACGTCTTCGCCGAGATCGAAGGGCAGGGAAGGAAAGTCGATCATCGTTTCACTCATCCAGTGTTGAAAAGTGCGCTGGCGCCGCGCGTGTGCTGCAGTCACATCGAAGACTTTACTTGCCGTTTACGTAAACATCAATTTAACCCGAGCGCCCAGCCTGGCCTGATTCTCCGCCCTAGCCCGCCGGCTTGCGCGCCTTGCCGTCCGGTTTGCGGCCGCCGGCGAGGATCTTGCGGCATTGCGCCTCGAATACCGCGATTTCCCCCAGCATCTCGTCTATGTCGGCGCGCTGTCGCTCGAGTTGCTCGCGCCGCTCGGCGAGCGCGGCAAGGAATTTCGCCAGTTGCGGCTTCTCGTCCCGGGCCGAATCGTACAAATCGAACATCGCGCCGACCTCGGACAGGGAAAGACCGAGGCGCTTGCCCCGCAGAGTCAGCTTCAGGCGCACATAGTCGCGTTTGCCGTAAATGCGCCGGCTGCCCGAGCGCTGCGGCGCGAGCAGTCCCTGGTCCTCGTAGAAGCGGATGGCGCGCGGCGTGACATCGAATTCGCGCGCCAAGTCGCTGATGCTGTAAGTTTCTTCGCGGTGGCGGGGGGCGGAACTCATATTGCGTAGCAACATAACATGGCGGGAATCGCAAATATTTGCGAAAATTGGGTTTCTTGGAGCTTGCCGAGTCTGACCGTAGCTGCATTCTAGCTTAAGCCGGACCCGGCTCAAACATGGACCCGCAGCAAATCCTGCAATTTCCGCACCCTGGCGCGCCCGCCGCCGGCGCAAGCCTCGAGATCGTTCCGGGCCTGCATTGGCTGCGCATGCCGCTGCCCTTCGCGCTGGACCACATCAATCTTTGGCTGCTCGAAGACGGACCGGGCTGGACCATCGTCGATTGCGGCATCGCCACCGATCTTACCAGGAGCTTGTGGGAGCAGATCTTCGCTGCGCCGCCGGCTGGCGAACCCCCAGGGGCGCACAGCCGGGCGTTCCAGGCGACGCGCGTGCTGGTGACGCACTACCACCCGGATCATGCCGGCCTCGCGCACTGGCTGTGCGAGCGCTTCGGCGTCACGCTGTGGATGTCCCAGGCCGAATATTTGACTGCCCACGCCATCCGCGAAAACGTCGCCGGCTACACCCCGGACAATCTGCTCGCCATGTACCGCCGGAACGGCCTGGGCGGCGAGGGCCTGGAAAAAATGTCGGTGCGCGGCAACCGCTACCGGCTTGCGGTGCCGGAGTTTCCGCACAGCTATCGCCGCATCATGGACGGCGACGAAATCGCGATCGGTGGCCGCAGTTGGCGCGTCATCATGGGTTACGGCCACGCGCCCGAACACGCGGCGCTGTATTGCTCCGAACTGGGCGTGCTGATATCGGGCGACATGGTGCTGCCGAAAATCTCCACCAATATCAGCGTCTGGTCGATCGATCCGGACGGCAATCCGCTGAAGCAGTTCCTCGACTCGCTCAAACGCTACGCCGGGCTGCCCAACGATACCCTGGTGCTGCCTTCGCACGGGCTGCCGTTTCGCGGATTGCGCGAGCGCGTCGAGCAGCTGGAAGAGCATCACCTGCAGCATTTCCGCGAACTGCATGAGGCCTGCGTGCGGCCGCTGTCGGCCTTCGAGGCGATCCCGACGCTGTTCCAGCGCGAGCTCGACACGCATCAGCTGTTCTTTGCCATGGGCGAAGCGATGGCGCACTTGCATTACCTCTTTTATCAGGGTTCGCTCAGGCGCCAGACCGGCGCCGACGGCGTAGTCCGCTACCTGCAGGACGCTGCATTCCGCAAAGAACCCGTTGCAAAATGAATTTTGCAACGGGCCGATCCAGGGGAGCATGAGGGGAGGCGCCCCGAAGGTCTCGATCCCCCTTCCTCGGTCCCGCTTGACGGGAGAGGGGAAAGTCCCCACCTCTTCGGGTGGTCCCGACCTTCGGTCTCCCACCTCGGGGGATATCCCCTCATTTTGA